>Ga0207684_10000859_pt1 | contig 34855 bp, 33 predicted proteins | sample KBSK5501metaG_FD_184342 | JGI IMG/M metagenome (GOLD analysis project Ga0207684, IMG submission 184342) | Corn, switchgrass and miscanthus rhizosphere microbial communities from Kellogg Biological Station, Michigan, USA - KBS K5-50-1 metaG... | ecosystem: Host-associated > Plants > Roots >... | reverse complement strand
CGCTCCACCGTTGCCCAACTCACGCCTGTGACAGCTCAACTAACAGCCGTGGCCGCATAGACGCCATGAAAAAAATCTTTGCAAACGGAAAACATTTTGAAGGTTAGTAATACAGAGGGTCACAGAGGAAAGCCATTTTATTGTTGCCAGCTCTTTCCGTCTACCATCCGTTTAATGCCATCCCGCAAGTGGGCCACGTAGAAGTTAATGAGAAGACCGGGGCTCTTGCCGCTGAGCCGCATGTAGGAAAGCCGCTGTGCGTGATGAACGGGATGTATCGCCTCGACACACTTGATTTCGACCACAGCCTGATCCTCTACCAGCAGATCAACGCGATAACCCAAGTCAAGCTTTTCGCCGTCATAAATTATGGGCAAGTCAACCTGGCTGAGAAGCTTTAGCCCCGGTTTTGGGAGTTCGTGAAAAAGACAGGCCTGATAAGCGCTCTCCAACCATCCTGGTCCCAGAACAGAATGTACCTTCATAGCCGCGGTCACAATGGTTCTAGTAACTTGATTGACCCGCGGATAGAGCACAGTCGCCGGATTGGACATAGTATTTCGCCAGCGTCATTTACAATAACAATGCTTGCGTCCCAAACTCACGGAAACGATCGAAAAGCGTCAGTGTGGACCCGATTCGGGAATTTCCTCTGTGTTCCTCTGTGCCCTGTGTGGTTAAAAAGGGGTTGATGATGGCTACAACAGCAGTTCCCAGCTTCAAGATATCCGGCGGCAGCTTCCTACTCGAAGAGCGCCGCCCTGACGAAGTCTTTACGCCTGAAGACTTCACTGAGCAGCACCAGCTTGTCGGCCAAACAGCAGAAGAATTTGCTGTCAACGAGATCGTACCCAATATCGAAAAGATGGAGCACAAGGATTTCTCCATTACTCGCGACCTGCTGAAGAAGGCGGGCGACCTCGGCCTAAGCTCAGCCGAGATCCCGGAGGCCTATGGCGGCCTCGAAATGGACAAGGTCACCGCCGCAGTCATCGCCGACCACATTGCGAAGTACGCCGGCTTCGCCACGACCTGGGGAGGACACACCGGGATCGGCACGCTGCCAATCGTTTATTTCGGCAGTGAGGAGCAGAAGAAGAAATACCTGCCGCGTCTCGCTGCTGGCGAGATTGTCGGCGCATATGCATTGTCGGAGGCCTCTTCCGGTTCCGATGCCATGAACTGCCGCGCACGTGCCACGCTCTCACCGGATGGCAAACACTACATCATGAACGGCGAAAAAATGTGGATCACCAACGCCGGCTTCGCCGACCTGTTCACTGTCTTCGCCAAGATCGACGGCGAAAAGTTCACCGCTTTCCTGGTCGAGAAATCTTTCCCTGGATTCTCTGTCGGTGGTGAAGAGCACAAGATGGGCATTCGCGGATCGTCCACCTGTCCCATCATCCTCAACGACTGCAAAGTTCCGGTCGAAAATCTGCTGGGCGAAATCGGCAAGGGGCATGTGATCGCCTTCAACATTCTCAACGTCGGCCGCTTCAAGCTCGGTGCCATGTGCGTGGGCGGAGGCCGTGTCTCTCTGGAAAACGCCATTGCCTATGCCAAGCAGCGCAAGGCCTTCGGCAAAGTCATCGCCGACTTCGGTCTGGTGCGCGAGAAGCTGGCCAACATGGCGACGCTGATCTATGTCGGCGAGTCGCTGGTCTACCGCACCGTTGGCATGATGGACGTCGCGCTTGCCGATGTCGATAGGTCCGGAGCCGATGCCGCTAAAGAGACGCGCAAGGCCATCGAGGAATACGCTGTCGAGTGCTCCATCATTAAAGTCTGGGGCTCGGAGATGATCGATTACGTCGTCGATGAGACCGTGCAGATCTACGGCGGCTACGGCTTCGTCGAGGAATATCCCGCAGAGCGCGCCTATCGCGACGCCCGCATCAATCGAATCTTCGAAGGCACCAACGAAATCAACCGCCTCATCATCACCGGCTTCTTGCTGAAGCGCGCCACGTCCGGCCAGTTGGCGCTCATGCCCGCCATCAAGAAGCTGATGGACGAAGTGCTGTCCGGCCCGAGCGTGAGCGAAGATCTTGAAGGTTCCCTGGCCGAAGAGCGCAAACTGGTTGGGCAGGCCAAGAAGCTGGGCCTCTTCGCCGCCGGAGCCGCCACTGAGAAATACATGCAAGCGATTCAGGACCAGCAGGAAATCATGGGCGCCATCGCCGACATCACGATTGAAACCTACGCGATGGAGTCGGCTGTGTTGCGCGCACAGAAGATCGCCGAAGCCAGAGGCGAGGCCGCGGCTACCATGCCGATCGCGATGACGCGGGTCTATCTCTCGCAGGCGATGGAGAAAATCGAAGCGGCGGCGAAGAAAGTCATCGCCGCCGTTGCCGACGGCGACATGCTGCGTACTCAGCTAGCCGTCCTCCGCCGCCTGGCCAAGCACGAGCCGTTCAATACGATTGAGTTGCGGCAGCAGATTGCACAGAAGGTGATCGAGCGAGGTAAATACACACTGGCATAAGATCGTGACCACTGAGGGCACAGAGGAATAGTAGAACGACGTACAGGGCTGTGGGTCATCTGCCGCTTAATTCGGAATTAACAGGTAACTGACAAACGCAAGCCGCTTGTTGTCCGGGGACCACGACGGCACATTGATGGTTCCCTGCCCGCCAAATAATTTCGCTAGGACCGTAATTTTCTTGTCACTGAGCGACATCAAGCGCAGCATCACATCTTTGTTTTGGGGATGGCCGGTCACGTCCGTTCCATAAGTAAGAAATACCATCCATTGCCCATCGGGCGAGATGTGCGGGAACCAGTTGTTGAGATCGTCGGAAAATACCTGCTTCTGGTCGCTTCCGTCCGGCTTCATCCGCCAGATCTGCATATGGCCTGTGCGCTCGGAGTTGAAGTAAATGTATTTCCCGTCGGGAGAGTATTCAGGACCGTCATCAAGGCCTTTGGCTGTAGTCAGTCGGGTCTCTTCGCCGCCAGCTGCGGGTATCGTGTAGATGTCGAACTCGCCGTTGCGTTGGCCAACGAATGCGAGCGTCTTTCCATCCGGCGACCAACCGTGCCAATACGAAGGAGACTTTTGCGTGATGCGGCGCGGCGTTCCGCCGCCGATGGGAACAATGTAAACGATGGAGTTGTGGTCTTCCTGCGAGTTATCGCTAATCGCTAATTGCGTTTCATCCGGCGAAATGCCGTGATCGTTGTTGCAGCGGATGGCAAAGCCGGTGTCAATCACTTCAGGCGTCCCCCCGCTTTCCGGCAATCGCTCGACACGACCATTGCGGTTAAAAAGAAACGCGCTGCCATCCCGCGTCCAGTTCGGTGCCTCGAAGCGTCCCGGCGCAAGATACTCTACTCTTCTGCCGGTGCCGTCAATTGCGATTGTCTGGAGTGCGCTAAAGAGTGCAGCCTTCTCCAATTGCGTGGCAGCGGGCGAGTCCAGCGAGACGTTGGAGAATATGGCCTTGGCCACCGCGTCCTTGTCATGTGAACAAACTCCCAGGCCGACGTAAAAGCTCCCGTGCAATGGAATTCGCAGCCATCCTCCCGCTACGTTCGGCTCTCCCGTGCCGCCGGAAAGCGCCATGTAAACGTAGTCTCCGCGCTTGGCGATACGCAAACGTTTTGGCGCCGAGATATTCGACTGCACCTCGCGTGTGACCGCGCCTTGCTCGTCTCGAAACTGCAGCGATGTCAACCCACTAGCATGCAGCGCCACATCCGCGTAGGCGGAATCTGGGTCGAGACTCTGGCGCAAGATCAGAACTGCCTTCTTGTGCTCGTTTCCCCGTGTCTCGGCAAACGAAAGGTCCGCAGTCAGCGTCACATCGCCCGACATTTTCTTCCACACAAACTGAAACGCATCCGCCACGGACCACATATTCTCGCCGCTGCCGGTAATCGTGTACGTTTGCTTCGAAGCGTCGTAATCAACTGATCCCGCGTGCAGAACTGTGCCGACGTCGCCGTGGCCGTCAAACACTCCACTTCGGGTCCCCTCCTCCTGTGCGGCGGAAAGATCCGGGCTTTGCGTTAAGAAGAGAAAACAAGTCAAGACCAGCCAAAATGAACTCAGCGGTTTCGGCACGAAGGTCCCTCCGTCGTACTCCGAGAAGCAAGGTCGTCAATCGGAAGATTGTAAATCGAGTTGTGGAACAGCGCTCCATTTCTGAACCGCCACAACATCTCAGTGCAATGCCGCAGGATTTCTGGTAAAACGCTTCCATGAAAATCAACCGGCACGTGGTTGCTGCGACCTTTAGCATTTTTCTCCCCGCCAGTTTTCTGGCTTCGCAGGAAACGCACGCTCCATTCAGCGGTCTTGCCCTCACTCCTCCCATGGGCTGGAACTCCTGGAACAAGTTCGCTTGCAACGTCAGCGAAGACCTTATCAAGGGAACAGCCGACGCGATGGTTAAGTCGGGCATGAAAAACGCAGGCTATGAGTACATCGTGATCGACGATTGCTGGCAAGTGAGCCGCGACGCGAACAGCAACATCGTCGCTGATGCGCAGCGGTTCCCTCACGGGATGAAAGCTGTCGGGGATTACATTCACTCGGTCGGCCTAAAGTTCGGCATTTACTCCGACGCCGGATCGAAGACCTGCGAAGGCCGTCCGGGCGGCCTTGGCCACGAGTATGAGGACGCCATCCAGTACGCCGCCTGGGGCGTCGACTATCTCAAATACGACTGGTGCAATACCACCACGCAGGATGCCAAGGCTTCTTACGCCAACATTCGCGCAGCTCTCGACGCATCGGGACGGCCGATTGTATTGAGCATCTGCGAATGGGGAACGGCCAAGCCTTGGCTCTGGGGGAAAGAAGTTGGCGGCAACCTGTGGCGCACCACTGGCGACATCTCTGATAAGTGGGAAGGTTCAACCAAATGGCCGGACGGCAGTTGCTGCTCCAATGGCATGCTTGCCAATCTGGATCTGCAAGTCGGCCTCGCCAGTTACGCTGGGCCCGGCCACTGGAATGATCCTGACATGCTGGAAGTCGGTAACGGCGGCATGACCGACACAGAATATCGCTCCCACTTCAGCCTGTGGTCAATCCTCGCAGCGCCACTGATCGCCGGCAATGATCTGCGCAACATGCGCCGTGAAATTCAGGACATTCTCACCAACCAAGAAGTGATTGCCGTGGATCAGGACTCGCTCGGCCGTGAAGGTGAGCGCGTGGGGAAGGACGGTAATCTGGAAGTGTGGGCGAAACAGCTAAAAGATGGAAGCCGTGCTGTGGTGCTGTTCAATCGGGGCGGCACCGAGGAGAAGATCACTGCAGCTTGGGACGCCTTGGGATATCCGGATCATCTCGCTGCATCGGTCCGCGATCTGTGGCAGCACAAAGACCTGGGCAAATTCACCGGCAAGTTTTCTTCGTCGGTCGCATCTCATAGTGTGGTGATGATGACCGTCAAACCGTAGCAGAGCTGACTCGCCCGTGGTCTAGACCTGCAGTGGGCGGCCGCAGACGTCCAATTCAAATTCGCGACACTGTCCCCACGTGCGGCAACCGCAAGCGTGTGCCAAACAACTAACTGGCAGCGGTATGATGGCTTTGCTCAACCAAAGTACCAGATGGCGTGGGCAGCATGCGACGGTAAGGAATGGACCTTTCTCGTGTCTCTATTTCGGGCAGAACCCTAAGAACGTTGGGCTTAACTGTTCCCTTGCTGGCAGCATTTTTGTACCAGGCAGCATGCGGTGGAAACCATTCCACGAGCATTGTTCCCGTTAACCCAACTCCTAGCCCATCTCCAGGTCAAACTGACGTGGTCACTTACCACTACGACAATGCGCGAACCGGCGCAAATCTGAGTGAAACGGTTCTCACTCCCGCTAACGTGAATGCGACGAAGTTCGGAAAGATCGGCTTCTACTCCGTGGACGGCAAGGTGGATGGCCAGCCTGTCTACCTTTCTCAAGTCAGCATTTCCGGTCAAGGAACTCACAACGTTCTGTATGTGGTGAGCGAGCACGCCAGCGTCTACGCCTTCGACGCCGATAGCGGAACCACTCTGTGGCAGGTTTCGTTGTTGGGTTCCGGTGAAACCCCCAGCGATCCGCACAACTGTTTCCAGATCGCACCAGAGATCGGTATCACATCTACTCCCGTGATCGACCGCTCTCGCACCCCCCACGGTGCCCTCTACACCGTAGCCATGTCCAAGAACGCAACTGGCAATTACTTCCAGCGAATTCACGCTTTAGACATCACCACTGGAGCTGAACTATTCGGCGGTCCCGCGACTGTCACCGCAGCCTATCCTGGAACCGGCGACAACAGTACGGGTGGCAGCGTGATTTTCGATGCCAGGCAGTACGCCGAACGCGCGGGATTACTCCTGCTCAACGGCACGGTGTACACCACCTGGACTTCACACTGCGATCAGCGGCCATACACGGGCTGGATCATCGGATATGACGCGAACACTCTCACCCAGACGAAGGTCTTGAATGTGACTCCCAACGGCAGTGAAGGCTCTATCTGGATGTCAGGTACCGCTCCCGCTGCCGACTCGAATGGCAACATCTATTTTCTCGATGCCAACGGAACCTTTGATACCACGCTCGACGCTAAGGGATTTCCGAGTCAACATGATTTCGGCAACTCATTCCTGAAACTCTCCACGTCTGCGAGCTTGACCGTCGCCGACTATTTCGCCATGTCGGGTACGGTGGCGGAGTCGAATGCCGATGTGGATTTGGGCTCCGGCGGTGCCATCGTATTACCCGACCTCACTGATGACGGAGGACAGACTCACCAGCTCGCAGTCGGTGCCGGAAAAGATCGCGTCATCTATGTTGTGGATCGCAATGCTATGGGTAAGTTCAACCCATCCGCTGACAATATTTATCAGGAGATTCCAGGAGCGTTTACGGACGGGGTGTTTTCCATGCCCGCCTTTTTCAACAACACCGTCTACTATGGCGCGGTCGGAAATACGATCAAGGCCTTCCCCATCTCGAATGCGAAACTCGCTACGACGGCAAGTTCGAAAACCGGCAATGCTTTCCCGTATCCCGGCGCTACCCCGAGCATTTCTGCGAACGGCACCAGCAACGCCATCGTGTGGGCTGTGGAAAACAGCAGCCCCGCGGTTCTGCACGCTTACGATGCCGCCAATTTAGCCAACCAACTCTATAACAGCAGCCAGGCATCCGGCTCACGCGACCAGTTTGGGGCGGGAAACAAATTCATCACGCCGATGATCGTGAATGGAAAAGTATACGTTGGAACTGCCAGTGGAGTGGCTGTCTTTGGTCTGCTGCCTTAATTTCGCTCGAAAATCAACAGGATTCAGTCAGTCTTCTTTTTTAGTTCTTCCATTACGCTTTGGATCAACTCCTTCGCGTCGGTAAGGCTCTTCATAATGATCTGTATATCCATCACGGGCTTTCCCGGCCAGCGCTGGCTCTGGCAATAGACTCCGTGCTGCCCTACCAGGGCCATGGCGTCAGTGATCGTGTCCATGGTTACAGCCAGGCGTCCACGTGGCACACCCATCATGGTCTCGTACCGTTCCAGTTCTTCTTGCTTTTCGTCGAATACCGGCATGGATCGATTGTAACGTCAAGGCAAGCAGTCGGCACTCAGCCCTTGCTCGGTGAGCCTCTGTGTCCGCTCTGGTCGAGGAAGTTTCTGCAAATGCCGCATCACCGGGTCCGATGGCGGCAGCCAAGGTTGCTAACGCCCGCGCCGATGGATAGTCTAAACACCGGCCTCAGCTTCACCGCCCATACCACGGAACTTATGTTGGCTGAATGCTGTGTGCTGAATGCTGATTACTCCCAAGGAGAATCTAATGCGCAAAGTTTCCGTTCTCGTTCCCGCAGTGCTGCTCGCGTTTGCGATCGCCGCCGGTGCCCAGGATAGCCGTCCCAGTCCCGCTGCCTCCGCTTCCTGTGACCTGGGTGGCGGCAAAACCATCAAGACTGATTACTCCAGCCCACGCATGAAGGGCCGCAAAATATATGGAGACCTCGTGCCCTACGGCAAAGTCTGGCGTACCGGGGCAAACGAAGCGACGACGTTGGTAACCAGCGCCGACGTCAAGGTTGGCGGCAAAGACGTTCCTGCCGGCAGCTATACTCTCTTCACGATCCCGAACGCCGACAAATGGACCCTCATCATCAACAAGAAGACTGGCGAGTGGGGAATTCCATACAAGTATGAAGGCGACGAGTTGGCTCGCGTCGATCTGAAGGTCTCGAAGCTGCCATCGGCGGTTGAGAACTTCACCATCAGCTATGAGAAGTCAGGCAGCGGTTGCACCTTGCACATCGACTGGGACAACACGCGCGCCTCCGTCGACATTGCAGCGAAATAGAGCTCTCGTCCTGGACAATCAGACCTAAGGAATTGTTGATTGTTGTGCATGGGTATTTATCCCAGCATCAGCATTCAACAATTCCTCTAGGGACCATACTTCTACCTTCCGAGCAGCCCGTTCACTCGCCCCGCTGAGATACAGTCCAAGGTTATAATCACGGCGGCATGGCCCTTCCTCGAGGTATAAAACTGGGGTCCTATGAGATAGTCTCGTCGCTGGGCGCTGGCGGCATGGGCGAGGTGTATCGCGCTCGCGATGAAAGCCTGGGCCGCGAAGTTGCCATCAAAGTGCTGCCGAAAGAGTTGGCATCGGACCCCGATCGACTGCGACGTTTCGAGCAGGAAGCACGGGCTGCGGCGGCGCTCAACCACCCCAATATACTCGCGGTGTATGGCTTCAGTACGACCGAGGAACACGCTCCCTATCTGGTCACCGAACTTCTTCAAGGGCAGACTCTGCGTGAGCGGCTGCAGCAGGGCGAAATTCCGGTACGCAAGGCGGTGGAATTCGCCCTGCAGACGGCGCGAGGGCTGGCGGCAGCGCACGACCGCGGCATTGTGCACCGGGACCTGAAACCCGAGAACCTCTTCCTCACCCGCGATGGTGTAGTCAAGATCCTTGATTTCGGCTTGGCCAAGCTGATCGTCCCCAAGGTCACGTCGAAGACTTCGGTGGCCACGGCGAGCTTCACAGAGGTAGGAGTGGTGCTAGGGACCGCGGGTTACATGTCACCCGAGCAGGTGCGCGGGCAGGTCGTCGACCCTCGCTCCGATATCTTCAGCCTGGGCGCGATCCTGTACGAGATGCTCTCCGGAAAGCGAGCATTTGAGGGAACGACGGCCGCAGATACCATGAGTGCAATCCTCAAGGAGGAGCCCGCCGAACTCTCTGCCAGCGGGCGCAGTCTTCCTCCGGCACTGGGGCGCATCGTTGATCGCTGCTTGGAAAAGGAACCGGCGGAACGGTTTCAATCAGCGCGCGACCTGGCATTCAATCTGGAATTGCTCAGCCGCGAGGAAACAGGAAGCGGCGCGGCGGTGGCACTCCCGGCAAGGAAGGGTCGACGCTGGGGGATCGCAGCTTTGGGTGCGTTGGCACTATTAGGGGCGGCGGGTCTTGGATTCTTGGCGCGAGGACTCAAGTCGCGGAGGGAAAATTCCTCGCCAGCAGAGTTGAGGCGGCTTACCGACTTTGTGGGCATGGAAGAATTTCCGGCCTTGTCGCCCGACGGCAAGTGGGTGGCGTTCACCGCCGACGTCAGCGGAACGGAGGCAGATTTGGGTGCGATTGCTGGCAGGAGGTACGCCGCTGCAAGTGACCCAGGACGATGCCGACCATCAGTACCCCCGCTGGTCGCCAGATTCCTCATCGCTGATTTATTTCTCTCCTTCCCAGGAGCCGGACGGGGAAGGAAAGATCTGGCAAATCTCAGCTCTGGGAGGAACGGCTCGGCCGCTGGTCAGCAGCCTGAGCGGCGGCGACCTAAGCCATGACGGCAAACACATCGCCTATTTCCACTCCAACCAAGGGGACATTGAACTAGCCGTCGCAGATCCGGATGGTTCGAACTCTCGCAAGCTCATAGTTCTTCCGAACGAATATAACTATTCTGACGTGCGCTGGTCTCCCGACGACCGAAAATTGGGATTCCAGCGAGGTAGAACCTTTGATTACGATGTGTTTTACGTGCCCGCCGAAGGGGGCAGCCTACACGCTATTACACAGGATGGGAATCCGCTTGAGGGTTTTGCCTGGCTTCCCGACGGCTCTGGAGTGGTCTACAGCTCTTCGAGAGGCGACACGGTTCTCTACTTGCGAACGATGAATCTGTGGTCGGTGAAAAGCGGAGGAAAGAATCTACGTCAACTCACTTTCGGAGAGACATCTTACATCTCGCCGGATCTAGACCGCCACGGTAACATCGTCGCCACCCGCAGGCAGATTCAGTTCAATATTTGGCGGTACCCGGTGGACGGCAGCCCAGAAGAGAACGTTCGTCGTGGTGTGCAGATCACTCACCAAACCGGCACGGTGCAAACGCCATCCGCTGGCCCGGGAGATCGCGAACTCGTATATCTGAGCGACAGTGGAGGTCATGGCAATCTCTGGATACTGAATCTTGAAACCGCGCAGAATCGTCAGGTCACCTTCGAAGACGATCCGCAACTCGCCATTGGCGTACCTGTCTGGTCCCCCGACGGAAAGCACATCGCTTACGTGAAGCGCGGACTCACGGCGTGGAACGTCGATCTGTGGCTGATGAACCCCGATGGAAGTGATGCCCACAAAGTATCGGACGGCGGCGGTTGGGCTTGCTGGTCTCGGGACAGTCAATGGCTGTATTTTTCGCCGCCCAGCCAGAATGGATTTCGCATAGACAAAGCCTCGCCTGGGGGTGGTGGCAACCTGTTGGTGCGCGCGGAAGGACAGAAACCGGCCGCTGATTCGCGAGGAAAGCTTTTCTTCGTGCAGAGTCTTCCCGCTCTGAATGGCTTGTCGGACATGGAGATACTGCTGGCCGATCCAGAGAATGGCCCGGCGCGGAGGTTGGCTCGAATTTCGGGATCGCGCTTGTCAAGCTGGTTGCTAATGCAACCGGTGCTCTCCCCAGACGGCAAGTGGCTGGCGGTGCTGCTGACGGATGGACCGACCACGGATATATGGGCGCAGCCGGCAGCCGAAGGACCCATGCGCCGCATTACTGATTTTGGCCGTCAAGCAACGTTCATCACCCGCAGAGTTTCCTGGTCGTCAGATGGACACTCTATCTACGCCGCGCTGGGAAAGGGCGAGGCCGACATTGTACTGTTGAGCAACCTGAAGCCATAACCAAGTTGTAACATCCTCAGATCGCGGTTCAGGGATCGCAAAAGTCGCTGGGCAGTACATTTATGAGACGACTTCTAGTATTATCTCCGGCATGAACCGCCGAACCTTTCTCGAGATTCTTACCGCGGCCGCAGTTCTTCCTCGTCACCTGAGTTGGGCTGCTGCCGAGCACCGAATTGAAAAGATCGGCTTGCAGCTTTATACCGTGCGCGACCAGATGAAGGCCGACTTCGACGGCACCATCGCCAAGGTCGCTTCCATCGGCTACAAGGAAGTCGAATTCGCCGGTTACTTCGGCCATACGCCAGAGCAGGTGCGAGTCGTGATCGATCGTAATGGCCTCACCTCGCCCTCGTGTCACGTCGAATACGCCGTGCTCAGCGACAAATGGCCTTCCGTCATCGAGTCATCTAAGACCATCGGCCAGAGTTACATCGTCTGCCCGTGGATACCGGAAGAGATCCGCAAGCAGCCCGACGGTTGGAAACGTGCCATCGATACCTTCAATCATGCCGGAGAAATCAGCAAGAAATCCGGCATCCAGTTCGCCTATCACAATCACTGGTTCGAGTTCCTTCCGGTAAATGGAAAGCTGCCCTACGACATGCTGCTGGAGCAGTGCGATCCTGACCTCGTGAAAATGGAGCTGGATCTGTGCTGGATCACGGTCGCCGGTGCGGACCCCCTGACCTACTTCAACCGCTACCCCGGACGCTTCCCGCTCGTTCACGTGAAGGACATGAAGAAGCTGCCCAAGGTTTCGGCCTCCGGGGGCCAGGACTTCGGTGACTCGCTCAAAGACATGACCGCGGTCGGCAGCGGCATCATTGACTGGAAGCGCATTTTCGCACAATCCGAGAAGGCCGGCATTAAGCACTACATCGTCGAACATGACAAGCCGGAAGCGCCGTTTGAGAGCATTAAGATCAGCTACGACTATCTCAGCAAGCTGCGTTTCTGAAGAGTTTGCGTTTTTTGAAGAGTTGTTTGTTGAAGAATAGCGGGCTCCAAAATCGCTTTGGGAAGGGCACAACCGTGCCCCTGATGAGGGATCTGCTACTTGTACTTGCTTCTTCTCTCTTGGCGTGATTTCACGAAGCCGGATACCGGCAATTGAAACTCGAAAATCAATTCCCTGGTTTCCAGCGCAAGATCGGTTTCCGCGCCGCGGCAGTTTCATCCAGCCGGGAAACTCGCGTCGAATGTGGAGCATCCAGCACAAGCTGCGGATCTTCCTGCACTTCTTCCGCGATCGACGTCATCGCCTCGATGAATAGATCCATTTCTTCTTTAGATTCGCTTTCAGTTGGCTCGATCATCATCGCACCCGGCACAACCAGCGGAAACGCGGTCGTATAAGGATGGAATCCGTAGTCGATAAGCCGCTTGGCAATGTCCATGGTGCGGACGCCCTTTTTCGCCTGCAATTTATCGCTGAAGACGACTTCGTGCATGGTTGGCGTGGAATACGGCAGATCGTAAGCCCCTTCTAGCCCTTTGCGGATGTAGTTCGCGTTAAGCACCGCGTCTTCCGTAGTCTGCCGGAGACCATCGGGCCCATTGGCCATGATGTAAGCCAACGCGCGAACAAACATCCCGAAGTTGCCGTAGAAGGCGCGTACGCGGCCCACCGACTTTGGCCGGTTGTATTCAAAGCCCAAAGTTCCATCAGGCTTCGAAACCACGACTGGTGTCGGCAGAAACGGCTCGAGAATCCTCTTGATCGCCACCGGTCCCGATCCCGGCCCGCCGCCTCCATGCGGAGTAGAGAAAGTCTTGTGCAGATTCAGATGCATCACATCCACTCCGAAATCACCGGGGCGCACTTTACCCACCAGCGCGTTCATGTTCGCGCCGTCCATATAAAGCAGGCCACCCTTGGCGTGGAGAATGTCGGCGATCTTGTGAATCTGCTGCTCGAAGACACCCAGGGTGTTGGGATTCGTAAGCATGAGTGCCGCGATATCTTCGTTCATTTGCGATTCCAAAGCCGCAATATCAACCATGCCGCGAGAATCAGATTTCAGATTCTCGACCGCGTAGTTCACCATTGCGGCAGTCGCCGGATTTGTTCCATGCGCCGAGTCTGGAATGAGAATTTTCTTCCGCGCATTGCCCTTGGACTGGTGGTAAGCCCGCACCATCAGTAGGCCGGTCATCTCGCCATGCGCTCCAGCCGCGGGCTGCAGCGTGATGGCATCCATCCCCGTGATGTCAATCAGACATTCACTCAGCGTTTGCAGAATGCGCAGAGCGCCTTGCGAAACTTTCTCCGGCTGATACGGATGACTGTTAGCCAAGCCTTCGACTCGCGCCACATGCTCGTTCACCCGGGGGTTGTACTTCATCGTGCAGGAGCCCAGGGGATACATCCCCAAATCGATCGCGTAGTTCCAGGTAGAAAGTCGCGTGAAGTGGCGAATGATCTCGATTTCGCTGACCTCCGGCATATTTCCCAGCTCTTTTCTCTCTGACGACCCAAGGAGCTTCTTGGTGTCCACTTCCGGCACATCCAGTGGCGGCAGCTTCCAAGCAGCCTTGCCTGCGGATGATTTCTCAAAAATCAATCCTTCGTTCTGATTGACGTGACGAGTGGCCTTGCGCGTCATGCGCTTCATCGCGCCACCTCTTCCACGTCAACTTCTTGCTTCGACGAGCGCTCGCTTTCGGCGACCAGACCAACCGCCGTATCAATCGCCGTCCGCGTGGTCATCTCCGTGCAGCACCACAAAGCTGCATTCCCCAATTCGGGGAAGAATTTTTTCAACGGCAGTCCGCCAACGGTCTTGTGCCCCAGCAAGCGGCTATTGATGGCGTAAGGATCTTCGCTGGTCTCGACCACGAACTCGTTGAAACGCGGTGCGCCTGTAAACAGCAACTTGCCCTGCTTGCCGAACTGTCCGGCCGCGTATGCCGTCTTTGCCAGATTTTGTTTGGCAAGCTCTTTCAGCCCGACCTTGCCGTAAATCGTCATAAAAATATTGACCATCAGCGCCACCAGCGCCTGATTGGTGCAAATATTCGACGTCGCCTTCTCCCTTCGGATGTGCTGCTCTCGCGTCGCCAGCGTCAACACGAAGCCGCGTTTTCCCTGTTTGTCCGTAGTCTGACCTACCAGCCGGCCCGGCATTTGCCGCACAAATTTCTCGCGCGTGGCAATCACGCCGCAGTAGGGACCGCCGAATCCCACCGGCACTCCGAACGATTGTGCTTCCATGGCAATGACGTCAGCTTGCCGCGGCGGCTCGACAATTCCCAGCGATAACGCTTCGGCAATCGAAACCACTAGCGTTGCGCCATTCTTGTGCGCGATCTTTGCAATCGCGTCAACGTCCTCAATAGTGCCGAAAAAATTTGGGGATTGAATCAGAACGCACGCCGTCTCCCCAGAAACGGCCTTGGCGAGTTCCTGCAAATTCACGCGACCGTCATCGCCAAAACCAACGACCGCCAGCGGCATCCCTTGGTGTGTCGCATACGTGGTCAGCACCTCGCGATACTCAGGATGCAAACTCCGTGCGACCACCACGGAACGCCGGCCGGTAAGGCGCACCGCCATCATCACGGCTTCGGCCGCGGCGGTTGAGCCGTCATACATGGAAGCGTTGGCCACCTCCATGCCGGTGAGCTCGCAGATCATGGTCTGAAATTCAAAAATGGATTGCAGCGTCCCCTGCGAAATCTCCGCCTGGTAGGGTGTGTAGGCCGTGAGGAACTCGCCGCGCGAAATCAGCGAGTCAATGACGACGGGTCGGTAGTGAAAATACGCACCCGCACCCAAGAAGCTGCTGTAGCCCTCAGCATTTTCCCGCGAGCGCTCCTTAAACCACTCCACAATTTCCGATTCCGCCATCTGGCGCGGAACTTTCAGGTCACGGTTCAGCCGGTATTCCGCAGGAATCGGAGCAAACAATTCGTCCACCGAGCGCAAGCCAATCGCCTTGAGCATGGCTTCGCGATCAGCAGGAGATTTGGGCAAATAGCGCATAAGAAGTTGATTAGATGAAACCCAAGGTCAGTTGGATTGCGTGAGCAAATATGCCGGTTGAAGTGGCTGCAAAATCCATGTGGAAAGTATTTGGATTTCCAATTGCCAACTTCCAATTGCCAATTTTCAAGTGTCCAGCCAATGTTCCAATCGGCAATTGCAAATCGAAAATTGACAATCCTCCTCCTAGTGACCTGCTTCTTGCGCCACGAACTTCTCATAGTCAGCGGCGGAAAGCAGTGCACCCAACTCGCTGGGGTTCTTCAGCGTGATCTTCATCATCCACGAGCCATGCGGATCTTTGTTCACTTTCTCCGGCGATGTAGCCAAATCTCCGTTGACCTCGGTGACCGTCCCCGAGGCCGGAGCATACAAATCCGACACCGCCTTCACCGACTCCACCGTGCCAAAAGTCTTCCCCGCCGACAGCTCCGCGCCCACTTTGGGCAACTCGACAAACACGATATCGCCTAACGACTCCTGCGCATAGGCGGTGATGCCAATGGCCGCCGTCGTGCCGGTGGTTTGAATCCACTCATGCTCTTTTGTGTACTTACGATCGGTTGGATAGGCCATGATGCGTGCGTCTAGCTCCTAGCTCTTTGCTCGGGCTTCCCGTCGCCCGGTCCATTTACGTCCAAATCGCAATCGAAAATCCTCTGTGCCCCTCGGTGTCATCTGTGGTTAAGCCTTTTTCTTCGGCCGCTTATAAAACGGCGTCGGCACCACCTGCGCCCCCACGTCCTGCCCACGGATTTCTATCTGCAAAGCCGTCCCCACCGCCGCGAACTCCGGCGGAACGTAAGCCAATGCGATATTCTTCTTCAAAAATGGCGCCGGAGATCCACTGGTGACATATCCAATGTCGCGACCTTCCGCATCCTGCACCTTATATCCATCGCGTGCGATTCCGCGCGCGGTCATCTCGAGACCCACCAAAGTGCGCTTCACGCCAGCAGCTTTCGCTTTCTCCAGCGCGGCCCGACCGACGAACTCAGCTTTCTCCATCTTGCAGAAGCGGTCCAGTCCCGCTTCCCATACATTGATCGTATCCGAAATCTCGTGGCCGTAGAGGGGAAGCTTGCCTTCGAGGCGCAGAGTATTGCGCGCACCAAGGCCGCAAGGAACGACTCCGAACTCTTTGCCCGCCTTTAGAATCTCATGCCACACCCGAGTGCTAGTCCCCTCATCCGCCGGAACATAAATCTCGAACCCGTCTTCAGCGGTATAACCAGTGCGCGCCATCAGAATGTTCCTCAGTCCAGATATTGGTCCTCGCGTGACCCAATAAAACCTCACCGCGCTCAAATCCGCGTCTGTCAGTTTCTGCAGCAGGTTGACGCCTTTCGGCCCCTGGATCGCAATCTGCGTGAAGTCGTCTGACAGATTCTCCACCACGCAGTCAAATTGCCGCGTATTGTCCCGCACCCAGTTGAAATCTTTTTCGCGGGTGCCCGCATTGATCACCAGCAGATACTCATCCTCGCCCAGACGGTGAACGATCACATCGTCCACGAAAGTCCCCTGCGGATAGAGTAGCGCCGAATATTGCGCTTGCCCCGCTGCCAGCCGCGAGGCATCATTCATCGAAATGTGCTGCACTGCGGCCAGCGCCTTTGGTCCGGCCAGGCGGATGTCTCCCATGTGGCTAACGTCGAAGATGCCAACGCCAGTTCGCACCGCCATGTGCTCGACAATGATGCCGCCGCCAACCGACGCCGGATACTCCACCGGCATGTCCCAGCCATTGAACTCCACCATCTTCGCCCCCATCTGGCGATGAACGGCGTTCAGTGCAGTTTTTCGTACGGAGGGAATGGTCGAAGGTTCGTGCGTGGTCGCCTCGACAGCGGACAAGAAGACCTCAGCCTGAGGGCAGCGGCTACTCTGCCGGGATGGTGTGACTGTTTACCGTACCATGGGCTTTTTCAGGCGGTCAAACGGGAAGGCTTAGATGTTTTTGTCTGTTACCGCCCGAACTGCACCCTCACCCGCGAGCCCGCCGCCACGTGCGTTCCTGCTGGCGGCGACTGCTGCCGGCCCACGCCGCTGCCCACTGCTTCCAACTGCAGCCCGGCATCCTCGGCGGATTCAACCGCAGCCCGCAAGCTCTTTCCCACAAAGGATGGAACCTCAATACCGCCTTGCTCGACGTCTAAGACCACGGTGCCACTTGCAGGTGGCTTGGTTTGCGCTGGCGCTGCTGCATCCATTGCGCTCGGATCCATCGGCGGGAGCGTTTGCCCCTTGCTGGCAACTGGGAATTCACGCCCCCGCTCGCCCTCTCGCATTGCCGCTTGCAGGAAGTGTCCATCGGCTGCAGCATTGGCGGTTGAGAGCGTCTTCTGAGCCTGCCGAAGGGGCGCCTGTGCCACACCTGGCCTCACAGACGCTGGTTCTGAGGAATCTAGGTTCACCTCTGCCGTCTCCAGGGGCTCTCCGGGATGGTCAGGCGTCCCCTCTTCCAAATCTTTATCTCTTGCCTTTGCTGAAGCCAGCAGCAACTGATGTTGCGGCGCTAGCGGTAGATCGTGAGGCACGTGCAGGTACTCCAGCACCTGCTGCGCAACTCTACGAAACACTGGCGCTGAAACTTGCCCACCTTGGTGCAGTCCTACTGCCGAATCCAGAATTACCGCCACCACAATCTGCGGATTATTTATCGGCGCAAATCCCGCGAACGATCCGACATATTTTGTTTTCGAATAAGTGCCCGTCGCCGGATCTACTTTCTGCGCTGTCCCGGTCTTCCCCGCGGCCGAATATCCTTCCAGAATTGCCTTGCGCCCCGTGCCTTCGAGCACAACTTTCTGCATCATGGACCGCATCTCAGCCGCCGTGAATGACGAAATCACCCGATGCTGGTTGGCCGGATGAAACGTGACCGTCTGCGGCGCGGTCTTTGGATCGGCATGCGACGGTACCGTTCCTGCCACGATGCGCGGCGCAACCCACACACCATCATTGGCAAAGGTTGAGATCAGGCCCGTGAGTTGCAAAGGCGAAATGCCAATTTCTTGCCCCATAGAGATCGCTGCGATCGACACTTTCGACCAGCGACTCACCGGTTTGGTCAGTCCCCGTGTCTCCCCCGGCAACTCGATCCCGGTCTGTTGCCCAAATCCATAAGCGCGAATGTAGCGGTAAAACCTGTCTTCACCCAGCCGTAGAGCAATCTTGATCGCTCCCACATCGCTCGACTCCGCCAGCACCCCCCACACCGGCAGCAAGCCATGCGGTTTGCTGTCGCGAATGCGCATGCCATTGTAGACAATCGATCCCATCTGGCAGTCGAACACTTCGTTTGGATTCGTGACCTTCTCTTCCAGGGCAGCCGAAATCGTGACCAACTTGAACGTCGATCCCGGCTCATACACGTCGCTCACGGCGCGGTTCTTCATGGCCGCAGGCGTAACTTCCTTGCGCAAATTCGGATTGAACGTTGGCCGGTTGGCCAAGGCCAGAATTTCCCCGGTGTGCGGATTCTCCACCACTACGGTGCCGGCAATGGCTTGCGTGTCATGCATCGCTTGCTCGAGTTCGCGCTCCGCGATGTACTGGATATTCTCGTCAATGGTGAGGACCAGGTTCTCGCCCGGCTCCGGTCGCTTCTGGATGCTTGAGAACCATTGCTTGTGCGCGTCTACCGAGATCGACATCTTGCCCGTGCGCCCGCGAAGTTCGTCGTCAAACTCGCGTTCAATCCCGCTCAGACCGCCGTCGTCCGTGCCAACCTCTCCAATGACCTGCGCGGCCAGTTCTCGCTTGGGATAGAAGCGTCTCGATTCCTTCTGAAAGTGAATTCCCCTCAGGTTTAGTGACTTGATGCGGTCAATGGTCTCTTCGTCCGCTTTCCGCGCCACCCAACAAAAGGTTCTGTGGTTGCGGCAATCGGACAGCACAACACGCGGATCTTCTTTGGTGATGCGGCTGATCAAAGAGATCGTGCTCGCAAGGTCGGGGATTTCAGTGGGGACGGCAAACGCCGAATCCACCTGGATCGACATCGCCAGCTCGCGCCCCGCGCGGTCGTAAATAACGCCACGGTTCGCCGAAACATCAAATCCACGCTGTTGCTGATGCTCCGCCTGCTTAACAAAGCTGCCGTAACGGAAAATCTGCAAATAGACCAGGCGGCCGCAAATTGCCAGGCACCAAAATAAGAGCATCGCGCCCAACAGATAGAGTCGCGAATTCTTGCCGAGGTTGGAATTGGTTGCCATGGTTCTTCAGCACTCAGCCCATCGGCGCATCACGCAATTTGCGAAAAGCCGTAGTGGCTAAATGCTGAGTGCCGAGTGCTGAGTACTGAGTGCTAGTCCTCAGACAAACATGGCGGCCCACCATTCAGGCGGACCGCCAAATACATTTTAGTGGGGACAGCCGCCCTCGGCTGTCCGGCCGAGCATGGCTCGGCTTGTATTCGTCTGCGAGCTCTATTGGCCCGCCATCACCCGCACCGGCGCAGCGCTCGCCACTACAGGCTCACTCGGATCCGCGGTCGCACTATCGATGCGAATGAACTGGCCCGGTTCCGGAGGAAGCAGTCCGATCCGCCGCGCAATCACATCAATGCGCTCCGGATCGCGCAAGGAGGCGTGCTCCAGCCGCAGGGCCCGATTCATCTCGGTCAAGCCGCTGATCTCACGTTTCGCCGATTCGATCTGATAACCGTACTCAATAGCCTTGAAATGCTGCCAGGCATAGGTAAAAACCAACAGGAACAAGCACACCAGCGCCGTGCAAAATTGCTTCATTTCCCGGTTGCGCCGCGGATCTTCCATCTTCACCAACCGCGAGTTGTCGATCGCTTTGGTGAAGTAGATTTCCGGCGTACCCGTCCATAGAGTCTTCGGGAGTACCGCCGGAACCATTCCTCGAATTGCCGCTGCGCTGGCTGCCATTATGCCGCTCCCATAAAAACGGTTTCACTCTGCATCGGCTGCGCATACATCGATGCCAGCATCCGCAGTTCCAGGGTTTCGACGGCTTCCGGCTCTCGAGTGCAGTGCTCTGCGCGCTCGACAGCCGCCATCAGATCGTTGATCATGGTGCCGGTATACATTTCCACTGCCTCCAGCTAAATTCCTACCCAGAACCCATCTACGTCCCAGCGGATCTCCGTCCGCATTGAGAACCTGAATACCCGGCAAGCCTTCTACGGCTATACCGGGAGGCCCGGCAGGTTTTCCGGAGCCTAAACTTTTAAACAGCCTTCTGGCGTCCGCCATCAGGCTTAAGCCAACCGCAATCAGGCTTTCTTATGAAGCCTGGAACCTGAAGCCGGTTCTTAAACTTTTTCCGCCGCCCTCAGCTTCGCGCTGCGCGCCCGCGGATTACGATCGCTTTCTTCCTTTGTCGCCATTACCGGCTTCTTCGTCAGCACCCGGAAGTACTTGTCCTTTATTCCGTCGCGGAAGGCATCCTTTACGATGCGATCCTCCAGCGAGTGGAAACTGATGATCACCACCCGCCCCCCCGGCTTTAGCACCCGCGGCGTCGCCTTCAACAGCGCCCGCAGGTCGTCTAACTCACGGTTTACGAAGATTCGAAGAGCCTGAAAAGTTCGCGTCGCCGGATGAATTCGCCTTTGTTCAGAATTCATTGGCCGGGCCGCGGCTGATATGACATCCGCAAGATGTGCGGTAGATCGTATCGGCCGCGACCGGACAATGGCTCTGGCGATTCTCCGCGACCTCCTTTCCTCTCCGAATTCGTAAATCACATCGGCAAGCTCGCGCTCGTCGAGGTGGTTTACCACTTGTTCGGCGGTACGCTCCGACCGCGGGTCCATTCGCATGTCGAGCGGTCCTTCCGCCTGAAAACTGAATCCGCGCGCCGCATCTTCTAGTTGCAAACTGCTTACCCCGATGTCGGCCAGAATTCCGTCGATAGTCCCTGGCCGTTCATCATTCGCAATCTCCGCGAACGATCGATGCAACAACGTAATCGTCGGCCAGTCCGGTCGATCAACCGCCGGACTTAATGTTTTGCGCGCGATTTCCAGCGCCGCAGGATCTTTATCGAGCCCAATCAAATGTCCCGGTGCGCCGAGGCGTTTTGCGATTTCTAAGCTGTGTCCGCCCAAACCCACCGTGGCGTCGATATACGTCCCACTGCGCCGAACGGCTAAAAAGTCGATCGCTTCTTTTAAAAGAACCGGAACATGGCCAAGCTTTATCCCGCCATGCCCAACCCCCTGAGGGGTGTCTGTTGAACCCTCGCCCACTAGATGCCCAGTTCGTCGAGCGTCTTCTCATCCTCAGGCGTGAACTTCTCTTCCTCGATCTCTCGCTTGAACAGCTCCAGGTTCCGCACGACCAAATACGTCAGGTTCCCCAGAACTGCCACCTCGCCCTTGATCTGTCCGGACTCGCGCAGCAACTGCGGCAGCAACAACCGTCCCTGCCCATCCATTTCCACCTGCTGCCCGTAATAATTCGTCCTGTCCAGAAATTTCTTCTTCGTGGGATTGAAATTGGAGAGCCCTGCGAGCTTTTGCTCGATCCGCTCCCACTCCTCGAAGGGATACACTTGAGCAACCTTCCCATCCACACTGGTGATGTAAAATTGCTCTCCGTACTTCTCGTCGATCACTCGCTTGAACTCGGCCGGGACCTTCAACCGTCCTTTTTCGTCGACGCGAGTTGGGTGATTGCCGCGAAACATGGTCTTTATCTGTCATCCTCAGGCGACATGTCTTTGCTCGCCGAAGGATCGGGGCGCCTCGCGCGAATCGTACGCGGTCTTTGCGGGCGAATAAGTCGCGCGTTTGGCGCGTTTCCTTAAGAGCTACTGCGACAGCAACGAGGGAGGTAAAAATGGCACAAAGTTCGGTCTCTTTCGGTCCGTCGGGGCTGTTTTTCGTGTCTCTGGGTCGGATTTCCACCGGCGCCTCGTTTTCAGTTCCACTTGCCCACGACCTAAACTGCTCTTACCACTATGTACCACTTTTGACCACATCTTAGCCCTAAGTTCTTTATTGTCAAGCAGAAACTTGAAGGTTGGGCTGTTACTAAAGTGTGCCTCAGGGAAAGCGCGATCCCTAGTAGCTAACCGGAAAGATCACCACAATGGGTTGTGTTTGCGCTTTTGGTTCTTTCGCCATACATTCGCTTACTTTTTCTCTTGCATTCCGCGCCCGACGGCCTAATCCCTGTGCAAAATCCGGTCCGGACCCGCCGGAAAACCCTTTCAGGTTTCCTCCCTGTGAATTTCACTCTCCAACTCCGCGTTCAAAAAGTTTGAACGCTCCCGCCAGAACTGTCATCGAAATGGCGAAATATTTTCACAGGAGTGACTTCTGCCGAGGTGAATGCTTATGAAGAAGCCCCTTATTTCGTTGCTCTTCGCGCTAATTTCCGGATTTTCACTCGCCCAGGATGCCCCCGCCCCGCCGCCACCAGACTCAGCCCCGCAGCAAAACCCCGTGGACTCGACCATCCAGCAAAATCCCCCGGTCGAGAATATGGATCAGCGGCCCGTATTCCGCGTGACGGTTTACGCGCGCACCACCAAGGCGGTGAACTATCGCCATCGCGGCGGTTCGACCACCGTGGACTTCCGCGGAACCGACCTCATGCCTGAGGTGGGCGGGCACGCCAAAGTTGACGGCAAAGTGGGACGCCTCGCCATCAGCGCCGAACTCACTCATCTGCAGCCCCCCGGCAAGTTCGGCGGCCAATATCTCACGTATGTGCTGTGGGCGGTCACACCTGAAGGCCGAGCCGCCAACCTGGGCGAGATCGTTCCCAACAGCGACGGCAAGAGCAAAATCGACATCACCACCGACTTGCAAGCCTTCGGACTGATCGTGACCGCCGAACCCTATTTCGCGGTCGTATACCCGAGCAACATCGTGGTCGCGGAAAATATCGTGCGCCCGGAAACGAAAGGATTTGAAGAACCCATCGATGCCAGATTCGACGTGCTGGAGGGCGGTCAGTACATCATTGACGTGCCCACCGGCCAGCTTCCCTCTTCGCAGGCCGGGCCCAACGTCCCGCTCGATCTGCTGGAAGCGCGGAACGCCGTCGCCATTGCCAAAGCAGCAGGCGCTAAACAGTACGCGCCAGAAAGTCTCGCCAAAGCGGAAGAAATGCTGGCACGCGCCGAAGACTACCTCGTGCGTAAACAAGGCAGAACGCCAATCGGCACCGCCGCTCGTGGCGCCGCTCAGACCGCTGAAGACGCGCGAGTCTTGACCCTTCGCCAAAAAGAGAAAGAACATCTTGCGGCTGATCAGCGGCGCATGCAGGAAGAGCGCGAAAAGGCCGAGGCCGACGCCAGAGCTGCCCAGGCACAGTCTGAGCAAGATGCTCGCCGCCGCGCCCAAGCCGAAAGCGAGGCCAACGCTGCTTCGGCCCAGTCTGAAGAAGACACCCGCCGCCGCGCTCAGGCCGAAGCTGACCGCGAAGCTGCCGAAAAAGGAAGAGCGGAAGCTGAGCAACAGCAAGCTACGGCTCTGGCGGAGCAACAGAAATCTCAGACTGCAGCGGAAGAGTCCGAGCGCCAAAGACAAGAGGCCGTTCGCCAAAAAGAAGAAATGCGCGCCCGGCTGCTGGCACAACTCAACCAGGTATTGCAGACCCGCGATTCGGCACGAGGACTCATCGTCAACATGCCCGACGTCCTGTTCGACACTGGCCAGTACAGTCTCAAACCCGCAGCCCGAGAGCGCCTGGCGAGAATCTCAGGGATCGTGCTGGCGTATCCGGACCTGAAACTAGAAATCGAAGGTCACACCGACAGCATCGGCGGCGACGCATACAATCAGCGCCTATCGGAAAAGCGCGCTGCGTCGGTCCGCGATTACCTTGTGAACTCGAGAGTTTCAATCAACAACACGGTAGCTCGCGGCCTGGGCAAGTCCGAGCCGGTGGCCGACAACAAAACCGCAGCCGGCCGCAAGCTTAATCGCCGCGTCGAGATGATCGTCTCAGGCGATGTGATCGGCAATCTGGTTGGACAACAGCCCAGCGCTGACTCTCAGCCAGTCGCGCCTCCATCTGCCCAACCCTCAAATCCGCAGTAAGAAAATAGGAAAGGAAAGACACTGAACCGCGGTGAACAGGGCTCAAGACGCCAAGGCAATGAACAGCGGCTGGTACTCCAGCCATTCCCTTAGCCACCGATCTCGGCGACTGCCGAAGAAGGTTGCGAGTGCAGGCGCGGCCTGCCGCTTATCATCGTCTTCGGTACCGGATTCACGGTGCTTCTGATCGAGCAGGTCATTGATCTGCTTGATTAAATCTATCAATTTCTCGTGGTCGTGTTCTTTCGAAGCCCGCTCGCAAAGCTCACGCAACTTAAGATCGGTTTCAATGTATGCCATCGCAGCATTATCTCCGTGGTGGTCGCTCAACCGGGGGCGGCACGCGCCTCCCGATGAGGAGTAGGATTCTGGTTCGTCTACTCAAACCCATTTCCCGGCTCGCAGTTTCGTAACTATAAAGTTAACCGTACGCACCACAGGTGCCGTCGGAAATCAGCCACCCCGCACGAAATTCACGGCCCGCCGTAGCACCTCCGGCGTAACATTCGCGCCAGTCACAAGCGCCACCGTGTTGCCTCGCATGTCCGTATTCGCTTGAAGCAAAACCGCCGTGGCAGCCGCGCCCGAAGGTTCAGCCGCGACATGTTCCTCAAACAGAAGATGCCGGATCGCTCCCAGCATCTCTTGCTCGCTGACCAGGCGTACGTCATCCACCAATTCGCGAATCTCGCGAACATTCTCAGCGTCGGGCGTGCGCGTGGCCAGGCCATCGGCAATGGTGTCGCAAGTTTCGGTGCTCACCGCCTCACCCTGCTTCCACGATAAGTAGTAGGCTGGAGCGCGCTCGGCTTGCACTCCGATGATCCTGACCTTCTTGTTTGCGAGATGCCTCACCGCAGATGCGACTCCGCGAATCAGAGCTGTATCGCCCATGGGAACGTAGATTGCGTCGACCTCCGGAAGCTGATCGACAACCTCGCAGCCGATCGTCGCCGGGCCCGCCGGCAGATCAGGATCGGTAGCATCGTTCAGGAAGAAGACATCCGGATGAGTTTGCGCGTATGCCGACGCAAGCTCAAATCCTTCCACCAGATCGGGACCGTGCTCCACAACGTTCGCGTCCAATGCAGCGATTTTTCCCCGCTTCACCGGATTGGGATTCTCCGGCAGAAAGATCGTCGCCCGCACGCCCAGCAGTTTCGCCGCATAGGCTACGGCCGCGCCGTGATTGCCTGTACTCGAAGCCACGACTTCGCTCACCTTTCGCTGCGCCAGATTCACCGACAACGCGTACAGCGCGCCCCGCGGCTTGAAGGATCCGGTTGGCAGATCGGTCTCAAGCTTGAGGTAGACATTGCCTCCGGAGCGGGGTGAAATGGAGGGCGCAGCCACGAGCCTCGTCTGCGGTAAATGCTGTTTCAGAAATTCCTGCGCTCGGAGGATAGCGGAAAGTGGGACAGGCATGGTTTCGTAGGGTAGTCTAAACGTTGCCCGGGCCGCAGAAGCCTGCCAGTCGTGGCAACATGCTCCGACAGTCTGCAACATGGAATATCACGTTCAATTCGAACAGTGGGTGCCGTTCCCGGTGGATCATGTATTCGCCTTCTTCGCTAATCCTAATAACCTGCCGCGCATCATGCCCCCTGCCATCCAGACCAAAATTGTGCTCCTGGAACTCAAGCCTCCCCCGCCCGACTATTCAGCTCTGGCGACCATGGCCAGCACGCTTGCAGGATCGGGATCAAAGATCGTCACGTCCTTTCGCCTATTTCCTTTTCTGCCGATGCAAGCGCAGTGGATCTCCTACATCACCGAATTCGAGTGGAATCACCACTTCGCCGATATACAGGAGAAGGGCCCATTCAAAACCTGGCACCATCGGCATCAGTTCGCAACCGTCACGCGCAACGGAGTCAACGGCACCATCGTCCGCGACCTGGTCGAATATGAAGTCGGCTTCGGATTCCTCGGCGCGGTCGCGCAAAACCTCTTCGTAGCCCGCCAAATCCAGCAAACCTTCGCCTATCGGCAAAACATTCTTCAGTCGTTGCTTCAGTCTTGAAAGCCCACTGTCCAGGGCGCTTTGGATTCTGCCCGAATCTCAGAGTCATCCTGAAGCCCCGCGCTATTACCAGCGGGGCGAGAGCCTGCCCTGGGCGCAGCCGAGGGGGATCTTGCGGGCATCGCCACGGCTAACAGGAGTCAAACTGCACCTACCGCCACCTACCGCGATTCCGCTGGACACGGGCGCCAATTGGTGTACACTTCCGCGCATCTCTAACCGGGCCATCGTTCTTACAACGCAAAATGCGGAGGTCTCTATGTCGCTCAACAAAGGCAGAATCTGGCTAGGAGGACTCGGCGGCGGAGCGGTCTGGGTCCTGTGGAGTTTCATCGTCGGCAAGTTCATCATCACCGACGCCCGTTACGCCGCCGCCCAAGCGAGTGGGCTGTTCTTGAAAACCTCGCGCTATCCTTTCTTCGCGGGCCAGTGGATTATCATGCTGTTCGTGCTGGCGATCGCGCTGGCACATCTGTACGCCTGGTCCCGCCAGACTCTGGGACCCGGTCCTGGCTCTGCCCTGAAGGTCGGCTTCATTGTCGGATTCATCGCCGGCTTTCCCCTGAACTTCGCTCAAGCCACATGGTCCCCAATCGATCGCGCGTTTCCCTGGGGCTGGATGATGGATATGTGGGTAGGATCGATTCTGGCAACGCTAGTCGCAGGCGCAATCTACAAAGACTGAGCAACAATTTCCAATTTTCGACAGTAGATCGCCGATTGAAGAACTAGTCCACTGCTGAGTAATGTTCGTAGGGCATTTGAAATCGAAAATCGTAATTGATCAATTGTCCGGGGCGTAAGTTGACTCGCCGCGTCATCCCAAGTGCAGCCCCTTTTCAGGCGGAAGGAGGGTTCTCGCGCGCAATCGTCAGGGCTATCTGGAGTCGAACCCCACGGCTACCTAAGCCGCTCGGAGTCGACAATTCTATGCAGGTGGATTCTCGCAATGGTTTCAATCAACAATCAAAAATCAACACTTGTTACTTAGCCGGCTCAACCACAACCGCCGTCCCATAAGCCAGTACCTCAGTGACACCCTGCATAACCTCGGTAGCGTCATACCGCGCCCCCACTACAGCGTTGCCACCCAATTCGGCCGCGTGCTGCAGCATCAGGTCAAAAGCTTCCAGACGGGTCCTCTCACACAAGTTTGTGAGCAGCGTGATGTTGCCGCCGACGAGCGTCTGCAAGCCGGCGCCAATGGTGCCGAAGATGGAACGCGAGCGCACCACAATGCCGCGCACCACCCCCAGCGTGCGCGTGACCCGGAAGCCATCCAGCTCAAACTGCGTCGTGACCATGTTGTGCGCCACCATCCGTCCGCCGCCCGTGTAGCTGTTTGCCATAGTCTTCGCCCTCCCGAAATCTGTCCCACTGACTCATTGTTCCGCCGTGAGTCGCGGCGAGCAGCTAACTATAACGCAGAAGGCAGCCGGCGAGACCCTCATTGGAGCAACCGGCCGTGTCCTGGCCTGCAAGCTGCGGCGCTGCGCGAACTCTTCGGAGTTTCTCTGCGTTCTCTGCGATGAAGGCCCACCTGGTCTAGGGCAAGCTGTTACTCCAGCTCAGCAGTGATGAAAAACTCCTGAGATGTCGCGTCATAGTGGGCGCGCAGCACGTTGGGCTTGCAGCAGACCTGGCAATCTTCAACGTAACTCTGCTGCCGTCCCGCGGATTCATCCACGATGACAGAGTTCCATTCTCCACAGCCCGCGCATTGATAGCTAGCTTCCATTGTTGCCTGCCAAAAAACACGGCTGAAGCACCATAGGCCACTATCGAAAGTTACGGCAGGATTTTCACAACCCCGCATGTGACACCTGACCTTGTGCTCGGCACCAAGTCAGATCATCATAGTCAAGGCGGAGGCGGTACGGACACATCGAAGGCGGCTGAGCCTAAGTCTCATCGTCTCTAGAGTTTGCCCATAAGTTATTTGAAATAAATATTTTGCAGAAAAATTTCCGCTAAGACGATGATTCCAATGGATCGGGGGAGGGGTAACCCCATGTCCTGCGCAGAAATCCCGACTCGGCACAGCTCGTTCGAGGCGTAATTTTGGGCGATAGACAGTTTATTTTTTGGGCAGAAATTCACAGGCGAAACGACACTCGTTTCGATCTCTAAAACGCGCCGGAGTTTGCGCCGCCGTCGCCGCGCCCGTCACTAAAATCGGCATCGAGAATTGGCAATTGGATCAGCTGCGCACTCTATAATGGCCGTTCTTCCCCATCGGAGGCTGCATGGTTTCGCGTCGTCGGTTTCTGCAAGTTGGCGGAGTAGCGGCGATAGCCGCTTCACCTCTGGTGGCTTCGGGCGAAGCGGAGACGAAAGCCGACGCAACCTTAGCGCCAACACTGGCTCGCCTGAAATCCCGCAAAGATGAAGCCAAGCCGATCACCCGCGAAGAGCGACAGCAACGCCAGGAGCGCGCCCGCCGATTGATGACCGAGAACGGACTCGACGCCATCCTGCTCATGGAAGGCACATCGCTGAAGTACTTCACCGGCATTCGCTGGTGGGGCGGAGAACGGATGTTTGCCCTGCTCCTGCCGGCCAAAGGCATGCCATTTTATGTCTGTCCGGCGTTCGAAGAAGGCCGCGCCCGAGAACAGATTGCCAACGCGCCCGACGGCAAAGATCCTGACCTGCGGGTTTGGCAGGAGGATGAGAATCCCTACCAACTCATTGCACAAGGACTGAAAGAACGCAGTCTCTCGAGCGGCAAGCTGGGCATGGAAGAGGCTGTCCGCTTCGTTTTCAGTGACCAAATCGGCAAGGCCACGCCGCAAGTAAGCATGGTGAGTGCGACTCGGGTCACCGCAAGATGCCGCATGATCAAGAGCGCGCATGAGCTCGCGCTCATGCAACTGGCAAATCAGGTAACTCTCGCTGCCTACGAGGCGGTGTACCGGGCAATAAAAGACGGCATGACGCAAAGCCAGGTCGAAGACTTGGTCGCCGCTGCCTACAGGCAGTTGGGATTCCCCGGTGAAGCGAGCGTGGAAGTCGGGGAATATTCCGCCTTACCCCACGGCTCGGCCACCCCGCAGGTGATTCGCGAAGGCTCCATCATCATGGTCGATGACGGTTGCACGGTTGAGGGTTATCAGTCGGATATCACGCGCACGTTCGTGCTCGGCAAGGCTAGCGACAAGATGAAAAAAGTATTTGACATCGTACACCGGGCGCAATCAGCGGGGCTCGCGGCGGCGCGTCCGGACGTCGAGTGCGGCGACGTGGACGCTACAGCCCGCAAAGTCATTGTCGACGCTGGCTTCGGTCCGGACTACAAATTTTTCACACACCGGCTGGGCCATGGCATCGGCATGGATGGTCATGAGTGGCCGTATCTGGTACGCGGCAACGCGACCAAACTCCAAGCCAACATGACCTTCAGCGATGAGCCGGGAATTTATATTCGGGGCGAATTCGGCGTGCGTCTCGAAGACGACATGCACATCACGGAAAATGGTGCGGAACTATTTACACCACAGAGCGCATCGCTGGAAGAGCCGTTCGGGAAGTAATTTTGAGTTTGGCCACGCCCGGCTTGCTACTGAATGTTCGCTTACGGATTGCGAACTGACGAGAGGCATGCTTCGCCGCCCCAAGTTCTGGAGCGGCGAAGCGAATACGGGACCTGATCAACGCAGAGGCCTCAGCTGGGTACAACCTGGAGATTATTGGTCACCGAGAAGATCCCAGGGACGCCGTTGGCGCGGATGCCGGCCGCGTTCTTGTCAGCCTCGTTGTCTACCACGCCTTCCAGCGTCAGGTGGCCGTTTTTAACGATTATGCGAATGGGCTTTTGCACCCCGAGAGCATATTTCTGCAAGGGCTCGTAGCCATAGATGGCATGGAACAACTGTATGCGGAGGCGGTCGTCCATGGGAGAGGGCGGCAGCACTTCGATTTTATTGTCCACATGTTCAACCCCTTCAATGTGCTTTACTACATTCTCGGCATCGGACTTCAACGACGGCCGAACTACTTGACCGTAGAGGGCGACGTTATAACCATCGACCTTGTATGAGATGTTGTCGAAGACGCCAAACCAGGGAAGCATGAGCAGTTCGTGGCGCACTTCTTTCTGTATGCGTTCCTGGGAACGCGCTGAAGGCTGATCCCGTTGCGTGGGTGCGGCCTGCGGATCACGCTGCATGGACGAGGGTGCGCTGTTTTGAGCTACGCCGAAGGTTGCGATTGCGAAGAGGGTGACGAAGAGGAACACCAGCTTGCGGTTCATAGTATCTCCTTACGTTCAATGAGTCCCGGAGTTGAACAGGCAAACCCCGCGCGGAGACTTGATACACACCAAACCGCCAAGAAGCTCTGCCTGCCGGATCAGGAAATTAACTCAATGCTCGTGATATGGATCATGTTGGTCGTCCGATCCAGCGAACCAATAATCTTCACCTGCTTACCCTCATATTCCCTGGCTTTGTCCTGGTCGTCCAGCTCATACGTCTGCTTGTCCGTAGTCTTGAGAACATACTTGTCTCCCAGTTTAATGACTGTACCAGAAAGCGTCTGGGCCGCAGGCCCCTGCTTTTCTTGCGCGGGCGCCTTCGTATCTGGTGCAGGCTGCTGCTTCGGCGTGTCTTCTGTGGGACCCGCCTGTTTGTCGGCATTTGAATCGGGAACAGGAACGGGTTCGGGCCGCTGGGGGACGGGTAGCGGCTTCTGCATCTCGGACCATGCAATCAATTGGGGACCAAGAATTCCATCACCGGTGCGGGGAGCGGGTCGAGAGTCACGCTCCTGCGCCAGGCTAACTCCGCTAAACAGAAGAGCGATCGTGACGAGCATCGTCCAATGCTTCATATGCCACCTCCTACTCAGCTGCGACAAGCGGCGCTTATGCGGAAGGAGCGGAGCCATCCGGCCATTGGTGCTCAGACAAACGTCCACGCATTATTATCAAGATGTTTACCACCTGCGGTGAGAGCGGTCGCTACTGCGAATTACGCAAAAAGCCTACAGTGTTTCCTGTAGGGCGCTTATCCCGAGGCAGACGTTGAGAGCCTTATCGTCCTAATTGGGAGCGCTCGTAAGTCTGCGCTCAACGACATAGGCGAGCAAATCGGGTATCCTGCTCAGCAACGACTGAATCCCCATTAGAGGGAGTTGGTAAATGACTGAACTAGGTGCGGTACTAGAACAGTTGAAGCAAGAACGTAAACGTGCGGAGGGTGAACTTCGGCAGCTGGAGGAAGTGATTGCGGCGCTGAGCAAGATGACCGGACATTCACGCCGGTCATTGAGATTCGGACGTCGCGCCAAGCACCGCCTGTCGGCTGCCGCCAGAGAGCGCATCGCAGCAGCGCAAAGAGCGCGTTGGGCGAAGGTGCGGGCGAAGGCGAAGAAGTCATCCTGAAGATGTCCAACTCTGTATAACCGCTGTTCAGGGCGGGGGCGCGGTTCCGCCCCCTTTCTTTTTGGCCCGACCCCAAATTTTCGACCACGCGACGGTCGGACGATTCCTTGAGTAAATCCACGGCGCGGACGTGTCTCCGCGATGCGCAAATAATTTTGCTTTTTTCTTGACATTGAGTTTGCCATCCGTAACACTAGATACATCTTTATTCATCTATATGGATATTTATTCATTATGAATAAAACACTAAGGCAGCGGGCAATTCTGGAAGCGCTCGGGCAAAAACCGATCGCCAACCAGGAACACTTGCAGCGAGTGCTGCGGAAGCGCGGATTCAAGGTAGGGCAAGCGACGCTTTCGCGGGACATTCACCATTTGAATCTCAGCAAGACCGCGACTGGCTATGCCCTGCCCCAGGGCGAGAACGCAGCCAGTTTGGCGTTGCCTCCGGCATCGCGATTAGTGCGGGAATTCGTGCTTGACATTCGCGCGGCACAGAATCTGCTCGTAATCAAGACCATTGTGGGCAGTGCACAGCCCGTGGCGGCTGCCCTGGACGAAGAAGACTGGCCTGAATCCGTCGGCACCATCGCCGGAGATGACACGATTCTGATCGTCTGCCCAGACAAGGAAGATGCCAAGAAAATGGCGACTCGACTTGAGGAGATGCTTGCCTGATGAGTGCCGGCGTCAAAACCGCCGTGCTCGGCGCCACTGGCTACTCCGGTCTGGAGCTGACGCGGATTCTTCTGCACCACCCTCGCTTAGCGAAACCCGTTTTGCTGCGGCGCAACCATGCAACGGATGGTGGGGCAAGTTTGGCCGATGTATTTCCGGCGCTGTCCGGCAATGGCAGCTATCCTTTGCAGCCCCTCAACTGGTCTGCACTGAAGCGCCAGGGTGTGCAGCTATTGTTTCTGGCCACGCCGCACGAGACTTCGCGATCGCTGGTGCCGGAGGCAATGGCACAAGGCTTGCGGGTAATTGATCTCAGCGGAGCGTGGCGGTTGAAGCAGGCGCAGAACCGCGCCATCTACGACTTCAAGGATTCAGATTCGATCAGGGCTGCGGAACTTACTGAAAAGGCCGTCTACGGACTGACGGAATTGAACGGTGAGCGAATCGCGAATGCCGACTTAGTGGCCAATCCTGGATGTTATGCGACGTCCGTGATACTCGCGCTGGCGCCGCTGCTGAAGGCTGGCCTCACCGATCGCCAGCGGGGAATCGTTTCCGATTCCAAGTCTGGAGTGTCGGGCGCGGGCAAGGAGCCGTCGTCCCGCACGCACTTCGTCTCGGTGGCTGACAATCTTTCTGCATACTCCGTATTTAACCACCGGCATGTGGGCGAGATGATGGAGCAACTGCATTTGAACCTGCACGAGCTGACATTCACTCCGCACTTGCTGCCCATTCCGCGAGGGATCCTGTCGACGATTTACGTGCACCTCAGCCGCCAACTGAGATCCTGCGAAGTGGAGTCGTGCTTCCGCGATTTCTATTCGGGCAAGCGCTGGATCCGGGTTTTTGCGACACCGAAGCTTCCGCAGGTGCAGTTTTCGCTGCATACCAACTATTGCGATCTCGGATTTTGTCTGGCGGAGGACGGCCGGCGTCTTGTGCTCATCTCCTGCGTCGATAACCTTCTCAAAGGCGCTGCCGGACAGGCGGTGCAGAACATGAACCTGATGTATGGATGGAAAGAAGAGGAAGGACTGCAGTGACCATCGTAGTAAAAATCGGTGGAGCAGCGCTTGAGGACGCATCCACATTGCGTAAGTGCGCGCGCGCGATTTCGGACCTGGTGAATGACGCCCATCGCGTGCTGGTCGTCCATGGCGGGGGAGCTGCCTTGACTCGCACGCTGGACCAGTTGGGAAAGAAAAGCGAGTTCGTGGATGGATTGCGAGTTACCGACGCCGAAACTCGCGATGTGGCCTTGATGGTGCTCGCAGGCGTCGTAAATAAGAAGCTGGTGGCTGCAATTCAGACCGCCGGAAATCTGGCAATCGGGCTTTGCGGTGGCGATGGCATGACATTTCGCGCCAGAAAAAAGCACATCGCAAATCGTGATCTTGGCTTTGTCGGTGAGATTTGCTTTGCGGACCCGAGCTGGATCGAGACCATCTGGAAAGGAAGCAACGTGCCTGTCCTGGCCTCAATGGCGCTGGGAGCAGACGGAGAATATTACAACATCAATGCTGATCAGATGGCCGCTGCTTGCGCGGTGGCGTGCAAAGCTGATGCTCTGATTTTTCTGACCGATGTGCCGGGTGTCAAGAACGCCGAGGGGGCAGTGATTCCACGGCTGAATACAAAGCAGGCAGCTGGTTTGGTTGCGGACTCTATCGTCAGTGGCGGCATGTTGCCGAAGTTGGAGGCATGCAGCCAGGCATTGAATCATGGCGTGAGGCGGGTAAGAATCCTGCCCGCGGCCCAGGTTGAGGCACTGCCCCAGTTCTACTTCACCAAACTGACATGTGGGACGGAGGTGGCCTGCGTATGAATCGCGCTGACGTCACCGATGCCAAACCGCAGTCGACCTATCCAAACCCTTACGGCAAGGAGCAACGTTGAACACTCAATTACAGAACAAAGCACCGGTCGCGCCTACAATTTTCCCTCAAGCCTTCTGGTGCCATGACCTGATTTCGACTCGCGACCTCGGCCCGCAGGGGGTTCAGGCGGTGCTGCACCTGGCGGAAATCATGAAGGCGCGTCCATCGGTCTTTCAAAGAACGCTGGCGGGCAAACAGCTGGTGATGTTCTTTGAGAAGCCCTCGCTTCGTACCCGGCTTACGTTCGAGGCCGGAATGGCGAGCTTGGGCGGAACTGCCTTTTTTGTCGACCAGACTCATGGTCGAATCGATGCGCGAGAGAAGTTAAGTGACATAGCGCACAATCTCGAACGCTGGGTGGATGCCATTGTGCTGCGCACGTTCGCGCAACAAACGATTGAAGGCATGGCGGAGTACGCATCGGTCCCCGTAATTAACGCTCTCAGCGATTTGGAGCATCCGTGCCAGGCGTTGGCCGATTACTTCACCCTAGAGGAGCGATTCGGTGACCTCAAGAACGTCCGCCTCGCTTATGTGGGCGATGGCAACAATGTCGCGCACTCTCTCCTTCTCACTTGCGCTTGTCTTGGGTCTTCGATTCGAGCCGCCACACCCGCTGGCTTTGCACCCAGCGCGCAGATTGTCGCAGACGCCCGGGAGATCGCGGAGGGAACCGGCGCCGAGATTGAGCTCATGACGGATCCCTGCGC
>Ga0207684_10000858_pt1 | contig 34901 bp, 34 predicted proteins | sample KBSK5501metaG_FD_184342 | JGI IMG/M metagenome (GOLD analysis project Ga0207684, IMG submission 184342) | Corn, switchgrass and miscanthus rhizosphere microbial communities from Kellogg Biological Station, Michigan, USA - KBS K5-50-1 metaG... | ecosystem: Host-associated > Plants > Roots >... | reverse complement strand
GGCTGGTTGGCCACGATGCCGACGCTGCGCCCGCCGAAGCGCGCGAAGCCCACCACGATGTTCGCGGCGAAGTGGGCGTGCACTTCGAGAAAGCGCCCATCGTCGGCCACGGCTTCGATGAGGCGCTTGATGTCGTACGGCTTGTTGGGCTCGGGCGGGATCAGCGTGTCGAGCCCGGCCTCCTCGCGGTCGGGCAGGTCGTCGGTGGGGCGCAGGGGCGCCTCTTCCAGGTTGTTGGACGGGATGTAGCTCAGCAGCTCGCGCAAGAGGGCCAGGCAGGCGCGGTCGTCGTCGACCGCGAAGTGGGCGACGCCGGACCGCGAGTTGTGCGTGAGCGCTCCGCCCAGCTCCTCCTTGGTCACCTCTTCGTGGGTCACCGTCCGGATGACGTCGGGGCCCGTCACGAACATGTACGAGGTGTCCTTCACCATGACGTTGAAGTCGGTGATGGCGGGGCTGTACACCGCGCCGCCCGCGCAGGGGCCCATGATGGCGGAGATCTGGGGGATGACGCCGGAGGCGAGCGTGTTGCGCAGGAAGATGTCGGCGTAGCCTCCAAGCGAGGCCACTCCTTCCTGGATGCGGGCGCCCCCCGAGTCGTTGAGGCCGATGACGGGCGCCCCCATCTTCATCGCGAGGTCCATCACCTTGCAGATCTTCCGGGCGTTGGTCTCGGAGAGGCTGCCGCCGAACACCGTGAAGTCCTGGGCGAAGACGTAGACGAGCCGGCCCTCGATCTTCCCGTAGCCGGAGACGACACCGTCGCCGGGGACTTTCTGGTCGGCCATGCCGAAGTCGAGGCAGCGATGCTCGACGAGCTTGTCGAGCTCCTCGAACGAGCCCTCGTCGAGGAGGAGGCCCACCCGCTCGCGCGCGGTGAGCTTCCCCTCCCCGTGCTGCCTCTGGACGCGGTCGGGGCCGCCTCCGGCTTCGGCCTGGCGCTCCTTCTCGCGAAGGAGCTCGAGGGCGTCGTGTTGAGCAGGGGGGCGCTGCGGCGCGCCCCCCTGACCCCCCGGGCGCTCGGCGGGAATGGATCCCACCTCGCGCCCAGCCTGTGGCTTCACGCTGGTGCTTCGCTTTCCTCCGGGCGCCCGAGGCTTCTCAGTGGCCACAGCCGCATCCGCCCCGACCGCAGCCACAGCCTCCGCCGCCGGAGGCGACGAAGCCCCCTTCGCCCGCGAAGGCGAAGCGTGACACCTGCTTCTCGACGTCGGAGCCCTCGCAGCGGGGGCAAGCGACCGCCTCGCCCCAGGCGCGGACGTACTTCTCGAAGCTCTCGTGGCAGGCGTGGCAGACGTACTCGTAGACGGGCATCTCGGTCTCAGCGGGCCGTCTTGGCGCCCATCTCCTTCTTGGCCTTCTCCCAGTCTTCGAGGAACTTCTTGAGGCCGGCGTCGGTGAGCGGGTGCTTCACGAGGGAGGTGAAGACGGCGTAGGGCATGGTGCCGATGTGGGCGCCGGCCTTGGCCGCCTCGACCACGTGCATCGGGGAGCGCAGGCTCGCCGCCAGCACCTCGCACGGGAACGAGTAGTTGCGATAGATCTGCACGATGTCCCGCACGAGGTCCATGCCGGGGGTGGCGATGTCGTCGAGCCGGCCCACGAAGGGCGAGCAGAAGCTCGCCCCCGCCTTGGCCGCCAGCAGCGCCTGGGGGGCGGAGAAGACGAGCGTCATGTTGATCCGGATGCCCTGGCCGCTGAGGGTCCGGGTGGCCTTGAGGCCCTCGGTCGTGCACGGGCACTTGACCACGATGTTCTTGTGCACCCCCGCCCAGTGCCGGCCCTCGCGCACCATCCCTTCGGCGTCGGTGGCGACCACCTCGGCGGAGATGGGTCCGTTCACGGTCTCGCAGATCTGGACGAGGATCTCTTCCGGCTCGCCGCTCTCCTTGGAGAGCAGGGTCGGGTTGGTCGTGACGCCGTCGATCACACCCAGCGCCGCCGCTTCGCGGATCTCCTTCAGGCTTGCCGTATCCAGGAAGATCTTCATGAGTGCCTCCCCTGGAATCATATCCCCACGGCGAGGCGGCATCACCCGCTCAGGGGCGGCTGGCCTCGACGGCCGCGGAGGGCGGGCTCTCGTTCCCGTCCCGGTCCACCGCCGTCACCGTGTAGGCCAGGACGGCCCCGCGGGGCGCGGCGACGTCGCGGAGGGAGGTCTCGGGAGCCGCAACCTCCGCCACCCGGATGGGCGGCGCGCCCGCCGCGGCCCGGTACACGCGGTAGGAGGCGAGATCGGCCTCCAGCGACGGGCTCCAGGACACCTCCACGCCGTCGTCGTGGACGAGGGCGGCCACACCGGTGGGCGCAGCGGGAGGAAACACGTCCTTGTTCTCGAGGCACGCCTCGCCCGAGCTCGCGCTCTCCACCACCGGCTCCGTGGAGGCCACCGTACGCACGACGTAGCACCAGCGCTCGCCGGGCGCGATGGTCGTGTCGCGGAAGGGCGGGGCGGCCACCGGTACCGGCGTCAAGGGCCGGCGGTACGTGCTCTCCGGCTCCCGGCGGTAGACCCAGAAACCGCCCTGCGGCTTGGGTGTGGGTGAGGGCGACGGAGACGGGCGGGGCGACCCGCTGGGCGAGGGGGACGGCGACGGGGAGACCGAGGGCGACGGGGAGACCGAAGGCGACGGATTCGGCGTCGGTGTGGCCGAGGCCGACGGCGACAGGATCGGCGTCGGTGTGGCCGACGGCGACGGGATCGGGGTCGGAGGAGGTGTCGGGGGGGGGACCCAGGCGAGCGTGACGGCCTGCGGCTCGAGCTGGGCGGTGAAGCCGGTCGGCGGCGCCGGAGGCGGCTGGACCGTAAGGGTCGCGAGCGGAGAGAGCGCGGAGGCTTCGCCCCCGGCCTTCACTCGCGCCGCCACCCGTATCACGGCGCCCGCGGGCGGAAGGGGTCCCGCCTCCACGAAGCTCTCCCCCGGCGCCATCCTCCGTACGGTGCGGTGGGCGACCTTGGAGAAGTCCCCGGCGACCTCGGCCCGCAGCAGCTCCACCTCCAGCACGCCGAGGCGGACGCCCCCCGCCGACGTACGCGGCGCGACGAAGCTCAGCTCGAGGGTCTGCCCGCGCTCAGCCAGGCGCAGCTCCGTGACTCCCTGCGGCGTGCGGGAAAGCGGCGGCTGCGGATCGCCCCGTTTTCCGCATGCGGTGCCGGCCAGCGCGGCCCCGAGGAACGCGAGGGCGGCGCGAGAGAGACCCTCCGCGGCGAGGGGACGTATCAAAGAATGAACCGGCTGAGGTCCTGATCCTTGACGAGGGGCGCCAGCTTGGCCCGCACCTCGGCGGCGTCGATGCGGACGGTGCGGGGGCCGGCGCTCCCCCCCTCGAACGACACTTCGTCGAGGACCGTCTCCAGGATGGTCGAGAGGCGTCGGGCGCCGATGTTCTCGGTGGAGTTGTTGACGTCGGTCGCGAAGCGGGCCATCTCGCGGATGGCCTCGTCGGTGAACGACACCTCCACGCCTTCGGTGGCGAGGAGGGCCTGGTACTGCTTGATGAGGGCGTTCCGGGGCTCGGTGAGGATGCGCACCAGGTCCTCGAGGCTCAGGCTCTCCAGCTCCACGCGGATCGGGAAGCGCCCTTGCAGCTCGGGAATCAGATCGGAGGGCTTCGACACGTGGAACGCGCCGGCGGCGATGAACAGGATGTGGTCGGTGCGCACCGGCCCGTACTTGGTCGACACGGTCGTGCCCTCGACGATGGGCAGGATGTCGCGCTGGACTCCTTCCCGCGACACCTCGGGGCCGTGGCCGCCCTCCCGGCCCGCGATCTTGTCGATCTCGTCGATGAAGACGATGCCGGAGCCCTGCACGCGCTCCACCGCGAGCCGGGCGACCTGCTCGGCGTCCACCAGCCGCGCCTCCTCCTCGCTGCGCAACACCTCCCGCGCCTCGGGGACCCGGAGGCGCCGCTGCTTGGTCTTGCCGCCGAAGAGCCCCGGCAGCATGTCCTTGAGGTTGACGTCCATCTCCTCGACGCCCTGCGAGGTGAGGATCTGGAAGGAGGGGAAGCTCCGCTCCCGCACCTCCACCTCCACCGTGCGCGCGTCGAGCGCGCCCTTGCGCAGCTGCTCCCGCAGCTTCTCGCGCGTGGAGCGCAGCGACTCCTCGCCCGGGCGCTCCCCGGCGGCGTCTTCCCCGCCGGCGCCGAAGCCCGGACGGCTCGGGGGCAGGAGGAGGTCGAGTAGCTGCTCCTCGACGTTCCGCTCCGCCTTGTCCTTCACCTCGGAGCGCTTCTCCCTCCGGACCATGTCGACCGCCGACTCGGTGAGGTCGCGGATCATGGAGTCCACGTCCCGGCCGACGTAGCCGACCTCCGTGTACTTCGACGCCTCCACCTTGAGGAACGGGCTCCCCGACAGGCGGGCCAGCCGCCGCGCGATCTCCGTCTTGCCCACGCCGGTAGGGCCGATCATCAGGATGTTCTTGGGGAGGACCTCGGACGCCACCTCGGGCGGCAGGCGCTGGCGGCGGATGCGGTTGCGCAGCGCGACCGCCACCGCGCGTTTCGCGGCCTGCTGCCCCACGACGTACCGGTCCAGCTCGGCCACGATCTCGCGGGGGGTGAGACCGTCCAGGTTGCGCAGCTCTTCGGCGGCGGAAGGCAGGTGGATCGTCATCGACCCCCCACCCTAGAGCGACTCCACGACGATCGAGTCGTTGGTGTAGACGCAGATGGAAGCGGCGATCTTCAGGGCCTCCACGGCCAGGGTGGGGGCGTCCATCTCGGTGAAGCGCGCGAGGGCGCGCGCGGCCGCGAGCGCGTAGGGTCCCCCGCTGCCCACGGCCACGATGCCGTCGTCGGGGGTGATGACGTCGCCGGCCCCCGAGAGCAGGAAGGCCGATTCGCGGTCGGCCACCACCAGGAACGCCTCCAGCCGGCGCAGCACGCGGTCGGTGCGCCACTCCTTCGACAGCTCGACCGCCGCCCGCTCCAGGTTTCCGCGGTACTCCTCGATCTTGGCCTCGAACTTCCCGAACAGCGCGAGCGCGTCCGCGGTCGATCCGGCGAAGCCGGCCAGCACCTGGCCGTTGTGGAGCCGGCGGATCTTGCGCGCGCCGTGCTTCATCACCGTCCGGCCGAGGGTGACCTGCCCGTCGCCGGCGATGGCGCTGCGGCCGCGGTGCCGCACGGCCAGGATCGTCGTTCCGTGGAGGGTGGAGGATTCGGCCATGGAGGTGGCCCGGCGCGGGCTCGACCTCCTAGTATAGTCTCAGTACTCGGCGTACTCGATGCGCCGATGGAGCTCTTCGGCGCCGAGGCGGCCGGCACGGTGGTCGTCGAGGTCCCGCTTTCGCGCCTTGATCACCAGGGTCTTCTGGGCCCGGCGGCCGGCCCCGGCGACGCCGGGCACGAAATCCACGGCGACGGCGACGTATTCGTCCGGCCTCAGCCGATGCAGCGCCGCCCCCTGCCTCTCGAGCAGCGCCGTCACCGCCGCGCGGACGTCCCGGACGACCGCCTCCCCCGTCCGGCCGTCCGCCGGCTCCTCCGTGCTGAACCACATCTGCCAGGGCGCGGGCGCCAGGGCCGGCGGAAACATCTCGGGAGCGGCGACGGCCTCCGGAGGCATGGCGGGGGCCGCCGGCGCCGCCGGCGCTTCCGGCGGCGCGGGCGGGACGGGGAGGCGCATCTCGAGTTGCCGTTCCGCCTCCTGCCGCGCCTGCTCGACCTCTCGCCGGGTCGCCTCCATCCGCGCCTGCAGCTCGTGGACCTGGGCCTCCATCCGACGCGCCATCTCCTGCCCCTGGTCCGCATGCGACTGCTCCGCTTCCTGGAGCGCGCGCATCTGCTCGGCCATCTGCGTCTCCAGCGCCCGCTGCAGGTCTTCGAGCCGCAGCTGGCCCGGCTCCTCCCCCATGACGGCGGAGACGGCCGGCGGCGAGAGGACGATGGCCGCCGCCGAGCGGTCGCGGGCGGCGAGCTCGGCGCGCGTCTGGCGCAGCTCGCGCAGGTTCTTCTCCATCTGCGCGCGGATCTCGGCCGACGAGGCGGTCCGGAGCCCCTGCTCGAGGTGCCGGATCGCGTCGTCGAGCGACCGGGCCGCCTGGCGCTCGGCGATCGAACGCGGCGACGCCGAGGGAAGAGCCCGTGGCGGAAGGACGAAGAACGCGCCGAATCCGGGCAGGCGGTAGCCGCGGGCGCCTTCGCGGCCCGCCAGCAGGGCGAGGCTCGGCCGGCTCACGCGCCTCACGGCCGCGTCGAGCGCGGCGGCGAACCCGTCCATCTCGGATCGGGGATCGCTCGGGGGCTGGCCGAGCGACAGCCCCGGGGCGAGGACGCAAACGGCGCCGACGAGGCCGAGCGGCAAGGGGGAAGCGCGCATCGCTACTTCTTTTGTGAGGCCTGCAGGACGTGGCCCATCAGCTCCGTCGTCCGGGCCGCCTGCAGTCCCGCCTTCCCGTCGAGATAGCTCAGGCCCGCCCCGACCTGGGCGAGGTCGTACTGGCGCCGGGCCTCCGTCTTCTCCTCGAGCCGCGTGAGGCCGGTGGCCACGAGAGTCGCCTGCCGAGCCTCGCTCTCCGCGATCATCTGCTGCACCTTCCGCAGCATGTCGTCCCCGGAGCGCGACGAGGCGGCGACGGTGGCCCGCAGGGCTTCCATCTCGCGGCGGTGGCGCTCCTCCTGGGCCGCCAGCGCGGCCGAGAGCGCGGAGGTTTCCCGGGCCTGGCCCAGCCGGAACGCGAAGCGGCCCTGCTCGTAGCGCAGCTCGGACCCCCGCACGGCCAGGCCGCCTACGGTCATGCCGAGCAGCACGAGCGCCGCCGCCATCGCCAGGTACGGGCGGGCCGACGACAACCGGGGTCGGGCGCGCCCCAGGTCGGGGGGGGTGCGCCAGGACGCCAGGTCGCGCCGCAGGCGCCGGAACGAGGAGAGCTCGTCGCGGCACGCGCGGCACGCCGCCTGATGCTCCTCGAGGCGCCGCGCGTCCGCGGGCGCCGCTTCCCCGTACAGCAGGTCCATCATCTCGTCGCGAAAAGCGTCGCAGTCCATCACGTCTCCCCCGGGCCCGCTTGTGCCTTGCGGCCCATCATGAAGTCGGGGCCGGCACCGGGGACCCACCCCGGACTCCCTGGCGAACCAGCTGCTGCCGGAGCTGCCCCAGGCCCCGGTAGAGCCGCGTCTTGACGGTCGAGAGGGGCACGTCGAGCGCCTCGGCGATCTCGAGGAACGTGAGCCCCTGATATTCCTTCAACACGACGACCTCCCGCTGCTCTTCGGGCAGGGTGGCCACCGCGGCCGCCACCTGCCTCGAGAGGTCGCGGGCCTCGATGAGGTCGAGCGCGCTCGGCCCCGCCTCGCGGCCGGTCTCGCCGGTCTCGGACAGCTCGTCGAAGCTGACGTAGCTCTTCCCGCGGCCCCGCCGCATGCGGTCGCGGCAAACGTTGAGGGCGATCTGGTAGAGCCAGGACGAGAAGCGCGCCTCCTTCTTGAAGGTCCCCAGCCCGCGATAGGCCTTGAGCAGCGTCTCCTGGCTCAGGTCGCGCACGTCCTCTCCCGGCCCCACCAGCCGATAGATCGCCCCCTGGACCTTCCGCTCCCAGCGGTGAACGAGCGTGTCGAAGGCGGATGATTCCCCCTTCTGGAAGCGTTCCACCAGCTCCTCATCGCTGGGCGCCATCGGCCTCGTCAACTTAGACGCAGACGTCATGGTCACAGCCTGTATTCTGTAATATAACAGAATAAACTAGGCCCGCGGGTGCGTCTTCCTGTAGATCTCCAGAATATGACGCGCATCGAGGTGGGTGTACCTCTGCGTCGTCGACAGTCGGGCATGGCCGAGAAGCTCTTGGATGGACCTCAGGTCAGCCCCTCGCTCCAGCAGGTGGGTCGCGAAGCTGTGCCGGAGGCCGTGGGGGCTGATGCGCTGTGCGACCGCGGCCTGGACGACACGCCGCTGCACGATGGCTCGGACGGAGCGGTCGGTGAGCCGGCCCCCGCGGGCGTTCACGAAGAGCGCATCGGTGCGCGGCCGGCAGCCCGCGCGTACGGGGAGGTAGGCTCGCAGCGCCTTTTCCGCGGGGGTGCCGAAGGGGACCAGCCTCTCCTTCTGCCCCTTGCCGAGGACGCGGACGAAGCGCGCCTCGAGGTCCACCTCCGGGAGGTCCAGGCCCACGAGCTCGGCGCAGCGGATGCCCGTGGCGTACAGCAGCTCGAGGATCGCGCGGGCGCGGACGTCGGCGTCGCGATCCCCGTCCACCGCCACCAGCCTGGCCACGTCCGCCTCGTCGAGGTGGGCGGGGATGCGTCGTTCGAGGCGCGGGGAGACGAGGGCCCGCGCGGGGTTGGCCGCCAGGATCCCCTCGCGGCACAGGTAGCGGAAGAACGTCCGCAGGCTGGCCAGCTTGCGCGCGGCCGAGCTCTTCTTGAGGCCGTCGCGGTGGAGGCGGGCCAGGAAGGCACGGAGGAGCAGGACGTCCACGTCGCGCGGGTGCGGCTCGCGGCCCAGCTCCGTGCGCAGGTGAGCGATGAACTGACCCAGGTCGTCGACGTACGCGCGAACGGTGTGGGGAGACGCGTTGCGCTCCCGCGCGAGGTGCCGGCGAAAGGCGGCCAGCGATTTCTTAATCTTGACCCCCCGTCATTCAATCACCCCCCACCCTGTCCCTCCCCAGCCGTTGCTTCCTCAGGCTTGAGAGACGCCCGGAAGCGCTCCAGCGAATCGAGCGCCCGGGCGGAAAGGGCAAGCCGCTTGCGCGCCTTGTCCCGGACGCGGTGCGGAAGTTCTGGCAATAGCCCAAATGCGATGTTCGTCGGCTGGTAATTCGCGGGATCGCTGCGGGCAATATACCGTCCGAGACCACCCAGGGCCGTGTCCAAGGGGAAGGAGACCGGCTCCTCGCCCCTTGCTCGAAGGGCCGCGCCGAGCCCGGCGATGAGGCCGGAGGCCGCCGACTCCACGTAACCCTCGACGCCGGACATCTGCCCCGCGAAGAACAGGCCCCGACGGCGGCGGGTCTCGAACGTGGGCTCCAGGACCGAAGGCGCGTTGATGTACGTGTTGCGGTGGATCATCCCATAGCGGACGAACTCCGCGTGCTCGAGCCCCGGGATCATGCGGAAAACCCGCTTCTGCTCCCCCCATTTCAGCTGCGTCTGGAAGCCGACCATGGAATAGTGGCTGGCGGCGAGGTCATCCTGACGGAGCTGGACGACCGCGAAGGGGCGCCGCCCCGTCCGCGGGTCCTGGAGGCCGACCGGCTTCATGGGGCCGAAGAGGAGGGTCTCGGGCCCGCGGCTGGCGATCACCTCCGCGGGCAGGCAGCCCTCGAAGAAGAACTCGTGCTCGAAGGCGTGGAGCGCCGCGCACTCCGCGGTGGTGAGGGCGGCGTAGAACGAACGGTACTCCTCCTCGGTGAACGGGCAGTTCACGTAATCGTCGCCCCCGCGCCCGTAGCGCGACGCCTTGAACGTCTTCGAGAAGTCGATGGTGTCCGCTTCCAACACCGGGCTGACCGCGTCGTAGAAATACAGATGCGAGCCGCCCACGAAGGCGGCAATCTCCGCGGCCAGGGACTCGGAGGTCAGCGGGCCGGTGGCGACGATCGCCACCTCGCTCTCCGGGAGGCGGGTCACCTCGCCGCGGTGGATCTGCACCTCGGGCAGGGCGCCCACCGCCTCGCTGATCCGCTGCGCGAAGAGGGCGCGGTCCACGGCCAGCGCGCTGCCCGCGGGCACGCGCACGGCGTCGGCGACGCGGATGACGAGCGAGTCCATCCGGCGCATCTCTTCCTTGAGCAGGCCGGCCGCCTGATCGAGCGCGTTGCCGCGCAGGCTGTTGGAGCAGACGAGCTCGGCCAGATCGCCGGTCTGGTGGACCGGCGTCGGCTTGACCGGGCGCATCTCGTGGAGGTCGACGCCGATCCCGCGCCGGGCGAGCTGCCACGCCGCCTCGCAACCCGCGAGCCCGCCCCCGACGACGGTTGCGCGCTCAATCATCGCTTTTCCACGCCGCCAGAGAGCGTCAGGCGGCTTCGCGCTTGTAGTGGCAGGCCTCGTTGCCGCAGTAGATGACCTTGCCTTCCTTCTTGGTCTCCTTGGCGAGCAGGTAGGGCCGGCCGCAATCCGGGCACGGCTCGGCGATGGGCAGGTGGTACGCGGTGAACTTGCATTCCGGGTAGCGCTTGCATCCGTAGAACGAGCGCCCCCAGCGTCCCTTCCGCTCCACGACCTGGCCCTGGCCGCACTCCGGGCAGAGGAGGCCGATCTCGCGCGCCTCCTTCTTCTTGATGTACTTGCAGGTCGGGTAGTCGCTGCAGGCGATGAACGGCCCGAACCGGCCGCGCCGCCACATGAGCGGCTTGCCGCACTCCGGGCAGTTCTCGTCGATCGGCTTCAGCGCCTCGACCTGGAGCTTGCCTTCGGCGCCGCGAACGAGGCGCTTGGTCGCCTTGCACTCCGGGTAGTTGGGGCAGGCCAGGAACGGGCCGTAACGCCCCTTCTTGAGCACCATCGCGCCGTGGGCCGGGTCGAGCGGGCAGACCTCCTTCGCCACGTCCTCGTGGAGCTCCGGGCCGCCTTCCCCGCCGCTTCCCGCGAGCTGTCGTGTGTTCTTGCACTCGGGGTAGGCGGAGCAGGCGAGGAACTTCCCGTACCGGCCCCACTTGATGACCATGGGGGAGCCGCACTTGTCGCAGACCTCGTCGGTCTTCTCCTCCATGGCCTTGACGTCCTTCATGTCCTTCTGCGCCTTCTTGAGGTCCTTCTCGAACTTCTTCCAGAACTGGTTGAGCGTGTTGAGGAGGTTGTCCTTGCCCTCCTCGATCTCGTCCAGCTCCGCCTCCATGGCCGCGGTGTACTCGACGTTCATGATGTCCTGGAAGTGCTCCACGAGCAGGTCGGTGACGAGGAAGCCGAGCTCGGTGGGGTAGAGCTTGCCCTCGCGCTTCTCCATGTAGTCGCGCGCCTCGATGGTGGCGATGATGGACGCGTAGGTCGAGGGCCGGCCGATGCCGTTCTCTTCCAGCTCCTTCACGAGGCTGGCCTCGCTGAACCTCGGCGGTGGTTCGGTGAAATGCTGGTCGGTGTCGAGCTTCTTGAGCGCGAGCGCATCGCCCTCGGCCAGCGGCGGAAGCTGGAGGACGGCCTCCGGCGCCGCCGCGGCCTCGGCGGCCTCGGCCTCGCCGGCGTCCGCCTTCTCGGCGTCCTCGGCGGAGGGCTTCCTCTCCACTCGCTCGTCGGGGCTCTCCTCGTAGACGGCCAGGAAGCCCTTGAACTTCTGGGTGGAGCCCTTGGCGCGGAGCAGGTACCGATCGGCTTCTATGTCGACGATCGTCTCGTCGTACACCGCCGGCTTCATCTGGGACGCCACGAACCGGTTCCAGATGAGCTTGTAGAGCGCGTACTCGTCCTTGGAGAGGAAGCGGCGGATGCCCTCGGGGTCGCGGTCGAGGTAGGTCGGCCGGATCGCCTCGTGGGCGTCCTGCGCGTCCTTCTTGCTGCGGTAGAACGTGGGCTTCTCCGGCAGGTACTCCTCGCCGTAGGTGGACGCGATGCGCTCCCGGACCGCGGAGAGCGCGTCGGCGGAGACACGGAAGGAGTCCGTGCGCATGTAGGTGATGAGGCCGATGCTCCCTTCCTCCCCGAGCTCCACGCCCTCGTAGAGCCGCTGCGCCACCTGCATCGTCTTCTTGACGGAGAAGCGGAGCTTCTTGAAGGCCTCCTGCTGCAGCTTCGAGGTGGTGAACGGGGGTATGGGGTTCCGCTTGCGCTCGCGGGCGACCACCTTCGCGACGCGGAAGGCGGCCTTCTCGAGGTCGGCGCGTACGGCCTTCGCCTGCTCCTCGTTCCCGATCTCGACGTTCTTCCCGTCCTTCTTGACGAGGTTGGCGGGAAAGACGGGCGGCTGGGCCGCTTCGAGGTGGGCCACGACCGTCCAGTACTCCTCGGGGACGAAGGCGCGGATCGCGCGCTCGCGGTCGCAGATGAGCCTGAGGGCCACCGATTGCACGCGGCCCGCCGACAGCCCCCGCCGCACCTTGTCCCAGAGGATCGGGCTCACCTTGTAGCCCACCAGGCGGTCGAGGATGCGCCGGGCCTGCTGGGCGTCGACCTTCTTCTCGTCGACCTCCCCCGGGTTCTCGAAGGCCTGCTCGATCGCCCGCCGGGTGATCTCGTTGAAGACCACTCGGCGGACCTTCTTACGCTGCCGGGAACCCAGCTCCTCGGCCAGGTGCCAGCAGATGGCTTCGCCTTCCCGGTCGGGGTCGGCGGCGAGGTAGATCGCGGTCGCGTCCACGGCCGCGGACTTCAGCTCCTCCATCACCTTCTTGCGGGTCGGCAGCACCTCGTACTCGGCCTGGAAGCCCTTCTTCACGTCCACGCCGAGCCTCTTCTTGGGCAGGTCGCGGACGTGGCCCATCGAGGCCTTCACCTGGAAGTCCCGCCCGAGATATTTGTTGATCGTCTTCGCCTTGGCCGGCGACTCGACGATGACGAGGTTCTTGGCCACTGAGAGAACGCCTCCCGTATTTACTTTACTCGACTTGTCACCTACCGCCTGACGAAGAGCCCTCCCGGGAGCCTCCGAACCCGGGACTCCAGCTCCAGCTCGGCCAGGCGGGCGAGCAGCTCTCCGGGACTGCGTCCGCTCCGGGCCTGGAGCTCGTCGAGCCCCAGGGGAGCGTCGGCACGGAGGACCGCGACGAGATCGTCCGACGAGGACGGCGCGGCCTCGGTGACGGGCATCACCAGCCCCACCTCCTCGGCGACGTCGGCGGCGCCCCGCACGACGGCCGCCCCGTCGCGCAGGAGCTGGTTCGTGCCTTCCGCGTTCGCCTGGCTCGGATGGCCGGGCACCGCCATCACCTCGCGCCCTTCGTCGAGGGCGCAGCGCGCCGTGACGAGGGCTCCGCTCCTGGCCTGCGCCTCCACGACCACGACTCCTCGCGCCCAGCCGGCAATGACGCGGTTGCGGCGGGGGAAGTTGCCGGCGTGCGGCCCGGTGCCGAAGGGGAACTCCGACACGACCGCCCCCGTGCGTGCGATCCGCGCCGCCAGACCCGCGTTCTCGGGCGGGTAGAGGCAGTCCAGGCCGGAGCCGAGAACCGCCACCGTTCTCCCGCCGCCCTCGAGGGCCCCGCGGTGGGCCTCGCTGTCGATGCCGCGGGCGAGGCCGGAGACGATGACGGCGCCCGCGGAAGCGAGCTCGCGGGCGAGCTGCCGGGCCAGGGTCCCGCCGGCGGGGGTCGCCTTCCGTGCTCCCACCACCGCCACGGCGCATTCCTCTTCGTCGCCGGCAACGCGGCCGCGCACGTACAACACCGGCGGCGGGTCGTAGATGTGCCTCAGCCGGACGGGGTAGTCGTCCTCGTCGAGCCCCACGATGCGCACGCCGCGCCGCTCGGCGAGCCTCAGCTCCCGCTCCGCGCGCTCGCGGGCCTCCCCCGAGCGCAGCTCCTGGCGCGCCTCCGGCGGGAGCACGTCCGAGTGGTCGTCGGGACGGGCCAGGAGCCCGTCCAGGGGACCGCGGGATCGAAGCGCGGTCGCCCGCCGAGGGCCGACATCGGTGAGCACGGCCAGGGTCAGAAGGTCGAAGGTCGAGGTCATATCCGCCCTCCTCCAGGCGAGGGCGGCCATTGTACGGAGCATCCCGTGCCCGCCCAGGTCCGCCCGTCCTGTCCGCCCGCGGACACACCGCTGTCCCTCGCCTCGGACAACACCGGGGACGCCGCGGCCCCGAAAGGCCCGAAGCGGGGCAGAACGACATGGCACCGGCCTTGCTTTTCCAGCCGGCCGGCGACTAATATTCACCTTCCCTCCCTCCGGGGAGATGCCATGCTGGCGGCCCCCTTCCTGACGCTCGTCCTCGCCTTCGCCCCCGGAAGCTCCACGACCAGCGATCATGAGATCGCCTTCGGCATCGACGTCGCGCGCAAGGGCCTGTGGAGCGAGGCGCGATTCCGCTTCGAGAAGGCCGTCGCCCTCGCCCCCAACAACGCCGAGGCCCTCAACAACCTCGCCATCGCCCTCGAGCAGCAGGGGGCGTTCGCCGAGGCGCGGGCCGCCTACGAGAAGGCCCTGAAGCTCAAGCCGGGGAACATCTACATCCAGCAGAACTACGACCTGTTCCGGGAAGCCGATGACAAGCGCAATCGAAAAGCGAAGAAGAAGCCGTAGGGGCATCCATCCCCTGACGCTCGTGCTCGCGGGGGCGAGCCTCGCCGCCTGCGCCAGCTTCGTGGAGATCCCGGTCGAGACCCCGCTCCAGTCGAAGATCGACGTCAGCGCCTTCCGCCGCGTCCTCGTCGCGGGCTTCGTGACGGACCTCGGCGAGGCCGACGTGGAGCTGGCGCCGGAGACGACGCGCCTGCTCCAGAACCAGCTCCGGTCCAACACCAAGCTGCAGGTCCTGGAGCCCGACCGCCCGCCCCTGAACGACGCCCTCGAGAAGTCGCTCGAGAAGCTCGGCGAAGGGGGCAAGTACACCAAGCAGGAGCGCGAGCAGTACCGCCTCGACGCGGACCGGGTGCTGCAGGACGGCGAGTTCTGGCGGAAGGTCGGGGAGGAGTACCAGAACCCGCTCATCATCACCGGCCGGGTGGGCTTCGACGCCCAGAACCGCTCCGGTTTCCAGTCGGAGGAGCGGGTCGTGCGCGACCAGTTCAACCGCCCGCGCCTGGTGCGGGGCAACCGCTACCTCGAGCGCAAGGGATTCAGCCTGAACGCGGAGTTCTACTTCGTCGACGGCCGAACGGGCCAGACCCTCCACAAAGAGAAGTTCACCGAAGAAGTCCTCTACGGCGAGGACCAGAAGGTGTCGCCCCTCTCCTCGTATTTCGAGCTCATGGACCGGCTCCTCCCCAACTTCCTGGGGGTGATCTCTCCCCAGAAGATCCGGGGCACCCGCGTCCTGCTCAAGTAGGTAACCCCAATGTCCACCCGCCTCCGGACCGCGGGCATCCCGGCCGTGGCGCTCGTCCTCGCGCTCGGCGCGGCGCCCGCCGGCGCGCAGTTCATCCCGTACTACGGGAAGAACAAGGTCAACTACGACAACTTCGCGTGGCGGGTCTACAAGAGCCCGCACTTCGAGGTGTACTACTACCCCGAGTTCGAGCAGCACCTCGCCCGGGTCGTGTCCTACGCGGAGAGCGGGTACCAGAAGGTCTCGTCCGACCTCAAGCACGAGATCAACTTTCCCATCCCGATCATCCTCTACAAGACGCACTCCGAGTTCGAGCAGACCAACCTCTTCGGCGGCTTCGTGCCCGAGGGAGTGGCGGCCTTCACGGAGCCGTCGCGGGACCGGATGGTGGTCCCCATCGACGAGCCGCCCGACCGGCTGCAGGGGCTCATCACGCACGAGCTGACCCACGTCTTCGAGTTCGACCTCATCCCGCGCAACTTCGTCCACCGCCAGGTGCCGCTGTGGGTGGACGAGGGCCTGGCCGATTACGAGCGCGGCCTGTGGGACTCGCTCGACCTCATGTCCGTGCGCGACGCCGCCGTGACCGACCAGATCCCGAAGCTGTCGCGGTTCGAGGAGTACGGCGACGTCCCCAACCCGCGCCTCGTCTACAACCTCGGCCACGCCGCCTTCGAGTACATCGCCGCCCGCTACGGCAAGGAGGGCATCCGCCAGTTCCTCTACACCTTCCGCAAGAACATCGTCGGCGGGGGCATGGAGGACATCTACGAGCAGGCGTTCCGGATCAAGCCCGACGAGTTCGACGAGGCCTACGACAAGTGGCTGAAGGAGCGCTTCAAGCCGTTCCGGGACAAGCAGCGGCCGAGCGACTACGGCAAGGACCTCGCTCCCGACTCGGAGAAGACGAGCTACACGCAGGTCTTCGCCTTCAGCCCCAGCCCCTCCGGGGAGGTGGTGGCCGCGATCACCGGCAACCGCGCGGAAGGAGAGGCGGACCTCATCCTGCTCTCGGCCAAGGACGGCTCCGTGCTCGAGAACCTCACCAAGGGCTTCACGGAGAAGTTCGAGAACATCACGTTCAACGACGAGTTCGTGGCCGGCCGCACGATCAGCTTCGACCCGAAGGGGGACGCGGTCGCGTTCTTCGCCCGCAAGGGGAAGCGGCGGAGCCTGTTCCTCGTCTCCCCGCTCACCGGCAAGATCCTGAAGAACGTGCCCCTGGACCTCGACCAGGCCCAGGCGCCCTGCCTGCTCCCCGACAACCGCCACGCCCTGCTCGCCGCCATCAAGGACGGCGTCTCGGACATCTACCTCCTCGACCTGGACAGCGGTGACCACAAGAACCTGACCCAGGACTCGTTCTACGATTCCGATCCCCAGGTCTCGCCCGACGGGAAGACGGTGGTCTACACGCGGCGCATCAGCGGCCACGACAAGATCTACGTGTTCCCGCTCGACAACCCCGCGAAGAAGACGCAGCTGACCTTCGGCACCTTCGATGACAACGCGCCCACGTTTTCGCCCGACGGGAAGCTCGTCTACTACTCCTCCACCGAGGACGACGACATCTACAACCTGCGCAGCCTCGACCTGCGCACGGGAGTGGTCAAGCAGTACACCGACGTGCTCGGCGGCAACATGGCCCCCGCGATCCTCACGGGCAAGGGGCCGGAGAAGGTCGCCTTCATCAGCTATTTCAAGGGCGAGTACCGCCTGCACACGATCGAGCCGGGCGAGGCGCTCAAGGAGGTCGACCAGGAGGTCGAGGTGGCCTCCGACGAGTCGATCGTCGATTTCCAGCCCGACGTCGTCCACCAGGTGATCCCCCAGAACAAGCGCAAGAAGCACACCTTCGAGAAGCTGTTCCTCGAGGGCCGGCCGCCGCTCAACGTGGGCGTGACCTCCGGCGGGGACTTCTTCGGCGGAAGCCAGGTCGCGCTCTCCGACGTCCTCGGGGACCAGAACTTCCTCTTCACGGCGATGTCGCTGCGCGAGTTCCGCAGCTACGAGGGGACCTACCTGAACCTGTCCCGCCGATTGCACTGGGGGCTCACGGGCTTCGACGACACGCGCTTCTTCTTTGCCTCGCCCTACGGTCTGCAGCAGGGCTTCGGGCGGGAGGGCGCCTTCGCCACCCAGCGCTACTCCGGAGCGCTGGCGCTGGCGCAGTACCCCCTGGACAAGTTCCGCCGGGTGGAGGTGTCGGCCGGCTTCCTGCGCGTGAGCGAGGGCTTCGCGAACACGCTGGCCGCGGAGCAGGCCCGCCAGCAGGCGGCGCTTCTCGGCGTGCCGCTCTTCTTCAACAACGGGAGCATCGTTCCCGTCACCGTGTCCCTGGTGGGCGAGACCACGCGCTTCCGGGAGTTCGGGCCGCTCTCCGGGCACACGTTCTCGCTGAGCTTCATGGCCGCGCCCGGCATCGGCAGCTCCCTTTCCCGGCGGACCGTGGAAGGCGACGTCCGCAAGTACATCCGGCTCGGACAGAGCGCGGTGTTCGCCACGCGGATCCGCGGCTTCCTCTCCAGCGGGACGAACCCCGACTACTTCTACTTCGGCGGCAACATGGAGCTGAGGGGCTATCCCTACCTCTCGATCGTGGGGAACAAGGGATTCTTCGCCAACGCCGAGCTGCGCCTGCCCCTCATCGACCTGATGAAGACGCCCATCGGCATCCTGGGCCCCGTGCGCGGCACGCTGTACGCCGGCATCGGGGGCGCGCACTTCAAGGGCGACAGCTACACGTTCGGCACGAGCACGCCGGGCATCTCGTACGTCAAGGACCCGCTGTTCGGCGAGGCGGTGAGCGGCTACCACCTGATCGACGGCCGCGCCTCGTACGGCTTCGGGCTGCAGTTCTTCTTCCTCGGCTATCCGCTCCATTTCGACTGGTCGAAGCTGACCGACCTGAAGGTCTCCTCTCCGACCCGCTTCGACTTCTGGGTCGGGTTTGATTTTTAGGAAGATCGGGGGGGTGAAGGGCCTGACGGCCCCCCCGCGGACATTCGTCCTCCCCCCCATGTCGCTCCGCGCCCGAGTGAATCGGGCGCTCCGCTGCTACGAGCCACGGGCTGCGGGCTGCTGACCGCGCCCCAGGACGCTGGGGGCTACAGTGGCCGTGGCATTGACGGCGCCCGAGACCGCGTGCTACTGTCTCGTGTTCTGATGAAGTTGGCCGAAGGAGGCTAGGGTGTACGCGATCGTCAGGGCCGGCGGCAAGCAGTATCGGGTGGAGAAGGGCGACACGATCTACCTCGAGAGCCTCTCGGCTGCGGTCGGAGACAAGGTCACCCTCGGTGAGGTGCTCTTCGTCAGCGAGGGCGGCGGCGAGAAGGGCGAGGCCAGGCTCGGCTCTCCCCTCGTCGACAAGGCCTCGGTCGTGGCCACCGTCGTCGGAGAGGGTCGCGACCGCAAGATCCGGGTGTTCAAGTACAAGAAGCGGAAGCACTACCGTCGCACGCGGGGCCACCGGCAGGCCTATACCGCCCTGAGGATCGACGCCATCGAGCTTTGAGCCGGGGACAAACAAGGCGACGGCCCGAGCGGCCCCGGGAACCCCCGGCGCCGCTCCAATGTTTTTGTGAGGTTGGCGCATGGCGCACAAGAAGGGACAGGGGTCGAGCCGGAACGGACGGGACAGCAATGCTCAGCGCCTCGGCGTCAAGCGCTACGGCGGCGAGCGCGTCAAGGGCGGCACCATCCTGGTCCGCCAGCACGGCACGAAGTGGAAGGCCGGGAAGAACGTCGGGGTGGGCAAGGACCACACCCTCTTCGCCCGGGCCGAGGGTGTCGTCCGGTTCGAGGACCACGGGGCGCGCGGTCTGCGCGTGAGCGTCGTCCCCGCGGCACCGTAGGAGCGCCGCGGCCACCGCGCGCGAGGGCGGGGGGCCGGAATCGGTTCAGCGATGTTCGTCGATCGGGTCAAGATCTTCGTCAAGGGGGGAGACGGGGGCCGCGGCTGCGTGAGCTTCCGACGGGAGCCTTACGTTCCCCGGGGCGGCCCCGACGGCGGCAACGGCGGCGAGGGAGGCAGCGTCTTCCTCCACGCCGTGTCGCACCAGAACACGCTCCTGCCCCTGCGCTACCACACCGAATACCGCGCCGAGCGCGGCGAGCACGGCGGGCCCTCCAACCGCACGGGCGCCCGCGGGGCCGACGTCCTCATCTCGGTTCCTCCCGGTACCGCGGCCTCCGACGAAGCCACCGGAGAGAAGCTCGGCGAGGTGCTGAGCGACGGCGAGCGGCTCCTCCTCGTCCGCGGCGGGCGCGGGGGGAAGGGCAACCGGGCCTTCCTCTCCAACCGCAACCGCGCGCCCCGCGAGGCGGAGCCGGGCGGGGAGGGCGAGGAGCGCTGGCTGCGGCTGGACCTGCGTCTCATCGCCGACGCCGGCCTGCTCGGCTTCCCCAACGCCGGCAAGTCGACGCTGCTCTCGCGCCTCTCGGCGGCCCGGCCCAAGATCGGCGACTATCCCTTCACGACGCTCTCCCCGGTCCTGGGGGTCGTGGAGGCGGACGGTGACGGCTTCGTGGTCGCCGACATCCCCGGCATCATCGAAGGCGCCCACCAGGGCTCCGGCCTCGGCCTGCAGTTCCTCCGGCACGTGGAGCGCACGCGCGTCCTCGTGCACGTGGTCGACGCCTCGGGGACGAGCGGCCGCGATCCCGCCGCCGATCTCCGCGCGGTGCGCGAAGAGGTGCGGCACTGGGACCCCGTGCTCCTGGAGCGCCCGCAGATCGTGGTCGCCGCCAAGCGCGACGCGGTGAGCGAGCCCGACCCGTTGCCGGGGCTGGAGGAGGAGGCTCGGCGGCTCGGCCTCGAGGTCCGCCCGGTCTCCGCGGTCACCGGCGAGGGGCTCGCCGAGCTGAAGCGCTCGCTCGGCCGCCTGGTGCGCGAGGCGGCCGCGACCAAGCCGCTCGAGAGTGTTCCTTGAAGGTGGGCGTCATGGGCGGCACCTTCGATCCGATCCACCTCGGGCACCTGCGCGCGGGGGAGAACGCCCGCGAGGGACTCGGCCTCGACGAGGTGCGGTTCCTGCCCGCCCAGATCCCGCCCCATCGCGCGGCCCCCGCCAGCTCGGCCCGTGACCGCTACGCGATGGTCGCGCTGGCCACCGCGCTCAACCCGCGCTTCGTGGCGGATGACCTCGAGCTGCGGCGCGAGGGACCGAGCTACACGGTGGACACGGTCGCCCGGCTGCGCGACGAGCGCCCCGGCGACGAGGTCGTGCTCATCGTCGGCAGCGACACGTTCCCGGAGCTGGCCACCTGGAAGGATCACGACCGCCTCTTCCGGATGTGCACGGTGGCCGTCGTGTCTCGCCCGGACGATGGGCCGCCGGAGCGCGCCGCGCCCGCGCCCGCGGCATCATCGGTGTCCGGCGGGCGCCGGGTGCCGGGACCGGGCCTCGCCGTCTCCGCCACCGACATCCGCCGGCGGGTGAAGGAGGGCCTCAGCATTCGGTACCTGGTGCCCGAGACCGTGGCCGACTACATCGCCAAGCGAGGGCTCTACCGGTGAAGGCGCACGTGCTCGTCGAGCGCGCGGCCCGCGCCGCCCTCGGCAAGAAGGCGAGCGACGTCGTGATCCTCGACCTGCGCAAAGCGGTCGCCTTCACCGATTACTTCGTCCTCGCCTCGGGCGCGAACCAGAAGCAGCTCCTGGCCATCGCCGACGCCGTGCGGGAGGCGATGCGCGACGCGGGATTGCGGCCGAACCACGTGGAGGGCTACCCGCGCCAGGAGTGGATCCTCCTCGACTACGCGGACTTCGTCGTCCACGTTTTCACCCCGCGCACGCGCACCTTCTACGACCTCGAGCGGCTGTGGGGCGGGGCCGAGCGCCGCGAGGTGGCCGGATGAGCGCGGTCGTGCACGAGGCGCTGTCCGGCGTCATCGCCGAGTCCCCGGCCATGCGGGAGCTGCTCCAGGTCGCGGCCCGGCTGGCCGAGGCCAGGAGCCCGGTCCTCATCCAGGGAGAGAGCGGCACCGGCAAGGACCTCCTCGCCCACTGGCTGCACTACAAGGGCCCCCGCCGGGACGGTCCGTTCATCAAGGTCCACTGTCCGTCGATCCCGGAGGACCTGCTGGAGTCGGAGCTGTTCGGCCATGAGCGCGGCGCCTTCACCGACGCGCGGCAGGCCAAGGCGGGCAAGATCGAGCTCGCCGCGGGGGGGACCCTCTTCTTCGACCAGATCGAGGACCTGAGCCTCGCCCTGCAGGCCAAGCTCCTGCGCGTCGTGGAAGAGAAGCGCTTCGAGCGCCTGGGGGGCACGCGGACCTTCGAGGTCGACGTGCGCTTCGTCTCCGCCTCCCGGCTCGACCTCCGGAAGGCGGTCACCGCGGGCACGTTCCGGGACGACCTCTACCATCGCCTGAGCGTCGTTCCCCTCACCCTGCCCCCGCTGCGCGAGAGGCCGCAGGACATCCGGCCGCTCGCCGACGCGTTCCTGGCCCGCGAGCGGGAGCGCCATTCCACCCAGGCGCGCGGCTTCGCGGAAGAGACGATGACCGCGCTCAAGGGCTACCCGTGGCCGGGCAACGTCCGCGAGCTGCGCGGAGCGGTGGAGCGCTCGGCCCTCTACAGCCAGGGGGAGCTCGTGGAGCCGGCGGCGCTGCCGCCGCAGGTGCGGGAGCAGCCGGCGACGCTGTGGGCCGGGCGCGAGCAGCGGCCCTCGCTGCGCGAGGTCGAAGCGTCATACATCCGTTACGTGCTCGAGCAGGTTTCGGGCAGCCAGACCAAGGCCGCGGCCATCCTCGGCATCAGCCGCAAGGCCCTGTGGGAAAAGCGTCGGCGTTACGGCATTCCCTGATAGGAGACGGCGGGAGAAAATGGAAAACAAGAAGTTGAAGCTCTTCCGGGAGAAGCTGGTCCAGAAGAAGAAGGAGATCCTGGAGGCCTACGAGAAGAACAAGACCTACGGCAAGGAAGCCGACGAGGAAGGCGCGCAGGACATCGCCGACAAGGCGTCGAACTCCTACACCAAGGAGTTCCTCTTCAGCCTGTCCAACAACGAGCGCGACCTGTTGCAGCTGGTCGACGAAGCGCTCGTCCGCATCGACGACCACCGCTTCGGCGTCTGCGTCGTGTGCGAGGACGAGATGGACCGCAAGCGGCTGGAGGCGGTGCCGTGGGCCAAGCGGTGCATCTCCTGCCAGGAGAAGCAGGAGCAGGGCCTGCTGTGAGCCTGGCCACGCTGGCTCGGAAGGGGCTCTTCGACCCCCTTCTCGCCGTGGTCTTCCCCGCGCGTTGCCCGGCCTGCGCGGGCGGGCTGGACTCCCCGAGCCGCGGTCCGCTCTGCGAGCCGTGCTGGGCCGCCCTCCCCGTCCATGTGGTTCCCGCCTGCCCTTGCGGGCGGCCCCGGCCGGGAGCCGGCGCGTGCCCGCGGTGCCGGAGGGGACTGACTCCCTTTCGCGCCGGGGCCAGCCTGGGCCCCTTCGAGGGCTCACTGCGGACCGCCCTGCACGAGCTGAAGTACCGCGGCCGGCGGCGGGTGGCCGCGCGCCTGGCCGAGGCGATGCTCCGGCGGGACGACGTTCGCCGGATACTCGATGCCGGCGCCGTCCTCGTGCCCGTGCCGCTGCATCCCCGGCGGCGCCGCGAGCGTGGCTTCAACCAGGCCGAGCTGCTCGCGGCCGAGCTGGGCCGCCGCTCCGGCCTGACGGTGGCCGAGGTCCTGGTGCGCCGCCAGGACACCGCGGCCCAGACCGGCCTTTCCCGCGCCGCCCGCCGCACCAACGTGTCCGGCGCCTTCGCCGCGCGCGGCAAGGGCCGAGTGGCGGGACGGGTGGCGGTGGTCGTGGACGACGTGTTCACGACCGGCGCCACGGCCATGGCGTGCGCCCGGGTGCTCTCGGCCGCGGGAGCGGCCGAGGTGCGCGTGCTGACCGCCGCCCGCGTCGTCTAACGGAGGATCCCATTCCCATGTCCCAGCCCCGGAAGCTCGTTCGTCGGGCGGCCCTGGCCGCCGCGATCACCCTCGGGGGGAGCCCGGCGCGCGCCTGGGGCCCGGTCGCCCACCAGGCCGTGAACGCCCACGCGATCGACACGCTGCCCAAGGGACTGAAGCCCTTCTACAAGAACCACCGGCTCGAGCTGCCCTCGCTTTCCCCGGAGGCGGTGGTGCCGGAGGAGGGAGTCGACCGCCGCTTCGCGGCCGACCGGTTCATGCCTTTCCCGTTCGCCGACATGCCGCACACCGAGGCCGAGATGAAGGCGAAGTTCGGCGACGCGGGAGAGAAGGCGGGCCGCCTTCCCTGGCTCATCGAGCAGAGCTACCAGCGGCTCGTCGACGCGTTCAAGGCGAACGACAAGAACCGCATCCTGGCCGAGTCGGACCAGCTCGCCGGCCTCGTGGCGGATCTCCACAACCCGCTCGCCCTCACCGACAACGCCGACGGGCAGAAGACCGAGCAGCACGGCCTGTGGGCACGGTTCACGATCCGCCTGCCCGAGGCGATGCAGAACCGCCTCAAGCTCGACCCCGACACCGCCCACTATCTCGACAACCCGCGCGACTACGTGTTCGCGATGATCAGCGACACCTACGTGTGGCTCGACAACCTCCTCTATCAGGAGGACCTCGCCCATCGCGGGCAGGGCGGGTACACCGAGCTCTACTACGAGATGTTCGAGCAGAGGGCCGGCCGCATCCTCCGCGACCGCCTGAGTCAGGCCGCGGGCGACGTGGGCAGCTATTGGTACTCGGCGTGGACGGCGGCGGGCCGCCCCGAACTGCGTTAGATGCGCGCGGGGGGCTTTCGTCGGGTCTCCAGCCCCCGTTTGCTTCGATGATGGCTACCCTCTAACATCGCAGAGCCGCCGCTTGACACATGGACGACGCCCTTCGTTCGCTTCCCGACGCCGAGCTCATCGAACGGTGCCTGCGGAAAGACAACACCGCCTGGGACGGGATCGTCGTCCGCTATCAGCGCAAGGTCTTCCACATCGCGTACAAGTTCACGGGCAAGCACGACGAGGCGGAGGATCTCACCCAGGACATCTTCATCAAGGTCTTCCGCAGCCTCGACAAGTTCAACCGCGACGCGGATTTCTCGACGTGGCTCAGCAGCGTGGCCCGCAACTACTGCATCGACCACTACCGGGCCTCCAAGCGGGAGCGGGAGGTGCTGGTGGAGGATCTCGTGGCCTTCGATCTCGCGCCGGCGGCGCCCGGCAGCAACCCCCATCGGGCCCTCGAGGACCGCGACCGGCGCAGCTTCCTGCGCCGCGGCCTCGAGTCCCTGCCCGCGAAGCTGCGGGAGGCCGTCGTGCTCCGCGACCTGCAGGGCCTGAGCTACCAGGAGATGGCCGACCGGCTCCACCTGCCCGAAGGCACGGTCAAGAGCCGGATCAATCGTGGTCGGGAGGAGCTTTCGCGGCTGCTGCTGCGCGCGCAGCAGCCGGGACGAGGTCGGGGACGCGCGGGGGGCCCGGCGCGGCTCCAGGCCCGGAGGTGAGGTGATGCAGCTGGCGGTGGCGGACAGCGGCGACGTCAAGATCGTGAGGGTGCAGGAGCCCAAGCTCACCTACCCGAACCTCGCCCCCTTCTTCGCCGAGGTGCGGCAGCTCGTGGAGGGAGGCGCCCGCAAGGTCGTGATCGACCTCGCCGCGGTGGGTTACATCGACAGCGCCTCGATCGGCTGTCTCATGGACGTGCGGCGGCTGCTCCAGGACCGCGGCGGCGTGCTCAAGCTGTCCGGGCTGCAGCCCCGCGTGGAGACGATGCTGTCCATGACCGGCGTGCACAAGATCATGGACATCCATCGCGAGGAGGCGGCGGCGGTGGAGGCGTTCGGCGTGCGCAAGGCCAAGGGCAAGGGCGATGCGTAGGGTCCGCCTGACCTCCGGCTACGAGCTGTCTCTCGACGGAGACCTGCTGGGCGTGCTCGAGGCTCTCTACCGCGAGGTGACGCTCAAGCACGAGCTGCGGGTGTCCTTCGAGGATATGATGAAGGAGATCCAGGGTCTCGTGGATCAGATGACCGAGGAGGAGCGCAAGCGATACCTGGTCGAGAGCCTGTTCCTGAACTCGGTCACGTACGAGAACGAGATGCTGGACGCGTACATGCGGAAGCTCACCGCCGGGAAGAAGAAGGGGCGGGGGCGGGCCGCCGGGAGGGCGCTGTGAGGAGAACCTTCGTGCTGATGGCCGTGCTGGTGGCCGCGGGCGCACCCTTCGTGGGGGCGGGCGACGTCAAGCCCGAGGGCGCGAAGCCGGCCCCCGCCGGTCCCCACATCGCCGTCGAGCCGCCGTCGTTCGACTTCGGCAAGGCCGTCCAGAACAAGACGCTGCAGAAGGAGTTCTCCATCCGCAACCTCGGCGATGCCGACCTCGTGCTCGACAGCGTGACCACGTCGTGCGGCTGCACGGTGGCCGAGGGCTACACGAAGGTGGTGAAGCCGGGGGCGAGCACGCACCTGCTGGTCTCCCTGCAGACGCGCACCACCTCGGGGAAGCTGCAGAAGAGCGTCCTCATCAAGTCGAACGACCCCGCCAAGGGACTCTACGAGTTGAAGCTGGAAGCGACGGTGGCTCCCCCCGAGACGAAGTAGGCCCCCGCAGCGCGGCGTCTCAAAAGGGCCGGTCGGGCCTAGGAGAGGGCCAGGCGGGGCGCGGGACGCGAGACGTGGGGCAGCTCCATCACCGGCAGCTCGGGATGGGCCACGATCGTCCACGCCTCGGGGCTCTCCCACAGACGCTGGCAGAGCGCGGCGTGGAGCGCATGGCCGGCTCGCGTCGCCTCGAGATGGCCGACCACCGGATGGCCCAGCAGGGCCAGGTCCCCGATGGCGTCGAGGATCTTGTGCCGGACGAACTCGTCCTCGAACCGCAGGCGGTTGTTGAGGACGCCGGTCTCCCCGATCACCACCGCGTTGTCGAGGCTGCCGCCGAGGGCGAGGCCGCTCCGGCGCAGCGTCTCCACCTCGCGCAGGAACCCGAACGTGCGGGCGGGCGCGATGGCCTCCGCGAACGTGTCGGCGGCCACGCGGAACGAGGCCGCCTGGTGGCGGAGGAGCGGGTGGTCGAAGCCGATCACATAGCTGACGCGGAAATGGTCCGCGGGGGAGATGCGGATGGACTTCGCGCCCCGGACCACTTCCACCGGCTTCAGTATCTTCAGGTAGCGGCGGTTGGCGGCCAGGGGCTTGAGGCCGGCTTCGTGGATGAGGATGACGAAGGGAGCTCCGCTGCCGTCCAGGATCGGCACCTCGGGCCCGTCCACCTCCACGAGGGCGTCGTCGACGCCGAGGCCGTGCAGGGCCCCCAGGAGGTGCTCCACGGTGTCCACCGTGACGCCGTCGCGACTGAGCGTGGTCGCATGGTCCAGCCGAGCCAGGTACTCGATCGACGCCGGGATCTCGACGCCGACGTCCGTGCGGAAGAACCGGATGCCGTGCTCGGCGGGCGCCGGTTTGAGCTCCAGACGGACGGGCTTCCCGGAGTGGAGGCCGATACCGGTACAGCCGACGGCCCTCCGCAGCGTTCTTCGATAAGGCATGAAAGCTAGGCGCCCGGAGGGTGCAAGCCATGTACCACTGGTTCGCGTCCGTAATCCATTGATTTATAAGACCATCTTTGGCGAGTGTGGCACGCCGCCACGCGTTTCGTAGCCACGGCGTGGTTTGGCGGCCACACTTGCGGCTAGAAGCCCGTCCCTCCCGCGGCCTCATGCTGTTGATAGGCTCGCGAGTCGACGATCTGGCGCGTCTCCTGGAGCGCGCGGCGAATTTCCTCGTCGGTGGTGTAGAAGTGCGGGGAGAAGCGAATCCCCGCGCCGGGGCGGAAGTCGACGATCACCTCGCGCCGTAGCAACTCGCGGGTCACCGCCTGGCCGTGGGGAACGTCGAGGATCACCATGCCCCCGCGCTGCTCCGGCCGCTCCGGCGCGTGCGCGCGAAACCCGCGCTCCCGGGCCAGGTCGATGAGGAGCTGGACCTGCCGCACGGACTTGGCCCGGATGGCCTCGACCCCCGCCGCGGTGACGATCTCGTACCCGGCCTGCGCGGCGTAGAGCGCGGGTACGGCCGGCGTGCCGTGAAGGAAGCGGGTCGCGTCGTCGGCATACTCGATCGCCCCCGTCTCGAAGTCGAACGGCGCGCGGTGCGCCATCCAGCCGGTGAGCCGGGGGGACAGCCGGCCGCGGAGCCGGGGGGCGACGTAGAGATAGCCGGCGCCCGGACCGCCGCAGAGCCACTTCACGGAGCCACCGGTGGCGAAGTCCACGTCCCAGGTCGCGACGTCGACGGGAACCGTGCCCGCAGACTGGTAGAGGTCCGCCACCACCAGCGCGCCCACGTCGTGCGCGCGGCGCACGATGGCGGGCACGTCCTGTATGAACGCGCTCTTGAAGATCACGTGCGACAGGGGCACGAGCAGCGTGCGCTCGTCGATGGCGGCGAGGAATCGCTCGAGGCCGACGCTGATCCCGTCGTCGCTGGGCACGGTCACGACCTCGGCCCCCAGCGCGCGGTGGGCCTCGTAGACGTACATCACGGAGGGGAAGTTCAGCTCCTCGTAGACGATCTTGTTGCGCCGGCCGGAGAAGTCGAAGCACGAAAGGATGAGGGCCTGGCACACGGACACGTTCTGGTGCATGACCACGCTGCCGGGCGGCGCGCCGATGATCCGCCCCACCTCGTCGCCGACCGTGATCGGCATGCGCCACCAGCCCTCGGCCCACGCGCGCACGCCGCGCGAGGACCAGGTGTCGGTGTACGCCTTCAGCCGCTTCTCGGCCGCGCGCGGCATCGCGCCCAGGGAATGGCTGACGAGGTACGTGGTGCGATCGAGGATGGGGAACTCGGGCCGCCAGGCGAGGAGAGGGTCTGGTTCCGCGGCGGTCACGCGCGCCGTCCGCGCTCGAGCATCTCGCGCAGGTAGCGGCCCGTGTGGCTCTCCGCGCAGGCGGCCACGCGTTCCGGCGGGCCCGCCGCCACCACCGACCCGCCGCCCGGTCCGGCCTCGGGACCCATGTCGATGACGTGGTCAGCGGTCTTGATGACGTCGAGGTTGTGCTCGATGACGAGGACGGTGTTGCCCGCCTCCACCAGCCGGCCCAGCACGTGGAGCAGCTTCCGGATGTCGTCGAAGTGGAGGCCGGTCGTCGGCTCGTCGAGGATGTAGAGGGTGCGCCCGGTCTCCCGGCGCCCCAGCTCCCGCGCCAGCTTCACCCGCTGCGCCTCGCCCCCGGAGAGCGTGGCCGCGCTCTGGCCGAGGCGGATGTAGCCGAGGCCGACGTCGATCAGGGTGAGGAGCAGGCGGTTCAGGCGCGGGTGGGCCGAGAGAACGGGCTGCGCCTCGGACACCGTCATGTCGAGCACGTCGGCCACCGTCCGCCCGTGGTACAGGATCTCCAGCGTCTCCCGGTTGTAGCGCCGCCCGCGGCACGCCTCGCAGGCGACGTAGACGTCGGGCAGGAAGTGCATGCCGATGGCCCGCACGCCGTCGCCCTGGCACGCCTCGCAGCGGCCGCCCTTCACGTTGAACGAGAAGCGGCCCGGCTTGTAGCCGCGGGCGCGCGCCTCGGGCACGAGGCTGAACATCTCGCGGATGAAGGTGAAGGCCCCCGTGTAGGTGGCGGGGTTGGAGCGGGGCGTGCGGCCGATGGGGCTCTGGTCGATCGCGATGACCTTGTCGATGGCCTCCGCGCCTTCGAGCGCGCGGTGGCGCCCCGGCTCGGGGGCGGCGCCGTAGAGCCGGCGGCCCAGGGCGCGCTGGAGGATGTCGTCGACGAGCGTCGATTTGCCGGCCCCGCTGACACCGGTGACGGCGGTGAAGACGCCGAGGGGGATGTCGACGTCGATGTCGCGCAGGTTGTGCTCGCGCGCGCCCAGGACGCGCAGCTTGCCCTTCGGGGACCGCCGCGCGGCCGGGACCTCGATGCGCAGGTCCCCGCGCAGGTACCGCCCGGTGAGGCTGCCATCGAGGGAGGCCGGGGGTCCCTGGTACATCAAGCGGCCGCCGTTGCGCCCCGCGCCCTCCCCGAGATCCACCACCCAGTCCGCGGCGCGGATCGTCTCCTCGTCGTGCTCCACGACGACGACGGTGTTGCCGCGGTCGCGGATGGCCTGGAGCGTCTCGAGGAGCTTGCGGTTGTCGCGCTGGTGCAGCCCCACCGACGGCTCGTCGAGGACGTACAGGATGCCCTGCATCCGGGCGCCGATCTGGCCGGCGAGCCGGATGCGGTGGGCCTCGCCCGCGGACAGGGTGGTCGTCGGCCGGTCCAGGCTCAGGTAGCCCACGCCCACCGACTCGAGGAAGCGCAGCCGGCTCAGGATCTCCTGCAGGAGCCGGTCGGCGACGGGTCGCTCGCGCTCCGGGAACTCCAGCGCCGAGAAGGCGGCGCGGGCCTCGTCGACGGGAAGCTGCACGTAGTCGGCCAGCGAGCGGCCGCCCACGCGCACCGCCAGGCTCTCCCGGCGCAGGCGGGCGCCCCCGCACTCCGCGCACACCGCCTCGCTCAGGTAGGGCCGCAGGTCCTCGAACGCCTCTCCCCCTTCGCGTTCATCGGAGAGCTCCTCGCCCTCTCCCGGGCTCATCCGGAGCAGCCGCTCCAGCCTCCGGCGCAGATAGGGGAGCGCGCCCGCGAACCCGTCGCCGTCGCCGCCAAGGAGGACCTGGCGCGCCTTCTTCGACAGCTCCCGGACCGGCGCCTCCAGCGAGAAGTTGTGGCGCTTGGCGACGTCCTCGAGCGCCTCCCGCAGGAGGCGGGGACCGTGGCGCTGCCAGGGGTGGATGGCCCCTTCCAGCACCGACCGGCTCTCGTCGGGGATCACCTTCGCCGGGTCGACCTCCCAGCGGTGGCCGAGACCCTGGCAGCCGGGACAGGCGCCGTAGGGGCTGTTGAAGGAGAAGGCCCGCGGCGACATCTCTCCCACCGAGACGTCGCACTCCACGCACGCGAGGCGCCGGCTGTAGAGGCGCTCTCCGCCTCCCTCCAGCGAAACGAGGACCGTGTCGCGGGCGAGCGCGAGCGCCTTCTCCAGCCCGGCCACCAGCCGCTTGCCGATCCCGGCCCGGACCACGACCCGGTCCACGAGCACGTCGATGCGGTGGTTGCGCCGGGGTTCGAGGGCGATGGGCTCGGCCAGGTTCCGGACCTTCTCGTCGATGCGGGCGCGCACGAAGCCCTGGCCGGCCAGCTCGGCCAGCTCCTTCTTGAAGGCCCCCTTGCGGCCGCGCACGACGGGGGCGAGCAGGGCGAGCACGGTCCCCTCGGGATAACGTGCCAATCGCTCCGCGATCTGCTCGGCGCTCTGGGAGGAGATGGCCCGGCCGCAACGGGGACAGTGGGGCTTCCCGAGGGCGGAGAAGAGCACGCGGAGATGGTCGTAGATCTCCGTCACGGTGCCCACCGTGGAGCGGGGATGGGAGGCCGTCGTGCGCTGCTCGATGGCGATGGCGGGGCTGAGCCCGGTCACCGACTCCACGTCGGGCTTCTCCATCTGCTCCAGGAACTGCCGGGCGTAGGCGGAGAGGCTCTCGACGTAGCGGCGCTGGCCCTCGGCGTAGAGGGTGTCGAAGGCCAGGCTGCTCTTGCCCGAACCCGATGGGCCGGTGATGACCACGAGGCTGTGGCGCGGCAGGTCGCAGTCGACGCCCTGCAAGTTGTGGACCCGGGCCCCCCGGATCGCGATGGGCTCTGCCCTGTCGGCTCTCACGGCGCTTGGACCAAAACCGCATTCTATCAAAGGCGGCGCGCCCGTGTGTGACGGGGACCGCTTGCGGCCCGCCGCTGGGACTGGTATCCTCTGCGGCTCAACCCTCCACGGCAGGCGGCGGCGAGCGCGATTCACTCGCCCCGGGGCCGCGAAGCGGACCCGCGAAAATGAGCGGCGGCGAATTCAGTTCGCCGCCGCGGAAGACGCGAGCGGGGGTTCCAGGGGGTGCGCCGCGAGCACCCCCTGGCTCAATCAGGAGGCAGCATGAGCGCGAAGAAGGCGGGAACGGCCCCGGCCGCACGCAGGTCGAGCGCCGCCCTCGAGCTCTACGAGAAGGCGGTCAAGGCGGTCGGCAAGCGCGACTACGACCGGGCGCGGGACCACCTCGACGCCCTCATCACCGGCCATTCCGACGAGCGCGAGCTCCTGGAGCGGGCGCGGTCCTACCGGGCCCTGTGCGAGCGGGCGATCGCCGAGTCGAAGCGGACGGCCTTCCGTCCCAAGGGCTTCGAGGACCTGCTCAACCACGGCGTCTACCTCCACAACCGGGGCGAGTACGAGGAGGCCTTGAAGGCGCTCCGGCAGGCGGCCGAGATCCACCCCAAGAATGAGCACGTGCTGTATTGCCTCGCCGCCACCGCGGCCCGGGCCGGCGACACCGCCAGCGCGCTGAAGGCCCTGCGCTCCGCGGTCGCGGCCAGCCCGGCCAACCGGGCCCAGGCCCGCAGCGACTCGGATTTCGACCCCATCCGGGAAGACGAGGAGTTCATAGAAATCGTGTACCCGCAGGCGAGCTAGCCTTTCGTCGTTCCCGGCCGGGCCGGACCTGCGTGCTACCATCGAAACGTGAATCCTCCCCACGACGCGCAGGCGGTGATCCTCGCCGCGGGCAAGGGGACGCGGATGAGAAGCGCGCGGGCCAAGGTGCTCCATCCGCTCCTCGGCGTCCCGCTCCTCGATCATGTCGTCCGCGCCGTCCAGTCCGTGGGCGTCGACCCGATCACGGTCGTGGTGGGACACCAGGCCGAAGCGGTGGAGACGGCCTTCCGGGGACGCGGCCTCGGCTTCGTCCGGCAGGACCCGCCCCTCGGCACCGGGCACGCGGTCCAGGCCGCGCGCGAGCGCCTGGCCGTGTATCCGACCCGGACCGTCCTCGTGATCAACGGCGACGTCCCCCTGCTGCGGGGTGAGACCCTGGCCGCGCTCCTCGACGCGCATCGCGCGGGCGGGGCGGCGGCCACCCTGCTGAGCGTGGAGCTCGACGATCCCGCCGAGTACGGCCGCGTGGTCCGGGAGCCCGACGGGTCCGTGCGCGCGATCGTGGAGAACAAGGACGCCAGCGCTCAGGAGAAGCGCATCCGCGAGATCAACGCCGGCATCTACGCCTTCGAGGCCCGCCCCCTGCTGGAGGCCCTGGCCCGGCTCCGGCCGCAGAACGCCCAGGGCGAGTACTACGTGACCGATGTCGTCGGCCTGCTGCGGAAGGCCGGCCACCGGGTGGACGCCGTGGCCTCGGCGGACCGTGCGGAGGCCCTGGGCGTGAACAGCCACGCCGAGCTGGCCGCGGCCGCGCGCATCCTGCGCCAACGCCGGTGCGACGCCCTGATGGCCGCCGGCGTGGGGATCGAGGATCCCGACACGACCTTCGTGGGGCCGGAGGTGGAGGTGGAGGCCGATGCCCTCCTGCATCCGTTCACGGTGCTGGAGGGACGGACGAGGGTGGCGGCGGGGGCGGTGGTGGGACCCTTCGTGCGCGTGGTCGACAGCGAGATCGGGCCGGGGGCCCAGATCCTCGACCACTGCCTGCTCCGGGAGTGCGTGGTCGAGGAGGGTGCGAGCGTGGGGCCGTTCGCCCACGTGCGGCCGGAGAGCCGGATCGGCGCGCGGGCGAAGGTCGGAAACTTCGTCGAGCTGAAGAAGACCCATCTCGGCGACGGCGCCAAGGCGCCGCATCTCTCCTACATCGGCGACGCGACCGTGGGGCCGGGAGCGAACATCGGCGCGGGGACCATCACCTGCAACTACGACGGCGTCGACAAGCACCCCACGCGGATCGGCGCCGGCGCGTTCGTGGGCAGCGACACGACGCTGGTCGCGCCCCTCACCATCGGCGACGGCGCGTACATCGCCGCCGGCAGCGCGATCACGGAGGACGTGCCGGCCGGGGCCCTCGCCCTCGGCCGGGCGCGCCAGGTGATCAAGAAGGGCTGGGTGGAGGCGCGCCGTCAGAAGTCGGAAGCCGGCAAGGGAACACGCGGGGGGTCTGGGGGGGCCTGAAGAGGACCCCCCAGCTTGAATAACGAGCGCGGGATTCATTCCCGCGCGAGCGAAAGAGGGCGGCTGACATGTGCGGGATCGTCGGCTACGTCGGGACGCGGGACGCGGTCCCCGTGATCATCGAGGGCCTGCGCCGGCTCGAGTACCGGGGGTACGACTCGGCGGGCGTCGCCGTCGTCGACGAGGGCCGCCTGCACCGCCGCCGGTCGGTGGGCAAGCTGAAGAACCTCGAGGAGAGCCTGCGGGCCGAGCCGCTGCGGGGAGCCTTCGGCATCGGCCACACCCGCTGGGCCACCCACGGGCGGCCGAGCGAGGAGAACGCCCATCCCCATCAGGACTGCAAGGGCGAGCTGGTCGTGGTGCACAACGGGATCATCGAGAACTATCTCGCGCTGAAATCGCGCCTGGCCGAGGCCGGGCACCGCTTCGTGACCCAGACCGACACCGAGGTCGTCGCCCACCTGGTGGAATCGCACATGACCGGCGGATCGCTCGAGGACGCCGTGCGCAAGGCGCTGCGGGAGATGGAGGGCATCTACGCGCTCGTCCTCATGCACACCCGCGAGCCGCAGAAGCTCGTCGCCGCCCGCCGCGGCCCGCCGCTGGTGGTGGGCCTCGGGGAGGGCGAGCACTTCCTGGCCTCGGACATTCCGGCCCTCCTGCCCTACACCCGCGACTTCCTGTTCCTCGATGACGGTGACGTGGTGGTGGTGACGCCGAAGTCGCTGCGCATCACGGACGCCGGGGGCCGGGAGGTCGAGCGCGCGCCGCAGCGCATCGCGTGGGACCCCGTCCAGGCCGAGAAGGGGGGCTACCGCCACTTCATGCTCAAGGAGATCCACGAGCAGCCGCGGGCCGTGCGCGACACGCTCCTCGGCCGGATCGGCCTCGAGGAGGGCGACGTCCACCTCGAGGAGCTGGGCAAGGCCGCCGCCGAGCTGAAGCGGGCCAAGCGGGTGCTGCTGCTGGCCTGCGGCACGAGCTGGCATGCCGCGCTGGTGGGAAAGTACCTCCTGGAGCAGGTCTCGCAGGTGCCGGCGGAGGTCGACTACGGCAGCGAGTTCCGCTACCGCACGCCGATCGTGGGACCCGAGACGCTCGCGGTCGCGATCAGCCAGAGCGGGGAGACCGCCGACACGCTCGCCGCGTTCCGGGAAGCCAAGCGGCTGGGCGCGCTGCCGATCGCCATCTGCAACGTGCAGGGCTCCATGCTCACGCGCGAGGCGGAGGGGACGCTGCTCACCCACGCCGGGCCCGAGATCGGCGTCGCCTCCACGAAGGCCTTCACCTCGCAGCTCGTGGCCCTGGCCCTCCTCGCGCTTCATCTCGGCCGGCTGCGGGGGACGCTCAGCGCCGACCGGTGCCGCGACCTGCTGGAGAGCCTGGCCAAGGTCCCCCACCTCATGGAGAACGCCCTCCAGGCCTCGGGCCGCATCGACGAGATGTCGAAGTTCTTCGCCCACGCGCACGACTTCCTCTTCCTGGGCCGCGGGATCAACTACCCGATCGCCCTCGAGGGCGCGCTGAAGCTCAAGGAGATCTCCTACATCCACGCCGAGGGCTACCCCGCCGGCGAGATGAAGCACGGTCCCATCGCGCTCATCGACGAGAACATGCCGGTGGTGGCGCTGTGCCCGCCCGGACGCACCTACGAGAAGATGCTCTCCAACGTCCAGGAGGTGAAGGCGCGGGGCGGGACGGTCCTCGCCATTACCGTGCAGGGCGACACCGAAGTGCGCAAGATCCTCGAGCAGCCCGCGGACATGATCGTGGACGTGCCGGAGGTGGACGAGGTCTGGTCGCCGCTGCTCACGGTGCTTCCGCTCCAGCTCCTGGCCTATCACACCGCGGTGCGCGCCGGCCGCGACGTGGACCAGCCCCGCAACCTCGCCAAGAGCGTCACCGTCGAATGAACCGGGCCGGACCGGTCTTTTAACGCAGAGGACGCAGAGGAACGGAAGAGGACGCGGAGGATTAGAATGGGGACTCTGCGTCCTCGAGCAATTCCGGGCATCTCTGCGACCTCTGCGTTAATCTGTTGAGTCAACTCACGACCCAAGACGATCGCCCAACTCAGGAGTCCCCGCTCCTCGCGGG
>Ga0207684_10000857_pt1 | contig 34915 bp, 34 predicted proteins | sample KBSK5501metaG_FD_184342 | JGI IMG/M metagenome (GOLD analysis project Ga0207684, IMG submission 184342) | Corn, switchgrass and miscanthus rhizosphere microbial communities from Kellogg Biological Station, Michigan, USA - KBS K5-50-1 metaG... | ecosystem: Host-associated > Plants > Roots >... | reverse complement strand
ACCAGTTTCTCTGGCAACATCCCCCTTCGCTTCGCCCTCGGCAGTTCATTGAATGTCCCAGCCACTGAGGCGATGAACTTCATCAGTGGTAGCACCTCGCGCCAGGGCGACACCCTGGAGTCGATGGCCGATCGGGTAGGCATCACTTCCTGGACGAAGGGCCGCTTCGGCCCTGCCACCGCGCTCGGCTCGCTCGAGATGCCGATGATCGAGTTGGCCAGCTTCTACGCCACGATCGCCGATGGCGGCGTGCGACATCCGTATCGGTCGATCCTGCGCATCGAGACGGCGGATGGCACGCCGCTCTACCAGGCGCCGGCGAACCCCAAGGGCGAGCAGGTGGTCAGCCCCCAGGCTGCCTACATGCTGACCTCGGTGCTGACGGATGACGCCGCCCGTGTGCCCGTCTTCAACTACAACAACCCGCTCTCGTTCCCCAACTATCCGGTCGCGGCGAAGACCGGCACCTCACAGGGCAAAATAGGGCCGTCGGATATCGTGACGATGGGTTACTCGCCCTACCTGGCGATGGGTGTTTGGATGGGCAACACCGACAACTCCGACATGGCGAAGAATATCATCGGTATCGCGGGCGCTGGTTATGTCTTCAGCGATGTGATGCAGTGGGCCATCGACAACTATAAGTGGCCGAAGGTCAGCGGCTTCCCGATCCCGGCGAATATGGCGCGCGGGCAGTTCAACTGCGTGACGGGTCTGGCGCCTTACCAGGGCGAGACGATCGCGCCGTGCAAGCTGAACAAGGTCTCGCCTGACGGCGTGAATCTCTACGTCGGCTACGGCGGGGACAGCCGCATCAACGAGGACTGGTACATCAAGGGGCAGGAGCCGCTGCAATCCTGACGAAGCTACGACTCCCGGAACGCAGGCGAGTGAACGCGCCTATGGGCGTGCCGCCACAACACCCGCCTGCGCGGGTTCTCCACATGCCACAATTATCCGTCGCGCCGCGATCCGTCGCGCCGCGATCCGTCGCGCCGCGATCCGTCGCGCCGCGATCCGTCGCGCCGCGATCCGTCGCGTGCCTGTTTCGTTCTCAGACGCGGCGAGCTTCGTTGTTGGAGTGGGCGCCACCCCGCAGCGGCCTGCGCGCTGGATGCAAGAAGCTGAAGCGTTACGCTACACCGTGTGGACGACCATCGCCTTATTTGGCTTGTGGTCGTCGACTTGTTGGCCTGAGCAGATCACATGGAGGAGCGCGATGGCAAGCGCCAGCGGTTCGGCGGCAGGAGTGGGAGACGTCATTGAGACCCCTGCCCGCCATCGTAACGACTGGCGCGTGCTGCTCGTCCTCTTCATTCTCGCCGGAATCGTCGAGTCGCAAGCGTTCGGTCACCTCAACGCTTTCACGCCGATCTACCTCGATACCCTGGGCGTCCCGGCGGAACAGATTGCGACGTGGACCGGCGCGCTCTCGGCGGTGGGGTTCGTCATCGGACTGCCGCTTTTGCCGTTCTGGGGTGTCTGGGCCGACTACGCGCAATCTGAGTGGCGCGAAGCCTCGCGGCTGCTTTGCTTTGTCCTCGCTGCAAGAGCAGCTCTTCGTACTCGGCGATGTCGTCCTCAAGGGAAGTATACGCGGGGGGTGCCCCTCCGTCAACAATAAGATCGCGGTACTCGCGCGCCAGCGCCACTCTCGCCTCGCCTTCCTCCATATCCACATCCAGCGCCCATCCCCCCGTTCCCTCGTCACGGCGCAGAGTTGACTCTGGGGCGACTGGTAGACTGAGCGGCGCGGTAGGGAGCGCGATAGTCAGCTTGGCGCGCGGCGTCCGCTCTCCCTCACGATAGAGGGTGACCTTTGCTCCGATGGCAAACAGGAACTCGCGCTGGCGCCCGCGCGGAAGCATGTGGAATCCTTCTAGCCATGCCCAGAACCACTCGGACAGTTCTTGGCGGAGGGTGTCGTTCCCGCGCGCCTTGGTGATGGCCGCGAGGGCATTGTCGCGACGTTGGTCCAGCCCAGGTAAGGTCTCCTGCAGCATACGGACGTTGGCTTCCACTGGGGCAGCTAGCACATCCCCCGGCGCGAGTGTTGCCAGCCGTTTCACCTGATTTTCTATCTGCTGACTGGTATCTTTGATCGTCGCCTCGATCTCCCGTACGGTCCCCATCGCCACTTCGGCGTCCGCCTCCCACGCGGCGAAGAACCTGGTGAGGAAGTCGCCTTTGTTTAGCTCCTGATCCAGCGTCGCCTCTACGGCAAAGTCCAACACCTCCGCTGAAATGGCGACGCCCTTGCACGCGCCTTTCCCAAACTGACTGCCCTGTTGGCAGCGGTAGAGCGTCAGGAGGCTGCCGTCGGCGCGCGGCTTTTTGTACTCGTGGGGTGTAAGCGCCCAATCGCATTCCGCGCACCGTACGAGACCGCCGTGGAGAAGCGTACCCCACTCGCGTTTGCGATTGCGTGCGGCGTACTGTTGGTTGGTCTTCAGCCGCGCGTGCACTCGCGCCGCCTGCTCCGGCGTGACGTAGGCGGGCGCAAATGCGGGTACTTCGGTTTCATCCTCGAATTTGGAATAGCGGTATGCCGGAACCTTGCCGTCTTTGCCGCCCCAATAGACGGGATTATGGAGCATATAGCGTATGCTATCCGCTGTCCACCGTGGGCTACCCTGGACGCTATTGCTCGGAGCCTTCACCCCGGCATACTCGCGCGGCGTCCTCACGCCTTCCCGGTTGAGCATCTTCGCGGTACCCGACAGCGTAGGGTGTTCAGCGTAGAGGAAGTGGTGCCAGATACGTCGCACGGTTCGCTGAGACTCGGTGGGATTGCCTTCTGCGTCCACGTCAAAGTCGGCTTGTGTCTTCTTGTCGTCTAACCAGCGATAGCCGTATAGCGGCCAACTGCCCGGAAGGGTGTGGTGATGTTTGAGGACGCTCGTGCGCTTGCCAACTTGGGCTTGCTTGCGCCGGTTGGCCTGTTCACCCGCGCTCTGCCACGCATCTAAGAACTGCATCAGCTGACCCGTTGGCCCCTCGCCGTAGTCCTTTTGTGCGAACACGAGCTTGATGCCTGCATCGCGGAGCGCGGTCATCACCTGCATATATTCGCCCATATCTTCCGTGCGGCTGAAGCGATTCATGCGGTCAACAATCAACACCCCAAACTTCCCGGCGCGGGCGTCATCCTTTTGAACCCGGAGCACTTGTAGCTTTAGTTCGCTCGCCTTCCGTAGTCCGTTCGCTGCTTGGTCATCCAGGCTTCCCTTGTCTTCCTTGGCCTGCTTTTCACTGCTGACGCGGCAATAGACGATACAGACTTTGCTCGTATCGGTGTCCATTCGGTATCCCCTTCCCTTCCTTCAACATACAACAAAGACGAGGCGACCCGGAAGCCGCCTCGCCTCGTGCTACGCCGCGCGCCGTCGCGCCGCGACTCGCGCCCGCTTCGCTCGCCACCGGGCAATATCCCGCGAGATCGCGAGGTACAGCGGACTGTTCCAGCCGTCCCTCTCCGCTATCCGAACGGCGGTACGCGTCATGTCGGCGATATTCTCGTCCAGGGTCGCGAGGTCCGTGCGCTTCATGACTCCGCCTCGATCTCGGTCGCCGCGTGGGCGAGGAGCTGCTCCACCGCCGCGCGATACGTCGCGAATACCTCGTCCATCGCGGTCGCCAGCGGCTGGCCGGCTTTGACTCGCGCCTGGACGCGCGCGGCGAGTTTGTTGGCGGTTCGGGGGGTCGCGGTCTGGCGCTCGATGAGGGCCTCCAGCCGGGAGAGCTTCGGTTGGGCGTCTCTCGCGGCTTTGATCTGGGCGTCTAGGATGCGCTTCTGCTCCTGAAGGGTTTTCAGGTCCGGGGTCTGCGTTACGGGGGTCGGGGTCTGCGTCTTGGTAGTCATTTTCTTCCTCTTACTGCATCTAGAGTAGATATTTTCTACTCCTACAACAAGTATACGTCGAGCTTGACATAAAGTAAACCAATTTTCGGCGAGTTTTCGCGAGTTCGCTGAATCTCGCCGAACTCGCGGAATCGGGGAGAGAAACGCCCGCCTCGATACGAGGGTCGCGCAGACCCAGCGTGTGGGACGGCTGCTGCGCGAAGCGCTGCGCGCGATCGGTGGGTCGCCGGTCACGCGACGCCTGTTCACGCTCTACTTCCTCGCCGCGCTCGCCTCTGGCCTGGCTATTCCCTTTGTCCCGATCCTGATCTGGCAACTGCATCTCCAACAGGCAGGCGCCCCGGTGATCCTGCCAACAGTGATCGGCGTGACGCTGACCGCGGCCGGCGTGGCGAGCGCGATCATGACGCCGGTCTGGGGGCGGCTTGGCGACGTCGTGGGCCGCTGGAGCGTCCTGCCGATCTGCGTCGGCGCGATTGCGCTGGCGCTTGGGGTCGAGGCGTTCGCGCCCACCCTGGTGGCATTCCAGGTGGCGTTCATAGGCGCGGGATTCTTTCAGGGCGGGATCGGCGCGACCGTGCTGGCCCTACTTGCGACGATCACACCCATAGAACGGCGCGCTACCATCCTCAATTTCTCGCTGCTGCCCTTCCAGCTGGCGCTGTTTTTCGGCCCACTCACCGGGGCGGCGCTCGCCACGCTCGCGCTGCGGCTGCCCTTTGGGGCGGGAGCGTGGTTCGCCTTCATCGCGTTTACCCTGGCGGTCTCGCTCGCGCGCGACGCCAAAAGCGAGGTCAGGCGCGCTCTGGCGACGGGCGCGCCAGTACCTGCGCAGACGCGCTAGCGTGCGCCGAGCAATCGGTTTCTCCGCTGGCCGAAGAGCAGGTAGAGGAACGGGCCGAGGAACCAGATAAACCAGACGACGACGAGCCAGAGCAGCTTCTCGGCGAGTGTCAGATCATCGTCCAGGATCATGACCGTCAGGATGATGTGCCCGACCAGCGGTATGAAGATCAGTGTCAGTATCAGGCAGCCCGTCGCCAATGCGCTCCCGTTGCTGGAGCCGTCAGTGCGACCAGCGGGCGGCGTCGCACTCCGAGTCGCATCGTATACGGTTGAGTCATCCATACATGGTTCCCTTCTTGTTACAAAGCCTGACACCATCGCATTGCGGCAGGCGGCGTCGGCGATTGCTGGCGCTATTCTATCCCATCCGACCCAGCGGCGCGCAGCTGGCGAGCAGGCAGAACCGTTAGGTGAACTGGAACGAGGCGAGCGCCGGCTGGAAGACGAGCGTGTCAACGCTGGCGTAGGTCGCAAGCGGACTCTCTAGCTCGATGATATACATATAGCCGCCGTGGGTCGTCACCTCTACCGTGACCTGTCTCACTGCGCCATCGCGTCCGGTCAGCTGGCCCACTCGTTGCTCCCAGGTCGCATTGGCAAAGGTGGCCGAGGTCGCTGGCTCCAGTCCGCGCGCGGCGGCGAGGGCGTCTGCGGCTGTTCGGGCGCTCTCGTCGCGCTGCAGCGCGCGGGCAGTGACACGCAGACTGCTGGCGCCGCTGCTATCCGCGAGCAGCACGCCGTCGGACGCGGGCGTGGCGGACCAGAGGCCAGGCCGGATCAGCCGGAAGCGGTGCGCTGGATCCTGATAGACTACCTGGCGTGGCACGGGAGGTCCGGCCAGCAGCGCGCGCAGCCCCCAGCCGCCCACGCCGAGAATCACCAGCGCGAGCGCCGCGAAGAGCGCGCCTCTGAGCAGCCGACGGCGGCGTGCGCGCGCCTCTTGTGGCGCGATGGCTGGTTTTGGCGCTCTGGGGCGCGGCTGTTTCTTCGCGCGCGCCGGGCGTTTCTCTTCAATCGCCGGAGGGGGGTCTGGTGGCGGAGGCAGCGCCTTCCGCCGCGCGATCGGCTGGGTGGGCGTGCTGATCTCGCCAATCGGCGCGCCGCACTTGAAGCAGACGACCGCGCCAGCCTCATAGATCGCGCCGCAGCGCAGGCACGTCACCGTCTCCATCGCCTGCTCCTCCGCCTGCGCTCGCTGCATCTGAGAATGCTCCGCCCACATGCTGGACGCCCTCCGGCGCCCGCCTCACTAATCTCACTATATCAAACGCGCCGGTCGGCCTCAGGGTTGTGTATTCCCCCGTGCGCGCTCGCAGATGGCGCGTCGTCGGGTCGAGCGCTCACAAGCGGGCCTTGTGCTGATTGACGAGGTAGCATATAATCGGCGCGTACTCACACATTATCAGGCTTCATCTGGGGCGCCAGGAAATCATCGGGGGCAGCGGGCGCGGAGGCGAGCCGCCGAGTGCGGCGCGAGCGAACAGCGCACTGCTGAAGATAGCAGGAAAGAGCAGGTGGGCATGACAGCTCCGAATAGCGTTACGGGCGCGCTCTCCCAGGTGGCGATCCAGGCGCTTCCACCGGACATCCAGAATCTGCTCAATCAGAAGGGCAAGACCTCCGATCGTATCAAGGCCGCGATCAACTGGGCGTCTCGACCCGATCCGCGCGTCTTGCTTCGGCACCAGAAGCGCGATCCCCATATCCAGCGCGTCGAGGATATCCGCTCGGCCGCGCTGGCGCAGAAGGACGCTGTCGCCCGCTCGCTCGCGCGCGATTACCGGCGCCGCGCGGCGCTGACTGGCGCAGTGACGGGATTGCCTGGCGGCGCCTGGGCGATCGTCGCGGCGGGGGCCGACGTGCAGTTGACGGCGATCTATGCGGTGCGCATGGCGGCGAGTGTCGCACAGGCGTATGGCTACAACACCACCGACCTGCACGAACAGGCCGAACTGGCCGACGTACTGGCCATCGCCGCTGGTGTCGATACGCTCCGTGGCGTTGGGCAGTATCTCTCACGTCAGGGGCTGGTACACCTGCTGCCGGAAGTGCTGCCGAGGATCCTGATGCGGCTCAGTATCCAGCTGACTCAGGAGCAGGCCGCCAAGTGGGTCGGACGCCTCATTCCGGGCTTCGGCGCGCTCATCGGCGGCTCGATTGATTATGGCTTTCTGAAGGTGGCAGGCGATCGCGCCGTAGCGCATTATCATAACCGCTTTCTGGCCGAGACTGGCGCGTTGCCGGCTGGCGCGCCCCAGGCGGCGTTGCCGGCCCCGGCTGGCGTGGATGGCGCAAGCCAGCGAGTGGTAGAAGGCTCGCTCGCGCCGTCTGCTCCGATGGCGGCTGCGCCCGGTGCGCCACAGGAGACGCCATCCGTGGCCGAGTCGCTCGCTCCTGTGGCGCCGGCGACGAGCGCGGCCGGAGCGTATGGGGCCGCCGACCAGCAGGTGGCGGAAGCGCGTCCGCAGACTGTGCATGTGCGCGGGGCTGAACCCATCGAGATCAAGCCGAAGTCGGGTTTCTTCGCGGCGTTTCTGGAGCTTGTCGTGCCTGGCGCCGGGGCTATCTATACGGGGCATGGCGTCGTCGGGATCATCTGGTTCCTGCTAACCACGCTCATCACCTACATCGGCTTCAGCGCGGCGTTTGGCTCGTTGCAGCAGGGCTACAACGACATCGTGAACACGCAGACGCTCGACACCTCTAAACTGCCATCGTGGTTCTGGTACTTCGTTGGCGGTGGAGCCCTCTGGCTGCTCTTCCGCATGTGGACAGCGGTCCGCTACGCCGCGAACTACCGCACGACGATGCTGACGCGCCCGCCAGAGCACTTCGCCTGGCGCCTCATCACCTTCGCGCTGCTCTCGCTGCTGGTGACTATCGCCGCCTGCGCCGCGTTGACCTACGCCGCCATCGGTAGCCTCGCGCAGTACTTCCCTGTCCGCTGAGCGCCTCGCTGTCTGATTCTGATGGGGAAGGCCGCTCATGTGGTATGAGGCACAGGCACGATGGTTTACGGCGCTCTTCATCGCTCTTCATCGCTCTGGGCGCGCTGATTATGTTCTCGGGAGCGGCGCGCCTGTTCTATGTCCGGCGGCGTGACTATCAGCCGAAAGATTCAGCGCTCGCGGCCTTTCCAGCCTCATACGCAACGGTAGGGCTGGCGCCTGGCCAAACACTGGCTGTGCGGCGTGATGTAGGCAAGTCGTTTCACCGGGCGCTACCCTGGATATTCATCGGCGCAGGCGCAGGGTTTTCCTTGCTGGACTGGCGCAGTTTGCGCTGGTCTCACTGATCTACCAGCGCATCGCGGAACTGCTGAATGTGAGTTCCGACTACATCGGATTGACGTCTGTAGACATAGGAATCATCGGTGGGCTGCTGTTAAGTGGAAATATCGTTGGGACGAGCATTGGCGCGTTGCTCGGTGTCGGACTAACTCCCCGTGACAACCGTCGGACGGAGCCGCCTGCACGACGGCTGACTGACCTGGTCTCACCAACTATCGTGGCTGTAACGTTCACGCCAATTCTTGCCTGGCTAGGCTGTTCCATCTACTGCGCCGCACGTTTCCCTGTACGGCAGACAGCGGAGCCGCTGCTTGGCGCCCTCCCATGGCTACCATACGCCGGGCCCGCTTTCATGGCGATCGCCTTTGTGTTCGCTAACAAATGCGCGTAGAGCATCCGTCGCATGAGGCCACGCCAATGGGTGAGTCAGGAAGCCATCGCGGTAGAGGTGGACCGCTATTCCCGCACGCGCATCATTGCTGCCCTGTATTGGATTCCTTGGCCGCTTTTCATGATTTTTACACCCCAATTACGACCCTTGGCACGCTTTATCCACAGACGTACGAGTTGATTAATCCCTTCATCCTGCTCTATTCGACAATTGGAATGTTCTTATGGGCTGGCGCTTTCTTTCTCTTTATCTCTGCTTCGCAGTCTGGTCAGCTTGGCGGGCGGCTCACGGGCTGGTGGTGGCAGCGGCGCGCCACGCCCTCACAGGCGACAGGGTAGCGCTGGTTTACTCGAAGGGGAGGAAGCGTTCGCGCTGGATGCGATCCGCGCTGGCCAGTTCCCGCTCGGTGTAGTCGCGCTCCTCCAGCCGCGCGCCGTGGCGACTGACCAGCGCCGCCTCGACGGCGCGCATGACCTCGTTGTGCGCGACCTCACGCCCCGTCGCCTGATCCAGCCCCAGCGTGGCGTTGTGCAGCCGCGTCGCCAGCGTCTTGCGGCTGGTATTGTTCAGGTCGAGCAATTGCCCTAGCGCCTTGGGATCGAAGCGACGATAGACGCCAATCTGGTAGAGTGCGCCGGGTCGCCGCCGCACCTGGCAGAGTCCCACGAGCTTGCGCCGCCCGACGACCACCTCCCAGGGCGAGAGCGTCCCATAGCAGGCCAGCCGCAGCGGATCATCCGGAGCTAGCGGCGGAATCGCCCGTACCTCCTCGGTCGAGATCGCCCGCGCTTTCTTCGCGCCGAGCGCATGTAGCGCGTCTTGCCACCACGCGCCGACCCAGTGATAGGCAGTGACGATGTCGCTTGTCCAGAGCGCGTGCCCGGCGGGCAGGATGACGTCCAGGCTCAGTAGCTCGGCGTTGACGAGCACCGCCGTCCCGCCAGAGGTACGCCGATAGATGCGCGCGCCCGCCGCGTGGCAGGCCGCGACGTCGACGATACGTGGCTTCTGCCCGTTGCCGAGAACGAGCGCCGGCTCCGTGGGAACATACCAGCGCAAGGCAGGCGCCCCACTCGCCGCGCACTCCTCCAGCAACGCCTCGCCCAGCGCGAGTTGGCGGCCCATCGGCGCGTCCGAGAAGGGCAGGCGTCGCCAGGTCTCGTCGCTCATGCTGGGCCTTTGTAGTCCGCGAGCCGCCCGCCCATACGAACGTAGCGTGGCGCGCCAACCTCACCGGCGATGAAGTCCACGCGCGCGGCCTGGGTATCGCCCTCGGAGACGACGACAAACTCGCGCTCGCCGATGGCCTCCAGCCGGTCCTCCGGGAAGTGTTCGGTCTTGCCCTCCAGCGGATCGGTCAGCGTCATCGCGCGGATCAGCCCGCCATCGCGGATCGTAAGCGTGATGATGCCCTCTTTGGGTAATTCGTAGCGCCCGGCGAACCGGCTTAGTTCCTCGTCGGAGAGGCGTTGTGGCGTGGGACGTTCCTCACGCAGGCCGAGATAGTGATCGAGCGCCCAGGCGCGCACATGCTCGTTGAGGACGGAGCCGCGGCTGCTGTTGGTGAGGATGGCGATGGCGAAGTTCCGCGATGGAACCAGCGCCAACTTCGCCTGGAAGCCGTTGGTCGAGCCGCCGTGCTCCACAATCTGCTCGCCGCCCGCTGTGCGCAGCGCCCAGCCCAGCCCGTAGGCTTCGGCGAAGTTGGCGGCGCGCGTTTGTTCCTGGCGCATCGCCTGGGCGGATTCGGCGCTGAGCAGGCGTGTCCCGTCGTGGGCGAGGCCGTCGCGCAGGTGGAACTCCGCGAAGGTCAGCAGGTCGTTGACGTTGGCGATGATGCCGCCAGCCGCGTTGACCCAGCGTGGCAGTGGGTAGAGCCGCGCCACCTCGTGCTCGTCGGCGCCGGGATGAAGCTGGTTGTGGCCGACGGCGTGCGGATAGACAATCGCCTCGTGCGCGAAGTAATAGGAGCGTTCGAGGCCCAGTGGCTTGAAGAGGCGCTCATGCATCGCCGTCTCGAAAGGTTGGCCCGTCACGCGCTCGATGATCGCGCCGGCCAGGCCGAAGCCAGTGTTGCAGTAGGTCCAGAGCGCGCCGGGCGCGAATTGCTGGCGCAATGTGTCGAAGGTGGCGATCGCGCAGGTGAGGGCGTCGTCGCCCAGGCCAAAGTCGTCGAAGTAGTCGCCGAAGAGGCCACTGGTGTGGCTGAGTAGATGGCGCAGCGTGATCGTCTCGCGCGCCTGCCCGTCGGCGAGCGTCAGTTCGGGGAGGTACGTGACAATTGGCTCGTCCAGCGCGAGCTTGCCCTCATCCACCAGGCGCATAATGAGCGTGGTCGTGTAGACCTTCGAGATGGAGCCGATCTGAAAGAGCGTCTCTGGCCGCACCGTCTGCTCTGTCTCGATGCTGGTGAGGCCGTAGCCATGTAGCTCGCGCTGGCCCTCGCGCAGGATCCCCACCGCCACGCCAGGAACCGTCCAACGCGCCATCTCGCCGCGCACACACTCGTCGAGCGTCGCGCGCTGTTCCGCCGTCGTCATCGCCGTATCCTCTGCCTACCCGTTTCATCTGTCGCGGATACTGTTATGTCAGATACCCCCGGCGAAAGCACGGAGGCTTGTGTCTGGACTCCACCGCACCTCGGCGTAGCGTCGCCGCTGCGCCGCTTTGGCTTCACCGTCCGACACCTCAGGGCGTTCCGACAACACGCCCGTGCTCACCCAGTCCTGCCGGGCAAGCAGCGTTCTCAGCGCAATGTTGCGCGCGCCAATCAAATCGGCATGCAGTATGAGCTGGCACACCTGACAGACGAACAGCAGCCCCTTCTCCGGGCGGTTGTCCTCCGAGGTGTGCCCACAGCGCGGGCAGGCCTGGCTCGTGTGGTAAGCGTCCACCTTCACCGCCCTGCCGCCCGCAAGCAGCGCTTTGTAGGCGACATACCCCTGCAGCTCCGCGAAGGCCCACTGGGAGGCATGCCGGTTGGCGCGGCGCTGCTTGAGGGTGGCCTTCTTCCCATGCTTGCGCTTCCTCCGCTCGCGGATGTGGGTCAGCTCCTCCAGGCCGATGAGGCTGTGTGGATAGGCGTCCACGATGCGCCGACTGATGAAATGGTTGCGCTCCTGCTTCAACCGTCTCTCTCGCCCCGCGATCACGATCAGGCGTCGCGTCGCCGCGCGAGTGCCTTTGCGCTGCAAGCGCTTCCGCAGTCGAGCATAGTGGTCCGCCTTGGCCCGGGCCTCTTTGCCGGGAAAGAAGGCTGTCGTATGCTGCATGTCCGTCACCACCGCCAGGTAGCGCTGGCCTACATCCACGCCCACGATGCGCTGATGCGTCTCCGGGGTGGGGTCAGCCACCTCCACCTCCAGGCTCACCAGCAAATAGAGCTGCTTGTGCGGCTGGTCATACCACAGCTTGGCCGCGCCGAGATGCGCGCCGTGCTGGATGAGCGCCACGTGCCGGTGGTAGCCGGAATAGGGCACGATCACGCGCCCCTCCAACGTCAGGAGGCTGACCTGCTGGTCGGTCTTGAAACTGGAGTCGTGGCCCAGTTGATAGGTCAGCGTGGGCGAGACATAGTTGGGCGCCTGGTCGAGTCCCCGGTAGCGCTTCTTCGTCTTGCCGCCCGCTCGTGCAGCGGCGTTGGCCTTCACCTTCGTCCACAGGGCTTTGTAGGTCGCTCCCACCTGGCGCGGCACGGAGCACGCCATCTGTGCGGGAAGGCCAAAGCGGGAGCGGATATCCTGATACGTGCCGTCCTGCAAAGCCACCTGGTGGCTCATCTTGGCATGTGTGAAGGCGTAGCGACTCACGTAGTTCAAGGCGTCGCGGTAGGCCAGTTGGGTCGCCCGCAACGCGCGGAACTGCGCTGGCGTCGTGTGCAATTTGAGCTTGGCGGTCCTGAGGCAGTCCATACGACCAACAGATCATACTTTCATCAGCGTGTCAATATTTCCAAACTGATGTAGGTTTCCCCCCGCCTCTCGGCAGCGGTGCATTCCTCCCCGCGCTCAAGGGACGGGGCTTCCTGCGCCGGATCCTGTGACACTCCGCACGGGCTAAAGCCCGGCGGCTTCTCGCTGGGACGTGCCCACGCGAGCCAGCTCCGCCGTGTCCAGGCGGCTACGCTTTCCCGTCCATGACGGGTAACGATACTTTGTCGCAGCAAGCGGGGGCGGTACTATCTTTGCCAGCTCCCCATGCAGCTTCCGCGACAGGATATTGACACTGCCCACTACGTCCCGGCGCGCCACAAGCCCACACTTCGAGCAGCGATACACGCGCCCACGGGGTTTGTACTGGCGCCCACAGCGGGGACAGGTCTTACTCGTATCATGCTCATCTACCAACCCAACGATAATACCTTCAGCCTGCGCCTTGTAGGTAATGTAGGCGCGCATCTTGCCATGCGGCCACAGGCTGATTTTTTGCTGGCTCTTGGCTGCCATGCGCTTGCCGTCAGCCACGTCGCGTACATCGCCAATCGCCAGTATGCCCGCCTTGTGCTCCTGTGCCCACTCGACCACGGCCCGGCTGACCTTGTGCTCGATGTCGCGCGTGCGCTTCTTCTGCTGAGCCAGAAACCGATTCTTGCGCCGTTGCAGCCGCATCCACCGGCCTGACCCCTTCTGCTTGCCGGCCTGTTTGGCCTGAAGCTCGGAGAGACGCTTAGCGGTGTACTGGTGGGTGGCGCGCAGACGTCGAGCTGTGATGACAACTGCCTCGTGTCCATCGGTGAGCGCCGCGGGGTGAATCTCGCCCAGGTCCACCGCCACGATGTCGTTCCCTGGCGCGGGCGCTGGTTCCACCCCGTCCTCCAGCGTGACATGCCAGGCATAGCGCCGAGCGGCGCGGTCCCACACTAATTGGACCTGCTTATAGGCGCTCGCTGGATGAGCGAGCAGATGGGAAGGCAACGCCACACGGATCGGCTCCAATCCCCGGGAGCGCGCCAGCCGCATGACGCCGTCATGCACTTGGATGCCCGTGTTCTTCCACGTGGTGGTCCGATACCACTTGCGCCGATGGGGATAGCGTATGTCTACGCCCGTCTTCTGTTGGCTGCGCGCCACCTTGCAGGCGTCGTAGAAGCCCTCTTGCGCAGCATCCCGGCGATGGGCATGCAAGATCGTTGGACCGCCCAGGTAGTCCTCCAAGCGTTTGGCGGCATACTTGGAGAGCCAATGCCCTGTGCGCCGGTAGATGCGGTAGTGCCAGACCAGCATGGTGGTGTAGACGCGCCCGCTCTCCCGATTGAGCGCCTCTGCCTCAGCCTTGGCAAGCGAACACGGGAGGCTCTGTACCCGGATCATCGGGACAACCTCTCATGCGCCATGACGCGCTCATATTCTGCTTGCACCAATCGGTGCAGGGCCGCCACCATGCTCTCGCCAGTGTGAGCGGCGAGTATGCGCAGCAATCGGTGCGTTTTCACCCAAATACGAATGGTCTGGCGCGGTTCCGTGTCGTTCATGACGATATTGAACACCATGAACAACACGGTGTCAAGCCCTCTGGCTGAGTCCCAAAGGAGGGGAAGCCCGCCTCACTACTGGGGCTAAAGCCCCGAAGTCTGCGGCGGTCTATCTCTCTCACCATTCGTCCGCAAGGAGCGTCGCGTACGGCCTTTCGTGTTCTCCAGCGCTGCCTGATGGGACTGCTGACGAGGTGAGGAGGCTGCAGAGACCCTTGACATGACTAGGTCTGGCGCACTACCATTTGCTTAGTCGGCTAAATGAGGAGGGCCTGTGGAGTACAAGCCTGAACTTGAGAGTATCAACGTTCTGCTCGGCGTGATTGGCCGGTTGCAGCGCACGCAGTTAAATGAGGGGCTGGCAGGCATTGGCGTCTATGCCGGGCAGGAGAGGTTCCTGTGGCATTTGTGGCGGCAGGACGGGTTGACGCAATCGCAACTCGTGGAGCGCCTCTGTGTGCAGCCCCCGACCATCTCGAAGATGCTGGATCGGATGGAGAAGGCGGGATTGGTGATGCGCCGGCCTGATACTGACGACAGCCGTATCAGCCGGGTGTGCCTGACCGAGCAAGGGCACAGAAGCCAGGAGGCCGTAGCTGAAGTCTGGAAGAACATCGAGCAACGCCTGACCGAAGGATTGAGTGTCGAAGAGCGCCTACTGCTACGTCGCCTGCTCTTGCAGGTCTACGAGAATTTGACCCACAACCCCTGAACGATGGGGCGTCGGGACGAGACTGCTCCTTCCTCCTGGCGCACCGCTCTTGGACGCGAGCGACTTAGTCGACTAAATTGAGAGACTGTCGTGTTCGTCGCCGAAGGCGGTGCGACAGGAGACATCAGGGGAAGCCCACACTTGTGAGCAATGGACTTGGAGGGCCTATGCCGCTGCAGACGATGCGCGCGGTCCGGTTTCACCGGTATGGCGGTCCTGAGCAACTGATCGTAGAGCGCATTCCCTGCCCGCAACCACAGGCGGGCGAGGTCCTGATTCGTGTCGCCGCTGCAGGAGTCAACCCGATCGATTGGAAGGTCCGCCAGGGGCTGTTCAAGAACGTCATGCCCCTTTCCTTGCCCCACACGCCGGGAAACGAGTTTGCTGGAACCATCGCACAACTTGGGGCCGGAGTCACAGGGTTGCAGCCAGGTCAGGCCGTGTATGGGCGGGAAGCGAAGGGCGCGTACGCTGAGTATACGACTGCCCCTGCCGGGTCCCTCTTCCCAAAGCCGGACGAACTGAGCTTTGACCAGGCGGCCTCGGTACCTGTCGGCGCGCGCACCGCCTGGATCGCGCTCTTTCTCCTCGCCGACCTGCAAGCCGGACAACGCGTCCTGATCCACGGCGCGGCGGGCGGTGTGGGGAACTATGCGGTTCAACTCGCACGCTGGAAGGGCGCTCATGTCATCGGTACCGCGTCCTCGAACAATCTGGAGTTTGTCCGCTCGTTGGGCGCGGAAACGGTGGTTGATTACCAGGCGACTCCTTTCGAGCGTGTGGTCCATGCGGTGGACGTGGTCGTCGACCCCATCGGCGGCGAGACACAGGAACGCTCCTGGCCGTTGATCAATCCTGGCGGCGTACTCATCGCGATCGGCCATCCCGCGGACGAGGAGAGAGCGAGACAGTATGGGGTACGCACATTGAGCGTCATGGGATATAGAGGCGCGCCGGAGCAAGGCTTCATTGAGCCGCTCCAGACCATTTCGAGCCTGCTGGAGTCTGGAGCGCTACTTCCTCAACCACGTAAGGTCTTTCCCCTGGAGGAAGCGCGCGAGGCGCAGGCGTTCAGCGAAACCGGTCATGGGCGCGGACGCATCATCCTCCACATCGTGGATGCGTAGAAAGGTTGCCCTGAACATGAGTGTCTTTACGGACAACGAGCTTGCGTACCTGCGCAGCCAGCGCCTGGGTCGCCTGGCGACTGTACGGCCTGATGGCAGTCCACAGATCGCCCCTGTTGGCTTTCACTACAACGCCGAGCTCGACGTGATCGACATCGCTGGGCGGTTCATGAGCCAGAGCAAGAAGTTCCGCAATGTTCTGCACAACCCACACGTCTCCCTGGTGATTGACGATGTGCTTCCGCCCTGGCAGCCGCGCGGGGTGGAGATTCGTGGGGTCGCCCAGGCGCTCACGACCGGCGGAAAAGCCGTGTTTGGCGCGCGAGCAAGTTATACCGTCGACGACGCCATCATCCGGATTACCCCCGTGCAGATCATCGGCTGGGGCCTCGATCAGGAGGCCGGGTGGTCGCGGAATCGCATGGTCGAGCGAGAGTAGCCCTGTGTCAGGGCTGATCGCGGCGCGCGCCTGCCTGCAACGCGCGAAAGAAGCGCTCGCCCGCCGCGACACGCTCCCCCTCAGGCGCCGCGTCTACCGCGTTAAGCAGGGCGCTGGCGATCACCGCGCCGTCGGCGATGCGTCCGATCTCGGCGATATGCTCCGCGCGCGAGACGCCGAAGCCCACGGCCAGCGGCAGGCGCGTCCTCGCCCGCACGCGCGCCACGAACTCGGCCAGCCCCTCCGGCAATTGGTCACGCGCGCCGGTGACGCCGCTGAGCGAGACGCAGTAGATGAAGCCACCGCCGGTGTGCTCCGCCGCTTGCGCCACGCGTTCGATGCGCTCATCCGGGCTGGTCGGCGTGACGAGGAAGATCAGCTCGAGGCCAAACGGCGTCGCCGTCTCTTGCATGTACTCGGCCTCCTCCGGCGGCAGGTCGGGGACGATCAGCCCAGCGACCCCGGCTGCGCTGGCCGCCTCGCAGAAGTGCGCCACGCCGAAGCTGTAGATGGGGTTGTAGTAGGTCATCAGGACGAGCGGCGCGCGCAAGCGTTCGCTGAGGCGTCCCGCCAGGGCCAGCGTGTCCTCCAGTGTGACACCCAGCTCCAGCGCGCGCTGGCTCGCCGCCTGGATCGTCGCGCCGTCGGCGAGCGGATCGGAGAACGGTACGCCCAGCTCGACGATGTCCGCCCCCACCTGATCCAGCCGCAACGCCAAGGCCTCGCAGGTCGCCAGATCGGGATAGCCCGCCATGACGTAAGGGATCAGCGCGACACGCCCCTCAGCCCTAGCCCGCGCGAACGCCGCTGTAATGCGAGCCTCTCGCCTAGTTTCTGGCATCAATATTCCCTCTTCTCTCTCTTGCATGCGGGCGCGAATGGACAGAATGGCGCGTTGGAAAGTGTCACGTGCCTCGCCCTCAAAAACAGGAGCCGTGTTACTATAGGTGGCTCCAGTATTGATTCCGTCTGCAAGCGCTTTCTCCAACGCCGGGAGTGCGCGGGTGTCGCCAATCTTCTCCAGGAGTTGCGCCGCGCTGATGCGCTCGGACATGCTCCAATGTCCGAGCGCTTCCACAAGAGCATCCATGGCTCGCGTATCACCCACTCCGCCAAGCATCCAAGCGGCTATGCGCCGCATATCGGAGTCGTCATCGACGAGTAGAGAGTTGAGCAACTCGATGATGCGCGCGTCATGGTCACGCCGGAGATATTGACTCAGATACCGCACAGAGGCAAAGCGGACTATCTGATTTCCGCATTGCGCAGCTTCCAGCAGTGGAGGAATCGCCGCCGTTCCCAAGCTCGCAAGTACAGGATACAGATACCTGATTGACCCCTCATCTGCCAGCATTTCCCGGAAGATCGGAACAGCGCGTTCCTGATCGAGGCGACCAAGAGCAAATCCCGCCATGCCACGAAGCTGCAGCTCTGCATCGGGATCAGTTGCGATGCGGGCCAGCGCGTCAAATACTCCGTCGCCCCCGATGGCGCCAAGTGAGAGTATTGCCCTGCGGCGTATGTCGGGCATGTCGTCGTCGAGCGCCGCGAGCAGCGCCTCAACCGATTGTGGATGATTCAGGTGGCCCAGCGCTTCCGCCGCCGCGAGGCGTATTGCGGGCGCCCCATAGTGCAGGGAAGCGATCAATGGCTCCCCAGTTCGCGCGTCACCGATCTCACCAAGGGCGGTCGCTGCATTGACACGCGCGAACTCCGGGCGGGTAGCATTCGAGAGCGCGAGAATCAGCGGGTCAACGGCTGGAGCGCCAATGTCGGCAAGCGTCCGCGCGGATGTATTCGTCCCTGGGATGCGCTGCGGCGTCATGAGCACCTCCTCAAGCGCAGCCAGGTCGCCCCGACTTGCCAGCGCGAACGCCGCGACCTCGCGCACATCTTCGTCCGCGTCGGAAAGAGCAGCGCGGAGCGGGTCAAGCGCACGCTCATCTTCGTAGAAGCTGAGTGACCTCAAGAGGAGGGCGCGCACGCTAGGGCTATCCACAGCCGACAATGCGGCAAGCAGATGTGGAATGACGGCCGGACCCATCGAACGGAGCGCTTGTTGCGCATGGTACTGCACTGTCCCTGGAGGCTCGCGAAGCGTATCAATGAGTGGCGCGATGGCTATCTCGCCCAACTTGCTCACCGCCTGGCTGGCGGCTCCTACCTCAAAGACGCTGCTGTGCAGCGCATAGAGCAATGTATCCAGCGCTCGGGGATCGCGCATTTCGCCGAGCGCCGTCGCAGCAGCCTCGCCGATAAACTCGTCCTCGGCGAACTCTCTCAGCACGGCGAGCAGCGCCTGGAAGGCTGGTTCACCCAACTGCTTCAGCGCGGGGACTACGGCGTTGGCAATCTTAATCGCGCGCCCGATGCCTCCCTGGATCACATCATCCCGGCGCAGTGTCTCCACGATCGGCCCGACGGCGCGCACAACTCCCAGCGCGCCAAGCGCCGTTACCGCGGCCATACTCACACGCCATTCCGGATCGCGCAAGGTTTCCACCAGCGCGTCGAAGGCGCGCGCGTCACCCAGCCGGCCAAGCGCCTCTGCGGCGTCGACACGTGCGAAGACATCACCGGTCTGAAGGTCGGCGAGCAATTGTTCGAATGAGCGTTCGTCTTCGGAGTGATGAGTCGTCATCGTAGGTTGTAGCCCATCTGGAGCGCATACTGTCCGTTGGCGCTGACCTAATTAGTGCGCCAGTACCACTATATCGCGCTCATTGCCTGCTCAGCGTGACGCCAAGCGCGCTGGAGACCGTGTCAATGTCCTTGTCGCCGCGCCCCGAGAGGCAGATGACCACGACATCGTCGGGCTTCAGCTCGCCGCGCTCGCCCAGCGCCAGCAGATGCGCTACCGCATGCGAAGACTCCAGTGCGGGGATGATGCCCTCCTCCTGGCAGAGTACCTGAAAGGCGGCCAGCGCGGAGGCGTCGTCGGCGGCGACGTAGCTGGCGCGTCCCGTCGCGCGCAGGTGACTGTGCTCCGGCCCGACGCCGGGATAATCCAGTCCGGCGGAGACGCTATGCGTCTCGATCACCTGGCCGTGCGCGTCTTGCAAGAGGTAGCTCAGCGCGCCGTGCAGCACGCCAGGCCGCCCGGCGACAAGCGTGGCAGCGTGACGCCCACTGGCGACACCCTCGCCTCCCGCTTCGACGCCGATCAGCTGCACCGCCTGATCCCCGGCGAAGGGATAGAACATGCCGATGGCGTTGCTGCCGCCGCCGACGCAGGCGACCACCACGTCCGGCAGGCGCCCCTCGGTCTCCACGATCTGCGCGCGCGTCTCGCGTCCGATCACCGATTGAAAATCACGCACGATCATCGGGTACGGATGCGGGCCAACCGCCGAGCCGATGAGGTAGTGCGTCGTCGCGACGTTGGTTACCCAGTCGCGGATCGCCTCGTTGATCGCGTCCTTGAGCGTGCGGCTGCCAGCGGAGACGGGACGCACCTCCGCGCCGAGCAGTTTCATCCGGAAGACATTGAGCGCCTGGCGGCGTGTGTCCTCCTCGCCCATGTAGACGACGCACTCCAGGCCGAGCTTGGCGCAGACCGTCGCCGTCGCCACGCCATGCTGCCCGGCGCCGGTCTCGGCGATGATGCGTCGCTTGCCCATGCGCGCGGCGAGCAGCCCCTGCCCCAGCGCGTTGTTGATCTTGTGCGCGCCGGTGTGGGCGAGGTCTTCGCGCTTGAGGTAGACCCGCGCGCCGACGCGCTGTGAGAGTCGCTCGGCATAGTACAGCGGCGTGGGACGCCCCGTGTACGTACGCTCCTGCTGGGCCAGGAGCGCCGTAAACGCGACGTCCGCGCGCGCCGCCGCGTATGCTCGCTCTAGCTCATCCAGCGCGGCCATCAGGCTTTCGGGGACGAAGCGCCCGCCGAACTCGCCATAACGCCCGCGCGCGTCGGGATAGACGCCGTGCCGGTAGGCGCTCTGTGTCTCTATTTGCCGCGTCATACACCCACCTGCTCTCTATTCCTCCGCGTAGACGCCCGCGCGGTAGCAATGAAGCGCGCGATCTTGGCCAGATCCTTCGCACGATCGGTCTCCACGCCACTGGAGACGTCCACGCCGCGCGGGCGAACTGCGGCGAGAGCGGCGGACACGTTCTCGGGCGTGAGGCCACCTGAGAGGATGATGGGCCAGCGCCTGGCCGCCTCGCGCGCCAGCGCCCAATCGCCCATCTCCCCCGTGCCGCCATACGCGCCGTCCCTTGGCGTATCGAGCAGCAACGCCGCGCCTGCCTCGGCGTAGGCGTCGAGCAGTTCGAGGTCGCGTTCCGAGCGCAAGCGTAGCGCCTTGAGGACCGGCAAGCCGGTGATCGCTGCGACCTGTGCGCAGTCGTCGGGCGACTCGTCGCCGCTGAGCTGCGCGGCGTCTAATCCAACACGCTCGGCGTACTCCGCGATGGTCGCTGGCGCCTCGTTGACGAAGACGCCGACCGCCAGCGGCGCCGCATTCGCTCCCGCCTGCTCACGGGCGGCCACGACGAGCCGCCGCGCCTGCTCGACGCTGACACGGCGATGTGGCGGCGCCATCGGCGCGAAGACCAGCCCGAAGGCGTCCGCGCCCAGGCGGGTCACGGCGCGCGCCTGTTCCTCGGTCGCCAGGCCGCAGATCTTCATGAAGGGTTGACCCGAACCAGTGAAGAGCGTCGCTATCGTTCCGCCTCCCGCCGTCGCCAGCTCGTGCGTCAGCGCTGCGGGATCGTTCGCGCGCATCAGCGTCTCGCCGACGAGGATCGCGTCCGCGCCCCAGGCGCGTGCGCGCGCCGCCTCGGCCGCATTCGCGATGCCGCTCTCGGCCACACCGACACAGTACGCGGGAATGAGCGGGCGCAACTGCCATACCAAGTCTGGGTTCACGGCGAAGGTGCGTAGGTCGCGGGTATTCACGCCAATCACCGTCGCGCCAGCCGCTACCGCGCGCCGGATCTCATGCGCGTCGTGCGCCTCAACCAGCGCCTCCATGCCCAGCGCGCGCGTCAGCGCCAGCAACTCACGTAGTGTGTGGTCGTCCAGCAACGCGACGATCAGCAGATGGGCGTCGGCCCCGGCGGCGCGCGCCTCATAGACCTGATAGGCGTCGAATATGAAGTCTTTGCGTAGAATCGGAAGCGTCACCGCCGCTCGTACCGCCTTTAGATGCTCCAGCGATCCCTGGAAGTAGTGTGGCTCTGTCAGGACACTGATCGCCGCCGCACTGCCACGCTCGTAGGCTCGCGCCTGCGCTACTGGATCGAACGCCTCGACGATCACGCCTTTCGATGGCGAGGCGCGCTTGATCTCGGCGATCAGCCGCGCGGGGCCACCCTGAAGCGGACGCAGCGCGGCGGCGAAGGGACGTGGCGCAGACGCCAGCGTCGCCTGCGCGCGCAACTCCTCCAGGGAGGCGCACACCCGTCGTTCGGCAAGGTCGGCCCGCGTCGCCGCGACGATCTGATCGAGGATGCTCTTAGTCATGTGCCACTCGCTCGCCAGAAGCTACATAATCATAAAGCGCTCGCATGCTCTCAGGGAACACCGTCGGCGCGGCCCAGCCCTGATACTCTGCGGGCGTGACCGTCTCCGCCGCCTGCTCCTTTGTGCTGCCAGCGGACACGATGACGCTGGCAAGTCCGAGCAGGTCGGTGATGTATTGGCGCATACGGACGACATCGGCTCTGGCCCCAACTGGCCCATGGCCCGGCACGATGACATCGAAGTGTAGCGCTTCAATCTGGGTCAGGATGCGGAGCCACGCGCGCGCATCGCCATAGAACGAGGGGTGCGAGCGTACCGAGAGCAGATCGCCCGCGAAGACGACGCGCGCATCTGGCAGGTAGACGAAAGCGTCGCTCAGTGTGTGCCCACCGCCATGGGTAACGACCTCAGCTGAGCGCGTCGAGCCGTGCAGCGTCAGTCGCTCCGTAAAGGTGATATCCGGCAGGCGCAACTCCAACTCCCCCAGCGCTGCATTCATCGCGCGGTATTCCGCCTGGGTCTGCGCGAGATCCTCACGCCGCGCTGGATCCTGCTCGCGCTCGATCAGCTCCGTAAAAGACTCAGGATACTCAGGGTGCGCCCGGGCCTGCTCGAGAAGTCGCGCCCCACGGTCGGCGATGATTTCTCGCGTCTTTTCGGTCGCGATGATGCGTGCGTCAGCGAAGACCAGATTGCCCTGGATGTGATCCATGTGATGGTGGCTGTTGACGACATACGCCACACGACCGCTGGTGAGCGACTCGGCCGCGGCGCGCAGATCGCGCGCAGCCTGGGGAGTCAGAAACGTGTCGAAGACGAGCGATGCGCCGCCCAGGTCCACGATACCCACATTGCCCCACGCGCCCTGTCCCGCGATCGTGATTGCCGCATAGACACCGTCGGCGAGCCGCCCAAGGGTAAAATAGCGCGATTGCGGGAGCGCGCCAGGTATGGTCATGGGATGTCATCTCTTTCTCATACGCAGGACAGACGCCGGTTCACGATCAGTCCACTATCGCGGCGAGGGAGTGCGAGGTCGCCGCCAGCGCTTCCAGCGTAGCGAGCGCCTTGCCGGAACGCAGCGTCTCGCGCGCCAGTCGCGCGCCATCTTTCAGATTCGCCGCGTAGCCCGTGATGTAGAGCGCCGCGCCTGCGTTCGCCGCCACCATATCCGCTGGCGCGCCATCCTGCTGACCGCCGAGGATGTCTCGTAGCAGCACCGCGTTCTGCTGGGGATCGCCCCCACGCACCTCCGCGCGCGCCCGCTCCGGCAGCCCAAGCGACTCCGGCGTGATCGTGTACTCGCGTAGCTCGCCCTCGGCGACCTCGCAGACGCGCGTTGGCGCGCTCAGTGAGATCTCGTCCACGCCATCCTCGCCATAGATCACCAGCGCCCGCGCGCAGCCCAGCCTGTTCAGCGCCGCGCCCATCAACGGCAGGAGCGCCGCGTCGGCCACACCTAGCGTCTGGTAGCGCGCGCCCGCCGGGTTCGTCAGCGGACCAAGGATGTTGAAGACCGTGCGGATGCCGATCTCGCGGCGGGTCGGGCCGACGTGGCGCATCGCGGGATGGTAGGCGGGCGCGAACATGAAGCCGAAGCCAACCTCCTCGACGCAGCGCGCCACCTGCTCTGGCCCCAGATCCAGCTTGACGCCCAGCGCCTCCAGCACATCCGCGCTGCCACACTGGCTCGTCGCCGCGCGATTGCCGTGCTTGGCCACCGGCTGGCCGAGCGCCGCCACGACCAGCCCCGCCGCCGTCGAGACGTTGAATGTTCCGGAGGCGTCGCCGCCCGTCCCGCACGTATCCACCGCGCGCAGGTCGTGGCGCAGGGGCACGTGGACGGCGTGCTCGCGCATCACCCGCGCGAGCCCCGTCACCTCGTCCGCCGTCTCGCCGCGCAGCCGCAGCGCCGTCAGGAAGGCGCCCAACTGCGCGGGCGTCGCCACGCCGGTCATGATCTCGCGCATCGTCTCGGCGGCGTCCTCCTCGCTCAGCTCGCCGCCTGCCACCACCTGCCCGATCGCCTCGCGTATCATCTCATCTCTCCCCTCTTGCCTGTCCGGTCGCCATCTCCAGTGGCTCGCTCAGGAGGACTGCGGTCGAATCATCGGAATCTTCGGAATCGTCGGCCGACAGGAAGTTCGCCAGCAGTCGCTTGCCCTCGCGCGTCAGGATGGACTCTGGATGGAATTGCACACCCTGGATGGGATAGGCGCGGTGGCGCAGCCCCATCACCAGGCCGTCGTCGGTCTCTGCCGTCACCTCTAGCTCAGCGGGCAGGGTCGCGCGCTCGACAATCAGGCTGTGGTAGCGCGTCGCCGCGAAGGGCGATGGCAGCCCGCGAAAGACGCCCACGCCCAGATGGCTAATCTGACTCACCTTGCCGTGAACGGGCTCAGGCGCGCGTCTCACGACGCCGCCGTAGGCCGCGCCGATGCATTGGTGCCCCAGGCAGACGCCCAGGATGGGGATACGCGGTCCCAGCGCCTGAATCAGCGCGACACAGACGCCCGCCTCGCGTGGTGTGCAGGGGCCTGGCGAGAGCACGAGATATGTGGGATGGAGCGCCTCGGCCTGCGCGACGGTGATCTCGTCGTTGCGGCGCACTAGCGGTTCGGCGCCCAGTTCGGCGAGATATTGATACAGGTTGTAGGTGAAGCTGTCGTAGTTGTCGATCAAGAGGAGCATCGCGTCTCGGCCTCCTCCAATGCGCGCAGGGTCGCGCCCAATTTACTTTCCGTCTCGCGATACTCAGCTTCCGGCGTGGAGTCGGCGACGATACCACCACCCGCCTGGGCATAGGCCACGCCGTTTTTCAGGGTCAGCGAGCGGATGGCGATGCAGGTATCCAGCGAACCATCGAAGCCGATGTAGCCCACCGCGCCGGCATAAACGCCACGCCACTGACCCTCGACCTCGGCGATGATCTGCATGGCGCGGGTCTTGGGAGCGCCAGAGACCGTCCCGGCGGGGAAGCCCGCCCGTAACGCGTCGTACGGCGTGAGGTCGTCGCGCAACTGGCCCGTGACGTGCGAGACCAGGTGCATCACGTGCGAGTAGCGCTCCACCTCCATGAACTGGGTGACGCGCACGCTGCCCGGCGCGCTCACACGGCCCACGTCGTTGCGCCCCAGGTCCACCAGCATGACGTGCTCGGCGCGTTCCTTCTCGTCGGCTCGTAGCTCCGCCTCCAGCGCGGCGTCAACGGCGGGGTCGGGATCGCGGCGGCGTGTGCCCGCGATGGGGTGAATAGCGACCTCGCCCGCCTCCACCCGCACGAGCAACTCCGGTGAGGCCCCGGCGACCGAGAAATCATCCAGCGCGAGGTAGAACATGTAGGGCGAGGGGTTGATCGAGCGCAGGGCGCGATAGGCAGCGAAGGGATGCGCTCGCATGGGGCGCGCGACCCGCCGCGATGGCACCACCTGGTAGCAGTCACCCGCGCGGATGTATTCCTGAATGCGCCGCGTCGCCGCCATGTAGGCCGCTGGTTCCGCGAGCGGCGCGGGCGTCACATTCCGCTCGCGCTGGCGGGGCGCCTGGCCGCGTGGCGTTCGCGGCGTGGCTGCGCGCAATCTGCGCTCCATCTCGTCGAGTCGCGCCTCAGCCTCGGCGTGGGCAAGCGCTTCGTCGCCGCCGGTGGCGGAGAGATCGGCGTGCGTCAGCAGCAAGGCGCGATGTCGGACGTGATCGAAGACCAGCAGCGTGTCGACGAAGAGAAAAACGGCATCGGGGGTCGCCAGTAGGTGTGCGGCGGGAATCGGGACGCTCGGCTCGTAGCGCGCCGCCACCTCGTACGCTAGATAGCCGACTGCGCCGCCGGAGAAGCGTGGCAGGCCAGGAATCGCTGGCCGTGGTCGGCGTTCCAGTTCCGCCTGAATGACGCGAAGTGGGTCGTCGCACGCCTCACGATCAACCATCCCGGCGCGCGCGCCCGCGAGCCAGCGCCGCTCCGCCACGCCATCGCTCACACGCAGCACCATAGTGGGATCGGTTCCGACGAAGGAATAGCGCGCCAGCCGTTCGCCCCCCTCGACGCTTTCCAGCAAGAAGCCATAGCGCCCGCGCGCCAGCTTCAGATAGGCCGAGACGGGGGTCTCCAGGTCGGCGGGAATCTCGCGCCAGAGCGGCGTCAGCACAGGCGTGGCGTCTGACCGCCCGCCATTTGTCGTCACTGACGCTATCGCCTCGCGTATCATCGTTCCGCCCCTTCCAGCTAGATGTCAGGATGGTCGGCGTCCAGGATCGCCGTCGCATACTCGCCGCCCGCGTAGCGCCCAAGCAGCGCCTGAAGATCGGCGAGCGCCGCCGTCACATCCGCCCGGCCGCTCTCGTGATGCGCCTCCACAGTCACCAGCGCGTGTGTCGTGTCGTCGCGCATCGCGCTCTCGTCGCTCTGTCGCCAGCACCAGCGCCGCGCGATCACCAGCCCGGCCTCGTCGGCGAAGATAACCTCGCCTGGCTCGGGATGCGTAGGCTGCGCCTCGCCCGCCTCGTTGAGCGTCGTATAGCGTTCGTCGCCGGTGGCGAAGCGCACGGTAATCGTCCCGCTGGTCGCGCGTAGGTCGAAGAGCGCGACGGGCAGCGCGTAGCGAATGCTGACCAGATTGCCGATATCCACCAGCGTGTTGACGCTGGGAAGCTCACCTTTCTTGGTCAGCCGCCGCAGCAAGGCCTCCGCCGCGCCGCGATACTGCGTCGGGTCGAGGCCAAAGCCACGGAAGACACTCCGCCACGCCGCGAGCGAGGGTAGCTGGCTGGGCGGCGTCTCGCCGATGCGCTCGCGCACAGCCTCCTGCTCGGCTGCGTACTCGGCTCGTAGGGAATCGGGAGAGGGGCCGTTGCGCAGCCCGGAGGCCAGCAGCACGCCGCCGACCACGGAGGGGTAGCGCGCGAGAGTCTCCGACGCATAGCGAAACGTGACCATCTCCCGGCGCTCCTTTCCCGAGTGAGCTACAGCAGCCCGACATGTTCCTTGGCCACGCGCAGCGTCTCGACCGCGAGCGGGCGAATCTGCTCGTCCCCCTGCGCGAGCAGCGCGTCCAGCGCGGCGTGATCGGCGAAGAGTTCGTCGAAGCGCCGCTGAATCGGCTCCAGCGTGGCGATCAGGCGGTCGGTCAGCGCCGCTTTGAACTCCTTGTAGCCCTTCCCCGCGAACTCAGCTTCGATCTGTTCCTTGCTCTCGCCGCCGAGCAGTTGGTAGATCGTGAGCAGGTTGAAGATGCCGGGTCGCTTCTCATCGAAGACGATCTCGCGTTGCGAGTCGGTCGTGGCGCGGGCGATCTTCTTGCGAATCACATCGGGTGGGTCCAGCAGCGCGATGTACGACGCCTCGGCGCTGCTCTTGCTCATCTTCTTCTCCGGCTCATCCAGGCTCATGATGCGCGCGCCCTCCTCGCGGATCAGCGCGCGCGGCTCGACGAAGGTCTGACCGAAGCGATGGTTGAAGGTCGCGGCGATGTCGCGCGCGATCTCGACGTGCTGGCGCTGGTCATCGCCGACGGGCACGGCGTCGGCTTGGTAGAGCAGGATGTCCGCCGCCTGCAAGACAGGGTAGGTGTACAGGCCCGCGCTGGCCTGCTCACGATCCTCCCCCGCCTTGATCTTGAACTGCGTCATGCGATTCAGCCAGCCCACCGGCGTCACGCAGTCGAGAATCCACGCCAACTCGGCGTGCTCGTGCAAATGCGACTGGACGAAGAGCGTGCTGCGCCTGGGATCCATGCCACAGGCGAAGAGCGTCGCGGCGAGGCGGCGGACGCTGACGCGCAGCTCGGCGGGGTCCTGCGGGAGGGTGATGGCATGCAGGTCCACGATGCAGTAAATGTTCTCGTAGATATCCTGCTCATCCACCCAGTGGCGAATGGCGCCGAGGTAGTTGCCGATGTGCGCGACGCCGGTGGGCTGGATGCCGGAGAAGACGCGCTCACGCTTCGGCGCTATACCCTGGGTTGATGGCGCTGGCCTTGTCTTCGCTTTGGTCGTCGTTGATGTCGTCACTGGAGGCTCCTTTCCGCGAGCATGTTCGCGGCCAACAAAAAACCCCTCATCCACCTGGGACGAGAGGTTGCGACACCTTCGTGGTACCACCCACATTCGAGCCAATGCGCCATAGCAGGAAAACCCTGCGCGGACGCTAGCTCCTCAGCGAGCACGGATCTCTAGTAGATCGATGCTCCGCCCCGCTAACGGTGGGCTTGCCGGCGATACCCTACAGCTACATGTAGCCGCTCGGGTCGCTGCTCACGGGACCATTCGGCGAGGACGCCAGCGCCGGCTTGCACTCTCCCGGCTCGCTGTAGCGGACCCGCTCTCGCGTACTTTTCCCGATCGCTGCTGATACGGTATTTGTTTCAGAAGCGAGTATAGCCCTGTCAGCTACCGGCTGTCAAGGGCAGGGTCTATCAGTTCCTAGAGCCGGTGAAAGACTGGACGTTGATAAGTGGTAGGACGCCTATAGGTCAACTACCCGCAGCCCCTTCCCCTCCCCAATAAAAGTGACGACGAAGGGGCGTTCGTCGCCCTCTATCTCCTCTGGGTGTCCGAAGAGGTGAGCCGGAGCCGCTGCGCGCTGTGCCAGGCATCCACCGGCCCCGCATCCCCTCGTGCGCGCGGGCGCGCAGCGGTCCGTCTTGGCATTTCCCTTGCAGTCGCAGCTATGTCGGAGCTACAACAGATAGGTGTCGCGAGGTCACTGCATGCTCACAGAAAGGAGCGACCACAGATGACGTACGCTGCGCCGATGGTCCAAGCCAACCCCAGCAAGCCGTCCGTGGATGTGAACGCGCTCGTGGAGTGCATCAAGGCGTGCTTCGACTGCGCCCAAGCCTGCACCGCCGATGTCGACGCCGACCTGGGCGAGCAGCAGCACTTGCAGGAGATGGTTCGCTGTATCCGCCTGTGCCTCGATTGCGCCGATATGTGCCTGACGACCGGTGGGATTCTCTCGCGCCAGATTGCGTTCGAGCCTGCGACGGCGCGCGCCGCTCTCCAAGCCTGCGCGCTGACCTGTAAGGTGTGCGGCGACGAGTGCGAGCGCCACGCGCAGATGGGCATGGCTCACTGCCAGACGTGCATGGAGGCGTGCCGGCGCTGCGAGCAGGCGTGCAACACGGTGCTGTCGTTCCTGCCGGCGTAGACCGGTCGCTCGTTCGCCGGAGACGAGCCGACCATCCGGGGACGCGCATCCGCGTGGGGCGCTCACGAGGTTTCGCTCCCGCCGGGTCACCCGCGACGACGAGCGCCTGGCAGCAACGTCGGCAGGTCTGCATGTTCTGACCCTCGACTGTCTCAGGCTGCATCACTTCGCCATGTAGCCCCCGAGTCTTTAGAGCCTGTCAAGCACTTGAGGTCAAGTGAAGCAACTGACCAAGCCTGAGACAGGCGAAGACGACGAAGCGCAGGCCAGCCAGCACGGTCGGCAGGCGCTCGTAATCGCGCACCGGCGGCGGAAGCGGGCGCTCCACGCGAAGTCCCGTTCGACGACCAAGCGGCGCGTCTGCTGGTAAACTACCGGCCCTGGCGGCAAGTCGTGTAGCATCATGCGCCACAGCACGCCGGTGCGGAAGATGTAGCGCAGGCCGTTGAACACCTCACGCAGCGCATGGCGCCGTTGGGGAGTGTCTTCGGCCAACAACACGAGATAGAGTGCGACGACGGCCCATTCTTCGTCGCTGACATCGGAAGGGTGGGGTGTGCGAGTGCTTGACATACTCGCAACCTACCGCCCATCAACGTCAAGTTTTTCACAGGCTCTAGTCAGGAAGGCGCCGAGCAAACGTCGCGCCCGCCTGGCATGGCGCCGCGCGCGACTCCACCTCATTTTCGCTTTCGCTCGTCGAAAGTGGTGGTCGCCGAGCGCGCTGTGACTTCGCCACCACCTCGTTCAGTCTACGCTGTCGTGTGCTCAGTGGCGTGCTCCTCAAGCGCTGTTCGGAGCAACGCTTGCGCCGACCAGCACATGAGTTCGACCGCCTCCTCACGAGAGAGATCGGCGATATCCGTCAGCCAGACGAGCGCCTCGATCCCCACGGCGGTCCGAATCGCGAGCACGAGTCGGCGGAACTGTGGCTCCGGCAGCTTTCCACGCAGCGGCGCCAGCGCCTCCTCGATCCATACGATCGTCCGCCCGGTCCGGAAGGGTAAGTCGCGGTGGGCTCCGCTGTCGCCGCCATTGCCGTCAGGCTCCAGCGACAGGCGGAGTTGCGCGCGCAACTCCGCCTCGTGCTCGACGATCAGATGTCCCAGCGCCTTGGCCGCCGATGCGAGGCGCGCCTCCGGGTCCTGCGGCGGCGCGTGCTCCGGCAGGAGCGAGGATACCGCGATCTGAGGAAACGTCGCCACCACGAGCGCGCGCTGGTTCGGGAAATAGCGATACGCCGTCGTGCGCGACACCCCGGCCGCGTCAGCCGCCTGCTCGACCGTCGGCGTCACACCCTGAACCAGCAATTCGCGCGCCGCCTCGACGAGAGCTCGGCGCGTCCGGGCTTTCTGCCGGGCGCGTCCGGTGCGCTCATAGGGGATTGACATGCTCACGATATGAGTGTATCATACCATCATGGTACCCGTGTACCATATATGGACTGTGGTCCGATCTAGCCACTTAGAGAAAGGAACCAGCCATGAGCGGCGCTCCGATCGTGCTCGCCGTCGCGGACGGCGAGCACCTCTTCTATGACGGCGGACTTCTGACGTTCAAGGCGACTGGCGCCCAGACCGGTGACGCGCTGTTGCTGTTTGAAGTCCGGATGCCCCAAGGGAAGGCCACCCCACTGCACGTCCACCCCGACACAGACGAGACCTTCTACGCTCTCGAAGGTGAGGTACGTGTGCATATCACAGGCGCAGAGGACCGGGTCGTCTCCAATGGCAGTGTCGTGGTCATTCCACGTGGCACGCCTCATGCCTTTGCGGTCATCTCACAGGCCGCGCGTCTGCTCGTCATCATGACGCCGGCCAGCGCGATCAGCGAGACCTTCTTCCGCCTCGCTGGCGAGCCTGCTTCCGATCCCAGTTCGCCGCCCCCGCCAGCGAATCCGGAGCGCTTCGGCGCCGCTGTCGAGCGCTCGGGACTCAAGGTGCTTGGCCCACCGCCATTCACGGCGCCTATCAGCGATCCACAAACTACGGCGGCAGTCTCTGTTGCTCCGAAGGCAGTGGATTTGCACTAACGAACAGCCAGTTCATGCATGGCCCTGTGCCAGGTGTCGCGCTACGCCTCGCCGTGGAGCATGGCGATCAGCCGGCCCAGCACGACCTCGCCCGACGCGCGCAGGGCGTTGTGCTCATACTCGCTCGTCACCCACGTGCGGCAGCCCGCGATGGTCGCCGCCGTCTCCTCCGAGAGCACGCGCTCCACGTACATGTCGTCGTAGTAGACCGCCGCCGCGACGGGAACCGTGTTAGCGCGCAGCCGTTCCACGTCGTAGAGCGCGGGCCAGTCTTCGTACTGCGCCAGGATCTCCGCCGTCTCGCGCAGGGGCTGCAGGCCGCGATCCTCCTCGAACATCCACGGATAGATCATCTCGCCGGTGAAGAGCGGTGGATGACGGGGCGACGGCTCGAACTCCGGATACTCGGCTCGGATGCGCTCGGCGGACCAGCGCGAGGCCGCGCCCTGCGTGTAGCACGCCTCCTGCAGGATCGCGTAGATCGGCCGGTCGGCGAACGAGACCATCTGCGGCACATCCGCCAGGAAGGCGTCGCTCAACTCCAGGCCGCGTGGCCCACTGACGAACGCCTCCTCTAGGAGGTAGTGAACTTGCTCGAAGCCGTCGCTCGCGCCAAAGATCCCGCCCAACTGCTGGAAGCGGCGCGGCGAGAGCGGGCTGCCGTCGGGCAGCTTTGCCTTCTTCTTCGCCAGATGCGCGAGGATCGCCGCCGCACGGTCGGCGTCGTCGGGATAGCGGGCGAAGTAGCGCCGGTTCTTGCCCAGGACTCGCTTATATGTCGCGCGGTAGACCGCATCGGCGTCATGGTGGTGGACGGGGGGCAGCCCGCCAGTGATGTACGCCTCGCGCAGACCCTCGGGCGCGAGCGAGAGGTAGGCGGTCGAGCAGAAGCCGCCGTAGCTCTGCCCCAGGATGCTCCAACGCTCGTCAGAGCCGAGCAGCGTCTTGCGAATGATCTCGGCGTCGCGCACGATAGAGTCGGCGCGGAAGTGTTTGAGATAGTCGGCCTGCGCCCGCGCGTCGCCACGCCAGGCCAGCGTCTGCGCAGTGACGGGTGTGCTGCGGCCCGTGCCGCGCTGGTCCAGCAGCAGGATACGATACTCTTTGACCGCGCGACCGATCCAGCCCGTCGCCGCGAGCGGACGTGGCGACTTGCCGCCGGGTCCGCCCTGGAAGAAGACAAGCGACGGCAGATCAGGCCGCGCGTTCGGCGCGCTGACCTCGCGGGCGAATATGCTGAGCTGCTCGCCTTTTGGGCGGTGGTGGTCCAGCGGGACGGTAAATGTGTGGTCGGTCAGCGTCAGACCAGGGATGGAGTGGATCAAAGCAGGCATGGAGGACCCTCACTCTCCTGCGCTTGCGATTATGCGCGAACAGCATAGGAAAAGCGTAGCGCGGCGGGGCCAATGAGGGCCAGAGGGCCTCGGCTAGCCATTCCCGCTCTGCCCACCAGCGGGTGGCTGCTGTGGTGGGTATGGCGGAGGATACTGCGGCGGATAGCGTGGAGGCTGACCCGCATTTGGCGGATAGGGATGCGAGGGCACGGCGGGCGGACGCGGCGAATACTGCGGCGCTCCCTGCTGAGGCGGATACAGCGGGGTACTCGGCGGAGCAGGTGGATAATAGGGCGCGCCTTGCTGCGGCGGGTACTGTGAAGGCTGTTGTGGAGGATACTGTGGCGGATAGGCCTGCGGGCCAGGGTGTGGTTGATAGAGCGGGACGCTCGGCGCCGCTGGCTGCCCAGGATAGAGCGGGACGCTCGGCGGGGCGGCGTAGGGGTACGGCTGGCTCATTGGCGCTAGAGCGGGCGCCGCGTCCTGTCGCCCACCGATGAGGAACGAGAGGCCCCCTCCGACGCCCATGCCGAAGAACGTCTGCACAAGCGCAACGATGATTGCCCCCACGAGCGTGGCCAGGCCAGGCAGGTTCCCGCTGAGAAGCACGTTGATGATGAGTGTGGTCGCGGCGACCCCCAGCGCGACATAGGTCATGATGAGAGCGCATAGCTGTCGCGGCCAGCGGACCGAGCGCTCGACGCGCAACCCAATGATCAGGAAGCCAACGATGAGCGCGATCGTGCCGACGACGTAGGTCACCAAGAGGAGCAACAGCTGCGAACTATCCGAGGTAATGGATTGCCCTGAAGAGATCAGCGCAAGGCCGATTACGAAGCCCATGATGAAGGCGATCACGTTGACGGCGAACTGGAAGACGCCCATATGCAGCAGCACACGCCCAAAATTGACGCCGCGACGGGCGACAGGAGGCGCAACTGGCGGAGCGAGGGGTTGTGAGGCAGGCGGGCCGCCCATCACCTGGCCCATCTGCATACCGGTCGTAGCGATCGCCCTGCGATGGGTGATCGTACTCCAGGCGCGACCAGTTCCGGTGAAGATCAGCGCGATGATCGCCGAATAGAGAAACTCCATACCAAACTGTCCGAGATCCATCGCTGGCTCCTGACCTTGACGCTGGCCGCGACAGCTATGCGCTCTCATCATGACCACGGATGTGACCGATCGTCCTGGCAGGCGCTATAGCCACGGCGCTGGATGATGTCAAGCTGAACCCCAGCAGTCGCGCCAATTTTGAAACCACTCCTTGACGCCATCTCCCTCTCCAGCATAGTCTGGCGCGCGAGGCCGAATCGATAGAGAGGAGCGCAGATCGAGATGGCAGGATTGAGTCGCCACAGGAGTGAAATGAGCAGGGACTCGCGCATGCGCTGGCTTCGCCGCGCCGGGGCGCTGACACTCGCGGCGCTCCTACTCGCTGGCTGCGCCACATCAACAGTGGTGACCAGGACACCTACACCCACCCGCCCGCTGGGTACGATCCTGCGCATGTATACGGCGCATAGCATGCGCGTGATGGCGATCGCGTGGTCGCCGGACGGCAAGCTGGTCGCCTCTGGCTCGGAGGATCACACCGTCCAGGTGTGGGACGCCACAACTGGCGCGCGGATGGCCAGCTACACAGGGCATCATGACAGTGTGAGCGCCGTCGCCTGGTCGCCGGATGGCCAATATATTGCCTCAGGCGCACTCGACGCTACCACGCAGGTATGGGAGGCGCTCACGGGGCGCACGCTGCTGAGGTACCAGGGTCAACATGCGACGGTGAACGCGGTCGCGTGGTCGCCCGACAGCGCGCTGATCGTGACTGGCGCGGATGATGGGACCGCGCAGGTATGGAAGGCGCTGAGTGGCGAACTGGTCACGACCTTCCACGGGCACAGCGGCCCGGTGACGACGGTAGCCTGGTCGCCCGACGGCAAGCGCATCGCCTCCGGCGGAACGGATGGGACGGTCCAGGTCTGGGAGGCTACATCTGGGCGCGTCCTCGTGACGTATCGCGCGCACACCGCGAAGGTAACCGCACTTTCGTGGTCGCCCGATGGCGCGGCGATTGTCTCTGGCTCACCCGACCGTACGGCGCAGGTCTGGGATGCGACGACGGGCGCGACGCGCTACGTCTATCGCGGCTATCGCACGGATATCGCGGACATCCAGCCGGATAAGGGTATTCCAGCCAATCAGATCTACGTCGTCGCTTGGTCGCATAGTGGCAGGCGCATCGCCGCCGTCACGGATGTCTATTGCGGCGATGAGTGTGGCGTCGTGGTGGTCTGGGACGCGCCAACCGGCGGGAACCTGCGCTGGTTCGTAGATCAGCCCGTCTTCACGCTGGCATGGTCGCCGGATGACACACGCTTCGCCGAAGGCGCTGGCGCGACGCTTGCCAAGGTGTCGTGGGCGGGCTGAGGACGCCTACCAAGGAACTTGTGAGGGTCGGACCAGAGAGGGGCAGTCTACAACGCCATCTCCAATCGCGCCGGGCGAGGAGCGTCCAAGGGCGCCGACGATCTAATGCTAAGGATAGCGCCTGCCTCAGGCGTTCAGCGACAGGTGGCTTTTTCTTCGGTGGACAGTGTGTCATGCCTGGCGATCACCGTGATGGTCCCGGACACCGTCTTCTTGTTCCTGGCGCTCACCTGGGCGGTGGCGCTTTGCCCGGCTTGGAGGGCGCCTTCCGTAGGCGAGACAGTGAGCGTTGGGGGCGGTTGCGCTTGCCAGGTAAGAGAAGAGGCGCCGACATTCTTGAGGGTCAGTGTGGCCGTTGCGCCGTTGACCAAGCA
>Ga0207684_10000855_pt1 | contig 34965 bp, 36 predicted proteins | sample KBSK5501metaG_FD_184342 | JGI IMG/M metagenome (GOLD analysis project Ga0207684, IMG submission 184342) | Corn, switchgrass and miscanthus rhizosphere microbial communities from Kellogg Biological Station, Michigan, USA - KBS K5-50-1 metaG... | ecosystem: Host-associated > Plants > Roots >... | reverse complement strand
TCGCCGCCTCCAGGCCATCCATGCGGCTCTACTCCGCAAGACCACCGCCATCACCGTCTGAACAATCAGGCTGCGGCTGCGGCCACCCCTTCGGCAACAGCCCCCCACCGGATGCTGCACGAGGGCGGCTGGAAGATGACTCTCGACCCGGACGCCCAGGTCATGGTCCTGCGGCCGCCGCCCACCTTCGCCTACTCGGCGCGCGGTCCGGACAGGGCAACAGCGGCCTGATCTAGGGGCGGCCGAGTTAGTCAGGCCGCGCGAGATCCCTCGAGCGACGGTGCTCGGCCTCCAGGCTCAGCCCCCAGTGGTGGTTCCTGGCCCTGCCAGCATGATGGATGGCATACGCCCAGCGGTCGAAGGCGCGTCGGGCAGAGGTCAGTCTCCTCGTCATCCGCAGTCGGCGAGAACGGCTCAACCTCCCCATCCGACGTGTAGAGGGCCTGGGCCATAAGCAGGAGCTCGCCGATCCTGCCCCGCTCGGTAAGAGTCAGCACGACCCCGCCTACGCCAGCCCCAGCAGCCTCCGGCCGTTGCCGAGCAGGAGCTTCTCCATGACCTGAGGCGGGATCTGCAGCTCGGCCAGCTCGTCCAGGCAGCGCTGGGGCTGGATGAAGGGATAGTCGGAGCCGAACAGGAACTGGTCCTGGAGGCGGCCCTTCATCGCCTTCACGACCGACTCGGGGATGTAGCGCGGCGCGTAGCCCGAGATGTCGATGTGCACGTTGGTCTTGTGGAGCGCGATCGCCAGCAGCTCGTCGTGCCAGGGCGCGCCGAAGTGGGCGGCGATCACCTGCAGCTCGGGGAACTCGGCGGCCACCGTGTCCAGGCGGATAGGGCGGCAGTAGTCGAGGCGGATCCCCTGGCCGCCGGGCATCCCGGCGCCGATGCCCGAGGTGCCGGTGTGGAACAGCGTGATCAGGCCCAGCTCCTGGCACTTGGCGAACACCGGCCAGTAGCGCTCGTCGTCGGGCTTGAACTTCTGGATCGAGGGGTGGAACTTGACCCCCTTCAGTCCCAGCGCCTTGATCTTCTCGACCCCGCGCACCGCTTCTTCGCCCTTCAGGGGATCCACGCTGCCGAAGCCGGTGAAGACGTCGGGATGGGCGCGTACGGCGTCGGCCACGAACTCGTTGCTGAGGCGCGGGCGATGGGTGGCGGTCTCGGCGTCCCAGGCCAGGAGCAGGGCCAGCAGGTCAAGGTTGCGGTACTCATCGGCCAGCTCGTCCACCGTCTTGCGCGCCACCGGGGAGCGGAAGTACTTCTCGGCGGCCTCGGTGTAGCCCTTCATGGTCACGTCCAGCCACTCCGGCGTCGGCAGGTGGACGTGGAAGTCGATGGCGCGCACCGCGACCGATCATATCGGCGTGGTGAAGGCGACCCTGCTCCTGCTGGCCGGCGGCGCCAGCCGCCGCATGGGGCAGCCCAAGGCACTTCTGCCCTACGCGGGCATCACCCTGATCGAGCACGTCGTGCAGACCCTGGCGCCGGGTTTCGACGAGATCCTGGTCAGTGCTAACGACCCGGACTCGGTGCCCCCCAGCCTCAGGCAGGGCCTGGTCCACGACCTCCACGTCAGCGCCGGGCCGCTGGCCGGCATCGAGGCGGGCCTCAACGCAGCCCGCAACGACACCCTCTTCGCGATCGCCTGCGACATGCCGCTGGTCACGGCCGAGCTGGCGCGCCGCGCAGTGGAGGCGGCGCAGGGCCACGAGGCCGCGGTCCCGCGCCTGGACGGCCGCCCGGAACCGGCCGCCGCCGCCTACCGGCAGGGGGCGGCGGGACCGATCGCGGCGGCCCTCGCCGAAGGCCGGCGCACGGCGGCCGAGGTGCTCGCAGAGCTCGACGTGGCCTGGCTCGACGATCTCGATCCGCGCCTTTTCGCCAACGCCAACGACCCCGCCACCTACCGGGCCCTCCTCGACGCATTGCGTTAACCGGTAGATTTCCAGCTGATGAAGATCGTCGTAACCGTGAAGCAGGTCCCGGATCCCAATGCCGCCCAGGGGCTGGAGGCCGACAACACCATCGCTCGCGATCGCGAGGTGGTGCTCGACCCCGGCGACGAGTACGGGATCGAGGAGGGCCTGCTGCTGAAGGAGGCCCACGGCGGCGAGGTGGTGCGCTGGTCTCGGGGCCCGGAGCGGGCGCGCGACGCCATCCGCAAGGGTCTCTCGATGGGCGCCGACCGCGGCATCCTGGTCACGGACGAGCAGCTCTCGGGCGCCGACGCGCTGCTGACGGCGAGGGCACTGGCCGCCGCCATCAAGCCCGAGTCGCCTGACGTCGTGATCTGCGCCACCGAGTCCTACGACGGCTCCACCGGCATGGTGCCGCCGATGCTGGCCGAGCTTCTCGACCTGCCCCAGCTGACAACCGCCAAGCAGGTCGAGGTCAGCGGGAGCAAGGTCACCATCCACCGCCAGACCGAGGACGGCTACCAGGTCGTCGAGGCCGAGACGCCTGTCCTGGTCACCGTCACGGCCGGCATTGCCGAGCCGCGCTACGCCTCCCTCAAGGGCATCATGGCCGCCCGCGCCAAGGAGGTGAAGCAGCTCGGCCTCGCCGACCTCGGGATCGACAAGGGCGAGCCCGCCGAGACCGTGCTCGCGGTCAACGACGCCGAGACCCGGAAGGCCGGCGAGGTCGTCGAGGATGACGGCACCGTGGGCGTCGAGAAGATCATGGCCGTCCTCCAGGCCGCGAAGGTGATCTAGCCGTGGCCAGGATCTGGGTCTATGCGGAGCTCAATGAAGGCAAGGCGGCGCCGATCGCGCTGGAGCTGCTGGCCAAGGCGCGCGACCTGGGCGACGCCGAGGCCGTGGCGCTGGGGCCGGGCGCGGCGGGAGCAGCCGCCGACCTCGGCAAGCACGGGGCCAAGGTGGTCTACGTCAACGAGGACCCCGCCTTCGCCGAATACATCGCGGAGCCGGCCGCCGACACCCTGGAGGCGCTGGTCAAGCAGCACTCGCCCGACCTCATCCTCTTCGGCTTCACGACCGACGCCCGCGAGGTGGCGGGCCGGCTGGCGGCGCGCCTCGGCACCGGGCTGATCTCGAACTCGCTGGACATCAACGCCAAGGACGGTGGCTTCGTGGCCCGGGTGCCCTACTTCGGCGGGGCCAAGGTCGCCGACTACAAGGCCAATGGCAAGCCGGCGATCGTGCTCCTGCGGCCGAAGTCGGTCGAGGCCTCCGAGGTCGGCGGCGAGGCCAAGGTCGAGCAGGTTCCCGCCACCATCGGGGAGCGCTCGAAGCGGGCCCACATCCTGGAGCGCAAGGTCGAGGCCGCCGACGCGGTCAAGCTCGAGGACGCGGCGGTGATCATCTCCGGCGGGCGGGGGCTGGGCGGCCCCGAGAACTTCCCGCTGCTGGAGGCTCTGGCCGGCGCTCTGGGCGCGGCGGTCGGCGCCAGCCGGGCCGTGGTCGATGCCGGCTGGGTGCCCTATTCGATGCAGGTCGGCCAGACCGGGAAGACGGTGCGGCCCGGCGTCTACATCGCGGTCGGCATCTCGGGCGCCATGCAGCACACGGTCGGCATGAAGGCGTCCAAGGTCATCATCGCCATCAACAAGGACGCCGAGGCGCCGATCATGAAGATGGCCGACCTGGGCGTGGTGGGCGACGCCCTCAAGATCGTGCCCAAGCTGACAGAGGCAGTCAAAGCCAAGAAGGGCAAGTAGACCGAGCAGAGGCGGAGCGACTGCGGGAGGAGCGGGCGCGCCTGCGCGCGGAGCGAGCCTATGCGGCCGCCGATGCCGTCCGTGATCGCTTGCAGGCCGGCGGCTGGGAGATTGTCGACACGCCCGCCGGGAGCGAGCTGCGCGCAGTCAGCCGCACCCACCAGGTGGCGCTGGTCACCATCGATTGGGGCTGGCCGGAGGACGTGCAGCGCTGGCGCGAGGCGGCGCGGCGGGAAACCACCGGCGACTTCATGTTGATGATCACACAGCCGGTAGCCGACCTGGGCTGGGCGCGGGCCGCCAACATGGCCATCGAAGGCGCGCCGGCCGAGGTCGTCATCCTCTTCGACTCCGGCGTGGAGGTGACCGGGGACGTGGCCGGGCCGCTGGTCGAGGCGCTGCAGGACCCCACGGTCGCGATCGCCGGCCCCTTCGGGGTTCGCGGCAAGGGCACCCTCAAGGAGTTCGAGTCCCATCCGGGGCCCGAGGTGGACGCCATCGAGGGCTACTGCATGGCTTTCCGCAGGGCCGACGCACTCGCGGTGGGCGGGTTCGACCGCAGGTTCGCCTTCTACCGGATCGCCGACATCGAGTTCTCGTTCCGGCTCCGCGCTGAAGGCGGCCGCCGGGCGCTGGTGGTCGCGGGGCTGCCCCTCCTCAAGCACGCCCACCGGCTCTGGGAGGCGACGTCGGAGGCGGAGCGGGCGCGGCTCTCCAGGAAGAACTTCTACCGCTTTCTCGACCGCTGGGGAGGTCGGGACGACCTACTCACGGATCGCGGCGAGCAGGGCGGCGAAGCCCAGCGCCACCAGCAGGAGGCCCGCCAGGCGGGTGATCCAGGCACGCGCTCGGGGCCCGATGCGGGTGCGCGCACGGGCGACGGCCCCGGTCACGACCGCCCACCAGGCCCCGGATCCGACCAGGACGCCCAGCACCACCGCGGCGGCTGACCGGCCGCCCGCGCTGGTCCCGATCCCGAAGCCGGCCATCACCGCCAGGAAGGAGATGATGGTCGGCGGGTTGGCGAGGGTCAGGGCCAGGCCGGAGAGATAGGCGGGGGCGAGCCCCGCCTCGCCCCATCGGCCCCTCCCCCTGGCTCCGCCAGGGACCTCCCCGCCCAGCGGGGAGGAGTTCAAGCTGCTCAGTCCCAGCACGACGATCGCCGCTCCGCCTGCCAGCTGCACCCAGCGCGCCTCGCGCAGCAGCAGGCCCGAGACCGCGGTCAGGCCGAAGGCGGCGACGGCGGCATAGGCGCCGTCGGCGGTGGCGATCCCCAGGCCGGACGCGAAGCCGCTAGGCCAGCCGCGCTCCAGGGTGCGCCGGATGCAAAGCAGGGCCATGGGGCCGACCGGGGCCGCGATGGCCAGCCCGATCAGCAGGCCACGGGCGAAGAAGGGCAGCTCGCTGGCCACCGGTGGCGCTCCGCACGGAGCGAAAGACTAGCTGGTCTGGCCGTTGCCCACGACGTGGATCCAGGTCAGCCCGGAGTTGAGCTCGATCACCTTGCCCTGGTCGTCGGTGAACCAGACCGGCTGGTGGTTGTCCCACATCGGCACGTTGGGGTCGCCCATGTGCCAGGTGGCGTGGACCACCTTGCCATCGGACCAGATCTCGGCCGAGCCGCTGCCCAGCATGTCGTACCAGACCGAGTGGGCGCCGCCGTTCTCGTCCTCCACCCAGCCCGCGTCGTGGAAGCCCACGTGCAGCACGACCACGTTCTTGGCGTGCAGCTGAGCGTGGTACTGGTCGTCGGTGAAGGCCGTCCCGTGGTCGACCCTCAGGTACTGCTTCGTGTTCCCGTCGTAGTCCCAGTGCACGGCGTGCAGCGGCACGTCGATCGTGTTTGAAGGCTGGCCCACCTCGATGTCCGGATGGTTGGGGTCCAGCTGATAGCTGGGCGCGGGCAGCTGCCACTCGCTGCGCAGACGGGTGCCCCGGTCGCCGCTCGTGTACAGGTTATGCGGCGCCTCCTTGGCGTTGGAACGGAAGAAGTGGTTGCCGCGGTCGAAGTCGTTGATGGTGCCCGGCACCAAGTAGGGGTCGTAGAACATCCAGTGCAGGGTTCCGACTGAAGCCCCGCTGCACATGGACAGGCCGTCGAAGGAGTAGGTCAGGTAGGGGTTGATCATGCGGCAGGAGCGCACCGGGCCGATCAGCGGCGGCGGGCTGTTGAAGTAGATCGCCGTCATGCGGCTGATCGAGTACTCGCTGATGTACTCGTAGACCATGTCGGCGTCCTGCAGTCCGACCTGGGGACGCGCCGGCCCGGAGTTCTCTACCACGATCTCGATCGGCGGCTGGACGGCGAAGGTGGGGCCGATGCCGCTGCTGGGGTTGGTCGGCATCAGCGCCGAGGAGCTGACCGTCGCCTGCGCGTTGTCTGTCAGCGGGTCCTGGTCCCGGCTGTAGGCGCCCTGCGCCACTGTCAGCGCCAGGGGCTGGTAGGGCACCGGCGAGACGCTGAGGGTCACCGACTGTCCGTCCGCCGCCCACTGCAGCTTGTCCTGCGACAGCGGCTGTCCGTTGAGGTCGATCGTCACCGTCGAGGTCTTCATGGGGGTGGTGAACTGGAGCCCCAGTTTGGAGTTCAGGCGCATAGTGGCCTGGGTGCGGTTGGGAGCCAGCTTGCCGTCCACCAGCACCCCCGCCAGCTCGACCCGGGGCTGGGTCGTGAAAACCGTGTGCCAGCCGCTCAGGGTGATCGAGTGCTGGGTGTTGGGAACGTCGGTCAGGAGGACCGTGTAGCGCTTGTCCGCGGTCCAGCCCCCGATCGGGGTGAGGGTCAGCCGGTCGCTCTTCTTGGTGACCTCGAAACCGGCCAGGGGATCCAGGCTGACCCGGGTCCGGGAGAGGTCGACGGCCTGGTCGAAGCGGACCGTGACCGGCTGTTGCACCCGGACGTGGTCCGAGTTGGGGACGTCCAGGCGCGCGTGCACACCGGCAATCGGTGAGTTGAGCAGGAGGACTGCCAGCCCGGCCAGCGCCACCACGATCACCAGCGCCCAGGCGATGGTGACCTGGAAGCGGGTTGGCCTGAAGGAGGTCAGGGACTTAGGAGATGTGAGATCCGCCAAACCGCTGTCGGAGGGTACCAGAGGACCGCGTTCCGACCGAGGAGCCGGCCCTCCCTAGAATTCGATCCAGGTTGGCTGAGGACTTCGCCGCGCGCACGGAGGACCTCAAGGCGCGGCGCCGGCGCAACCTGGGCATGGGCGGCCCGGAGCGGATCGCCCGCCAGCACGAGCGCGGCAAGCTCACCGTGCGCGAGCGCATCGATCTCCTGTTCGACAGTGGGACCTTCGTCGAGTTCGGGCTCCTGGCCCACCAGCAGTCGCTGCGCGGCCAGCCCGTCTCCGACCCCGCGCAGACGCCGGCCGACGGCGTGGTCACCGGCCACGGCCTGGTCGAGGGCCGCCAGGCCTGGGTCATCGCCTACGACTTCACGGTGATGGCCGGATCGATGGGCCAGATCGGCGAGCAGTTCAAAGCCGCCCGCGTTCGCGAGCTGGCGATGCGCTACCGGAAGCCGCTGGTCTGGCTGCTCGACTCGGCCGGGGCTCGCATCCAGGAGGCCGCCGGGTCCACCTTCGCCGGCTCCGGCTTCCTCTTCTACGACCAGGTCCAGATGTCGGGGGTCATCCCGCAGGTGGCTGCCATGCTGGGACCCTGTTCGGCGGGCACCGCCTACATCCCGGGGCTGGCCGACTTCGTGCCCATGGTCAAGGGCACCAGCTCGATGTCGCTGGGCGGCGCCCGCCTGGTCAAGGCCGCCACCGGCGAGTGCGTGACCGACCACGACATGGGCGGCTCCCAGGTCCACTGCTACGAGTCGGGGGTGGGGGACAACGAGGTCGAGGACGACCGCGAGTGCATCGCGACCGTCCGCCGCTTCCTCTCCTACCTGCCCTCCAGCAACGCCGAGCCGGCGCCGGTGACCGAGTGCGACGATCCGCCCGACCGCCTGGTCGAGGGCCTGGAGAAGATCGTGCCCGCCGGCCCCCGCGCCGCCTACGACGTGCGCCGGGTCATCAAGGCCATCGCCGATCGCGAGTCCTGGTTCGAGGTCAAGCCGACCTGGGCCAAGAACATCGTGATCGGTTTTGCCCGCTTCGGCGGCCGGCCGGTCGGCGTGGTGGCCAACCAGCCGATGCAGAAGGGCGGCATCCTCGACTCCGACGCCGCCGACAAGGCCGCCCGCTTCATTCGTATGTGCGACGCCTTCAACGTGCCCCTGGTCTACCTGGTCGACGTGCCCGGCTTCCTGGTCGGGTCGGCGGTCGAGAAGCAGGGCATCATCCGGCACGGGGCCAAAATGCTCTACGCGACCAGTGAGGCGACCGTGCCCAAGATCACCGTGGTCATGCGCAAGGCCTACGGGGCCGGCTATTTCGTGATGTGCGGCAAGGGCTATCACCCCGACCTGCTGGTGGCATGGCCCTTCGCGGAGATCTCGGTGATGGGCCCCGAGGGCGCGGTCAACATCATCTTCAACAAGGTCGTGGAGCAGGCCGACGACCCGGAGGCGACCCGCCAGCAGCTGGTGGACCAGATCCGGGAGACGATCAGCCCCTACATCGCGGCCGGCTGGGCCATGATCGACGACGTCATCGACCCCGCCGAGACCCGCCAGGTGATCGTGCAGGGCCTGGTGCAGGCCGAGGGCAAGGACGTCGAGCGGCCGTGGCGCAAGCACGGGAACATCCCGGTATGAAATCCCCACAAAATCTGGCGATTTTGCGGGGGCCCCTATGAGCACCCCCTGCGTGATCAGCGCCGCCCTGACCGGCGTGCTGGCCAAGCGCGATCTCTGCCCGGCCATCCCCTACACGCCGGCCGAGATCGCCGAGGAGGCGCACCGGGCGGCCGACGCCGGCGCCGCCATCGTCCACATCCACGCCCGCACCGACGAGGGCGGCCCGGACTGGAGAGTGGAGACCTTCCGCGCCATCTTCGAGGAGGTGCGCGCCCGCACCGACGTGATCGTCAACTTCTCGACCGGCGCGGTAGGCGTCCCCAAGGAAGAGCGGATCGCGCACATCCGGCAGCTGAAGCCTGAGCTGGCGGCTCTCAACATGGGCTCCATGAACTACGCGCTCTTCTCCAAGAGCCGCCGCGAGTTCGTCGTCGACCACGTCTTCGCCAACCCCTTCGGCGACATCCGCTTCTTCCTGGAGGCGATGAACGAGGGCGGCGTGCGCCCGGAGATGGAGTGCTTCGACAGCGGCCACATCGGCAACACCGCGCCCCTGATCGAGCTCGGCAGCCTCCAGCCGCCCTACCAGTTCAGCCTGGTGATGGGAGTCCTCGGCGGCATCCCGGGCACCACCCGCAACCTCGTGCACCAGGTCGGCTCGCTGCCGGCCGGCTCGCACTGGCAGGTGATCGGCATCGGCCTCAACCAATGGCCGCTGCTGGCCGCCGGGATCGCCCTCGGCGGTAACGTCCGCGTCGGACTCGAAGACAACTTCTACCTGGAGGCAGGACACATGGCCCGCAGCAACGGGGAACTGGTGACGAAGGCGGTGCTGATGTGCCGCCAGGAGGGGCGGGAGCCGGCTTCGGTGGCGGAAGCGCGCGCGCTGCTGGGCCTGCCCGCCGAGCCGCGGCGGATCGAGGCACCCGCGTAGATGGCGACCGAGGTCAAGGCCGAGCTGGTCGGCAGCGTCTGGAAGGTGGAGGCCAAGGCCGGCGACAAGGTGGAGGAGGACGACATCCTGGTGATCCTGGAGTCGATGAAGATGGAGATCCCGGTCGTGGCCCCGGTGGCGGGGACGGTGCGCGAGGTCCTGGTCAAGGAGCAGGACGTGGTCAAGGAGGGCCAGGTCCTGGCCGTCATCGATTAGATGTGCGGCCGAAAGGGTCAGCCGGATCTTCGGCGCCCATGCACCCCATCTGCCGCGTCGACGCCTCCGCTACTCGCTCACGCAGCTACTGCTGCGCTCGCTCCGTTGCTCGGCGTCTCCTTGCATCTGGAGCACCTGGCCACCGAATCTCTCGGCCGACCTTCCGGCCGCACATCTAGATGAGCCAGGTCTCCGGCGTCCAGGTCAAGGTCCAGGAGTCCGCGTCCCAGGTCATCTACTCCGACGTGGTGCTGATCAACGGCTCGCCCATGGGCTTCGTCCTCAATTTCGGGCAGTGGGCGCCCGAGGAGCCCGGCCTGGTCCGGGTCTATAGCCGGGTCGGCATGAGCCCCAACCACCTGAAACTGCTGGCCCGCCTACTGGCCGAGAATGTCGCCGGCTATGAGGCCCAGTTCGGCGAGATCGTGGTCGGCGACCACCGCGAGGCCCCCCACAAGCACATCGGTTTCGAACCCGTAGAACCTGGCACTACCCCGCCGGCTGCTGGCGGTCGCTGAGGCGGTACCGGCGGGCGCCTCGGTCGCCGACATCGGCTGCGGCGACGGCCAGCTCGCCGCCCACCTGGCCGCGCGCGGCCACCGCGTGATCGCGACCGAGGCCCGGCCCGGCCCCGCGGCCCGCGCCCGCGAGCGGCTGGGCGACTGCCGGCTCGGCCCCGGTCTCGAGCCGCTGGCTCCGGGCGAGGTCGAGGTGATCGTGATGGCGGGCATGGGCGGGGCGACGATCGCCGCGGCGCTGGCGGGCTCGCCGGAGGTGGCGGGCGCGGCCCGGCTCTGGGTCCTACAGCCCATGCAGCGCCTGCAGAGGCTGCGGGACTGGCTGGAGGCGCAGGGCCATGCCGTGGAGCGCGAGCTCTCGGCCGCCGACGGCCGGCGCGTCTATACAGTGCTGGTCGTGAGGCCCCGACCGCGGTGAACGCCGGTGAGCTGATGCTGCGCCACGCCCGAGTGGACGAGCGTGTCCAGCAGCTCAACGGCGAGATCGAGAAGCTGGAGGCGGCGCTTGCCAGCAACCCGCGCCTGGACCGGGCCCGAGCCCGGCTCGAGGAGGCGCGCTCGACGCAGCGCGAGGCCGCGGTGCGGTTGCGCGAGAGCGAGCGCCAGGTGGAGGGGCACCGCACCAAGATGCGGGAGCGCGACCGGGAGCTGATGAGCGGCCGCATCCGCAACCCCACCGACCTCACCAACCTCTCGACCGAGGTCCAGCACATGAGGGAGCGGCTGGCTGTCGAAGAGGATGCCGAGCTGGAGCTGATGCAGGAGGTCGAGACCCACGAGGAGGCTGTGCGCCGCGCCGAGCTCGAGGCGCAGCGCATCCAGCAGGAGTCGGATGCGGCCACGCCCGAGCTCCGCCAGCAGCTGGAGAAGACGCGTCTCGACCTGGTCGAGACCCAGAGCGAGCGGGCCGCCATTTGGGCCGAGATCCCGGCCGGCCACCGCTCGGTGTACGAGAAGATCCGAGTGCGCCCGCCGGTGGCGGAGGTCGTCGGCGGCTCTTGCGGCGTCTGCCGGGTGGGCATCACCACGGGGGGCCTCCAGCAGCTCCGGCGCGGCGAGCTGGTGCGCTGCGAGAACTGCGGCCGCATCCTGGTGATGGGATAAAGACCCTTCGCCTCTATACCGACGGGGCTGCCCGCGGCAACCCGGGACCAGCCGGCCTGGGGGTGGTGATCGAGGACGACCAGGGCCTCAGGCTGCGCGGCCTCTGCCGCTACATCGGCACCGCCACCAACAACCGCGCCGAGTACCTGGCGCTGATCGAAGGTCTGAAGGCGGCCCAGGAATGGAAGCCGGACCGGCTGGAGGTCTTCCTCGACTCCAAGCTGGTGGTGGAGCAGGTGGCCGGGCGCTACCGAATCAAGAACAAGGACCTGATGCCGCTGCTGCGCACCGCCCAGGAGCTGCTGGCGATGTTTCCGGAGACCCGCTTGACGCACGTGGAGCGGGCGAAGAACAAGGGCGCCGACGCGCTCGCCAACAAAGCCATCGACGAGTACAAGGTCAGGTCGTGAAAGCTCTGGTCGTCGACACCAGCGCGCCCGAGCGGATCGCCCTTCGCGAGGTAGGCCCTCCGCAGCCGGCTCGCGACGAGGCCTTGGTCGAGGTGCGGGCGATCTCGCTCAACCGCGGCGAGCTCAACCGGATCGCGGCCGCCGCGGATGGCTGGCGGCCGGGCTGGGATATCGGAGGCGTGGTCACGGAGCCTGCAGCCAGCGGCGGGCCGCCGGCCGGCGCCCGCGTCATCGGTGTGCTGGGCCTGGCGGCTTGGGCCGAGACGGTCGCGGTGCCGGTCACCCAGCTAGCGGTGCTGCCCGACCAGGTCTCGTTCGCGCAGGCCGCGGCTCTGCCGGTCGCCGGGCTGACCGCGCTCAGGGTCCTCCGCCAGGGCCGGCCCCTGCTCGGCAGCCGGGTGTTGATGACGGGCGCCTCCGGAGGGGTCGGCCGCTTCGCGGTCCAGCTCGCCCACCGCGGCGGCGCCCACGTCACCGGCATCGTGGGCTCCGAGACGCGCGCCGCCGGCCTGCGCGAGCTGGGGGCCGATGAGGTGGTGGTCGGCCACCAGTCGGTGGGGGGCAAGTACGACCTGGTCCTGGAATCGGCCGGCGGCGAGTCGCTGGCGCACCTGTTGCGCTGCATCGACCCCGACGGCACCCTGGTCATGTTCGGCAACAGCTCGCAGCAGCCGACGACCTTCGATGTGCGCGAGGTCTACCTGGGCGGGCACATCCGGCTGCAGGGATTCATGCTCTTCCATGAATTCCCGGGCGACCCGCCCGCACGCGACCTCGGCTGTCTGGCCTCGCTGGTGGCCGGCGGGGCGCTGGATCCGCAGGTGGCGGGAGAGATGCCCTGGGAGGACATGCCGAAGGCGCTGGCGCAGCTGCGTGCCCGGGCGGTTCCGGGCAAGCTGGTGCTGACGCTCGGCGGCTGAGGCGGCAGCATCAGGGTAAGATCGTTGCGGGTCGAGGCGGACGGGCGGTCGCCGGACCGATCTCGGTTCGGAGGAAAGTCCGGGCTCCACAGGGCAGGGCGCTGGGTAACACCCAGTCGGGGCAACCCGAAGGAAAGTGCCACAGAAATGACACCGCCGGGGCAACCCGGCAAGGGTGAAATGGTGGGGTAAGAGCCCACCGGCGGCCGGGTGACCGGCTGGCCAGGCAAACCCCGCCCGGAGCAAGACCGAATAGGAGGGCGTTGAGGCTGCCCGCCGAGCCCTCGGGTCAGGTCGCTGGAGGCGCCGGGCGACCGGCGTCGTAGATAGATGACCGCCACCCCCGATTCGGGGGCACAGAACCCGGCTTACAGTCCGCCCTCGGCCCACCTACCCAGGTTCTGAATACCGAAAAGAGGCCCCCGACCCAGAAGTCGGGGCCCTTCAGTACGCGATTAGTACGCGAGGCGGCTAGGGAGTCTCCAGTGCGCGCAACTTACTGTCTCCCTGCCGAAGTCCGGTCAGGGCCCTCATTGAGGATGTTGCGGGTCTGTTCGTTTGCCCCGCTTGTAAGCAGCTGATCCGCATGCACGCCGGCGATTACGCCGCGCTTCCCGATGACCAAAGGCTCACCTGTCGTACTGCGGGTTAACCGATACCCACAGCGAGTTCACGACTCCTCAGCAACTAGAGCGGGCCACGGCACGTCGACTGGGCTCGCGTCCTCGTTGGGTTCCACTTCCGCAACTCCGACCTGCAGGGTTCGAGCCTAGGCCGTAAGGTTGGGCGCTATATCGTCGACCACTATTTCCAACCGGTCGTCTGACGCAGGACACCGGGAATGAAACACGCGCAAGAACTGCGCGAAGTGTCAGTTGCCGGCGCCTTGCTGCTCGTGGCGACCGTGGCCGCCTGCACCAGCTCAGGCGCGAGCCAACCAGCCGGCGGCGGTTCCAGCGTGACCTCGCGCGTGAGCTTGACCGTCGACGGGACCCAGCGAGCCTACCGTCTGTTCCAACCATCGCTGCCTGCCGGGTCCCGAGCTCCGTTGTTGATCGTTCTGCATGGGTATGGCGACACAGCCGAAAGCATGGAGACGTCCAATCAGTTCGACGCACTGGCCACCACGGATCATTTCGTCGTCGTGTATCCGGAGGGTCTCGGTGGATCCTGGAACGCGGGGAGCTGTTGCGGGAGCTCGCAGGCGAATGGAGTCGACGACGTCGCGTTCATCAAGCAGGTGATCGATTCGATGGGGTCGAAAGGCGCGATTGATGTGAATCGAGTATTTGTGACCGGCTTCTCCAACGGCGCTGCCATGACTCACCGCCTTGGTTGCGAGTTGGCCGACCGTATCGTCGCGATTGCATCAGTGGCGGGAGCGCTGGCGATCAACAGTTGCAACCCGGATCGGCCCATCTCCGTGCTGGAGGTTCATGGCACCGCCGATACCGCGGCGCCCTATGACGGTGGAACCGACCTCGCCGGTCGACAATTTCCAGCGATCACCGCGGTCATGTCGCAGTGGGCCCGACTGAATGGCTGCACCGGCGATCCGACCATCAGCCAGAGTGGTCGGATCACCAAGACCACATTGTGGACGTCATGCAAAGCATCGACGACCGTGAGATTGGACACAGTCCTCGGGGGATCCCACGACTGGTTTACCGAGCCGAGGGATCCCGCCCACACCGTGTGGGCATTCTTCAGTGGCTTGAAATACCAGTAGGGCCGATCGACCGCGCGCCAGGCCGAGCATCGCTTCCCGTCAGGGTGATCCGAACCAGGTAGTCAGCGCCTCGCGCAATCCGTCATCCGTGCCGTCCCACCCAGGCGACGTATCCACCTCCGCCTGGGCCGACAACGGCGTCCGCTGAGTTCACCCGGCGGCTGCGGACCACTTGGATGCGGCTCGCGAACAGAAGGCTTGCCAGGCAACTTACTTATGTGCGGACCTCCGGGCGCTCTACCATCTTCGCGCGAGCGTCGTCAGACAGAGTGGCCGGGGGAAAGTTCCCCGACCATTCAGTGATTCCCGGTGCGCACCGGACCGACGGACTGGCAGTGACCGTGCTCAAGTCCTGCCCTGACCAGCGTCAGCAACCGGGTAGTGGTGAAGAGCCCCGATGGCGGTGGGAGCCTCCCGTAGGAATTCGGCGGCAGAAATAGAACCCGGCTTACGTTCCGTCCTCGGCCCACCCTCCAATTCGCGAATACGGCGGTGCGAATCGAGGCAACGGTAGGTTGCGGGTACTCACCCCCCGGAAGCGCAGTCTGCCTCCATTGGAGTCGCGAAGCAACGACGACCTCGGGTCGGGTGAGCGGAACCGGTGCCCGCCGCGCGCGGTTCTACCGACGTGCCCAATCTTGATTCAGACGCTCGAGAGAGAGCCGATGCATATCTACGGCTCGCGGATCGCCTGCTGCCGAACTGGATCACCGGGTTCTACCTGGTCGGCTCGGCGGCGCTGGACGAGTACCGGCCCGGGAAGAGCGACGTCGACTTCGTCGCCGTCGTGAGACGGCGTCCCGACCCCGCCAGGCTCAGGCGACTCCGTCTTCTCCACGTCCTGGCCGGTGCCGGTTCGGCTTGGCGATCTGTGATGCGTCGCAGGTCGCCGATCTCCGGCACCGTCAACGGTGTCTTTGTCCGCGAGGAGGACCTTCAAGTTCCGGTGACTCGAATCCAACCGCTGGCTTCGCACGTCGCCGGCCATTTCAGGCTCGGGCGCGGCTTCGATGTGAACCCGGTCGTATGGCGCCTGCTCGCCGAGAGGGGGATCGCCATCCGGGGAGCGGCCCCTGGCAATCTCGGTCTCGACGCTGAACCCGGCATTCTCCGCGACTGGAACCTCCAGAACCTGAACTCCTATTGGCGGTCGTGGGGCCGGTCGACCGCGAGCCTCGGTCCCGCCGGCCGAGTCGCGACGGCGATCCCGCGGACTCGGATGCGCATGGTCACCTGGGGCACCCTGGGGGCACCCCGGCTGCACTGCACGATCGCCACCGGGGAGATCGTTGGTAAGGCCGCGGCCGGTGAGTACGCGCTGGCGACGTTTGGACCTCGATGGCGGCCTCTCATCGCGGCCGCGCTGGCGCATTGGCGCGGCGAGAGGTGCGACAACCTGGGGGGGCGTGCCGTTCAGCGTGCCGGCGAGTTCGTGCTCGAGGTCGTGGACAGCGCCAACGAGCTGCCAAAGCGTCGTCAGGGGTGACAACGGCAGATTCGAGCGATGTGGGCAAGGAGGTAGGAGTGATGAGCTGGGATGGACTGATCCTCGTCACGGGGGGCACCGGCGGGCTGGGCCGGCGGGTCGTCCCGCGGCTTCGCGAGGCCGGGCGGGAGGTGCGCGTGCTCAGCCGGCGCGCTCACGACTCCACGCCGGGCATCGAGTACGTCCTCGGCAACCTGGCGAGGGACCAGGGGGTCGAGGCCGCGGTCGAAGGCGCCCAGGTCGTCGTCCACTGCGCCGCCAGCGGCAAGATCGGCGAGGACACGGCGCAGATCCGCAACCTGGTGCGGGCGGCGGAGCGGGCCGGGGTGCAGCACCTGCTGAATATCTCGGTGGTCGGGGCCGACCGGATCCCGGTGGTGAGCGGGGTCGACCGCGCCCTGTTCGCCTACTTCGCATCGCAGCTGGCGGTGGAGCGCACGGTTGCCGAGTCGGCTCTGCCCTGGACCAACCTGCGCGCGACCCAGTTCTACGACGGTTTCATCCTGTTGATGGTGCAGGGGATGGCGAAGCTTCCCGTCATCCCCGTTCCCTCAGGTTTCCGGTTCCAGCCGGTCGATGCCGGCGAGGTGGCGGCCAGGTTGGTGGAGCTCACGCTGGGGACGCCGTCCGGACAGGCGCCTGACATCGCCGGCCCCAGGGTTTACTCGGCTGCCGAGTTGCTTCGCGGATACCTGAAGGCCGTGCGCAAGCGGCGCCTGCTGGTCCCGATCAGCATGCCCGGAGGCGCCGCACGGGCGATTCGGGCAGGCGCCAACCTGGCGCCCGATCGCGCCGTCGGCCGGCGCACCTGGGAGGAGTTTCTCGCCGAGTGGGTGAGCCGTTAAGTACGAGCATTAACCGGTGGGTGAGCCGCAGGCGCCGCCGCCGATCGTTCCAGCCTCGGCATCCAATGTCCGTCGCCGCTACCGTGGGCTCACGCTCCGGCAGTACCTGCGCTTTCGGCTCGGTAGCGCGGGCGGGGGCTCCGCCTGGTTCAATTTCTTCCTGAAGCCCTTCGGCGCCGCCTCATTCGCTGAATTTTGGCGGCGTTGGAATCCCGTCTATGGGTACTACCTCTACTACTTCTGCTACCGGCCGCTTTCTCGTGGCCTGCCTCGACCCCTGGCGATGCTGATCACCTTCGCGGCGTGTGGCTTCCTGCTCCACGACCTTCCAGCCTGGCTGGTTACCAGGAGGGTGCTGCCGCCTGGGGCAACCATCGCCTTCGTCTTCTTCGGCGTCGGAGCCATCCTCGGTGAAACGTTGCACATGGATCTCTCGCGCTGGCCAGCTTGGGGGCGCGTGATCGTCAACCTCGCCTATCTGGCCGGATCCGTGGCGGCGATGCTCGTCATCGTCCTGACTGTCGTCCGCTGACCCAGGTTCCAGAAGTCAGAGCTCTGACGCGCTCCGAGGTCAGCGCCACCAGGGGATTCGCGCCGCGGCCGCGGCCGCGCTTATGGGCTGTTCCAGGTCGGCTTCCACCCGCGCCATCCTCTCCGCCCATTCGCCCGCGATGACGAGGGCCAGCGTGGAGCGGTCCGCCTCCGGCAAGCCCTTCATCCGCTTCAACCCACCGAGCGTGGCGGCGCGCAGGGCCTGCTCCGAAACCGCCCCCGCCCCGTCCGCGGCCCTTCGCTGGTCGAGCCGGTCGGCCAGGCTGCTGAGCCGAGCCAGCAGCGCGTGCACCTGCGCGTGGAGGGCCTCTGCGCAATCGGTGCCCGGCGCGACTCGGTAGGCGAGGTCGTTGGCAACCAGGATGAGACCGTCCGCCGCCAGCATCCCCTGGTTTCCGGCGGCGACCAAGGCAGCCGCCGTCCGCGTCTCCAGGTGCTCCGAGTCAGGCTCGGAAAGCAGCACCTGGAGGCTCTCGCCCGCGCGGTCGCGAGCCCGGACGGCCTGCCGCCGCAGCACGTCGGCGCCGACGCCGGCGTCGGCGCCCAGGACCTCGTCGAACGCCATCCCGAGGTAGGCCGCGAGGGCGCGATAGAAGTTCGAGATCGACCCGGCCAGCTCCTTTCGAGCGCCCCGCGGCCAGAGCAGGACGCCGACGACGACACTGACCGCCGCACCCACCGCGACGTCCTCTATCCGCACCAGCCCCACCCGCCAACCGGCGGGCGAGATGAGGTTGAAGACGATGATCAGGTTGACGGTGAAGGCGGCCTGGCTGAGGACGAAGCCGATCGTGTTCACCGCGTAGGCCGCGACGAATACGGAGAAGGGGAGGGCGATCCACATCACCAGCGGGTTGCTGCCCGCCAGCAGGGCGATCAGTCCCCCGACCACGACCCCGAGGACATTGCCGACGAGTGCTTGGACCGTGGTGCGGCCGGTGCCCAGCGCGCTGGTCCGCAGCACCTGGAGCGTACCGAGGACCACCCAGAAGGCATGGCTGAGGCCGAGCGTGCGGGCCAGCCAGACCGAGGCCGCGAGGCCGATCGCCACGCGGAGACTGTTGTGCAGCACCGATGACCGCGGCTCGAGGTGCGTGCGGACGGTCCGCAGGACGCGCACCAGGGCTCCGCCGGGGCCCGCGCGACTGGGAATCGCGACCGGCAGGCGCACGGCTGTTTCGAGCCTTTGTCCGGCGGCGACCACGGCGTTGCCGGCGATCCCAAGCGCGATGTAGGAGATGACCCGGAGGTTCTGGTCGTGGTCGAGACCATCCAGGACCTCCGTGGCCGGCCGGCCACTCCGCAGCTGTTCGGTGGCCCAGCGATCGAGAGCGGCGCGGTGGTCAGTCCTGGCCTGCTCCACGGCGCCGAGATCGGGGGCGGCGCCACCCTTCAGGACCGCTGCGCTCGCCCGCAGCGCGTCCAGCACCGTCGCCCTGAGGTGTTCACCTTCGGGAGTGCCCGGCCGCACCGCTGCGCCCAGCGCGCGGAAGGGGCTTTCGAGCAGATCGATGACCTGGTCGAGCTCTGAGAACATCTCGAAGTAGGCGCGATCGCGCCGCCTGAGCCCGGCGGGTCGCCGGGCCGCGGCCAGGTACTCGGCGCGCGCGGTGTTCACCGCCTGGCGCGCCTCCGCGAGTGAGAGGGGGGTGGAGTCGGAGTAAGCCTTGGCGACCTGACCGAACGCGTCTGCCGAGTGCCTGTGGAGGCGGCCGTCTTCGGGGCGCGGCCAGAGCAGGGCGGCCGCCAGCGTCGAGAGCAGGCCGGCCAGCATCCAGCCGCCGACTCGACTCGGTATCGCAGCCGGCGCTGCCGGCAGCGATATCGAGATCACGAAGGCCAGGAGCAGGCCCGTCCGGGCAATCGCCGGGTAGCCGCCCAAGACGGCGGTGAAAGCCAGCCAGAAACCGACCACCAGCATGGCGGCAGCGCCGCTCGCCGCGGTCGCGGAGGCCAGCGTGCCGAATGCCACCAGGATCGCGCCCGCCAACACGGTCGCCAGATAGGCGAGCGCGCGGGCCCGCCGCGGACCGCCGAAGTCCGCCATGACCAGCAAGGCGAAGCACCCGAACACGATGAAGAACAAGGCCTGCGCATCGCCGATCACCAGGCGGGCAAGGAGGAACGCCAGCGGGATGACCACCGCCGCCCGCGCGCCGCGGCGCAGAGCGATCTGGTTCGGCCTCAGCCGCATCCGGACGCGCTCCGCGAAAGCTGGCGACATGCGACGAATGCCGGTCACCAGCGTCGCACCCGCCAGGGTCGCGGGACAACCTCAACGTTCGGCTAAGAAGGGCGCAAACCGTGGCCCCGGCCGCTACACTTCGGCAGCCGCGTTTTCACGGCGAGGAGAAAAAAACCTATGCCAGCGATCGCATATCGCTGGCTGCGGGGGGTCGAGGCTGCCCTGGGCTGGGCCGTCGTTCAGCTGCAGTCGAGCCGGCCCACCGCGGGTGGCTGGCGCTTCTGACCTGCAGCCGCCCCACAAACGTGAGGGTCGGCTTTTCGCGCGCCGCCCGTTGAACTGGATTGACGGCGCCGCGCCTGCCGAGGTCGTAAGACTTGGGGAGAAGGGAGCGGCGGGTTAGCGGCGTCGTCACTTTTAGGCGCAGGAGCCGCCCGCGTACGCTCGTCCGGCCTCTAACCCACCTTCCCCACCGCCAGCACACATACAAACTGATGTTCGATGGCGGACGGCGGAGGCCCTAGATCCGGGGCCCCCACAGGCGGGGACCACCATATCTGCGATTTAGTGGCAAATCGCCGCGCGGGCACCCACGACATGTTGTGCCTGGATAGTTGACAGAAGGTGGGGACGTCGATACTCTTCGTGGCGAATCGCGGTGATCAGTGGGGGAAAGTGGTGAACGCTCCAACGTCGCAGCATCCGTCGCAGAACACATCCATGTACGGCACGCACCACACATCCAACAAGCCACTTCCTCCCGCCGCGATGATCCATTCCCGGGGGGCCCGATGAGTGTTCGTCGGGACGCATCGGGTGCGGGTCGACGAGAAGGGACGCCTGGCGGTCCCCGCCCAGTTCCGGAAGCAGCTCACGGAGGGCAGCTACATCTCGATCGGCCCGGACAACGTGCTGACGATCTATCCCCCCGACCAGTGGCAGGCGCTTTCCGACCAGCTGACCAGCCCGCTGCCCAGCGCGGACACGCGCGCCCTGTCGAGAGCTCTCTTCTCGATGGCGGTCTCGTGCGAGTTCGACGGCCAGGGCCGCGTGATGCTCAGCCAGGAGCAGCGCCGGCAGGCGGGGATCGAGCCCCGCTCGACGGTGGCGGTGGTGGGCGCCGGGTCGCGGGTCGAGATCTGGCCCGAGCCCAGCTGGGAGCCCTACTCCGAAGACGCGCGAGGTCGCTTCACCGAGCTCGCTGACAGAGTCATCGAGGCCCGTTGACGGGCCACGTACCCGCACTTTCAAAACCGGTCATAGCGTTACTTCAGCCCCGGCCCGGGGCCATCGTCGTCGACGGGACCCTGGGCGCCGGCGGGCATGCGCGGCTGCTGCTGGAAGCGATCCAGCCCGGCGGCCGCCTGCTCGCCCTCGATCGCGACCCGGCGGCCGTCGCCGGGGGCCGAGTCCAGCTGAGCGGGTTCGAGCCCCCTGCCACGGTCGTCCGGGGTGATTTCGGCGACCTCGACCACATCGCGCGCTCCCACGGGTTCGCGGAGGTCGACGCCGTGCTCTTCGACCTTGGCATCTCCTCCGTCCAGCTCGACGATCCCGCGCGGGGGTTCTCGTTCCGGGGCGAAGGGCCTCTCGACATGCGCATGAACCCGGACGACCCGGTCACGGCGGCCCAACTGGCGAACCAGCTCCCGGAGCGGGAGCTGAGCGACCTGATCCGCCGCCTCGGCGAAGAGCGTTGGGCGGCGCGCATCGCGAGCTTCATCGTGAAGCGGCGGCCGCTGCGCACCACTCGCGACCTGGCCGGCGCCGTCGAGGCGGCCGTGCCCAGGGGCGCCTGGCCGCGGGACATCCATCCCGCGACCCGCACCTTCCAGGCTCTCCGGATGGCCGTCAACGACGAGCTCGGAAGCCTCGAGAAGGGGCTGAAGTCCGCACTTTCGATCCTCACTCCCGGTGGGCGCATGGCGGCGATCTCCTTCCACTCCCTGGAAGACCGAACCGTGAAGAGCTTCTTCATCGCCGAGTCGAAGGACTGCCTCTGTCCCCCCCAGCAGCCAGTCTGTACCTGCGCTCACCGGGCCTCCCTTCGCATCCTCACCCGGCGTCCGGTGACGCCGGACGAGGAAGAGATCCGCGCCAACCCGCGAGCCCGCTCCGCGAAGCTCCGGGTGGCCGAGCGGCTCTCCACCCCTTGATCCCCTCCCTAAGTCCTCGGGGTCGCCACCCTTCCCTCCCTCCGTTGTCCCCACAACACGGCGGCCCCGGGGCACCACCTCTCAACTTCCCACTCCACGTTCTCGCACCAGAGGTCACACAACTTGGTCAATTCCCGAATACTCGAGCGCCGGCGGCTGCGCGCCGCCCCGGCGCCGCGGCCGTCGCCGCGGCGTCGCCGCGTGCGCCGAGACCTGGTCGAGCTGGCCGGGGTCCGCGCCGCCGACCGGCTGCGCGCCTCGCCGCATCTCCGCCTCTACCTGGGCGTGGCCACCCTGGTCACGGTCCTGGTCGCCTACGTGGTGGTCGGCTCCCAGGTGACCCAGACCTCGTACGAGCTGGCCCGCCTCCAGAACCAGCAGGCGGCGCTCCAGGCCGAGCAGGGCCAGCTTCGCTACTCGGAGGCGAACCTGCGCACCCCCGCACAGGTCCAGCACGATGCCCAGTCGGGCGGCCTCCAGCAGGTCCCGCCCACCAAGTACGTGGGTTACCAGCCCGTGGCCATCGACCTCCAGGCGGCGACCGGGGCCGGCCCCGTGGACGACCAGCCGCTCTGGCAGCGGGCGGTGGCCGGCCTGCTGGGCGCGGTCTCGGGATCTCGCGACGTGCTCGCCGGGGACCACTGAGATAGAGCAGGGGGGTAGGCGGGGGGAAGGGACCCGGCCGTGGCCGGCAGGCCCGGCCCGCCTGTGGGGGGAGTCCCCCCACACTCAGATAAGCGGTTGGCGGACCCGGGAACGCCAGCGGCCGGAGTCTCGCGTGCGCGGCGACAACCCGCGGCTGCGGGTGCTCGCCCTCACCCTGCTGGTGCTGATGGTCGCCGGCAGCATCTGGGCGCGGCTCTTCTACTGGCAGGTGCTGCAGCACGGTGAGCTCGCGAAGCGGGCCGTCAGGCAGTACGAGCAGGTGGTCCCGCTGCCCCCCGCCCGCGGCATCGTCTACGACCGCGACCTCCGGCCGCTGGCCGTCAACACCACCGTCTACTCGATCTTCGTCTCGCCGGTGGCGGTGCCTCCCGACCAGCGCGCACAGGTGGCGGCCACCCTGAGCCAGGTGCTGGGCGTCGACCGCGACCACCTGCTCGCCGTCCTGGCGTCCGGCCACCAGTTCGCCTATGTCGCCCGCCGCCAGGCCAAGGACAAGGCCGACCACGTCCAGGCCGCCGCCCTGCCGGGCGTCGGGCTGGAGCCGGAGCAGCAGCGCTCCTACCTGCCGGGCGGCTCGGACGGCAGCCTGGCGGCCAACCTGCTCGGCTTCGTCAACTTCGACGGCCAGGGACAGTACGGCGTCGAAGGCTTCTACGACCAGCGGCTGGCCGGCAAAGCCGGCTACAAGACGACCTACCGGGACGCTGCCGGGCGCGACATCGCGCTCGGTCCCAGCCAGCGCGTGAACCCGGTCAACGGCTCCGACCTGGTGCTCTCGCTGGACGCCAACATCCAGTACGCGGCCGAGCAGGCGCTGGCGGCCGGGGTCAAGGCCAACAAGGGGGAGAGCGGGTCGGTGATCGTCATGGATCCGCACACCGGCGGGATCATCGCCTGGGCCGACTATCCGACCTACAACGCCAACTCCTACGGCGCCAGCGACCCCGCGCAGATCAAGGACCGGGTCGCGGCCGACCTCTACGAGCCCGGCTCGGTGATGAAGGTGCCGACGCTGGCCGGCGCGCTGGACGCCCACGCCATCACCCCTACCACGACCATCAACGACCCCGGCTACGTCGACGTGGGCGGATTCCGGATCCGGGACTGGGACTTGAGGAACCACGGGACCGTCACCTACACGCGCGTCCTCGAGGAGTCCTACAACGTGGGCGCGGTCAAGGCCCAGCAGGCGGAGGGTGCGGACAGCTACTACCACTACCTGCAGGCATTCGGCTTCGGCGCTCCCAGCGGCGTGGACGTGGCCGGCGAGCAGTCGGCGCCGCTGCGGCCGCTCGACCAGTGGCGCGACTCCGAGCTGGCGACCGCCGCCTTCGGTCAGGGGATCGCCGTCAACCAGGTCCAGATGCTGGCGGCGCTCAACGTGATCGCCAACGGCGGCCGCTACGTCCAGCCGCACGCCGTGGAGCGGATCGGCACCCAGGTCAACCCCCTCGTCGGGGCTCCGCAGAGCCAGGTCATCGCGCCCGAGACGGCAGAGCAGATGAACAAGATGATGCAGTCGGTGGTGGTCAACGGCTCCGGCTACACCGCCCGCATCCAGGGCTTCGAGAAGGACGAGGCGGGGAAGACCGGCACCTCCCAGATGCCCGAGAACGGCCAGTACTCGACCGACCACGTCTGGGCTTCCTATGCCGGGTTCCTGCCCGCCGACAACCCGAGGTTCACGATGCTGGTGGTGGTGCGCAAGCCGAACAACGGCTCCTTCGACCACAACGAGGGCTACTACGTGTCGGCCCCCATCTGGAAGGCGATCGCCCAGGCGATCATCCTTCAGTGGCGCATAACCCCGGACCCACGCTGACCGATTAACTAGAGAACATGCGCTTGAGCCTCGCCGAGGTCGCGCAGGCGACCGGCGGGGAGATTGCCGGTCCGCCGGCAGCCGAGTTGACTTCGTATCACACCGACTCGCGCGTAGTCGCGCCGGGCGGCCTCTTCTTTGCCCTGAGCGGCGCGGAGACCGACGGCCACCGCTTCCTAGCTGACGCCATCGAGCGTGGCGCGGCCGCGGTCGTGGTCGACCGCGAGGTGGAGGCGGGCGAGGCGGCGGTGCTCCAGGTGACCGACACCTGGGCGGCGCTCTACGACCTGGCCCGGCACGTGCTGGCGCGCGTCTCTCCGCTGGTGGTGGGCGTGACCGGCAGCAATGGCAAGACCTCGACCAAGGAGTTCGCCGCGGCCGCGCTCTCGCCGCGGTTCCAGACCTGGAAGACGCACGGCAACCTCAACACCGAGACCGGGGTGCCGCTGACCATCCTCCAGCTGGAGCCCGAGCACCAGGCGCTGGTCCTGGAGATGGGCATGCAGGCGCCTGGAGAGATCGCCCGCCTGGCGGCGCTGGCACAGCCGCGCGTCGGCATCATCACCACCGTGGGCACCGTCCACCTGGAGTTCTTCGACTCTCAGCAGGACCTGGCCCGCGCCAAGGGCGAGCTGCTCGCGGCCCTGCCGCCGGACGGCCTCGCGGTCCTGCCCGCGGGCAGCCAGCACCTCGAGCTGCTGAGCGCGCTTTCGGCGGCGCCGATCGCCACCTTCGGGCCGGGCGGCGACTGGGCCTACGACGCTTACCGGCCAGACGGCGCCGGCAGCCGGTTCCAGGTGCGGGGCCTCGAGGTGGCGCTCAAGCTGGGCGGTCGCCACATGGCGGCCAACGCCCTGGCGGCGCTGGCGGCGGCCGATTTCGCAGGCGTCCCGCTCGCCAACGCGGCGGCGGCCCTGGCGGGGGTGACCGTGCTGCAGCGGCTGGCCGAGCTCTCAGCCCCCGGCGGCTTCACGGTGGTCGACGACTCCTACAACGCCAGCCCGGAATCGATGCTGGCCGCCTTCGCCACCGTCGCCGAGCGGCCGCACTCCGGCCGCCTGCTGGCGGTCCTGGGCGAGATGCGCGAGCTGGGGCCGATCGCCGACCAGACTCATCGCGAGGTCGGGCGCCGCGCCGGCCAGGTCTTTGACGCGGTCTGCGTGGTCGACGTGGGCCGCGGCGCCCTGCTCGCGGAGGCGGCCGGCGGGGAGCTGGCCGCCAACCGCGAGGCGGCGCTGGAGTGGGTGCGCGCCGAGGCCCGGCCCGGGGACACGGTGCTGGTCAAGGCCTCCCACGGCGTCCACCTCGAAGAGCTGGTGATGCGTTTGATGGACGGAGCCACGTGATTTTCGACGCCATCACGGTGGTGGTCGCCTTCGTGATCGGCATGCTGCTGTACCCGCTCCTGATCCACGCGCTGCGCCGGGTGCGCTTCGGCCAGGTCATCCAGGACGAGCTCGAGTTCCACAAGGCCAAGGCGGGGATCCCCACCGGCGGCGGCCTGCTCTTCGTGCTGGGCGGCATCCTGGGCGGGCTGCTGGCCGCCGCCGCGGGTCACCCGGGCGCGCTCCCGGCGGTGGCGGGACTGGTGGCGGGCGGGATGCTGGGGGCCTTCGACGATGCCCAGAAGCTGAAGGTCGGCTCGATCGGGATCCCCGCCCGCCTCAAGTTCCCGGTTCAGCTGCTGCTGGCGATCCCCGTGGCCTGGCTCGCTCACGCCCATCAGCACCTCTTTCCCTTCGACCTGGGCTGGGCCTACTGGCCGCTGGCGGTGCTGGCGATCGTGGGGACCGCCAACGCCCTCAACATCACCGACGGCTCCGACGGCCTGGCCGGGGGCCTTTCGGTGATCGCCCTGGCCGCGGTCGCGCTCTTTCTGCCCGGCGCGGCCGCCGGCGAGCGGGCGGTGGCCATGACGCTGATCGGAGGCCTGCTCGCGTTCCTCTTCTACAACCGCAACCCTGCCCGGGTCTTCATGGGCGACATCGGCTCGCTCGGCCTCGGCTACGCGCTGGCGGCGATGGCCATCCAGCAGGGCTGGCTGATCCTGCTGCCGCTGCTGGGACTGGTTTTTGCGCTCGAGACCCTGTCTGTCATCATTCAGGTCGCCTACTTCAAGGCGACCGGCGGCCGCCGCGTCTTCAAGATGACCCCGATCCACCACACGTTCCGCATAGAGGGTTGGTCTGAGAACCGAATCGCGCTCACGTTCTGGGTGGCGGGCGTTCTCGCGGCGCTGGCCAGCGCCTGGCTGTCCCGACTGGCCGCCTGACCGTGGCGCCGCGCGCCCTGGTCATCGGCGCCGGACTCTCCGGCCGCGCCCTGGTACGCCACCTCACCGCGCGCGGTGCCAGGGTGCGGCTGGCCGACCTCAAGGCGCCCGACCCCGCGCCGGCCTTTCCGCCGGAGGTGGAGGTTTTGTACGGACGGTATGACCAATTGATCCTCGCCGGCTGCGACGCCGTCTACGCCAGCCCGGGGGTAGCCTGGAACGATCCCCTGCTGACCGAGGCGCGCCGGCGCGGCCTGCCGGTGTCGAGCGAGATCGACGTCTTCTTCCGCGAGTGCCCGGCGCCCATCGTCGGCATCACCGGCACCAACGGCAAGACCACCACCACCGCCCTCGCCGGCGAGGTGCTGCGCCAGGGCGACCGGCCCGTGCTGGTGGGCGGCAACATCGGCGAGACGGCGCTCGACCGCCTCGAGGAGATCACGCCCGAGCACTGGGTTGTGCTCGAGCTCTCGTCGTTCCAGCTGGAGTCGGTGGCCCGGCCCCGAGTCCGCATCGGCGCCATCCTCAACCTCACGCCGGACCACCTCGATCGCCACCACACCATGGCGGGGTACACGGCGGCCAAGGCGCGGCTGATCGAATTCCTGGAACCCTCCGACACCGCCCTCCTCAACGGCCGCGACCCGCGAGTGCGCGAGCTGGCCGCGCGCACCCGGGGCCGGGTGGTCTGGTTCGACGAGCACCGGCCCGACCCGCCGCTGACGATCCCCGGCGAGCACAACCTGATGAACGCGCGCGCGGCCGCCGCCATCGGGCGCGCGGCAGGGCTCCCCGACGCCGCCATCGACCGGGCCATCGCCGGCTTCCAGGGCGTCGAGCACCGGCTCGAGCTGGTGGGGGAGTGGGGCGGCGTGCGCTGGTACAACGACTCCAAGGCGACCAACCCCGACGCCGGCCAGGTCGGCGTCGCCTCCTTTCCGGACGCGCCGGTGATCCTGATCGCGGGCGGCCGGGGCAGCGGCTTCGAGCTGGCGGCCTGGGCGGAGGAGGTGAGGCGCCGCACCCGCCTGGTGATCCTGATCGGCGAGAGCGCGGATCTCCTGGCCGAGACCCTGCAGGGCCATCCCGTCCAGCGGGCCGCCAGCCTGGAGGAGGCCGTCGAGCGGGCCGCCGCCGAGGCGCGGCCAGGCGAGGTGGTGCTGCTCAGCCCCGCCTACAAGAGCTTCGACATGTTCAAGAGCTACGAGGACCGTGGGCGCCGCTTCAAGGCGGCGGTCCGCGCCCGGCACGGGGTCACCGCGTGAGCAGCGCCAGCGCCGCGCGTCCGGCGGCCCGGCCGGCCAGGACCGCCAACCCCGAGCGCGAGCGGGACCGCGACCTGCCGCTGGTGGGGGTAACGCTGCTGCTGGCCGGCATGGGGCTGGTCTTCGTGCTCAGCGCCAGCCAGGCCCTGGCCTACCTCGAGCACCGCTGGCCGCTCTACTTCTTCGCCCGCCAGCTGGTCGGCGCCGGTCTGGGGCTGGCCGCCATGTTCGTGCTCTGGCGGATCGACTACCACCGGCTGCGGCGGCTGGCGCCGGCTGCGGCGGGTCTGGCGCTGGTCCTCATGGTGGCCGTCCTGGCACCGCACCTCGGGGTCCAGGTCAACGGCGCCCGCCGCTGGTTCAACCTCGGCCCCCTGGGCACCTTCCAGCCTTCCGAGCTCGGCAAGCTCTGCTTCGTCATCTACGCCGCCCACTGGGTGGAGAAGCGCCAGGAACGGATCCGCGACCTCTACGACGGCTTTCTGCCCTACGCCCTGATGCTGGCGGTGGTCCTGGGCGTCCTCATGCTGCAGCGGGACCTGGGGACTGCAGTGGTGACGGCGGCGATCTTCGGCTCCATCTACTTCGCCGGCGGCGGGCGCAAGCGCCACCTGCTGCTGCTGGGCCTGGTGCTGGTCGCCGGATTCCTCTTCCTGACGGTCTCTACGCCCTACCGGCTGGCGCGGCTCGCCTCCTTCACCGATCCCTTCAAGGACCCGCTCAACACCGGGTTTCAGTCGTCGCAGGCGATCATCGCCCTCGGCGCCGGGGGCTGGCACGGCGTCGGGCTGGGGCAGTCCGTCCAGAAGTTCCTCTGGCTGCCCGCCGCGCACACCGACTTCATCTTCGCGATCATCGGCGAGGAGACGGGCCTGATCGGGACCACCGCGGTGCTGCTCGGCTTCTGCATCTTCACCTGGCGCGGCTATCGGGCCGGCCTGCGCGCCCCCGACCGCCTGGGCGTGATGATCGCGGTCGGCATCACGACCTGGATCGGCGTCCAGGCCCTGGTCAACATGGGCACGGTCACCGACACCCTGCCCGCCACCGGCGTGCCGCTGCCGTTCATCAGCTACGGTGGGACGTCGGTGGCCATCCTGCTGGCCGCCGTGGGCGTGCTGCTCAACATCTCGGCCCAGGGGTCGGACCAGGGCCTGCGGAGGATCGATGCGACTCTTGATATCGGGCGGGGGGACCGGCGGCCACCTGATGCCGGCACTCGCCGTCGCTCAAGCCTTCCGCGCTGAGCACCCTGAGGGTGAGCTCCTGATCGTGGGCAAGGCCGGCGGTCCCGAGGAGCGCCTGGTGCCGGCGGCGGGCTTCGCGCTGGAGACGGTGGTGGTGCGCGGGCTCGACCGCGACGCCGCCTGGAAGAACCTGGCTCTGCCGGCCGTGATTCCCCTGGCCGGCCGCCGCGGGCTGCGCATCGTCGATGCCTTCCGGCCCGACGTGGTGCTGGGCATGGGGGGCTACGCGATGGCGCCCGCCGTGTGGGCCGCGGGCCGCCGGCGGATCCCCTACGTGCTGCACGAGAAGGACGTCCGGCCGGGCCTGGCGACGCGGATGTTCGCGGCCGGTGCGGCGGTCGTCTGCACGACTCTTCCGGGTACGGAGACCCGTCTCGGCTCGCGGGTGCGGACCGTGCTGACCGGCATTCCGCTGCGGCCCGGGTTCGCGCGCCGGACCCCGGCCGCCCCGGCGCGCACGCTGCTGGTCACGGGCGGCTCGCAGGGCGCCCGCCGCCTCAACCAGACCGTCTGGGAGGCGCTGGACGGCCTGCTCCAGCGCTTCAGCGAGGTGATCCACGTGGCCGGCCGCCAGGGCGCCGCCGAGGTGGAGCGGCTGAGCGCCGGAGAGCCGCGCTACCGCGGCCTCGCCTTCAGCGACGACATGCCGGCGCTGATGGCGCGGGCCGACCTGGTGGTCTCACGAGCCGGGGTGGGCACGATCGGGGAGATCACCGCCGTCGGCCTGCCCTCACTGCTGGTCCCCGGCACCTTCGGCGGCGCCCACCAGGAGCTGAACGCCCAGGCCCTGGTGGAGGCCGGCGCGGCGGTGCGGGTGGCGGACGCGGACTTCACTGGAGCCCGCCTGCTGCGCGAGCTGGACGCGCTCGACCCCGAGCGCCTGCGCGCCATGGCGCGCGCGGCCGCCTCGCTCGGTCGCCCGGACGCGGATCGCCGGGTGCTGCGGGTCCTGGAAGAGGTGGCGACCCCCTCCCCCACGGGGAGGGTTAGGGGTGGGGGATGACGCGCATCCACCTCATGGGCATCGGCGGGGTGGGCGTGTCCGCCCTGGCGCGCGTGTACCTGGCGCGCGGCGACCAGGTGTCGGGCTGTGACATCAAGGAGTCCGAGGCGCTGGACGCGATCGAAGCCGAGGGCGCCCGCGTCATGATCGGCCACGACCCCGAGCACGTGCTCTCGGCGGACTGGCTGATCTACTCCGGCGCGGTGCGCGCCGGCGCCGCGGAGGTGGAGGCCGCACGCTCCATGGGAGTGCGCGTCATGACGCGCGCCGAGGCGCTCGCCGACCTCTTCGCCGCCGGCCGCTCGGTGGCGGTGGCGGGCAGCGCCGGCAAGACCACCATCACCCACATGCTGGGCCACGTGCTGACCGCGGCAGGGTGGGACCCCACCGTGCTGGTCGGCGATGGGCGCAGCTCCCGGGCGGGCCGCTCGGAATGGCTGGTGGCCGAGGCCGACGAGTCGGACGGCTCGCTGGTGCTGCACCACCCGACGCATGCCATCGTCTCCAACGTCCACTTCGACCACCCCGACCATTTCCCGAACGTCGAGGCCGTAGCCGAGGTGTTCCAACGCTTCCTGGCCGGGCTCACCGCGGAGGGAGTCGCGGTGGTGGGCGCCGACGACGAGCTGGCGGCGGGCCTCGAGACCCCGGCCCGAAAGGTCACCTACGGCTTCGCCGAGGGCTCGGATTACCGCTGCAGCGCCGACCGGCCCTTCAGGCTCTGGCGGCGCGGCGAGGAGCTGGGGCGGATCGGGCTGCCAGTGCCGGGGGCGCACAACGTTCAGAACGCCACCGCGGCCGCCGCCATGGCGATGGAGCTGGGCCTGGCCTTCGACCAGGTGCGCGAAGCGCTCGCGAGCTTCACCGGCGCCCACCGCCGGATGGAGCTGCTGGGCCGCTGGCACGGGGCGGCCCTCTACGACGATTACGCGCACCACCCGCGCAAGGTGATGGCGGCGCTGGCCGCCGCCCGCGAGCTGCCCTATAGGCGCCTGATCGCCGTCTTCCAGCCCCATCGCTACAGCCGCACCGCCGGCCTGCTCGACGAGTTCGCCCGCAGCTTCGGCCAGGCGGACGTGGTGCTGGTGACCGATGTCTACGCGGCCGGCGAGGACAACCCGACCGGGGTCTCGGGCTCCCACCTGGCGATGAAGATGCGCAACGCGCGCTTCACCCCGGATTTCGGCAGCGTCCGCGAGGCGCTGGCCGACCTGGCCGGCAACGGCGATCTGGTGCTCTTCATGGGCGCCGGCGACATCTGGAAGCTGGGCAGTGAGCTGGCGCACGAAAACTGAGGACGCCTGGCTGGACACGCTGCCGGGGGTGGCGCGGGATCATCCCTTGGCTCGGCACACGTCGTTCAACATCGGCGGCCCCGCGGCCTGGTTCTGCGAGCTGGGCAGGGTGGAGCAGCTGGAGCGGATCGTCGAGCAAGCGGCGCGCCGGGGCGTCCCTTACCTCCTCCTGGGGGCCGGCACCAACCTGCTGATCGCCGACGCCGGCTTCGACGGCCTGGTGCTGCGCGTGATCAACCGCGAGCACCAGGTCGAAGGCACGCGCGTGCGCGCGGGCGCGGGGCTCAAGATGATGCGGCTGGCGCGCCTGGCCGCCGACGCCGGCCTGGTCGGCTTCGAGTTCGCGATCGGTGTGCCCGGCACGGTGGGCGGGGCCGTCTATCAGGACGCGGGCTGCTGGGGCCGCGAGCTGCGCGAGGTCCTGGTCGAAGCCGAGGGCTATGTCCCGGGCGAAGGTCGTGCCACCTGGCCGGCCGGTGCGCTCGGGCTCGGGTACCGCACCTCGGCCTTCCGGGAGGGACCGCTGCGCGGCGCCCTGATCACCGCCGCCACCATCCAGCTGGGCCCTGGCGACGGTGAGGCCGCCAAGCGCGAGATGGCGCGCCTGACCGCCGAGCGCAACCGCACCCAGCCGATCAAGACCAAGAACTGCGGGTCGGTCTTCAAGAACCCGCCCGCCGACTCCGCCGGCCGGCTGGTCGAGGCCGCGGGCTTGAAGGGCGCCCGGGAGGGCCGCGCCCAGTTCTCCGAGCTGCACGCCAACTTCATCGTCAACCACGGCGGCGCCACCGCCGCCGACGTGCGCAGGCTGATCGACCGGGCCGTGGTTGCGGTGCGCGATCGCTTCGGCCTTGAGCTCGAGCCCGAGGTCGAGATGGTGGGCTTCGCCTCATGAAAGTGGCTGTCCTGGCCGGCGGCCGCTCCGCCGAGCGCGAGGTCTCGCAGCGCTCGGGGACACAGTGCCGGGAGGCGCTGGAGTCGAGAGGCCACCAGGTGGAGACGGTCGACCTCGACGAGCGAACCTGGGACCGGCTGCGCGACGGCGGCTTCGAGTGCGTGTTCATAGCCCTTCACGGCCGGCTCGGCGAGGACGGGACCGTGCAGGGCATGTGCGAGCTGCTCGACCTGCCCTACACCGGCTCCGGCGTGCTGGCGAGCGCGCTCTGCATCGACAAGACCCGCACCAACCAGCTGCTGGCGGCGGCCGGCCTGCCCATCCCCGACTTCGAAGAGTGGGAGGCCGTCGCAGGCGTCGATGCGGGCTTCGTCGAGCGCCTGCTCAGGGTCTACGGCCTGCCGCTGGTCGTGAAGCCCGTGCGCGAAGGCTCGACCATCGGCCTCACCATCGCCAGGGACGCCGAGGCCGCGGCCTCCGGGCTGCTGCTGGCCGCGCGCTACGACCGGCGCGTCATGGTCCAGCGCTTCGTCACCGGCACCGAGATCACGGTCGGCGTGCTGGCCACACCCGAGCTCCAGATGCTGCCCACCCTGGAGATCACCTACGAGAACGAGACCTATGACTACGACGCCAAGTACACCGCCGGCCGCTCGCACCACATCATTCCGGCCCGGATCCCGGAGCCGGCCCGCCGGCGCGCGGCGGAGGTGTCGGGAGAGGCCTTCCGGGCGCTCGGCTGCGAGGGCTTCGCCCGCGTGGACTTGATCGTCGATGCGGCGGGCGAGTGCTGGCTGCTGGAGGTGAACACGGTCCCCGGCCTGACCGAGCTGTCGCTCTTCCCGGACGCGGCGAAGGCGGCGGGGATCGACTTTCCCGAGCTCTGCGAGCGCCTGGTGCGGCACGGCGTGGAACGCCGGCGGGCGGGGGTGGGTCCGCGGTGAAACCACGCAGGCGCCGCGCCTCGCGGTTTCCCCGGCCCTCCTTCAGCTGGCGCCACAGGCCACCCGCGGCGCGGCTCGCGGGCCAGGTCTGGAGTCAGTCCAACGCGGTCACCGAGCAGGAGGAGGGCAGGCCCCGGTGGCGCGGCCTGGCAGCCGTCCTGGCCCTGGCCGAGCTGGGCCTGGCCGTCTTCCTGGTGTCGGGCCCGATCTTCCAGGTCCGCCACGTCGACGTGCGCGGCGCCGGCCGCCTGGGACCGGCCCAGGTCCGCAGCATCGCGGGGCTGGACCGGCCGACCTCGGTGTTCTCGGTGGACGCTGCTACGATCCGCCGGAAGTTGACGGCGACCGCCTGGGTCCGCGAGGCCACGGTCAGCACCGAGCTCCCCGACCGGGTCGTGGTGGCCGTCGAGGAGTGGCAGCCGGTCGCCGCCTACCGGGCCGGGCCCCAGGGCCGGCCTCTGTACCTCTCCGACCGGGGCGTCGTGCTGGGTCCCGCCGCCGACCGTTTGGCCGTCCTCGACATCCAGGGCCCGGCCGGGGCCGAGGCCGGTGTGGGGCAGACGCCGCTGGAGCTGCCGCTGCTGACCGCGCTGGTCAACATCCAGCGCCAGCTGCCGTCGCTGATCGGGCAGACCGTGGCCGGCTTTCAGGTCGACGGCTGCGGCAACCTCACGCTGGTTACAGGCAGGGGGTGGAGGGCGCTCTTCGGGCGCGTGATCACGCCCGAGGAGATCGCCGCTCTCAAGGACAAGCTGGCCGCGCTCAAGTCGATCTCGGCCGACGTCAACTTCAGCAGCCCGGACCTCGACTACGTCAACCTGATGAACCCCAGCGAGCCGGCCGTGAAGCTCAAGTCGGCGAAGCCGCCGGCCTCGCCCTCGCCCTCGCCGGCCGCCTCCGTCAAGCCCTCGCCCAGCCCCTCCGCGATCACGCCGGTGATCTCGTGCGCGTGATCATGGTGGCGGTGGTCTGCGCCGTGGTCGGCGTGTCCCTCGGCCTGCTCTCGCCGGTGACCATCCCGATCACCTACGCGCGCTACACCGCGGTCGCCCTGCTGGCCGGGCTGGACTCCATCTTCGGCGCCTTCAAGGCCTACATCGCGGGCACCTTCGAGCCCCGGGTGTTCCTGTCCGGCGTGGTCACCAACATGGCGCTGGCCGGCGGCCTCACCTACGTCGGCGACAAGTTGGGCGTCGACCTCTCGATCGCCGCCATCGTGGCCTTCGGCGTGCGCATCTTCAACAACCTGGCCTCGATCCGCCGCCACTACCTCTAAGCAGTGCTGAGGGTGGCGGCTCTGGTGCTGCCGCTCTGCCTGGACACCTTCGCGATCGCGGCGGCGGTCGGCTTGAACCGCCTGCCGCCGGCCGAACGGCTGCGCCTGGGGGCGGTCTTCGCCGTCTTCGAGGGCGGTATGCCGCTGGTCGGGCTGGGTGTGGGGCTGATCCTCGCCGACCGGCTGGCCGGCGTCGCCGACTACGTGGCGGCGGCGATCCTGGTCCTGGCCGGCGTGCTCATGCTGCGCGGAGACGAGGAGCGGGAGGAGCGGCGCGCGCGCGGCCTCCTCACGGCGCGCGGGCTGGCGCTGATGGGACTCGGGCTCAGCGTCAGCATGGATGAGCTGGCGATCGGCTTCACGATGGGGCTGCTGCGACTGCCGATCGCGCTGGTGGTGGCGCTCATCGCCGCCCAGGCTTTTGCCGTGTCGCAGCTGGGTCTGGCACTCGGCGCGCGTGTGGGGGAGAGGGTGAGGGAGGGCGCCGAACGGCTGGCCGGCGTCGTCCTGATCGCCCTAGCGGTGGCCTTGCTCGCCGCGCACGTTTTGCGGTTCGCGCTCTAGGCTGAACGGCGCACGAGTTCCGGCGCGTCAGGGACCGCTGCGGGTGGAATGCCGTCGCCAGCGATCCGGCCGAAACCCGGCGCCCGGCGGCGCGACCAGATCGAAGCCACCGTCCGCCGCGCGTTCGAGCCGGTAGCCACCCTCCGTCACCTGCGGGTGGTGCCTGTGCCGGCAGAGCGGCACAGCTTCCCGGACGTCGGTCTGGCCGCCCACCGCAACCGGCACCAGATGATGGATCTCGCAGTCTCGGATGGGCACCGTGCAGCGGCCCGCGACGCAGTGCGAG
>Ga0207684_10000854_pt1 | contig 34975 bp, 26 predicted proteins | sample KBSK5501metaG_FD_184342 | JGI IMG/M metagenome (GOLD analysis project Ga0207684, IMG submission 184342) | Corn, switchgrass and miscanthus rhizosphere microbial communities from Kellogg Biological Station, Michigan, USA - KBS K5-50-1 metaG... | ecosystem: Host-associated > Plants > Roots >... | reverse complement strand
GTGCCCGGTCACTGGGAAGGCGACCTCATCTTGGGCAAGTACGGCCGGTCGGCTATCGGCACGCTGGTCGAGCGGGCGACCCGTTACCTGATGTTGCTTCACCTACCCGAAGGACACAGCCCAGTCCAAGTCGAACAAGCCATGCTGGCGGCGACCAAACGGCTGCCTCTAGCCCTCTGGAAGACGCTGACCTGGGACCAGGGGCGCGAGATGCATCGCCATGCTGAGATCAGCATCGCGACCGGTCTGCAGATCTACTTTTGCGACCCCGCCAAACCATGGCAGCGGGGCTCCAACGAGAACACCAACGGGCTGTTGCGTCAGTACTTCCCCAAGGCAGCTGACCTCAGCGCTTATCCGGCTGAGCAGCTCGAGTACGTGTCATGGGAAATGAATCAGCGACCGCGCAAGACGCTGGGCTGGGACACCCCCGCCGAAGCGCTGGCCAAGCTACTGTCTACCGCATCGTCGGAGGCCGGTGTTGCGACGACCGGTTGAAACCGCCGCAAGGAAAGCACGGTTAGTCGCGACTATCCGGTGCGTCCGATGAGAATGAGCTAGACGGCGGCAGTTACCCCCACCTCGTTGAGGCGGCCGGTGCGGACGTCGTACACGAACCCGCGAATGCTCGACTTGTTCGGGATGAACGGGCTCGCCTTGATGCGGGCGATCGATTGCTTCACGTCCTCGTCGAGGTCGCCGAACGCCTCGAGTGCGAAGGCCGGCCGGATGCCGGTCTCATCCTGGATCTTGCGCTTGAGGTCGTCGTCGTGGAAGGTGAGCATGCCGCAGTCCGTGTGGTGGATGAGGATGATCTCCTTGGTGCCAAGCAGGCGCTGCGAGATCGCGATCGAGCGGATCGCGTCGTCGGTCACGGCGCCTCCCGCGTTGCGGATCACGTGCGCGTCGCCTTCCTGCAGGCCGAGGATCTTGTGCACGTCGAGCCGCGCGTCCATGCATGCGACCACGGCCACGTGCTTGGCCGGGGGAAGCGGAAGGTCCCCCTTCTTGAACGAGCCGGCGTAGGACTGGTTGTTGCGGACGAGGTCGTCAGTGACGCTCATCGCGTTTGGCCTCCTGTTGTCTTGAGTTAGTCCGAGACGGGTGGGATCGGGCTAACTACAGAGGCAGCTGCTGCAGCCCGCGTGGTCGACCTCAAGGCGCCAGGTCAGGATGCGGACCGCCATCGAGCTGGTCACAGCTAACTCACCGTAGCAGCTTCAGCGTGGTCAGTGCTTCTTCCTCTTGTGGCCCCCGCCGCCTGGACCCGTCGACTCAGACGACGACGCGGGCGGGCTCGAGGGCTGCGTCCCGGCCAGGTAATAGTTGCCCCACGCGATGACGACGCCGGGGGGCGGTCCCGGCCAGTTGGGGGTGCCCAGCGTCGGGAGCGCATGCTCCATGAACGCGTGCCACGCGGGCAAGGCGACCACATAGCTGTCCGAGCCCTCGACCATCTTCAGGCGCCAGTCGGGGTTGCCCATCCACACCGCGACCGCGATCCTCGGCGTGTAGCCCACCGTCCAGGCGTCGGCGAAGCTGTCCGACGTCCCGGTCTTGACCGCCACCGTCCAGCCGGGGATGACCAGCTGCGAGTTGCGACCGAAGATCATGGCGCGGTTCTTATCCCTGGTGAGCATCTCGCCCATGATGAAGGCGACCCTCGGATCGACCACCTGCTGCCCGTTCGACTGCCGGTGGTCGTACACGGTCGCGCCGCCCGCCTGGACCCTCGCGATCGCGAACGGCTGGCGCAGAACGCCCTGCGCCGCCAGCACCGAGGCGCCGGTCGCCATCTGCAGCGGCGTCTCTCCGTAACCGCCGAGCGTGAGCGACGGACCGAAGCTGTTCGGGTCGTCGTTGTTCGTGAAGCTGCCGTCGGGGTGCTGCTGCCACGGCGGCGCGCCCATCGACCGCGCCATGTCGACGACATTCGGCACGCCGACGCCGATCTCGACCTTGACCGCCGGGACGTTCAGCGAGTTGCCGATGCACTCCTGCACCTGGCAGGTCCCGTGGTACATGCCGTCGTAGTTCTGCGGCCGGTAGACGGTCTGCGAGCCGGGGTCGTTGTAGGTGAACGGCGAGTCCTGGATCGGCGTGGTCATCGTGAACTTGCCGCTGGCGATCGCCGCCGTGTACGTGTAGATCTTCATCGACGACCCAGGGTTGCGCGGCGGCCATACGGCGAGGTTGTACTGCCCGCCTGCCCCGTTGGGATTGGCGGAGCCGACCATGGCGACGATCGCGCCCGAGGTCGGGTCGATCGCGACCAGCGCCCCCTGCTGGACGTGTCGCCAGGCGACGTCATGCTGCGTGCTCGTGATCGCGTCCTGGGCCATCTTCTGCAGGTCCATGTTCAGCGTCGTGTAGACGCGAAGGCTGCCGGCATACACGGCCTGGCTGCCGTACCTGTGCTTGAGGTCGGCCGTCACGTAGCTGACGAAACCCGGCGCGAGAAGGCGGTTCACGGGCTGGAACATGTGCGACGGTGGGCTCAGGTCTTCCTTGAAGGCCCTGTCCGCGTCGGCCTGAGAGATCTTGCCGTCGTCGACCATGGCGGCGAGGACATCATGCTGCCGCGCCTTTGCGGCCTGCCAGTCGGCGAAGGGGCTGTAGAGGGTCGGGCCGCGCACCAGGCCGGCGAGCATCGCCGCCTGCGCGAGGTCGAGGTCGCTCGTCTTCTTGTGAAAGTAGATCTGCGAGGCCGCGGCGGTGCCCACGGCCGAGTTACCGAACGACACGCTGTTCAGATACATCTCGAGGATCTGCGACTTCGAGTAGCGACGCTCGACGGCGAATGACAGCAGTGCCTCGGTCAGCTTGCGTTGAATCGTCGGTTGGTCGCCGAGCAGACGGACCTTGACCAGCTGCTGCGTGATCGTCGAGGCGCCCTGGATCGTGTCGTGCGCGCGGAGGTCGACGAACGCCGCGCGCGCGATGCCCGCCGGGTCGATGCCGGGCTCGTGATAGAAGTTGCGGTCCTCGATCGACACGACCGCGCCGGGCAGCGTCGCGCCCATGGACGAGAGCGGCTCGTAGTAGTGCTGGTAGCCGGGTGCGTGCAGGTCTGCAAGCACGGTGGTGCCGTCGCTCGCGTACACGATCGTGTCCCCGGGCACGTCGTTGTCCAGCTTCGATACGTCTGGCAGCGGCGCCGAGTACGCGATGTACCACGGCGACGTGAAGACGGCCGGGATCAGCAGGGCGAGGAGAAGGACGATGCGGAAGACGATGCCGCCGCGCTGCCTAATAATCGGCTCGATCTTGCTCATGGCGGCATGAGCCGGGGTCGGACCTCATGAAGAGTGCAACGCGTCTACCGGGCCGAGTATTGAATCTCCGGTCGCGCTAGACTGAGCCACCGAACGTGCGTTCGGTGGGGGATTGCCTGCACGTGGGCGGCGGCGCTCGCGCCGCCGTTCTGAGACGCTGCCGCGGGGCCTGCGAGAAGTGTGGCCTCGAGTGGCCGTGGGCGCTCTACCTCTTCCGGGTCGACGAGAAAGGCCCTGGTGCGAGCTCCAACCTGGTGGCTCTCTGCGGCGGCTGCTCCAGCGATCGCGCCGCCTCTTTCGCTCCGCTGCTCACCGAGCGCACGCTTCGCGAGCGCATGCGTGCGGCGAACAACCGGCGCTCGGGCGCGGTCCCGTTGACGGCCGCTCGGCGACGCAAGCTCATCGCCGGCCGCGGCGGGTGCTGCGAGATCTGCGGCATCTCGGGCGGCGAGCGCCAGCTCGAGGTCCACCATCGCCTCGGCATCATCCGCGGCGGCGACGACTCGGACGCCAATCTCCTGGTGCTGTGCTTCGCCTGCCACCACCACCTGCAGCCGTGCGCGGCCGGTTGCGGCCGCTGGGCGAGAAAGCCCGCCAGCGTGTGCAGGCGGTGCCAGGACCAGAGCCGGCTGGCGAGCTGGACCGGCTAGTGGAACCGGCGGACGAACATGAACATCGCCGGCACCCAGGCATCGTCGACCTGCCTGCGGCGGCGCCGGAGCCGCCGGCGGATGAAGCCCCACACCGCAAGCTCACCTGCGTGCATCGGGTTGGCCTGGTCGTCGAGCGCGAGCTCCCGCGACAGCCCGTCGTTGCCGTCGAGCGGCGCGAAGATCGAGTACATGCTCCGCCGTTCGAGGCTGCGCAGGTCGCGCTCTTCGAGCCTGCCCATCAGACCCTGATTCTGACACCGCGCCCTTCGGGTGACACCCTGATTCGCGGTGTGCCCGTAGTACCGGTGTGGAGCGGTGCGTCGGTGACCGCGGATGAGGCCGCGCAGGCCCTCGTATCTCGCGCCAGGGCCGGCGACCGATCCGCGTACGAGCGCCTCCTCGAACCATGCGTCCAGCCCGCGACCAGGCTCGCCTTCGCCATGCTCCACGATCGCTCGGAGGCGGAGGACGCTTTTCAGGAGGCGGCACTCCGCGCATGGCGTCGGATGAGAAACCTGCGCCCGGGCAGCGCTTTCCAGCCGTGGTTCATGGGCATCGTGGCCAACCAGTGCCGTGACGTGCGGCGCGGCCGGTGGTGGCGGATGATCCGCGTCCCTGAAGTCTCCGTCATGACTGCCGTGGACGAAACCGCCGCCTGGCTCGAGGGCGAGGACCTTCGCCGCGCGGTCGCGACCCTTCCCCACGACCAGCGCGTCGCGGTTCTTCTGCACTTTCACCTCGACATGCCGCTGAGCGACGTCGGCGCGGTGCTCGGCATCTCCGAGGCCGGCGCGAAGACTCGCGTCCACCGAGCGCTGCGGCGGTTGCGCCCGGCAATGCGCGCCGGCGAGGTCACGGCCGATGGCTGAAGAGATCCTGCGGCGGAGGCTGGCGGACGCCTTCGACCCCGGCCCCGGTTTTCCCGACGCACGCCTTCTCTCTCGCACGATGGCCGCGCTCGCGGCCGCAGAAAGCGCCCGGGTTCGCCGCCGGTTCGCGATGCCCGCCGGTCCCAGCCGCCAGCTCGTCGCCGCCGCGCTCATCGTCCTGCTTCTGATCGCCGCCGCCGGCGCGTTCCTCGCGCTGCAGCACTTCGTGACAACTCCCTCGACGGTATGGGGCGGCTGCGGTGGTGAGTTCCAGTGCGCAACGGTCAAGGTCCCTGTCGACTACTCGAACCCGTCGACTGGCTCGATTGACGTCGCGGTGATCCGCAAGCCGGCGACCGACCGTTCGCACCGCATCGGCTCCCTGCTGTTCGCCGGTCCGGCCGCGGGCATCGACTTCCTGCGCAACGTCTCGGCCTACTACAACACTCTCAACAGCAGGTTCGACCTGGTCGCTTTCGACCAGCGCGGCTTCGGCCGCAGCGCGCCCGTGCGCTGCCTCAACGATGCGCAGATCGACGCCATCAACGCGGTCGACACGGTCCTGGACGACCCGCGCGAGCAACAGGTGTTGATCCAGGCCGACCAGGCGCTGGCCCAGGCGTGCCAGCAGAAAAGCGGCCGGATGCTGCCCTTCGTCGACACCGCGAGCGCCGCCCGTGACCTGGACGCGATCCGCGCTGCCCTGGGCGAGTCGAAGATCTCTTTCTTCGGCTACGGGTACAGAACCTTCCTCGGCCAGATGTACGCGCACCTGTACCCGACGCACCTCCGCGCCATGGCCCTGGATGGCGTGGTCGACCCCGCGACGCCCCCGATCGAGGACTGGCGGCTGCGGGCCGCGGGCTACGAGGCCAGCCTGCAGGCGTTCCTGGCCAACTGCCGCGCCACCCCCGGCTGCACCCTGGCCCAGGCCGGCGATCCCGCGGCCAGGCTGGCCACACTGATGCAGACCGTGGACCAGAAACCGCTGCGGGTCGGCACGAGGACGCTCAGCCGCAGCCTCGCGATCGCCGGCCTCATGTTCGGGCTCGACCCGCACATGTGGACACGTCTCGCGAGCGTCCTCAACGACGCCGCGGCCGGCGACGGCTCGGGATTGCTCGGGTTCGCGGATCAGTTCTACAGCAGGAATCCGGACGGCACTTACTCGACCTATCCGGAGCCCTATACGGCGCAGTTCTGCGTCGACCGACAGGTCGCAAGCAACGTCCGCGACTATCAGCTGCTGGGCCCGGCGATGAGCGAGGCCTCCCCCATCTTCGGCCCGGCGTTCCAGTACGTCCCGCTGGTGTGCGCGTACTGGCCCGCCAAAGCGCGATCCGCGCCCGGCCCGCTGCCCGCGCCAGGCGCACCGCCGGCGCTGCTGGTCGGCGGCACGCACGACCCCTACTACCCGTTCGCCGGCGCGCAGGCGGTGGCCCGCGAACTTCCCGGCTCGGTGCTGCTCACGCGCGACGGCTACGGCGTCTTCTCGTACATCAACAGCTTCTGCGCGCGCGCGGCCGTGAACGCTTACCTGATGCAGCTCGTCCTGCCGGCGCCCGGCACGGTCTGCGAATCCGACTACCCGGCGTAGGCCGGTAACCTTTTTCTGTGATCCGCGCAGACCTCGCCGCCGGGGCGCGCAACGCCGTCCGCGTGTGCCTCAACATCCGAGACGAGGACCGGGTGTTCATCATCCGCGACCGGCCGCGCATCGATATCGCCGAGGCCATCGAGGAGGAGGCGCGCGCGACCGGCGCCACTGTGAATGTCTGGACGATGGAAGATCACCTGAAGCGCCCCGCGACGTCGTTCCCACGCGAGCTCGGCGAGGAGATCCACCGCTTCCGCCCGACGGCGTCCTTCTACATCGGGACCGGGCAGCCGGGCGAGCTGGGGTTCCGCAAACCGATGCTGACCCTGCTCGCCGACGAGCTGAGCTGCAGGCACGGCCACATGATCGGGATCGACGACGAGCTGATGCGCGAGGGCATGGCCGCGGACTACGAAGAGGTCTACCGCGTGACGAGAAAGGTCTACGACGTCGCCAAGCAGGCGAGCACAATCGCGGTGCAGACGGCGCTCGGCACGGACCTCGTGGCCACCTTTTCACCGTCGATGCGCTGGATCCCGAGCGACGGCCGCTTCTGGGAGCAGGGGCGCTGGGGCAACCTGCCCGAGGGCGAGACGTTCACATGCCCGCAGTCCGTCGACGGGGTGCTGATGGCCGAGGAGCTGGGCGACTGGTTCGCGGCGAAGTATCGGGTGATCTCGCCCCCGGTGCGGATCGTGATCAAGGGCGGGCGGGTCGGCTCGGTCGAGACCCCAAACGAAGAGCTGGGCTCAGAGTTCCGCGCCTACCTCGCGCAGCATCCGTGCTCGAACCGTGTTGGCGAGTTCGCGATCGGCACCAACATCGGTCTGTCGCGGATCGTGGGCAACTTCCTGCAGGACGAGAAGTTCCCGGGCGTGCACATCGCTTTCGGAGACCCCTACGGATTCGAGACGAAGGCCGACTGGGAGTGCCCGTCACACGTCGACGCGCTCGCATCGCACGCGACCGTCACCGTGGACGGCCGCAAGATCATGGAGAACGGCCGGTTCCTGATCTGACATCACCGGCTTTTCCGGAAAAACGTTGACGCGCAATCCTCCGGCGGCGGAATTTTCCGGAAAGATCGGGCCCCTGGCCTAGTCGCGGAAGGCGGACGGCGCTCCGGGCGGCAGGTAGGGCGTCGGGTCCACCGGCCTCTGCCCGATCCGCAGCTCGAAGTGCAGGTGAGGCCCGGTCGAGTTGCCCGTGGATCCTTCGAGGCCGACCACCGTGCCCTGCGTTACGGTCTGCCCCACCTTCACAAGCGCGGTCGACAGGTGCCCGTACAGCGTGTTGAACCCGCCCGTGTGCGCGACGACCACGTAATTGCCATAGCCGCTGCTAGAACTGCCGACCAGCGCCACGATCCCATCGTCCGCGGCGTACACCGGCGAGCCGAACGGCGCGACCATGTCGATACCGGTGTGGAAGTGCGGGTAGCCGGCGTACGGCGGCTCGAACCAGTACGTCGTCGGACCGAAGCCCTGCGAGATCTGGGAGGTCGGCTCGGGCCAGATGAACCGGTACTTGGTCGAATGCCCGGCGCTCGTCGCGATGTGGCCGACGTTGTTCGCCTGCAGCCACAGCTGCAGCTGCGCCCACACCGACTGCATTGCGGCGGCGATGATCGCGTCCTGCTGCTGCTGCAGCATGTCGGTCACCGCCTTCGCCAGCTGCGCGGACTGGCGGTTCAGCAGGTACATCTCCGAGCGCGTCTGCGCGATCTTGACCTCGAGGTCGGCCACGGCCTTCGCCTGCTGGGCCTCGAGGGCCTTGAGCTGGACGAGCTGCGCATCGAGCTGGCCCCGCAGTGCGACCTGCTCGTCACGCGCCGCCTGCTCCTTCGTGAGCAGTTGCTGCAGGTCGGCGAGGTCGCTCGATAACGACGCCTTGATCACGGTGGCACGAGAGCCGGCGACGTTGAGGTCGGCGACTCGCGTGAACAGGTCGCTGAGGCTGCGCGACTCCGCGAGCACCACGAGCACTGAGCCAGGAGACTCGTAGGCCGCCCGCGCGAGCTGGCGGAGCTGCTCGCGCTCGCTGTCGATCCGCTGCGACAGCCAGGCCTCGCGGCGCTGGTCCTGGGCGATCTGCAGATCGAGGTCGGCGATCTTCGCCTTGACGTCATCGATCTTCGCCGCCACCTGTGCCTGCTGCGCGGCGTTGTCCTGCAGCGATTGCCGCAGCTGCTGCTGCGCGGCGAGCGCGTCGGCAAGGTTGCTGCCGAGCTGGGCCCGGATCTGCTCGATGACCGCGAGCTGTGCGGCGGGGTCGGGCTGTGACGGGCCTGCGGTGGCGGGCGTGCGGTCCGCTCCGACGACCAGGAGTGCGAACGCCAGGGCGACGAGCGCCTTTCTCACGATTCCATGTGCCGGCGCAGGGTCAGCAGCGACGAGCCCGAGCCCAGCGCCAGCCCGGCCAGGACCACCAGCGCCGCTGCGACCGCGGCCACTGTGGTGGTGACGCCGGGCGCGAACTGGGCAAAGCTCTGGGAACCAAGCGCGATTGCCGCCGCGGCCAGGCCGAAGGTGCCCACCCCGGCGAGGGCTCCCGAGACGCCGCCGGTGATCGCCCCCTCGACCACGAACGGGCCGCGCACCATCCAGCGCGAGGCGCCGACAAGCTGCATGATGCTGATCTCGTCGCGACGCGAGTGGATCGCCGCCTTGACGCTGTTCATGGTCACCGTCACGGCGACGAATCCAAGCAGCCCGAGAAACGCGAGGCCGGCGACGGCGATGCCGAACAGCACCGCCTGCAGGCGCTGGTACGCGCCCTGGTCATACGAGGTCGGCTGCTGTGGGTCGACCACGGCCTCGCCGCGCACGAGCGCGTCGATGGCGGCGACGTCGTTGATGCTCTTGACCTGGACGTCCAGGCTGGCCGGGAACGGGTTGCTGTCCGAGGCCTGGGCGATGTCGTTCAGTCCGGGCGTGTTCTGCGCCCGCGCCAGCGCCTCCGCCTTGGACACGAACTCGACTCTGGCCACCCGTGGGTCCGACTGGAGGCGGCTCGAGAGCGCGTCGACGTCCGGCTGGGGGGCGCCGTCGCGGAGGTAGACGTGAAGGAGCGATGCCTGGCTCGCCTGCTCGACCTCCACGTTGTGGAGGGTGAATGCGGTCATGCCGATCAAGCCCGACATCAGGAGAAGCAGCGCCATGGAGATGAGCGCCGGCGCGGTGCTGCCGATGTTCCGCGCCCAGTTACGCGTCGCGGCGCCGAAAAGGAGCCGAGCGAGGTTGGCGGCCACGATCCGGACCAGCCGGCGACGCGGGAATCGCGCCTTCACGACGTCGCCAGCCACGCCATCCTCCCGGTCTGCCCCGCGGGCTGGTCGCGCACCAGACGGCCGTGCACCAGCGTGACGACGCGCCGCTGGAGCCGGGTGACGATGTCGACGTTGTGGGTCGCGACGAGCACGGCCGTGCCCCAGGCGGCGATGTCCTCGAAGAGGTCCATGATCTCCCAGGCCGTGTCCTGGTCGAGGTTGCCGGTGGGCTCGTCGGCGATCAGGACCGGAGGCTGGGCGACCACCGCGCGGGCGATCGCCACCCGCTGCTGCTGGCCGCCGGAAAGCTGGTTGGGGAAAGCCTTGCCGCGGTCACCGAGGCCCACCGCCTCGAGGGCATCGAGGGCGCGCTCGCGAGCCTCGTCGTCGGAGACCCGCAGGTCGGCGACCTGCAGCCCGAAGGCGACGTTCTCCATCGCGGTCAGGCGCGGCAGGAGCTTGTAGTCCTGGAAGACGACCCCGACCCGGCGCCGCAGCTCGGCGACTCGGGACGCCTTGATCGCGTGGGCCATGATCCCGTCGACCTTGACCTGGCCCCTGGTGGGGCGGATCTCGCGGTTGATCAGCCTCAGGAGGGTGGTCTTGCCCGCGCCGCTGGGGCCGACCAGGAAGGTCAGCTCACCCGGGTGGAGGGCCAGGTCGACCTCGTCGACGGCAAGGCGGGAGCCGTAAGCGCGGCTTACGGACTTCAGCTCGACGATTGGGCGTGTCTGAACGGCTGGGCGCACTGGTCCGTTAGCGCTAACGGCGGAGCCGGCGGTTCCCTGCGCCCGGGAGCCGCCGGCCTTTCAGATCAGGGGTAGCTGACCACCGTCACCGGGGTGTCCGGGTTAACGATCGTCGACGACCCTCCCTTCTCGTTGACCACGTGAAGGATCCCGCCCATGCCGTGCGACGGGTCCAGGAAGATGGTCAACAGGTCGTGCAGGCTGCCCGCCGGCAGGGAGGCCGGCACCTCGAACGCGCGCTCAGCGAAGATGTTCAGCCCCTGGTTGAAGAACGAGTAGCTGCCCATCCCGTAGCCGTGGAAGCTGGTCACGCTGTCCGCGACCTTGAAGGCCGCGAAGCCGTCGACCCCGGGCGCCTCCATCCACGCCGCCTGGCTCGGCGGGTCGTATGGCATCTCGTTCTGGAAGAAGATGTCGGTGCCGCCGTTGCCGTTCCAGATCACCTCGTACTTCTGGAAGTGCTCGACGAAGAGGCCGTACGCGGTGACGTTGTCGCCATTGACGACCACGCCGGTGTCGGCGGTGTTCACTGTCCACCCCACTCCGTTGCCGTGGTCCGCGCGCCACGCCCAGATGTCGTCGAGGATCACATTGTTGCTGTTGACGACAAGCGCCGTCGTGGCGCTACCCGCGGCCGCGCCGCCGATGCGGAAGAACACATCATGGAGCGCGCCCGGGTCGTCACCCTCGAGGTCGCTGCGCGCGTGGCCGCTTCCAACCTGAAGCAGCACCGGCGAGGTCGTCGCCCCGGCGTCGAAGAGGATCCCCGAGATCAGCATGCCCTTAGCGGTCGCCAGCGTCATGGCCGTGTTGCCCGCCGTCGGGACCAGGGTCGGGAACCCAAGCCCGAGGACGATGCTGTCTGGCCGCGTGACGTCGATGCTCTGGTCGAGGTGGTAGATGCCCGGCGTCAGGATCAGGTTCTTGCCGCGCTGGACGGCGGCGTTGATCGTCGCCGCCGAGTCACCAGGATTGGCGATGAAGAAGCGATCGATTGGCAGCGAGACTCCAGGCGTCGCGCCTGCCGACCACGACGGTCCGGATGAGTCGTGCTGCACCGCCGGGACGAAGACGTTGTAGGCGCCGCTCGCGTCCACATAAAGGTATGGCGCCTCACGGGTCACCGGGCTGGTGGCGAGCGTCGTGTACCGGTTGTCGCAGGGGAAGCACTGGGCGGGGGCGCCGACCACTCCCGAAAAGACCTGGTTCCAGACGCCGTTCGTCCAGCCGTCGATCCTGCTGTTGCGTGTGATCCACTGCTGTTGCGAGCCGTTGACGATGGTGCTGCCGTCGAAGGCCGAGTCGGCGATGAAACCACCGCTCGCAAACGATGGCGGCGTGCAGTAGTCCATCAAGGTGGCGAATCCGTTGACATGCACGCGTCGCATCGGCGCCGCCTGGGACACCGCCCAGAACTCGCCGCTGTAGCAACCAAAGCCCGGAGTGTTGACGTTGATCGTCAGGTTCGACAGGGAGCGCCAGAAGTTGACCAGCGCCGTGCAGTTGTTGGGACCGAAGCACTGGTTGCGGACGTAGACCGAACCGTTGATGACGACGTCCGATGGCGATTGGCCCAGGCCCGCCACCGCCGTGTAGTAGCCGACCTGGAAGTTCAGCGGGTCGGCGGCGCTCCCGTACGTACCCGGCTCGAACAACAGCGCGTAGCGCTGCGGGCCGAACTGGTTCGGGACCTGCTGGGTCGCCACCGCGTTCACCGTCGCCTGAATGTCGCTTTGCGGCATCGACGGGTTGAAGATGAGCACGTTGGGGCCGAAGTCCGGTTTGGCGGGCGCGGCCGCCTGCACGGGGGCCACAAGCCCGATCGACGACAGGACCAGCATGAACAGCGTCGCGACGGAAACAAAGACGCGCCTCATCTATTCAACCTCCACCCGCAGATTCAGCCTGAGGTCACGCGAAGACCTCCCCGCCCTGATCGTATATCCGCCCTCGCGCGGCGCCCAGCCGCGGATCGATTCGTCGAAGCGCATGAACGCCCGAGCGGGAATCGCGATCCTCGCTTCGACCTGCTTGCCCCGAGCCGCCTCCACGACCGTGAAGCCTCCGAGCGTCCGGACCGGTCCGGCACCTCCATCGTCGGGGCCCTCGACGTACACCTGCACGACCTCGCGGCCGGCGCGCCCGCCGTCGTTGCGCACCAATACGCGGACCTCGACATCCTCACCTGGGCGCGGCGGCGCCGCGACCAGCGACTCGTACGCCCACGTCGTGTAACCGAGCCCATGCCCGAAGGCGAAAAGCGGCTCCACCCCGGCGTGGTCGTAGCCGCGATAGCCGACCAAAAGCCCCTCCGCATACGGGAGCTCCCCGCCGTTCGGCCGTGCGTGCAATACAGGCGAATCGGCCTCCGCCCGCGGCATCGAAAGGGGCAGCCGGCCGCTCGGCTCGACCGCGCCGACCAGGATGTCCGCCAGCGCTTCGCCGAACGCCTGGCCGGGGAACCACGCCTGGGCGATGGCGACGACTCGATCCGCCCACGGCATGAGCACGGGCATGCCCGTGTTGACGACGACGATCGTGTTCGGGTTCGCCGCGGCCACCCGGTCGACGAGCTCGTCCTGACGTCCGTCGAGGGTGAGGGTCTGGCGGTCGTAGCCCTCACTCTCCGTCCCGTCGGCCGACCCGACGACCACGACCGCAAAGTCAGCCTCCCTCGCGGAGCGGACCGCCTGCTCGATGAGCTCGTCGTCGCCGACGTCGGGCGCGACACCCAGCCGGAGGGTCACGAATCGCAGCTCTGGCCCGAGCTGCACCTCCAGCTCGACCTCGCGACCGCGTTCGAGCGCCAGCTGGGCCCGCAGCTCGGGCGGGCGGGAGAGCGCCTCGACGACGTCTTTTGGAAATTCCGTCCTCGCCTCGGCGAGAAGCTTTCCTCCCGACAGCAGGCGCAGCGCGCCGGCGCCGGCCGCTCCGATCACGTGCGCTCCGTCCGCGTCCGGTGTATAGAGAGCGAGCATGTGGACGGTGGCGCCGGGCTGGTGCACCTCACCGGGGAGGCCGTCCCACCAGGTGACGACGCTGCGTGGGAACGGGGCGTCGTAAACGGTCTCGCCGTCGGCCGAGCGGATGACCAGGCGGACGCCTGCCGTCCCTGTCACGGGATCGCGCAGGCTGCCTTCGCGCGGCAGCGCCACGGTCGGGCTGATGATGCAGCCCGCGTTTGCGGTGACGCTTGCGTGTGGCAGCGCGTCGCGCAGCGACGCGGCGATGTCGACACGGTCCGACGAAAGCACACGCACGCTGCCGCCGCCCTGCGTCTGAGGCTCGATGGCGTTTGGACCGATGAGCGCGACGCTGCGGACGTTGGCCGCCTCCAGGGGCAGCACGCCCCGCGTGTTGGTGAGCAAGACGAAGGACCGCGCGGTGGCCTCGCGCAGCAGCACGGGGTCTACCAGCTCGCGCTCGGAAGACAGGCCGATCGAGCCGTTCAATGCGCCCACGCGGCGTGATAGGTGAAGCAGCCTCGCGACCTTGTCGTCGATCGCGGATTCGGCCACGTCGCCGCTCCGCACTGCGGCGAGGAGGTGGACGCCCCACGGCCCGTCCGGTCCCGGCATGACCAGGTCGAGGCCGGCGCTCGCGCTCGGCGCCGTCGTCGTCGTGGCCGACCAGTCGGAGACGACCACTCCTTCGAAACCCCACTCGTCCTTGAGGAGGCCATGCAGCAGGGGTGCGTTGGCGGTCATCGTCGCGCCGTTGACCGAGTTGTAGGCGGCCATGACCACATAGACGCCCGCCTCGAGGACGCAGGCCTCGAACGGCGGCAGGTATATCTCGCGCAGCACCCGCTCGGTGATCAGCGCGTCGTACGCGCGGCGCTCTGTCTCCGAGTCGTTGGCGACAAAATGCTTGGCCGTCGCACCGACGCCAGCGCTCTGCAGTCCGCGCACGTAGGCGACGGCGATGCGAGACGTGAGCAGCGGATCTTCTGAGAAGCACTCGAAGCCGCGCCCGCTGAGCGGCGTGCGGATGATGTTGATCGTCGGTGCGAGGACCACGTCGATTCCCTTGGATCGGGCCTCCTTGCCGAGCGCGGCGGCCAGGCGCTCGACGAGATCCACGTCCCACGTCGCCGCGATCGCGACGGGACAGGGGAGCGAGGTCGACGGATCCGCGGGGTCGAATCGCATCCCGCGTACGCCGGCGGGGCCGTCGGAAAAGATCAGCGGGCGCAGGCCCACGGCGCCCTCGGGATACAGGGACCAGCCGTCGGCGCCCGTCAGAAGGCGGACCTTCTGCTCGAGGCTCAGCCGCGCGACGAGGCGTGATTCGTCGCCGCGGCTGCCGATGGTCGCGCTGCTCATGAAAGATCTCCTCGCGTGATCCGGAAAGGGATGCGGCCGGCGGCGTTCGCCGGCCGCGACGTCGTTAGTTGAACCTCAGGACGCCGGCTTGAGCTGCATGACGATGTAAGCCATCTGCGGGTCGCTGGGTGAGGGGTTCATATACGGGTGCGATTGGTTGGGCCAGCCGGTGTACTTGGCGCTGCTGTACACGTTCCAGTCCGCGCCGTAGAGAAGCGGAGCGTACGGGACGTCGGCCGACATGATCTTCTCGAGCTTCTGAACGGTCGGGTAGAGCGTGGCGGTGTCGTTGGGGTCGGTGCTCGCGTACGCGGTTAGGGCGGCGGCGGCCGCAGGGTTGGAGTAGCCGACCTGCTTCGCCGCGGTGCCCTGGAACCAGTCGTAGTACTGGATGTAAGGGATGCTGCCGCCGTTGCCCCAGTGGATCATGGTCTGCCATCCCGCGGGATTCGACGTCAGGGTGGTGTTCCAGTCCGAGTATCCCTGCGCCGGCTTGGTGGTCACGTCCATGCCGAGCGGCTGGAGCTCCTGTGAGATGAGCGCGGCGTTCTCCCAGTAGTCGGAGAACGGAACCGGGTCGTACACCGAGAACTTGATGATCTGCCCACCCTTGGTCCAGCAGTTGGCGTTGGTGGTTCCATCGCAGTTGCCGCCGGACTTGAAGGTCTGGGTGCCGCTGTCGTAGTGAGAGCTCGCGGGCGGTGTCCAGCCTCCGCTCTTGAGGATGTCGTAGACGTCCATACCTGCGGGCAGGTTCTGCGCCTTTGCCGCGGCCCCGTCCGGAACGTTGCCGCTGGTGGAAAGGTCGTTGGCCATGCCGCCGTCGGTGGGAAGGAACGCCTTCTGGTTGGGCAGGATCAGCGCGGTCGATGAGCCCGCCGCCCGCTCATAGCCGGACTCGCCGAGAAGGGCCAGGGCGTTCCGGTCGATGCCGTAGCTGACGGCCTTGCGCACCGCCGCCTCGCTGATGCCTGTGGCTCCGCCGTTGCCGGGGTTCAGGTTGAAGTACAGCGTGACCGTGGAGCCTGAAGCAAACCACGCGTGGTTGGTCAGGGGGTTGAGGTTGACGTAGTTCTGGTAGACGTTGGGGATGTCGTTGCCGGCCCAGTCGAGCTGGCCGCTGATAAGCGCGTCGCTCGCGGCCGCGTTGGTCGCGATGGCCGGGGTGTCGATCTCAGACTCCGGTGGGGTGCCGCCCCAGTAGTTCGGGTTCGGCTTCCACTTGATGAGCGAGCTCGAATAGCTCGCGAGCATGAACGGGCCTGTGCCGACAGGATTCGGGATCGTCATGGTCGGATTCGCCGCGACCTGCTTCGCCACCGATTCCTTGAGGACATACGTCTTCCCGAGAATCGTGAACAGCGACGTGTACTGCGGCGTCGTGAAGTGGAGCGTGACGGTGTTGCTGGAGACGGTGGGAGGGGAAGCCTGGTCTGGGACGCCGAAGATGTTCGCCTTGGGATTCGCGACCACGTTGTACGTGGCGGCCACGTCGGCCGGTCCGAAGGACGAGCCGTCGTTGAACTTCACGTTCTGGCGGATGGTGAGCTGGATGTCCTTGCCGCCGTTCGCAAACTGGAAGGCCGTCGCCAGCCACGGGTGCGTGCCGGCCGCCGTCGGGTCGAGCTCGTCGAACTCGACGAGCGGCTCGTTGACGATGCTCCGCGTGCCCATGCTCGACGCGACCGAGTTCGAGTCGTACGGGTTGAAGTCCTGCGAGAAAGTCACCCCGGTGGTCGGTTCTGCGATGAGCGGCTTGCCGCCGGACGCCGACGACGAGTTATTGGACTGCTGGCACGCGGTGAGCACCATCGCGGTGACTCCCAGCAGTGCAGCCAGAGATCGAAACTTCATGGGTCAATCACCTCCGTGTTGTGGACGGGAATAGCGCAAGCACCACAGCCCTCTCCCTCCAACCACGGAGGGGATCGAAACGCCAACCACGAGCTCACCTTTCCTCACCTCTTTTGTGTCTCACTGACGGGTTCTTCCGTTGCCGCTGTTCCGTTATCGCTCGCCTGCCGCTCGGCCGGGTCGACGTGCAGCCAGCAGGCTGCGATGTGGTCCGCGCCGACCGTAATGCTCGGCGGCGCTTTGCGCGTGCACACGTCCATTGCGTGTGGACAGCGCGGGTGAAACCGGCACCCGCTCGGCGGCGCGAGCAGGCTCGGTGGTGTTCCCCGGTCCTTGAGATACGGTGGCTGCGCCCGATCGGGATCGGGCGCGGCCGAGAGCAGGAGCTGCGTGTACGGATGCGCAGGGTTGTCGGTGAGCTCGGTGCTGGGCGCGACCTCGACGAGCTGCCCTGCGTACATGACGACGATCGTGTCCGCGAGGTAGCGCGCGGACGCGATGTCGTGGGTGATGTAGAGGACGGCGAGGTTTTCCTCCTTGCGAAGATCGGCGATCAGGTTCAGCACCCCGAGCCGGATGGAGACGTCCAGCATCGACACGGGCTCGTCGGCGATCAACACCCTCGGCCTGACCGCAAGGGCGCGGGCGATCGCGACTCGCTGCCTCTGCCCGCCGGAGAGCTCGTGTGGAAACCTGTCGGCGAACTGAGCAGGCGGCTTCAGGGCGACGCGCGACAGTAGAGCCTCGACCACCGCATCCGATTTCGTGCCGGCGAGGTGGTGGATCTGGAGCGGCCGCTCGAGGATGTGGCGCACGCGATGCACGGGGTTCAGTGACGCGAACGGGTCCTGGAACACCATCTGCACCTGGCGCGCGTAGGAGCGCGGCCGCCCCGGCGGCACCGGCTTGCCGTCCAGGAGGACTGTGCCCTTGTCGGGCTTGATGATCTCGGCCAGGATCCGCGCGACCGTGGTCTTCCCCGCGCCGCTCTCGCCGACGAAGGCGGTCACCTTCCGCGCCTCGAGGCTCACCGAAACGTTGTCGACCGCGCGCACCGGCGCCTTCCGGGCAAACAGCCCGCGGCCCTGCTTGACCCAGAAGTACTTGGTCAGATTGCGGCCCTCGAGCACCGGAACGGCGGCCGTCACCGCGGGTTCACCTGCATGAGCCGCTCCCTGATCGCGTCGGCGGGCTCGGGCAGCGACAGCTCCGGCGGCACCGAGGCGCCGTCCCGGTGCAGCCAGCACGCGACCTCGCGGTTGGTGCCGGCGACGGCCTGCAGCTGCGGCACCTGCTGGCTGCAGCGGTCGAGCGCCCACTTGCAGCGTGGGTGGAAAGCGCATCCCGAGGGGAGATCCCGCAGGTCGGGAGGTGACCCTGGGATCCCCTCCATCGGGACGCGCTTGCCATGCATGGGCGGGAAGCAGTGCAGCAGCCCATGCGTGTACGGAAGTCGGGGCGAGCGAAAGAGCGCGTTGGCCGGCGCACGCTCCATCAACCGGCCCGCGTACATGACCGCGATGTCGTCGGCCAGCTCGACGAGCAGCGAGAGATCGTGGGTGATGAACAGGGCCGCGAACCCGAGCCGGTCGCGCAGTCCCATCAGCTCTTCGAGGATCTCGCGCTGCGTGACGACGTCGAGCGCGGTGGTCGGTTCGTCGAGGATCATCACCTGGGGCTCGAGCGCAAGCGCCATCGCGATCATCGACCGCTGCCGCATGCCGCCCGACAGCTCGTGTGGGTAGCTGCGGAGGCGGTCGCCGTTCATACCCACCATCTCCAGCAGCTCGACCGCACGAGCGCGCCGCTCGTCGCGATCCAGATGCGGCCGGTGCGCGCGCAGCATGTCGTCGAACTGCGCTCCGATCGTGATGACGGGGTTCAGCGCGTTGAGCGAGCTCTGCAGCACGACGGCGATCTCCGACCAGCGCACCTGGCGCATCTGGTGCGGCCCCGCCGCCACCAGGTCGATGGTGCCCTTCGGGCCGTCGCCAGTGAACGGCTTCGAGTGGAAGAGCACCTGGCCTTTGGTGATTACGGCAGGTGCCCGGAGAAGCCGTATGGCGGCGAGCGCGAGCGTCGTCTTGCCGCTGCCGCTCTCCCCCGCGAGGCCGAGCACGCGACCGCGGCGCAGGACCAGGTCGCAGTCGGTCACCGCATGGACCGCCTGGTTACCGAAGCCGTAGTCGACCGACAATCCGCGGATCTCGAGGACGGCGTCAGGCGCGCTCGCCGCGGTGCCGGCCGTGCCGGCCGTGTTACGCATCACTGGCGTCAGCCCCAGCGTCGTGCTCAGGTGGGCACCCGCTTTGCGCGCCGCTTTCGCGGACAGTCCGGAGGTGCGCAGCCGTGGGTTGATGAACTCGTCGATCCCGAAGTTCACAAGCGCGAGGCCGGTGCCGAGGAGGGCAACGCAGATCCCGGGGGGCGCCCACCACCACCACCAGCCGCCGCGCACCGCGTTGTTGGCAAAACCCTCGCGCAGCATCTCGCCCCAGTTCCACAAGCCCGCCGGCGACCCGGTCGGGGAGCCCGCGAGGCCGAGGAAGGAGATGGCGACGTAGGCGTAGATCGCGGAGAGTGTGGTGAAAAGAAACGACGCGGCGACGATCGGGATCAGGTTGGGCAGGATCTCGACGGCGATGATCCGGACGCGTCCCTCGCCGGAGACGCGCGAGGCTTCGATGAAGTCGCGGTTGCGCAGCGACAGGGTCTGGGCGCGAAGGGTGCGGGCCGTGTACGCCCACGTCGTCACGGCGATGATCGCGGCGACGATGAGGAGGCTCGATCCCGCCGACGGCACGTAGTCGGCGAGGACGATGAGCAGCGGGAGGCCGGGGATCGCCAGGGACACGTTGGCGATCAGCGAGAGCCCCTCATCGGTAGTGCCGCCGATGTAGCCTGCCGTGACGCCGAAGATGATCGAAAGCACAGTCGCGATCACCGCCGCGATGAGGCCGACGAACATGGTCGCCTGGGTCGAGGCGAGCAGCTGGGACCAGACGTCCTGGGCGAACACGGTGGTGCCGAGCAGGTGCGCAGCGGAGGGCGGCAGAGGCAGCGGGTAGTAGTTGGCGGGGAACCCGGTGCCCGCACCGGTGCCCGGCACCAGCACGTGCTGGACCCAGTTCTGGGTGTCCGTCTGGTTTGGCGAGTAGGGCTCGAAGAAACGGCCGATCAGCGCCACCACCGTGAACACGCCGAGGATAACCAGCCCGGCGATGACCTTCGGCGAACGCGGCAGCCGCAGGACACGTGCTCGGCGAAGCGGCGGGGTGCCCTGCGTGATCGTTGTGCTGTCGATCGTCATGCCGCCTGCCTCGCCCGCGGATCGATCGCGACGTAGACGGCGTCAGCGATCAGGTTTGCGGCGAGCACCACGAGGGTGAGCACCACGAACACGCCCTGCACCAGCGGGTAGTCGAGCTTGCCCAGAGCGTCATACAGGTGGAAGCCGATGCCTGGGTAGTTGAAGACGATCTCGACGAGGATCTGTCCTCCGACGATCAGGCTGATGGCGATCGTGAAGTTGGCGACGACCGGGAGGAGCGCGTTGCGGACGGCGTACCAGATCACCGTTCGACCCGGAAGGCCCTTGGCCTGCGCCACGATGACGAAGTCCTCGTCCATCGTGGTGATCACCTGGTTGCGGATCGAGAGGATGAATCCGGCCGTCGATGCAAGGATCACCGTCGCGGCCGGCAGGATCCCGTGACTCACGACGCTCTGGATGTAGGGGAGGTTGAACCCGGGCGTGGTCGTGTAGATGTCCCAGCCGAACAGGCTCGGAAACCACTTCAGCAGCGTCCCGGTCTGACCGAAGATCAGTACCAGGACGATGCCGAGGAAGAAGTAGGGCAGCGCATTGAAGAAGGTCGCGAAGGGGATCACCCAGTCGGTCCATGAGCCGCGCCGCCACGCGATCAGCGTTCCCAGCACGCTGCCACCGAGAAAGCTGAGCGTCGTCGCGATGCCGAGAAGGACGATTGTCCACGGCAGGTAGGAGAGGATGAGGCTGGCGACCGGGGCGTTCTCCGTCCACGAATGGCCGAGGTCGCCATGCGCAAGCGCGCCGAGGTACTGCACGTACTGGTCCCACATGCTCGTGTGGACGTTGTAGCCAAGCTGAGCCTCAACGGCGGCGACGCACTTCTCGTTGCAGTCGCCGGAAGCGGAGGCGCGAGCCACCGCGACCGCGACGGGGTTGCCGGGGACGACCCGCGGGAGCAGGAAGCTGACGGTGATGGCGACCCAGGCCGCGAGCAGGTAGACGCCGAGCCGCCGGAGAAGCGCGCTCATCTGCAGCCGCAGCTCTCGCGGAGGATGAGCTGCACCGGCAGCACGACGTCCGACTCGCCCTTGCCGGTGCTGATCCGCGAATAGAGGACGTCGAACGCCATCGCGCCGAGCTCGAGCATTGGCTGGCGGACTGTCGTCAGCGGCGGATGGAGGTGGCGCGCCACGGGGACGTCGTCGAACCCGGTGACCGCAACCCCCTCAGGAACCTTGATCCGCTTGCGCGCCAGCGCGTGCATCACGCCGAGCGCCGTCTGGTCGTTGGCGCACACGATCGCGCGGGGGAGCCTCGTGCCTTTTTCGAGCAGGGTGTTGATCACGTTCGCGCCGCCGGCGGCGCTGTAGTCGCCCTGCCAGTCCGGCCCGGCGTGGATCTCCACCCCGGCGGCGCGCGCCTCCGCCTCGAACACGCGCGCCCGGGCGCGGTTGTCGGGGCTGTCGGAACGGCCCGCGACGTAGCCGAGAGCCTTGTAGCCATGGTCGTGCGCGAGGTGGCGGACTAGGGCCCGCATCCCAGCCTCGTTGTCGCACCGCACGTTCATCGCCCCGCGCGAGGGGCTGCCGGCGAGCGTGACGACGGGGACCGTTGCGGCCAGGCGAGTGATGCTGCCGGCCGAGAGCATCCGGTCGTGCAGGATCAGGCCGTCTGCCTTCCCCGCCACAGCCGCGATGCGGCCGGACACGTTCTCGTCGGTGAAGCCGACCGAGCTGATCAGCACATCAAAGCCGCGGCGCTGCGCGGCCACGTCGATGCCGCGGTTGATCACGTCCATGAAGAGAAGGCTCTCGTCCTCGTCCTCGAACCGTTTCTCCTCGCCGCGCCGGAAGACGACGCCGACGACCTCCTTCAGGCCGTTGGAGAGCGCGCGGGCCGCGCCGTCGGGGACGAAGCCAAGCTGGTCGACCGCCTGCATCACGCGCTCGCGGGTGCTTGCGCGAGGGCTGCCCTGGCCGTTGAGGACGCGGGACACAGAGGCGATAGAGACGCCCGCCTGGGTGGCGACGTCGTAGATCGTGAGCGTCGCCTTCGCCGCCGCCTTGGCGTTCTTCTTGTGTTTCTTGTTGGGTTGTTCGGCCTGTGCCAACCGTGCGCTCCAGGTACCGCCCGCCGGCTCCCGTACCCCACAACTCTTCGCCCCGCGGTAAGCGCTTACCGGTAAGCGCTTACCGGATTATCGGCGGGAGCTCAGTGCTTGTCAAGAACCGATTTTTCAGAGCGCCGAGAGAGCGACCAGGGCCATGCCGGCGACGATCAGTCCGACGTGCACCGCGATCAGGGCCCACCGCCCGGGGCCGAACGGATCCCGGAGCAGCCGGGGCACCGGCAGCAGCCGGAACCAGAACCAGGCGCCCAGCACGCCTCCGAGCACGACTCCGAGCGCGATCATGGCCCAACCAGGCTGGCGCGCCGCAACGGAAATGTCGGCCAGGGCGGCCGTGACCAGCGCCGCCGGCACGACGAGCGCGAACCTCGCCCTGGGCACGCGCAGCATGAGGAGGAGCGTCGCGGGCATCAGCGCCCAGCCGGCGCCGAGCGCGGCTCCGGCCCAGGCGCCCCCCGGCCTCGCGCCGGACCACAGCCCGAAGATGAGGCCGAGGGCGATCACGCTCGTCACCGCCAGGCGCTGGACTCTAGCCCGCAAGCCGCAGCCTCCTCTGGCCCCGCATCTGGCGGCGGAAGTTGTGGTTGCGCCGGCGTTTTGCCTCTTCCGAGTACAGACGCTTGCCGAGCTCGATCAGGCCCACCTCGAGCTGCCGCGGCGACATCTGGCGCGGCGTGATGTTGACGTCGAACAGCGTGCACTTCTCCCACGCCGTCTCCTCGATGAGCCGGCCTTCGTTCTTGAGGCGGCGGTAGAGGGGAGTGCCGGGGAATGCGGTCATGACGGTGATCTGGACCTGCTGCAGGCCGCTGTCGTCGACAAACTTGTAGATCGCGTCGAGGACCTCGGGCCCGTCGCCATCCAGGCCCAGCGTGAAGCACCCGTTCACGGCGATGCCGTGCGACTGGATCCGCTGGATCGCGTCCTCGTATGAGCCGACGCGGCGGCGCTTCCAGTTGGTCCGGAGCTCGACGCCGTCGAGGCCGGAAGCCGTCGGGCTCTCGAGGCCGATCAGGATCTGCCGGCAGCCCGCCTCGCGCATCATGCGCAGCAGCTCGGGATCGTCGGCGACCGAGATGTCAGTCTCGGTGAACCAGGGCACGTGCTCCTTCTCCAGCGCGCGCATCAGCTCGCGGGAGTGCCGCTTGTTGACGAACGTGTTGTCGTCGGCGAACTCGATGAAAGGCGACGGCCAGATCGACTTGATCGCCTGGATCTCGGCGATCACCTTCGCGACCGGCTTGATCTTGTATCGCGGCGTCAGCGTGATCGAGCTCGCGCAGAAGTCGCAGCGCCACGGGCAGCCCCGCTGCGTCTGGACGGTGAGGCGGTTGTAGCGCTCCGGGTCGAGGAGGTCGAAGCGCGGCATGGGCGCGTCTTCAAGGCTGAACTCGACGCCGGTCGAGTGATACAGGCGCTGCATGCGGCCGGCCTCGAAGTCCTCGAGCAGCCGCGGCCAAACGAGCTCGCCCTCCCCCACCACGACGGCGTCGCAGTGCTGCGCGGCCTCCTGGGGAACAGCGGTTGCGTGGAGCCCGCCGATCACGGTCTTGATCCCGGCTTCGCGATACCGCCGGCTGATCTCGTAGGCGTCCTTCGCCTGGGCCGTGAAGGTGGCCAGCGCCGCCAGGTCGCAGTCCGGCAGTCGGTCGAGGCTGCGAAGGTCGGCGACCTCGTAGTACTCGACGTCGAAACGGATGGGCGTGACGCCGGCGATGGTCAGCAGGGAAAGGCTGGGCAGCGAGGCGATGACCTTGCTGCGCTCGACAAAGCCCGGCAGGGTCATGCCCAGCCGGGTCAGCTCCTCGTTGTAGGCCCGGACGCCGCTCAACGCAATCAGCGCGATCTTCATGGGCCCGATGCTCGGCCCACGCGAGCGCTAAGTCAGTCTCAGACCGGTTCCAATTTCGGTATCAGCCGGCGCCGCTCAGCCGGCGGCGGTTTTCTCGATCGCCCGGGCGACGCGCGAGCCGTGCTGGAGCGTGGTTTCAAGAAGCTTCATCGCCTCGCGTTCACCGGGCGTGAGACCGCGGCGGGCGGCAAAACGGCGCACGCTGCCCGCTACCCGCGTGAGCTCTTCGGCCAGCTCGGACCCCTGCTCATCGTGTGGATTCCCATTGAGGAAGTAGCTGACCGGTTTTCCGGTCCGGCGCGCGATGAGCGCGAGCACCGTCTGCGACGGACGCGAGCGTCCTTGCTCGACGAAATGTATGAAGGTCCGCGAAACGTCGTCCCCGGCAACCTGCGCGAGGCTGAGCCCTGCCTCCATTCTTGCCTCGCGCACACGTGCGGGATTCACGGGGAGTCCTGAGCCGCGCGCGCCTCGCCGCATGAGCTTCAGCCGATCGTAGTGTTAAGCCTCTGTTAAGCACCGCCGGGCTCACCTCTCCGCCGATAAGCGCACCCGCTTATTAGTAGACGCGCGCGCGAGGGCCGAACCTCAGTCCCAGTGGGACAGCTGCTCGCGCAGGCGGCTCGAGCTCGAAAGGTACCGCTCGCGGCCCAGGGCCAGAGCTGTCGCCACCGACAGGAGCACCAGGGCGACGATCGCAAAGGCCACGAACAGGTAGCCGGCCTGGGCGATCAGGAGCATCGCCCGCAGTGACGCAAGCGCAATCGCGATGCCTCCACCGGCGAGCAACGTCTGGCTGCGCAGGCTCAAGCCGGCCGCGACCGCCACCGCGCCCTCGACCAGCAGGATGATCAGCCACGAGACGTCGCCTTCGACCGTCAGGGTCCCCGCCCAGCCCATCGCCAGCGCGAGACCACCGGCCACGAGCAACCTGCGGACCCAGACGTCGGTGGGCAGCCCGGCGTCGCTGCGCAGGATGATCCCGCACGCGATGAACCCGACGCCGGGCCCGACGAGCTCCCACGAGTCGAGGTTCACAAACCGGGCCACGAAGTAGAGCGCGCTGCAGGCGGCGACGATGGCCGCGTAGCGGCCGGGGCGAAAGCCGTAGGTCTCGCCGTCCAGCCACAACACCGCGGCGGTGATCAGCAAGGCCAAGGTCGCCAGTCCGGCGCCCAGGCTCAGCCGGCCGGTGTTCTGCGGGAAGAAGAAGCCCGAGGCGGCCGAGGCGACCAGCATGCCGGCGCCCAGGTAGCGGTGCATGTCGACGACCGGATGGCGCCCGAGCCACTCGAATGCGGCGCGGCCGAGAAGCCACGTCACCAGGCCAACAACGCCTAGCGCGGCCGCGTACAGGATCGTGTCGGCGCTGCGGGACGCCAGCAGGACCACCGCGCCGAACAGCGCCGTGGCGGGCGCGAATGGAAGCACCCATCGCTGCCGGTCCTGCATCGCCGACGTGTAGATCAGAGGCCCGTAAGCCAGGAGCGCGATGCCGGCGGGAACGCTGTCGCCGTTGTTGGACATGACGATCAACGCGCCGGCTGCAATGGTGGCGGCGGCCGCCTCGACCGACCATGCCCAGCGGTTCGAGTACCGGGTGCGAAGGGCGAGCCCGGCGAAGCCCGCGATCCAGGCGAGGACGGCGAACGCGATCTCCTCGGAGACGCTGTCATGTACGGCGATGGCGTCGCGCGCTATGTGGAGCGCGGGGGCCAGCAGCAGGACAGCGGGATAGGCGAAGTACCAGCGCCGGGTGCCGATCGCCGCGCGGGCGGTGATCGCCGCGAGGGCGACGAACTCGATCGCGACCAGCGCCGCCGGCCGGTGTGCGTACGGCCACTCGTAGATGACGGGCGCCGTCGCGAGCATCGCGGCGAGCGCGTACCAGTGCTCGATCTGGTTGCGGCCGCGAATCGACCACTCGCCGTGAAGCGCAGCGACGGCGACGACGACGAGACCGATGACACCGGCGTCGAGCTGCAGCACCGCGCCGCCGAGCAGCACCCCGGTCGCGGCGAAGAACGACGCGGCGGACCGCTCGTAGGGACGCCACTTCGGAAGCGGCTCCTCCGCCCCGATGAGAGACCAGCCGAAGAGGAAGATGGCCAGGAGCACGCTCGCCGCCGACTGCGGCCAGGTCGGAACGTTTTCGCGCAGGGCAAGGAAGAAACCAGTCGCGGCGAGGACGACGAGCAGGATGATCGCGCCGGTCTCGAGCCGCTTGCGGCCGAGCATCGGGCGCGCGCCGAACCAGCCACCTGTCAGGACGACAGCTTCGGTCGCGACGGCCGGACCTTGCCACGCCTCGGGAACGATCGCCATCGCGATGCTCAGTGCCGCCGCCGCGAGCGCCGACCACGCGATCCACGGCAGCTCCACCTCGTCGCGGACCAGCGCCAGCCACCAGTACGCCACCGTCAGCGCGCCGAACGCCGCGGCCAGCCGCCACCAGATCTCGTCTTGCGAGCTGGTGAAACACAGCATCAGCGCCACGCCGGCCGCGGCGTGGACGAACCAGCGTCGCGAGGCGGTCGCGACAGAGTGCCGGGCCAGCCGCCGGGCGTGTCCCAACGCGACGTAGAAGAGGGCGAGCAGGGCGTCGAACGGTCCGCGCCAACCGGCCGCGTTGAGGGCGTCGACTCCGGCGAACCACCCCAGGGAGAAAAGGCCGCGGGCGGCGATCGGGCTGAAACGCACCGCCCCGAGCTCCGCGGCCGCGCCAAAGCCGACCGCCGAGACTACGAGCGCGCCAACGATCTCCCAACGCCCGGCGCCGATCTGCGCGTCGGCCAAGTTCGCCAGGACGACAATCAGTCCGGCGTAGAAGAAAGCCGAGGCGAACCGGCGGAGCGGGGCCAGGCTCGGCCGCGCGAACGGCGCCGCGTAGGCGATCAGGGCAACCGCGGCCAGCGTCGCCGTCCAGGAGCCGAGCCCGACCGCGCGACCGACCGCCACCAGGGCGAACAGGAAGGTGGCGCGCAGCGCGTAACCCGCGACCTCGGTGGAGCCGAGGTAGTAGTCGACCGCGTAGAGGCCGGTCGCGATCACCAGCGCGGCCGCCAGCGATCGCGAGCCGCCGAGGCTGTACTCCCACGCCGCGAGGGCGAGACCGAGGACGACCGCCACGTGGAGGTGCGCGACGTGGGGCCGGTAAAGCCGGCCCACGACTCCGAACAGCTCGGGCTCGCGGCCCAGGGCGAGGAGCGGGATGGCGACGAGGATCGGCAGGATGAAATGCCCGGCGCCGACTCCCATCGCCACCGAAGCCGCGGCGGCGGCGAAGATGGTGGCGGCCTCTCCGATCCACGCGCGGTAGCGGTCGGCGGATATCGCCTGCCAGGCCAGGTACGAGAACGCGAGCGTTCCGAGCGTCGCGGTCCACAGCCAGCCGCCGGGCTCGTGTGGCGCGGCCGCGCCCAGGGCGATGACCGCGGTCGCGTGCGCGAACCACTGGAAGTGGTTGAAGACGCGCGCGTGGAGCGCGCGCTCCCACACCGCGTAAACCAGCGGCCCAGCGGCGATGCCCGCCGCCAGCCAGTACTCGCCTCCGGCCCACCGCGAGACGCTGACCACTGTGACGAGAATCGCCACGCCGGTGATCTCGCCGTATGGGCGCAGGTCGAGGCGCATCGCGAGCACGCCGTAAACGGCAGTGCAGGCCGCGGCCGTGATGGCGACCGCCTGGTACACGGCGATACCGCGAGCGCCGAGGTCGAGAAACGTCCACGCGGCGACGCCGACGAGCGGCAGCAGCACAGCGGCGAGCGCGATGTAGATCTGGCCGACGGTCTCGAGACCCTTGCGCCGGTGCGCGAGGTACCCGGCCGCGGCGAAGATCAAGTTCAGGACGACGACCGCCCCGAGACGGACGCCGCCGCCGAGCCCCGTCGTGCCGTAGAGCTCGAAGAGCACGGTCGCGACGACCAGAAGGAAGGCGCCCAGCGCCGCGAGCACGAGCACCGAGTTCTCGGCGAACAGATCGCGGAGCGAGATGGAGCGAGGTGGAGCCGGCGGTGCCTTTGCAGGCTCGCCGAGGACGGGCGCCTCTTTGCCGCCGGCCGGCTGCCGCAGCGCTTCGGCAAGGCGGGCGCGGGACGTCTGGCGGGCGTCGACCGCGGCGTCGGGATTGCCGTAGGAGCTGATTGCCGAGCTCACCGCGGCGAGCCGCTTCTCGTAGCGCTCGACGAGGTAGGCCGGGGCGTGCATGCGCTTGAGGTCGTCGATCACCGACTGGATCCACGTCTCTTCCGTCGTCAGCTGGCGGACGTGCTCCCAGGTCCCGCGCAGGCCGGCGATCATCCCGGCCGCCGTCGCCGCCTGCGAGCTTGCGCCCGTCCCCAGGATGCGAACGGCGGCCTCCGCCGCCTGTGTTTGGCGAGGCTGCAGGTGCTGGGTCGCCGCCCACGCCAGCCACTGCGACATGAGGTCGTCTGGGGCGATGCCGGCGACGGCCTGGTCGGGCGTAACCCACTCTTGCCCATCCCAGGCCAGGCGGCGCAGAGGGCTGGGCAGCAGGGCCGCGCTCATTGGTCGCGGGAGATGAAAGTCGAGGCGGGACACTGAAGCTGCTGCTCGTCGAGGCACACGGAAACGTTGTGCCCGCCGAGGGCGATGGGGATCGTCGCCTGCAGCGAACCACCGGAGTCTGTCTGGCTTATGCGCACCATCTCCCTGTCGACGAACAAGTAGACGGGCGTGGTGGGAGGAAACCCCGACGCGTCGATGACGGCCGACCCCGACGGCAGGAGGGTCGCGTGGATCGACGCGTTGAGCGCCGGCTTCCCCGTCGGAGGCGTGTTGCCCTGGCTGCTGATGCTGCTGATGACGCCCGCGGTCGCGCCACCGAGGATCAATAGCCCGACCACGACCCCGACGACGATCGCGGCGGTGTGATTCGATGGGCTCGTGGTCGCAGCCGGAATGTCTTGCGCCCGAGGGGCCACCGACATCACGTCGCTCATCGTCGCGTCCAGGTCGTGGCTGGACTGGACGGCCCCCAGCGCGTGCCTCGCCACGACAAGGCCCTGGTCGGAGCGGAACCGACCGGTCGACAGCGCCCATGCGGCCCACTCGGCCAGCGCCATGGTCTCGGGGTCGACTGCGACAGGTTCGGCGCCCGCCGCCTGGGCGGCGGCATGCGCGGCGTCGTCGGAGCCGCCCTGGGCGGCGGTCCGGTACGCGGCCTCCGCTGCTGCGTGCGTGGCGTCGAGCTCGCGAGCGAGGTTCTCGCGCGCCCAGACGAACCAGTCGGTGTACTTCTGGAGGTCGATCCCTTCGGCCACGCGGCAATTCTGCGCGCGTGTTAGCGCCCGTCAGTCTCAGCCGAGTCTCAATTTCCGTTCCAATCGCTCAGCGGCTACGCTTTGAAGCCGGGGCGCCTTCCGACCGGATTCGCTGGAGGCTGGAGCGTGAGCAAGAAGATCCTTCTCGACGAAAGCGAGATTCCCGAGCGCTGGTACAACATCCTGCCGGACATGCCGTCGCCGCCGGCCCCGTACCTCCACCCGGCGACCCTGCAGCCGATGGGGCCGGCCGACCTGGCCCCGATCTTCCCCCAGGCGATCATCGCCCAGGAGGTCTCGGCCGAGCCGTGGATCGAGATCCCGGACCAGGTGCGCGAGGTCTACAGGATCTGGCGGCCGAGCCCGCTCTACCGCGCGGACCGGCTCGAGAAGGCCCTCGACACGCCGGCGCACATCTACTTCAAGTACGAGGGCGTCTCACCTGCGGGCTCGCACAAGCCGAACACCGCGGTGCCGCAGGCGTATTACAACGCCAGGGAAGGCGTCAAGCGGCTCACGACTGAGACCGGCGCCGGTCAGTGGGGCTCAGCGCTCGCGTTCGCCGGCGCGCTGTTCGGCCTCGAGGTCACCGTCTACATGGTCAAGGTCTCGTACGAGCAGAAGCCGTACCGCCGGGCGATGATGGAGACCTGGGGCGCGACGGTCCACCCCTCGCCCAGCAACCTCACCAACGCCGGTCGCGGCATCCTGGCCGGCGACCCCGACTCGCCAGGCAGCCTCGGCATCGCCATCTCGGAGGCCGTCGAGGACGCGGCCACCCACGACGACGCCAAGTACTCGCTTGGATCGGTGGTCAACCACGTGCTGCTCCACCAGACCGTGATGGGCCTCGAGGCTCGCAAGCAGATGGAGATGGCCGGTGAGTATCCGGACGTGGTCATCGCTTGCGTCGGCGGCGGTTCCAACTTCGCCGGTCTCACCTACCCGTTCATCGGCGACCGGCTGAAGGGCCGGATGCCGCACACGCGGTTCATCGCCGCCGAGCCGGCCGCGTGCCCGACGCTGACGCGCGGCGTCTATGCGTACGACTTCGGCGACGCGGTCGGCATGGGCCCCGTCGTGAAGATGTTCACGCTGGGGCACAGCTTCGTCCCAGACCGGATTCACGCCGGCGGCCTGCGCTATCACGGCGACGCGCCGTCGCTGTGCGCGCTCGTCGACCACAAAGTCGTCGAGCCGCGAGCCTACAAGCAAAACGAGGTGTTCGCCGAAGCCGTGCGGTTCGCCCGCACCGAGGGCTTCCTCCCCGCTCCAGAGTCCGCGCACGCGCTGCGCGCGGTTGTCCAGGAGGCGGCGGCGGCGCGTGAGGCTGGTGACAAGCGCGTCATCCTCTTCGGGCTGTCGGGCCACGGCCACTTCGACATGTCCGCCTACGACGCGTACTTCGCCGGCAAGCTCGAGGACGTCGAGCTTTCGCAGTCGCGGATCGACGCCGCGATCGAGGAGCTGCCGAGGGTTCCCGTAGCGCCCTGATGAAGATCGGCGACGTCGAGGTCGGCCGGATTGGTCTCGGCACCAACCGGCTGACCAGGACGCCGGCGAACATCGAGTTTGTCCGCGCCGCGGTCGACGCCGGCGTGCGCCTGATCGACTCCGCCCACCTGTATTCGCACGGCGAGAGCGAGGAGACGATCGGCGCCGCGCTTTCGCCGTTCCCCGAGAGTGTGGTGGTCGCGAGCAAAGGCGGGTTCGGCGGCGCGGGCCGCGGCCGTCCCGAGGTGCTGGAAGAAGAGCTCCGGGAAAGCCTGCACCGCCTGCGGACCGACACGATCACGCTCTACTACCTCCACCGCGTGGACCCGGAAACGCCAATCGAAGAGAGCCTGGGCGCGATCAAGGAGTTCCAGGACCGCGGCACCATCCGCCACATCGGCATCTCGGAGGCCGGCATCGAGCACATCGAGCGCGCGCGCAAGGTCGTGCCCATCGTCGCGGTGCAGAACGCCTACAACCTGACCGAGCGCAGGTGGGAGGACGTCGTCGACTACTGCGCCGCTGAGGGAATCGTGTTCGTCCCGTTCTTTCCCCTACGCGGGGACGGAGGCGTGAAGCTCTCCGAGATCGCGCGCCGGCACCGCGCGACGCGCCGGCAGATCATGCTCGCCTGGCTCCTGCACCGCTCGCCCGCGATGCTGCCCATCCCCGGCACGCTCTCGCTCGAGCACCTGCGGGAGAACCTGGCCGCGGAGAAGATCCATCTGTCGGACGCGGACGTCGAGGCCTTGCGCTAGAGCAGGTCGCTCACAACAGCCCCAGGTCCTGGTCCTCGTCGGCGAGGCCTCCCGGCGCCGGGCATGCCTTCCTTGCGATCAGCCGCGCCGCCTTGGCCATCTCCCCATCGGCGTCGAGCTCCGGATCGCCGCCGCGGTTCAGCCCGACGGCTGCGCGCAGCACTTCATCCCGGAGGTAGAAGCCCACAAACTTCCGCTCTTTCAACGAGCCACGGACGACGAAGCGATCCCACTGGCTGACATGACCTGCATATTCCAGCTTGTCGTCGTACTGGTCTGACCAGAAGGTGTGGAGGTACGCGTATTCGGCGCTCGATCCGAGCATCGACCTGGCCGCCGCCGCCCCCTGTTTCTCAGCGTTGTTGTAGTGCTCGACGCGAACTCGCCCGAACAGTGGATGCAGATGATTTGCGACGTCGCCCGCCGCGAAGACGTCGGCGGCGCCCGTCCGGCACTGGGAGTCGACGAGCACACCGTTGTCGACCGCGATGCCGGCATCCCGCGCGACCTCGACATTGGGTTGAATGCCAACCGCGACCATCGCCAGGTCACATTCGAGCACGCGGCCTCCCTTCGTGACGGCGCGTTCGACGCGGCCGGCGCCTTCGAAGCGCTCGACCGCTTCGTGGCTTATCAGCTCGACCCCTTTGTCAGCGTGGATGCCGGCCATGACCTCTCCTACCTCCGGGCCGAGCACGGAGTCGAGCGGAGCGGTCCCCGGCCACACCGCGGAGACCTTCACTCCCAGCTGGCGCAATGAGGCCGCCACCTCGCAGCCGATGAAGCCCATTCCGACCACCACCGCGCGAGCCTCAGGCCGCGCGGCTTGCTTGATCGCCTCGCAGTCGGCCACCGTCCGCAGCTGAAAGACGCCCGGCAGCTCGATCCCCGGCACCTCCATTCGGCGGTTCCGCCCGCCGGTCGTGATCAGGAGCTTCGAATAATCGACACTGCCGCCCGAGTCGAGCACGACGCGGCGCCCCTGCGTGTCAATAGTGGTCGCCGTCGCTCGGACGAGCTCTACGTGGTTGTCGTCGTACCACCCCGGCGGCTCTACAAGCCAGCCCGAAAGGTCTTCCTCGTTCCGGAGGTACGTCTTCGAAAGGGGCGGCCGGCCGAACGGCACGCCAGGCTCATTTCCTATCAGCAGGATGCGGCCTTCGTATCCCGCCTCACGCAGAGTTCGGGCCGCGTTGCCGCCGGCCATGCCTGAGCCGAGGATCACGATGGACACGACTGATCAGTCTGAAGCGGGCCCGCTCCGCGTTGTCAATTCGTGCTCCTGCACGCGGCGCTCTACTTCGGCGCGCTGACCGTCTTCACGACCATTTCGGCGTTCGTGCCGGGGATCGTCCGCGCCCGGATGTGGGCCGGTTTGCCCGCCGGCCTCGTCGTGTTGGGAGTGTCAACGGCGGCCGCGGTGCTTCTCGGCCACGACCGGTCCTTCGACTACGAGCTTGCCTTGCTGACGCTGGCGGGAACCGTTCTGGTGAGGCTCGCCATGCGGCGATGGAGTTGGCTTGGCGCGCAGCTGTTCGCCGCCGCCGCCCTTGGCTCGGTGGCCTACCTCCTCTACGCGGGGTCGATCACGTATGTGGTCGGTCGCGATCCGGTGTATCTCGTCGCCTCGTCGCTGCTCCTTGTACTCGAGACAGGCGCCCTCTTGCTGTCGATGTCGTACCTCTTCGAGATCGTCGACGCGCTCAGCCGGCGCGAGGCGACGGTTCACAGGTCCGATCCCTCCCATCTTCCCAGGGTCGCGATCCAGGTGCCCGCCTACAACGAGCCGATCGAGGTGATGGGCGAGACGCTCAACGCCCTGGCTGCCCTCGATTATCCAGACCTGATCGTCCAGGTCGTCGACAACAACACCCCCGACCGCGAGAGCTGGACCGCGCTCGAAGCGCGCTGCAAGGAGCTCGGGCCCCGGTTCCAGTTCATGCACCTGGAAAACTGGCCTGGGTTCAAGGCCGGCGCACTGAACGAGGCAACCCGGCGGCTGCCGAAGGACATCGAGCTGATCGGCGTCGTCGACTCCGACTACGTGGTCAAGCCCAGCTGGCTTCGCGCCGTGGTGGGCCATTTCGCCGACCCGAACGTCGCTTTTGTGCAGACGCCGCAGAACTACCGCGACTGGGCCGACGACCAGTACCTTCGCGGCCTGTACTACAGCTACGCGTACTTCTTCGAGATCACCATGCCGGCGCGTGCGCACCGCAACGCGATCATCTTCGCGGGCACGATGGGCGTGATCCGGCGCTCCGCCCTGGAGGCGATAGGCGGCTGGAACACCGACGTCGTGACCGAGGACGCGGAGGCGAGCCTTCGCATGCTGGCCGACGGACACGTCGGCGTCTACGAGCCGCGGGCGTTCGGACACGGGCTGATGCCGCTCACCTTCGAAGGCTTGAAGCAGCAGCGATTTCGGTGGGCGCTGGGCGGCGTGCAGATCCTCCGGCTGCACTGGTCGCGGCTGCTGCTGCCAGGCCGCGGCGGCAAGCTGACGTTCGCGCAGCGCGCCCACTACCTGATCGGGAACGTCCAGTGGTTTGGCGACGTGCTGATGCTCTGCTTCACCGTGCTGCTCTTGCTGACGGCGATCTCCACCGCGATGCACCACCAACTGCCCATTCGCCAGCTGACCGGCGTCGCGCTGGTCCTTCCGCTCGCATTCCTCGCCTCCGGGCTGATGCGCGCGGTGTGGGCGATGAAGGTCAAGACACGATGCACGTGGCGGGACGCCGTCGCCGGCATGCAGGTGTGGTTTGCGCTGAGCTGGGTCGTGAGCCTGGCCTGCCTTCGCGGCTTGATCCAGTTCCACACCGCCTTCCTGCGCACGCCGAAGTCAAGGGATGGCGAATCCTCGATCCTCAAGGCGCTGCGTTCGTCCCAGATGGAAGCCTTGCTGGCCGCGGCGGGCATCGGCGCGGCGCTGGCGATGTTGCTCCGTGTGCCCTCGATCGCGACGGGCGCGCTCGCGGTCTTGCTTCTGTTTCAGGCCGTGGTCTACGCCAACGGACCGTGGGCGGGCGCCGCCGCAGAGGGAATCCACCTGACGCCCATGCGGCGCGCCTACCGCAGCTCGGCGCAGAGCACGGGCCGCTGGCCGTCGCGAGGGTCCGAGACGCTCGCCATGTCGGCGGCGGTGGGCGCGATCGTGCTCGTGCTGATGGTGCTCCTGTCGCTGGCGACGCCGCCGGCGCCACCCGAACCGCAGCCGGCGGCGCCGCCGGCGCCTTCCTCCCCGTCGCCGCAGCATCCTCCGAGCCCATCGCCTTCGAGCTCGCCCTCGCCAAGCAGCTCGCCTTCGGCGTCGCCGTCGGGGTCGCCGCGAGGATCGCCCTCCCCCACCTGACCAACTTGAGTCGGATAGTCGCGACTATCCGGTGTGTTCCTCACTTGAGTTCAATAGGTCGTCGCAACACCTTTGGAAATGGGAGGTGTTGCGAGCGATGGAGTTTCGTCGAGCGCGTGAACAGCGGCGTAGGTTTTGGCTGCTCGTCAAGTTAGGCAGGCTCCGAGGCGATGCGGCAGCGGAAGTAGGCCTGCATCGGCAGACCGGGGAGAGTTGGTTCAGGCAGGCTGGCGGTGTGATTC
>Ga0207684_10000853_pt1 | contig 34981 bp, 26 predicted proteins | sample KBSK5501metaG_FD_184342 | JGI IMG/M metagenome (GOLD analysis project Ga0207684, IMG submission 184342) | Corn, switchgrass and miscanthus rhizosphere microbial communities from Kellogg Biological Station, Michigan, USA - KBS K5-50-1 metaG... | ecosystem: Host-associated > Plants > Roots >... | reverse complement strand
GCTCCCAGTCGTCGTCCGGCTCGCCAGGCAGGCGCAGGCAGTTCTCGTCGGCAAACGGCACACGCAGGAGCTCGGCCATTGCCCCGCGGTACGCGCCCATTCCAGGATACCCATAGGCCGCCCCCGTCTGTCCGGGGTTCGTCATCAGGCAGGCGTCGGTGAAGCCGCGCGCGCAGTTAGAGCAGAAGCCGCAGCAGATATGTGTGGGTACCGTCACGCGGTCGCCGACCCGCACGGACACCACAGCCGCTCCCGCCGCCTCAACCACGCCCAGCGGCTCGTGGCCGATCACCATGCCGGCCACATCGCCCATACGTCCCTCGTAGATGTGCAAGTCGGTGCCGCAAATCGCCGAGGAAGTTACGCGCAGCAGCGCATCGGTGGGCGCCTCGATACGCGCATCTTCGACGTTCTCCACGGCGATCTCACCGGTGCCGCGGATGACGACAGCTTTCATCAGGAGATCTCCTTCTAGGAATGGCGTCCGCGCCTGGTCACCAAAGGCGAGCGCCCGACCGCGTCAGGTTCTGTGATGGGTTGTCGACGAGCTGCTGCGCGCGCTAGGGCCGGAGCGCCTCTAGACCGGCGCCGGGATCCTGCTCACGGATCAGCTCGCCATTCAGCTGAGTCAGGAAGAGCTCGAGAGTCGGCCGAACCGTCGCCTCGCCCAGGTGGCCGGCGCGCAACTGGTATTCCCTGTTCCCAACGGAGACGTGGGCATGTACGAATGGCTTGCCGTCCACCAGCGCGACGTTGCCGATCAGGCTGATGACCTCCACCTGCTCGTTGAAGTCACGAGGCTCGTACTGCTTGGTCTGGACGTTAAAGTAGTTGAGCTGGACCTGGCTGAAGCCGCCGATCGCCACGAACGTAGCGCCGGTGATGTTGTGCTGGATCAGATAGGTGTTCAGCGTCTCCAGCACCCTGTCTCCCACAGCGAAGACCAGCACGTGCTCGTTGCCAAACTGTCGAGATTTCATGGGAGCCTCCCTAGGTGGTTATGCCATGATGGTTATGCCATGATGGTTATGCCATGATGGTTATGCCACGGAGCGCGAGCGGCCGGCGCAACGGCAGAGGCTGGGATCAGCCGCCCATGGGTTGGCCGCTTGCGTTGAGGAGCGACTGCGCCGCGATCTGCTGCCGGGATGCCGCTCGACGGGCGGCGTGGCGCCGGTGTAGCCGGTGTTTCCTGTGGGCGCCTCGACACGCGCATCTTCGATACGCGCATCTTCGACGTTGTGGACCGCGACCTCGCGCGTCCCCGTACAGACGACGGCTTTCATCGTGTGCACGTCTCTTTTCCCTCCTTTCCCTCCTTTCCCTCCTTTCCCTCCTTTCCCTCCTTTCGCTCCGTGTAACCAGCCACACGGAATATGTCACCTGTGTTGGCTCCGTGAGCTGGTCGTGTCACTCGCCTGGACAACCTCGAAGAGGAACCAGGCGGATCGGTGTGAGCTCGAACCGCAGTGACGACGAGTAGCCGGGTCATCCCTGGAATGAGAGGAGCTTGTCAAGCGTGATCGGCAGGTCGCGAATGCGGATGCCAGTTGCATGATAAACGGCATTCGCTATGGCGGCAGCCGTACCGACGATGCCGATCTCGCCAACCCCCTTCGCGCCCATCGTGTTAACATGCGGATCGTCCTCGTCGATCCACGCGACGTCGATCTCGCCCACGTCCGCATTCGTGGCGATGTGGTACTCGGCGAAGTCATGATTGACGTAGTCGCCGAAGCGCGGGTCCAGGACGCTCGCCTCATGCAGCGCCATCGAGAGGCCCATCGTCATGCCGCCTAGGAGTTGCGAGCGCGCCGTCTTCGGGTTGATGACACGACCGACGGCGAAGACGCCGAGCAACCGCGGCGCACGCGCCTCGCCCGTGTCCCTGTTGACGCGCACTTCCGCGAACTGCGCTCCATAGGCGTGCATCGCGAAGCGCTGTGCGTCCGGATTGTCCCCGACCTCGCCACTCGCTTCGAGCCCCGCGGCCGGGACGATGCCGCCGAACTCATCGTGCAGACGCGCCCGCAGGTTTCGTGCCGCCTCCACAATTGCCGACCCCCATGATGCGGTACCCATCGAGCCCCCCGCGATGCGTGCGCGCGGCAACACGCTGTCGCCGAGCTCGAGCGTGACGCGCTCAACCGAAACCTCGAGGGCGTCCGCCGCGATCTGGGTGAGCGCCGTCCAGGCCCCCGTTCCAATGTCTGAGGCGCAGATGAGCACGGTGTAAAGCCCCGCCGGATCGACGCGGACGATGGCGCTCGACGCGCTTCGACGCGCGGGATAGGTGGACGCCGCGACCCCTGTCCCGACGAGCCAGCGTCCCTCGGAGCGCGACCCAGGTTGTGGGTCGCGCTGGGACCAGCCGAAGCGCTGGGCGCCCATGCGTAGGCAGCTCACGAGACCGCGGCTGCTAAAGGGATGCCCGGTAGCGGGATCAATCCTGGGTTCGTTGCGGATGCGAAACTCTATCGGGTCGAGGTCGCATGCGATGGCCATCTCGTCCATCGCCGACTCCAGCGCGAACATTCCTGGGCATTCCCCTGGCGCGCGCATGATACTGGGCACGGGCATGTCAAGCCGCGCGAGCCGGTGCGTGGTACGCCGGTTGGGCGCCGCGTACATCATGCGCGTCGCCACGGCGGTCTGCTCGGCGAACTCCCTGAGCGTCGCGCTTTGCTCGATGACGTCATGCGCGATCGCGCTGAGCCGCCCGTCGCGCTCAGCGCCCAGTTGTACGCGCTGGATCGTCGGGGTCCGATAGCCGACCAGCGCAAACATCTGCTGGCGCGTGAGCGCGAGCTTCACCGGTCGCTGCGCGGCGCGCGCCGCCAGCGCTGCGAGAATCACGTGTGGGTGGGTGAACGCCTTCGATCCAAACGCGCCGCCGACATAAGGGGAGAGAACGCGGACGCGCTCCTCGTCAAGGCCGAACGCCCTGGCGACATCATCTTGAATGCCCTGCGCTCCCTGATTCGCATCGTAGAGAACGAGGCTCTGCCCCTCGTCGCTCCAGCGCGCAATCGTCGCGTGTGGCTCGAGCGGGTTGTTGTGGTAGGGCGGCGTCGTGTAGGTATGGTCGAGCGAGAGGGGCGCCGACGCCAGGGCCGCCTCAACATCGCCGCTGGCGCTGTCGGTCGCATAGCCTGCGTTGACATGCTCGGGCTTGTAGAGATCGCGACGGTCGGCGCTCAGCGCGACGTCATGCGGCTGCTCCTCAAAGCGCACGATGACGCGGCTCGCCGCTTCACGTGCGATCTCCAATGTCTCGGCGACGACAGCGGCGACGAGCTGACCGCGATAGGCGACGACGTCAGATTGGAAGACGGCGAGCTCGGCATCAGCAAGCGGCACGAGACGTGGGGCATTCTCGTGCGAGATGACGGCGAGGACGCCGGGCAGCGCCAGCGCAGCGTCCGCCTCGATCGCGGTGACCCTGCCCTTCGCGATGGCGCTCTGGACCGGAAACACGTACGTCACGCCCTCGACCGACTGCTCGTAGGCGTATGGCGCCGCGCCGGTGACCTTCTTCGGCCCGTCGATCCGGTCCAGCGACGCGCCGATGGCGCGGGTTTTGCTCTCCATCAGCCAGCCTCCTCCGCCATGAGGTCGAGCAAGGTACGCACGAGCACATTGCGCGTGAGCGGCGCCTTGAACGCGTTGTCGCGCAGCGGCCTAGCGTCGGCCAGCTCCGCGTCGGCGGCGCGGCGGAACGACTCCTCGGTCGCCAGCGCGCCGCGCAACTCCCCCTCGGCCTTCGTCGCCCGCCACGGCTTGTGGGCGACGCCGCCCAAGGCGATGCGCACGTCACGCACGACGCCGTCAGCCACATCCACGGCCGCAGCCACCGAGACGAGCGCAAATGCGTACGATGCCCGGTCTCGCACCTTGCGGTAGCGCGAGCGCGCGGCAAACGCCAGGGGTGGGAGATCAACGGCCGTGATCAGCTCGCCATGCTCGAGCGCCGTGTCACGCTGCGGCTCGTCGCCGGGCAGCCGATGGAAGGCGACGAGCGGGATCGTCCGCTCACCGTTTGGACCGAGTACACGCACGGCGGCGTCGAGCGCAACTAGCGCGACGGCCATGTCCGAGGGATGCGTCGCGACGCAGGACTCGGACGCGCCGAGTATGGCCAGATTACGGTGATAGCCCTCGCGCGCCGGGCATCCGGACCCTGGCTCACGCTTGTTACACGGCTTGGCGACGTCCTGGAAATAGACGCAGCGCGTCCGTTGCAGCAGATTCCCACCGGTCGTCGCGACATTGCGCAGTTGGCCCGAGGCGCCGGCGAGCAGCGCCTGCGCGAGCACGGGATAGCGCGCGCGAATCGTAGGATCTGCGGCAAGGTCGCTGTTGCGAACCATCGCCCCGATGCGGACGCCGCCGTCGGGGAGCGCCTCGATGCGGTCGTAGGGCAGGCGGGTAATATCGATCACCAGATCGGGGCGACTCACGCCTAGCTTCATGTGATCGACGAGATTGGTCCCCCCGGCGAGAAACACGCCATTGGGCTCCCGGGTCAGTAACGCGATGGCACGCTCAACATCGCGCGCGCGCTCGTAGCGGAAGGGCGTCATGAGCTCGCCTCCTCCTGCTGCAGCTCACGGGCGACCGCTGCGATGGCGGGGACGATGTTCGCATACGCCGCACAGCGGCAGAGATTGCCGCTCATGCGCTCGCGGATCTCGTCGTCGTCGAGCCAGTAGCGGTCTGCCGTCAGATCATCGCTCACCGCGCTCGGCCAGCTCATGCTGACCTCCTGCAGCATCCCGATTGCCGAGCAGATTTGGCCCGGTGTGCAGTAGCCACACTGGAAGGCGTCATGCGCGATAAACGATCGCTGGAGAGGGTGCAGGTGGTCGCCATCCGCCGCCAACCCCTCGATAGTGACGATCTCGGCCTCCTGGTGGGCGACGGCAAGGGCGAGGCAACTGTTCACGCGCCGCCCGTCAAGCAGGATGGTACATGCGCCGCACTGCCCATGGTCGCAGCCCTTCTTGGGGCCGGTGAGCCCGAGCCGCTCGCGCAACGCGTCTAAGAGCGTGGTCCGCGTATCGATGGACAGCTGGCGCACCGCGCCATTGACCCGCAGGGTGATCTCAAGCTCCATCACCGATTCCTCCCTCCTTCGTGTTGTCGCTGCCTTGGGACCCCTCGAGAGCAGGCGCTCTCTCCTCAGGTGGGGCATTGAAGGTGGCCACGACGTTCTGCTTACCGCCATCAACCAATAACGTCTGATTGGTCGAGGGTGATGAACCGGATGTGAGAGCACTCCCGGTTGGGCCAGCCAAAAAAAGTGATCGAGGCGACGACGGCGAAACTGCGCCCCCTCTCCACTATGAAACTCGTGCACTTTCTGCCGAAACCACACATCGAACGGATGCTGCGAGGTTTCCAGCGTCGGCCTATCGTAAGAGTAGAGCAGCAGCGTGCAAGAAACGCCAGACACGCTTGCGCGGTGGGCGAACTGCCTGTATCATCACATACCGCTGGACCACCTGGACACGCCTGGAGCGCAACTTGTTCGTAGTGTACGTATGCTACCGCAGCGGGATCTGTACCTACATTACTCGCCTTCTCAATCCCCGCTGGCTCCACGAATCTCCGCGAATCTCCGCGAATCTCTTCATCACCAACATCACACAAGACCCCTAAACCAGGTCAACTTCGGTCCAGACCTGCTCTCACGACCATCCCAACCGCCTTCTCCATTTCGGCGTCACGAGGACCACGAGGACAGCAATCGTCACGAGGAGGCATGGGATGAACGCCAGGCCGATCCACGGCGCAACCAGCGCAACAACGAGCGCCGCCAGTGTGTACGAGAGCATCAGCGCAAGGAGAAACGATACACTCGTCCCTCCCGGCTGGTCTGCCGATTGCCTGGTAATGCGCTGTGCCAGCCGTATGCCCAGCAACAATTCCGTGCCGGTCAGCGCGATCGAGACGACGTCGGGAATGTTGAATGCCCCAACCAGCGCGCCTTGCAGCCCCATGCCCAGGGCCGCGACGCCCAACAACACGACTTGCATCTCCGGATGCTGGGCAGGGTCGCCCGTGATCGCCCAGAGAAGAGCAAAGGCGAGCAGGATCAGCGCTTCGACGAGCAGGTACCAGGCGAGCGTTCCACGCCAGCGCGCCACCAGCTGTCGAGCCGGTAGCCGCTGCAAGTAGAGAGAGCCGAGTGTGACGCTCACGAGGAAGAGCAGAATCGCCACGACTGCGCGCACGAGTAGCGCAGTGTTCCCCTGAGCGATGGACAGACCGACAAACAGGATATTGCCGGTCATAAAGGAGGCGAACACACGGCCGACAGCCAGGTAGCAGAGCGCATCCGTCCAGCCCGCCGCGAGCGTCAACAGCAACAGCAGGCCGGTACGCAGCGCGCGCTGGGACGGCGCCGTGACAAACGCCGTCAGGGTCACCGCGCCCTGCCGCTGTTCGGTGCCCTTGTCCTCGCGCCAGGCGTCCCGCAGGAGGGAGTCGGACTCTTCACCCGTGCTTGCGCTGGTCATAGTTGCCTCCTTGCTAGCGACGACCTCGGGCGCATCCTTATGCCCAAGGCCGCCTGTACATCACTTGACGATGAGGGGCTTGTCCTTGCGCGTGGAGAGGGCGGCCATCGTCTGCTGGTCCACGTTCAGGTGCGCCTGCACCAGCTCGGGCGGGGTCAGCGCCAGCCACTGAGCCAGCGACACGTCGGCGTAGCGCGGGCTGCGGAACAGCGCGAGGAAGATCAGCGTCTCGTCGCCTGTGTTCTCGACGTAGTGTCCCATCGCGCGCGGCGCCACACCTACGTCGCCCGCCTGGTAGTCGAAGGTGCGCGCCTTGCCGCTCGCGGCGAACACCGTCATGCGCCCCTGACCGGAGACGTAGTACTGCCACTCGTCGGCGTTGGGGTGCCAGTGCAGCTCGCGCATCCCGCCCGGCTCGACCTCCAGCCGCGCCGCCGCGATGGTGGTCGCCGCCGGGAAGTTGGACGAGTCGGTGATGCGCGCCTGCCCGCCTGCGACCTTAATCGGCTCCTGGGCCAGCATATGGTAACTGAACCACCGCGGCACGGTGCCTGCTGGGGATTGGACGTCGTCCGTGGTGAGCGGGCCGGGCACGGCGCCGTCGAAGATGTAGCGCTCGTAGTCGGGGTCGCGCGGCAGGTTGGCGAAGGCCGCTGCGGGCAGGCCGAAGTTCTTGGCCAGCGCCGAGCGGGGCGTGTGCGTGAGCCAGTCGGTGAGCAGGAAGGTCTCGTTCTCCGAGAAGGCTCCGTCGTCGAAGACGAGCAGGAACTCACAGCCCTCCTCCAGTCCCTGGATGGAGTGGGGGATGCCGGCGGGGAAGTTCCACAGGTCGCCGACGCCCACGTCATCAATGAAGTTTGCCCCGTTTTGATCGACGGCGGTGATGCGGGCGCGGCCGGCGAGCATGTACGCCCACTCGGCCTCCTTGTGCCAGTGCAGCTCACGGATGCCGCCGGGCTTGAGGCGCATGTTCACCCCGGCAAGCTCCGTAGCCACCGGCAGTTCGCGCATCGTTACCTCGCGCGCCCAGCCGCCGGTCAGGACGCGGTTGCGCGCGGCGGCGAACGAAAACTTGAGGTTGGGGATGGTGCCATGGTCGGTCTGTGGGGACACTAGCAGGTCGGGATTCTCGCGCTCCAGTGGGAGGTTCCGCGGGCCGAGAATCGTCGCACCCAGGGCGCCCTCGATGGGCTCGGGCACACTGTCGTTGGATGTCACATCATGGGTTGGCTGTTGACTCGCCATATGCCTTTTCCTCTTTCTCTGACGCAAGTGGAACTCGTCGTACGCTGATTGGATAACGGTAGAGGTCATTGTTCTGCCTCTGAGGTGTCTGAGGCGCTGCCGCTCCTTTCACCGTCTAGGAAGTTGCTACGTCAGCGCCGTGACGATCCGCCGCCAGCTAACAGTGGTCGCTCCGTGCGCATCTGCACGGTCATTTCCTTCTATCGGTCCTTGTCGGTGGACCTGGAGAGAGTGTACGCTCTGGGGGTTGCTGGAGCGTGAAAATCGGCGTGCAGCGCATACCCCAACCGCCATCGCTGGCTCGCCTCGCTGACCCCTCCTGCATGTCAGTCAGCGTCCCTCAATCGACTTGCGCTAAGAGTTGACTCCGACCAGCCTTCTGAGGATCATCGGACACGCCCCGATGAGGTAGCCCACCGTCATATCCGCGCGATTCGCGCCAGCGCCGCTGAGCGGCGCCAGAAATATGTCGTTGAGCATCGCCCATATGCTCCAGCTGGTCCTGTCTCAAGAGCTGGCAGCCTGTCACGATCTGCCATCCAAAGGCTGCGCCCACGATCATGCGCTCGATGAGTCCCTGGAAGTCCGTTGCATACGTCGGCAAGGCGACATAGACAACGATGAGCAGCAGCACGACCAATCCGGTGAGGAGTGAGTACCACCCATAGCGCCGCCATCGCCAGCGCTGGTCGTCCCGCAATCGCAGTAGTCGCGCTCCGACCAGGAAGAATGCCAGGGTGAGCGCAGTGACTGCGGTGTAGAAGCCGAGGATATGCAGTTGCAGCGCCTTGTACTCGGTGAACACGCCGTCGTTTGCGATTCCGGCTCCGGCGAGCAAGAAAAGGGCGGTCATGGCGTTCACGCTCTTCTGACCGAGCGCGCCCCCCATCGCTCCACGCGCCCCAACGGCGAAGAGCATGATCAGCAGACCCGTCGCGATGAGGTCCTTGTTAAGGACCCAGGCGTGCTGGCCTCCGCCCAGATCGCTGATCGCTTGCGAGATGGCAGAGTAACCCGGACGCAGTATGCCATCCATCGTGATCACGAGCAGTGAGAGCGCGGCGCCCATCACCCCCGCGGATATAAACAGCCGCGCCAGGCGGTTCCGGTCCCGTGCGGCGCGTTCGGCAGAACTGCTTCTCGGCATCGTGACGGGTATATGAAGTAGCATCGTGTGCGCTCCGTGTTCATGACGATTCGTAACGTCGAAGAAGAGATAGAATGGCATGCGTTTGACTGGGCCACGGCGCACGATTCCTGCCGTGCCATCACGGGCCCCTTTGCACGCGCTTGAGGAGAGACAATGCGCCTTGCAGCAAAGCTCAGCGGGCGCGACTAGCTCAGCGTTACGGATTACTCCTGCTCGGGCCAGATAAAGACTGGATCGAGGCGATACCGGCGCATCTGCGTCACATCCAGGCCGTGAAACTCCTGCAGCTTCTGTCGGTACCAGACGTCGAACGGGTGCTGCGATGTCGCCCACGTGGTCCCAATCGCGTCGGGATCCTGCGCCTCAAAGTAGACGATGATGACCTCGCCGCCGCCCGCTTCACTAATCCAGAAGCGCGCGGCAGAGACGCCCTGGCGGCTCAGGGCCGCCACATACTCGGCATGCCGTGAGCCTTGCAGGTCCTGAATCCAGCGTCGCCAAGCTTCGGCCTTTCCTGGCAGCAGGGGAATCGCAGACGTGATAGCGGCCATAACTCATGCACCCTTCCGCTAATTGGTCACAGGCTACGCCCAGGCTGAGAGGTCGTGTCTGCGTGTATGCTGGCGCGCTGTAGCGCGGTCGCAGCAGACTGTCTCGAAGGCCTCACGCCGCGTAGCTGGGGCGGCCTGTTGGAAGGGTAGAACATCAGACGTCATTGTCGCGTGCAAAGCCGCGTGCACGAAGTGCGAAGCATGGCGCCTACGCGGCAGATAGGCCAGCCGTTGCGCACCGCTGGCTCCATCATCCTCTCGTGCCCACGTGCAGCTGTGAGGTGGTTCATCTGGTGTATTTCGCGTACAGAGCGGACGGGGACGACGGCAGTGGACCAACTTTGTCCGCAACTCGCATCCGCATAGCTGAAGTGAAAGGTCACCCGAGGGGGACGCGCAGCGCCTGCGACGTTGCGCGCACATAGGTGGCCTGGAGCTGGATGTCGTCAATGTGCTCCGCCAGGGCAGCCACAATGGCTTCTGCCCTGGCCTGCGCCGCCGTGGCGCCAGTGGCGTCACCCGACACCCTGCGCAGACCCGCAAGCTCCGCCTGCAGCTGCCACTGTTCGCCGGGCAGGCTCATCTCTTCGGCCAGCCGCAGGGCGGCCTCCAGATGCGTGATGGCCTCCGCACTCTGGCCCTCGAAGCGCGCCAACACCGCCCGCATGCGCAGCAAGACGAGCTGGTAGCGCCGATCGTGCCGATCAGGATGCTTGGGACGCAAACGCGCGGCCAGACGCTCCATGTCCGCACGCGCACGCTCCGTCTCTCCGGCCCGCAGCAGCGCCTCCGTCTCGTAGTGGCGTGCGAAATCAAAGAACAGGAGCCGCGCTTGCGCCGCATCCCGCAGGCTCATCGCCTGCAGAGCCGCCGCAGCGGACCCCGGCCAGTCACCGGCCAGGGCGCGGTTGGCGCAGCGGTACGCGAGTGGGCGAGCCGTCCCCCAGCTGTGAACTACTCCCGCCTGCTCGGCCAGCGCCAGCGCCTCCTCCAGCGCCGACGAGGCCTCCTCGATCTGGCGCAGGGCGTGTAGCATGTAGGCGAGCGAGGTCAACACGTTTAGTGTGAGTAACGGATCGCCGTCGACGCGGGCGGCGGCGAGGCCCTGCCGTGCGACCAGCAGCCCCTCTTCGTAGGCTCCCACCTCGACCAGCCCGACCGGGAGGGTATACCCGCAATAGAGCTGCGCATAGGCGCTTCCGCTGTCGCGCGCGAGCCGCCAGGCCATCTGCCCCACCTCCACGCCGGCCTGGAGGTCGCCTCGACAGATCTCGCCGAACGCTTGCACACTCAGCGCGGTCGCTTCCATGGCCCGATGGGCTGCAGCGGTCGCCGGCAGCGACCCCCCAAATGCCCAACGGGCCGCCATCTCTTGGGTCTGGAGCGCCGGTGTCGTGATCGCCATCGTCGGCCCAGCCCGCGCCTTCTCTTCCAGCATCTTCTCTGCAAGTGCGGCGTAACAAGCACGGGCCTCGGATGCCGCGACGACGCCCTCGTCCCACGCTCCAGAAAAGATATCGGTAATCGCGATACGCACGAGGCTGCGGGCGATGAGCTCGGGCGCCTCCGTCGTACGCGCCAGCTCTACAGCCCGTCGGGCGTGCCGCAGCGCCACGTCCACCTCGCCGGCTATCGTCGCGACCTGGCCGACGGTCCATTCCGCTTCGGCCTGCAAGGTGGTGTCGCCGGTCGCTTCGGCCATCGCGAGCGCCTCGCGCGCCAGGGCTTGTGCCGTCGCCAAGTCGTCGTAGGACTGCCAGGCCGTCAGCGCCAATCGGAGGAGCGCCATTCCCTCCAGGATGTGGTCGCCGCGCTCCCGCGCGTGCAGGCGCAACGCTTGGTACGCGCTCCGCGCCTCCTCCCAGGCTCCGATCCACTCGTACGCTCGCCCTAGTTGGGTGTAGAGCCGTTCCTGCCCCTCTGTGGGCAGCTGCCCGCCCTCCTCGCTCCACCCTTCGGTCAGCAGACGCCGGGCCTGTTCATAGTAGCGGATCGCGTCGCGTACAGCATAGACGGCCAGCGCCACATCCCCGGCGGCGACGCTGGCGCGGAGCGCCGGTTCGCGCAGTCCAGCCAGGAGCGCATGATGCGCAAGGTCAGCGGGCGCCGCACGCGCGCCCTTGTGTTCCAACAGCTCGTAGGCGCGCCGATGCAGGACACGCCGACGCACGGCGCCCGTCTCGGTATAGATCACCTCGCGGAGCTTGTCATGCGTGAACTGGCAGGTTTCACCTCCGCTGCCACCGCCTGGCTCGACCTGCATCACAAGATGGCGCTCCGCCTCCTCCAGCGCGTCGAGTCCTGTCGCTTCGTCGAGATCCGCCAGCGTCCATGCCTGCTCCGGCCGGAAGCGGGTTCCCAGCACCGCTCCTGCCATCAGGAAGTGACGGGTGGATACGTTCAGGCGCTCCAGCCGCTGCTGGACGACCGCGCGCATGGAGGCGGGGAGCAACCGCCCCAGATTGTCGATCTCCTGCGGCGACGCCTGCACGCGCAGCTGCCATCGCGCGCTCGTCTGTCTGCTCGTTCGCGCCATGGCCGGAAGCGACACATCGCGTTCCTCCCAGGCCAGCACGCCCTGCTCGGTAAGCATGCGCAGCATCTGCACGAGATAGAGCGGCTGCCCGCCGGTTTCTGCGTGGAGCCGCTGCGCCAAGTGCGCGATGGTCTGCGACGGCGCCTGTCGTTCTCCTCCCAACGTCGACAGCGCGGGAAGCGCAAGATCTGGTGCGCCACCATCGCCGGTTCCGACAATATCTTCGACGGTCAGCTCCTCCAGAAGTCGGTGCAATGTGTCGGCCTCGAGCGCGCCCAGAGCGATCGTAGACATCTCTGTCTCACCGACTTCGCGCGCCAACTCCCGCAGCCAGTCACGCAACTCGTCGTGTGTACCTAGGTCCTCACTGCGCACGGTCAGCAGCGCCATCACCGGAGCGCCTGCCTCACGCCAGCGGCGGACCACGAAGCGCACGAGATCGCGCGTGCCCACATCCGTCCACTGCGCGTCATCGAGGAACAGCACCAAGGGCGCCTGGGACGCGCCCTTGCCCGACTCTTGCATCCGGCCGGTCAGCGCCAGTCCCAGCTGGGCCACCGCCTCGAAGAGCCGCTCTGCGGCGACGTTGTCTCCCCCCTCCGGCGCAGCCAGGTCGGGATAACGCTCGCGCAGCTCCGGCAGCAGGCGGCTGAGCTCGACCAGCCAGACGTCGTCCAGCAGGTCGTCAGGCGCCCGCTCGCGCTCCAGTCGTCTGCGCAGCGCCTCAACCAGCGCCTGGTAGGGCAGGCGTCCGCCTGCTTCAAACGCCTGCCCGCGCAGGACCTCGGCCCCCCGCGTCTGGGCCGCCCAACGCACAAACTCGACGGCGAGCCGGGTCTTGCCGATGCCGCCAGCGCCTTCTATCACCACCGCTGTCGCTGCCCCCTGCCGCGCCCGCTCAAAGGCCGCGACCAGCGCGAAGAATTCCGCTTCCCTGCCAGCCAGCGGTAGCGCCAGCAGCGATGAGTCGTCCAGGGGCTGCATGTGCGGCACAGCCGGGCGCGCTCCAGATGCCGGCGCAAGCGTGGAAGCGCCTCGCGATCGAACACTCTCACCGGACCCCTCAGGCCGTTCGGCTCCAGCGGCCTGACGGCGTATCCGCTCGGCCAACGCGACCGTCTCTGGGGCCGGCTCGACACCGAGGGTGCGCGCCAGCGTCCCGCGGCAGCGCGAATACGTGGCCAGCGCCGCCGTGCGGTCACCCGCAGCTGCGTGCGCCTCCATCAGCCGTCGGTAGCCCGCCTCCTCCAGCGGATTGCGCTCCACCCACCGCGCGGCCGTCTCGAGAGCGGCGGTAAAGGCTCCGCCCTCCACCTGCACGCGGCTCAGCGCATCGAAAACGCGATCCATGCGCCCTTGCCAGTAGGCGCGCTGCTGCTCTGTCCAGTCGGTAAACCCGTCGCTGTCCTCGACGTCGAAACCGGCGAGAAACGTTCCTCGATACGCTGTCGCCGCGATCGTTAGTACCTGCTGCTGCCGGCGCAACTCCTCGACGGGGGGCCGGGCAGACACAGCGCCTTGGACTGGCGCGCGCTGCGCGGTGAGCCGCGCCGCGAGCGCCGCTCCCTGCTCCAGCGTGTCGAGATCGAGGCGGACGGTGACATCACCGTTGCCCGTCACGCCGCCGACGCTCTGCGCGCCTGTCATTTCTGGCGCGTCCCCTGTAGGGGAGGGGGTCCTCGGAGAGCGCTCGATCCACAGGCAGTCGCGCCCCAGCCGGTCGTGTCCACTGCGCAGTAAGAGCTCGGTCGCGTGTGTCGCGGCTCGTCGTTCTCTGGCGCTTTCCTCTCGGCCGTCGCTCGCCTTCTTGATCGCTTCGGCGAAGCCATCGGTCAGGGACTGGCGCAGCAGGCGCAGGGTCGAGCGGAGGGTGGCGCGGCCGCGTGTCTCCTCGGTGTCGGGCCAGAAGAGGGCGGCGAGCTGCTCGCGCGGCTGTGGCGTGCCGGTCACCGCCAGATAGAGGAGCAACGCCAGCGTCTTCTTGGTGCGGAAATGGAGCGCCGTGTCCTCCAGGCGCACATCCGGTATGCCGAGCACATCTACGTGCAGAGTGAGCTGCTCTGCGTGCGCCCGGGGGAGTTCGTTGGCGTGGTGCTTGGATGGCTCTTCATCCATGCCCAAGCCTCCCTATCGAGTGATCGCTTCGCGTTGAGGCTCTACGGTAGTTGCGGACAGAGTGGACATGAGCATGCCACCTAGCGTCGCAAAGCGCAAGCCCATGCGCAACCGACTGCCCATGCCCAGCGGACGCCGGCGATAGCGGGCAGGAACGCCGTTGCACGTGGACTTGCACGCGCCAGCATCGCGGAGGTTTTACGCTGTCCACAAGGTCGCCAAGTACACAGGCGGCACGAAGAGAGAATAGCGTGAAGTTCATGCTGACGGGTCCAGAGCGAGATGGTCGCACCTGCCGCCTACCGACTGCTCTCGCGTGTGATTACCTCGCCGCGCCCTGCCGCGGGCGCTCTTCTCTCGCAAGAGGATCGACTCCGGTCTCGGATGCTCCTCACACCAAAGGATGGAAAGGATGTGGAGAATGGCTACGGAGAAGACGCCATCTGGCACGCGCCTGACCTGGAAGACATGGGGGATAGGCGCCTTGGTGGCCCTGCTCGCGCTGCTCGATCTCGCCTCGCTGCTGCTGCCAGCCCTCGGGAGTGACGCTGCTTCCCAACCTGCCACCGGGACGGTTCTGCCGCACACGGCCCCACGCAATCATCAGCCTGTTCCGCACGCGCAGCAGGATTCGACTAGCGCTGATTGGTCGGGCTACGCGAGAACGGGAGGTGCCTACACCAGCGTCTCCGGGACGTGGACCCAACCGAGTGTAACATGTTCAGCTCGCCAGACCGCGTACGCCGCGTTCTGGGTGGGCCTCGACGGCGATACCTCGACTACGGTCGAGCAACTCGGGACGGAGAGCGATTGCTCTCGGGGCACGCCGACCTACTCGACGTGGTATGAGCTGTATCCGGCGAATCCAGTCACCATCGAGCAGCCGGTCACCGCCGGTGACACTCTTAGCGCCTCGGTGACGGCCACCGGCTCAGGTGGCTTCACACTGACGCTCAGCGATACCACCCAGGGGTGGACCTTCACGACCACGGGGACGGTCACCGACGCGCAACTGAGCTCGGCGGAGTGCATTGCCGAGGCTCCTTCGGACGGTCGGCGCACGCTACCGCTCGCCGACTTCGGCACAGTGACCTTCTCGCAGTGCACGGCCAACGGCGCCCCAATCAGCGCCAACCCCAACGTTGATGCGATCGCACTCACCACGCCGCGTGGCGTGGTGGAGGCCCAACCGTCCATCCTCTCTGCTGGTGGCGCGAGCTTCAGCGTTACCGTGCAGCCAAGCGGGGCGTAGGGGCGTCAGGAGCGTTCGGGAAACGGCCTCATGTTCGGGGCCATCCCGGATTCACCTCGCCACTGACTCAAGGAGGGGGTTGAGCAGTCCGCTCGCGATTGTTCACTTGGGTGGCTGCAGCCGTGTGGTCACAGCAGTGCGGCCACAACAGGTGAAGGAGGCAAGGGCCACGGTGCAGCCGGCGAAGGCATCGGCCCCGCCTCCGAAGAGACCATCCAGCGAGTCGCCCAGTGGATGCGGGAGGCGCCTTTGGAACCCAAAAAGATGCTAGGCGCCCTGTTCGGCCATCTGGGAAACCTGCTGTGGTATGGCGCTCGATTTGATGAACGTTCAGCGAACAGTACGAAGCGTATGAGGAGGTAAGTAGATGACCGTGTCACTCAAGATCCTGTGGGGTGTGGTCGCGCTGTATGTGGCGATGACCGTGATCAATGCGCTGCGGCCGAATACGATCCCCGTCGCAGTGCTGGTGCTGTTCCTGTTCGCCTTCGTGCTGCTTCACGGGGCCTTGCGCTACCGGTTGAGCGGTATCCTAATCTTTATCGTCATCGCGCTCGTCGTCAGCAACATCCTGGAAAACACCAGTATCCTGACAGGCTTCCCCTTCGGACACTATCACTACACGGATGCCCTCGGCCCCAAGCTCTTCCTGGTGCCTGTGCTCATCGGCCTAGCCTACATCGGCACTGGCTACCTCGCCTGGGTCATCGCGACCGTCCTCGTCGGCGACCTGCGCCACGAGTCGAGCGCGTTTACGACCTTTGCCGTCCCCCTCATCGCCTCGTTCGTGATGGTGGTGTGGGACCTCTGCTTCGACCCGTCGCTTTCGACGATCGCACAGAACTGGATCTGGGAGCAAGGTGGCGGGTTCTTCGGGGTGCCACTGACCAACTACCTGGGGTGGTTCCTGACCGTCTACCTCTTCTATCAGCTGTTCGCTCTCTACATTCGCTTCCGCCCGTCCGGTCGCGTCGCGAGCCCAGCGATGCCGCGGTCGTTCTACTTCCAGGCGGTGGCGCTCTACGCGGTGATGGGACTCTCGTTCGTCTTGCGGTATCTGCGCCTGAGTGGGAGCACGACGCCGGTGACCGATGCGTCGGGCGCGGTGTGGCAGACGGGCGATATCCTCGAGACGGCCGCCATCGTCAGCATCTACACGATGATATTCATCGCGGTCATGACGACCGTGAAGCTGATTCAGCAGTCCGCCGTGGCCCCCGAGCGTCTCGTAGATAGGCGACTCGTTGGCAGCCGTGAAGGTGGTTCGGAACACGCCTCCTAGGCGCGCGATCGCACGCTGGACCTATGCGGCGAGGGGTTATAAGGGTGTGTGAACTAGCCCCCATCCACTTGGCTCGGCCTGAACTGGTCGTGCAAGCCGTGGGGCGCGGGGTCTGGCTTTTCGGACGGCGACGCGGCGGGCCGATGTCGCACAGTCGGCTGCCGCGTGCAACACGCAAAGCGACGATGTCTGGCAGACACGGTGGAGCGACCTCTTGTCGCTTACATCCTCGGTGATACGGAATCCGTCGGAGATGTTGGCATCTCAAGGCATGAGACCGGTCAAAGTCGCGCCACAGTTGAGCGTGGGCGAACTCGCACACCGGTACCCTCGGGCACAGGAGCCGCATGAGCGCTGATAGGGCCCCATCTCCTCACTATGGCGAGATTTTTCCCATCCTTCTCCAAGAGTATTTTCATTCTGGGCTCTTACGCTGATAGACGTGAAGCCTCCTGAGCACTTCATGGTCAGGGATGTTCCCTCAGGTACAGACAGAACAGGATGTCAGGAAGATGTCGATACGAACGGCGCCGTCAAGAAAACTAGTCATCAGTGTTACTTTGCTCTTACTTGCAGCAACCGCGCTCCTGGAGGCCTGTGGGAGCAGCAGCAGTGGAACAGCCAGCCGCCCCGGCAGCGGCGGAGCCAACGCGCGGTCTGGACCAGCCGCCGGGGGAGCCGCCGGCACGGTCGGCAGCGTGTCTACGTCGAGCTTCACACTGTCGACAGCAGGAGGACAGCAAGTGACCGTCGACGAGGCGTCCTCCACGACCTACGAGCTGGGGACGAGCTCGACCTCGGCGAGCGCCATTACCAAAGGCGAAACCGTCCTCGTGCTTGGGACGACCAGCGGAACGACTATCACAGCCACGCAGATCATCTTGCAACCAACGGGCGACTACGGAGCTGCGGCTTCCGCGGCGGCAGGGGTGATCCCCTTCCAGCAAGGCGCGCCGTCCACCTCAAAGCAGGTCGGTCAGATCCCGGCGAACTACACTCAAGGGGCGGGGACGATCGTCAGCGGAATGGCAGCGAATAAGGCGACGGAAGCTGCGCTGGCCGCCTACCCAGGGGGCGTCGTCGACCGTGTGGTACAGCTGAGCGACGGCGAGTACGAGGTCCACAACATCGGCGTCAACTGGCCGCACCACGTCTTCGTCACCCAGGACTTCCAGGTCGTCGGCGCCAACTAGCCGCCCCGATAGGGCATACAGCAGCTCGGACGGCGCTCAGACCGCCTGTGCCACGCACGGTAGCGGGGCAGCGCACGTGGTAGCGCCCAGACCTCATCCGTTCGACGACCTGTGTGCACTGGTGGTCGCAACGGCGCCTGGATGGCGGCGGTGGGGCAGCCGGAGACGCGCATCGGTGGGCTCTGCCGGGAGCTGGGCGTCACACGCCAGACGCTCTACCGCCATGTCGGGCCGACTGGCGCGCTCCGGCCTGATGGGAAGCGGCTCCTCGAGGGGCACCGCCGATAACGCCATGAAGACGATGGATGACCCCAAGACGGGAGGCGAGCGCGATGTGCGCCTTCGTGGTACGCGCTATGATTGTTCTCGCCAGTCGTTGGCCATCTCATGTGGTAGAACTCGCCCGGCGGCCGCGGCGGCGCAGGGTGAAGCGGTCAGATCGTGCCGAGATATATTCGCTGCCAGGTCTCGGACGCGACGCCGACGAGCGCTGGCTGATAGTTGACGACATTGGCGCGCAGCAGATAGGCGTTTTGCCCCTCGACCAGCGGAATCGACGCCACATTCGTGACGAGCAACTGCTCCGCCTGATGGTACTCGTTCATCCGCTTACTCGCATTCAGTTCGGCGTCTCCCCGCCGCATCAACGTCGTGGCGGCGGGGAGATCGACACTGCCAGGGTTAAATGCCGCATCCGGCAGGAAGAACAGCGAGAGAAAGTCCTGCGGGTCGGGATAATCCGCCGCCCACGGCGCCCAGTAGATCTGCCAGGAGGGGGCCCCAAATTTCCCGAAATAGTCACGCCCCGACAGCGGGTGGAGCGCGATGGGATAGCCTGGAAGCGCATCCGCCCACATGCTCTTGGCTTCCTGCATGGTGGTCTCGAAACTGTCGATATACCACAGGGTCACCGGTGGGCACGTGCTCAGCGCTCCGGCGCACTTGTCGTTGGCGTAGCTCTGCCCCAGCGCTTTCGCCTTGGTCACGTTCCCCTGCAGGCTCGTGCTCCCGTCTGGCCCTGCGATGGTGGCGTCGTAGCCAGGCATCCCGCTGGGCACGAGATGGTTGGTCGCCAGACACGCCCCACAGAAGGTCTGATCCTGCGCCAGCCGCTCCTTGTTCAAGGCCAGCGCGACCGCCTGGCGCATGGCAGATCGTCGAAGGGCGGCGTCGCCCAGGTGACATGGAAATATTGGAGGAAGAGGGAATTGGCGGTATGGTAATCAGGTCGCAACCTCGCGCTGGGAATCGCGGCGTTATCCAGCGCGACGACCTCGCGCTCGCCAGCGAGGTACGCGGTGTACATCGCGTTGTGGCCAGCGTCTGCATCCGAGCCGGAATAGATCGTGAACTCGATCTGACGCAGAACCGGCTTCTTGCCCCAGAATCTAGGATTGCGCTCCAACACGATCTTGTGGTCAAAATCCAGACCGGTGACCTTAAAGAGATCGCCGCCGAAGCCATCCCCGTCGGCGAGGTGGTTCGCCCAGTCCGCGCCATACTTCTCCACCAGCGTGCGTGGCACAGCCCAGGAGGCGTATGTGGTCAGTTGCGCCAGAAAGCTCGGTGTTGGCCCCGCCAACTGGATGGTCAGGGTCAGCGGATCCGTGATGCGCAACGACTGACCGATCAGCGTCGCGATGGCTCCATCCGCTTTGCCATCCTTGCAGGGCTGGCTATTGAACGCGTCGGCGTTCTTGATGGCGAGCAGGAAGGTTGCATTCGGCGATGCCGTGCAGGGATCGAGCGTCCGGTTGATGGAGTACGCGAAGTCCTCCGCCCGGATCGGCGTGCCGTCGCTCCAGGCCATGTTGGGATGCAACGTGAAGGTAAAGCTGGCACCATCCTTCCCTACTTGAACTTTGGAGGCCGCCCAGTTCTGCACGCGCGAGTCCTTATCGGACCTGACCAGCCCTGGGAAGATCAGTTGTTCTATGGAGATGAGATTCGCCGAGCCCGTGAGGGACGGGTCGAGTGATGTTTCGCCCGGCTTCACCAGCCGGCCCTCGCGCCACACCTGTTGGGCGTCGGGCAAGGCGGGAATGGTGGGTTTGGGCACGTAGAAGGGGACGAGCAGCGCCACCAGGAGTGGCAGCGCCAGCGCGGCCTCGTAGAGGCGCCAGCGCCGGTTGGTCTTGCGTCCAGCGAGCCAGAGTATGCGCACGAGATACACGACGCACAGGGCGACAAGCAGGCTGAAGCCGATGATGCCCGTATACCCCGCCAGCCAGACCAACCCTCGGGAGTAGGCGGCGGTGACATTTGTGATCGCGGTTCCGAGTTGACTAATCGACGTCACGCCGACGAACGGCAGGATGCTGGCCAGAGAGGCAATCAACGTGATCGCCAGGAGCACGGCGCCGACAATGGCGTCGCGTTTGCGCTGATCGAGCGGTTCATCAGCCATTGGACACTCCCTTCGTTGCTTGCGTGAGGCATGCGTATGGTCGTGAGCGCGCCGACGGGATAGGGTGGGCGTGGCGATGGCTCTGGGCAGCCATCAGCCACGTCCACTCATGCGCAGTCGCGTCATATCGGTGTAGATTCCCCAACGCGCGAACCTCGACAGCGGAGGACCAAGGCGTGCGGTGGTCTACCACGGCATGGGCCGACACCGATTGGCCGTTGTTAGCCGTTGTCGCCGGAGTCGCCGTTGTCGCCGGAGTCGCCCTCGTCTTGGTCGTCGCTGGACTGGAAGTAACGCTGCAGCGCCCAGTCAGCCACCGAAGAGCCTAGACCCTCACCCGCGACCACGGAGGTGCGGTAATGGAAGCCAATCCAGACGCGCGCGTCGATGATCTGGTTGTTGAGGTCTTGCGCGGTGGCAAAGTGGCGCGACGTCGTCAAGGTCGTGGCGCCGCCCTGCGCGCCGGGAATGGTGACATCGATATTGTCCGTCCCCAGCGCGTGCGCCAACACCGCCGCCAGCGCGCTCGTTACACAGCCGTGCGCGGAGGGGTACTCGGGATGGTTCGGGGTGGTGACCAGCGGGCTCCAGGTGGGGTCGGGAGCGGTGGGGTCGGTGCGGATCGCGGTGACGGGACGCCAGAGCTGATAGGTATACTTTGAGTCCCAGCAGCCGATCCCCGCATCGGCCGTCACCATCATCCCCATCGCCAGCAGACGCACGGCGTCGACGAGGTCCATGCCGTGCTGGGTCGCCACCGCGCGCAGCGTCTGGTTGTACTGGTTGATGACGTTGGCGTTCCAGAAGTAGGCGACCGCCGTCTGCTCGGGTGTGCGCACGGCGCTGTTGACCGCCCCGTACCTCCTGGTTTCGTTGAGGTCTGTCGCATACTGGGCGCTTGCGAGCGCCGGTGGCGGGGGAGTGCGGAACTGCGCTGAACTCGTGAGCGTCCACGGCTGCATGAAGGCGAGCCAGGGCGTCTGCGCCGACTGCAGCGAGGGCGGTGGCGCGAAGACCCACAGGCCTGGCGCCGCTGGCCCCTGGCCATAGGGTGTGCTGATGATCGCGTTGCGCCCATCGTTGGCCCGCAGGGCTTCGATGTCGGCCGCCGCCGCCTGTCCGACGGCGATCCCTTGCGCTGTGCTTGCATCCGCTGGGAGCGCCGCAATCGCTGTGGCGTACTTCGTCGCCAAGACGCCGCCGGGATCGCCCAAGTAGTAGACGAGTGTGTTATAGGACGCCGCGATCACCGCCGCCTGGAGCGACGCACTGTGAGGATTCGCTTGGAAGCGGTGGTAGGGTTGATAGCGGTGGTCGAGATGCGTCACCGCGTCGTAGACCGCCGCCTGGACGTAGGACATGTAGAGCAAACCCTCGGGCTGGAACAACGCGCGCGGCGGCGCGCCGGGGGGAACGCCGTCCAGGGTGCGGGCCGCGCGGACGGCGTCGACGGCGGTGGCGTTCCAGTCGAGTGCGACCTGCGCTGAGACGGGCGCTTTGGACATCGTGACGGCCTGCGCGTGGGTCGTCGCCGCAGCGAACGCCGCCAACACGAGGGCGGCAGCCACGATTGTGAGGAAAGCGACCCTTCCTCGACTCCTGCTGATCATTGCCAGTGTCATCGTCCGATCCTTTCGTTGCGCTACGACGCAGTCGCGTCATGCCGTTGTTGCGCCAGCGCTCGAACCACGACTGCTGAGGATCGAGGCGCACGGCGTGCGACAACGGTTTGGGCCGACTGCGTAGCACTTACCTACGGCGGCCACCGTTATGGGCCCCATATTGCTCTACAGATGTGTGTGTGGCCATGCAGAATCGGCGGAACAACCCACGGAATTCACCCCCGGTTTCTCGTAGTATCCGTGCGATTGCGGCCGATTGAAGTGATAGAATGAGACCGCATTATTGGCAGCCTCTAGCGGAAGGAGCAGTCGCTCCTTCTGGGACCGCAGGAGGCGCGCATCATGTCCGCGCCAGTACGGGATTCGTTTGGCCAGTTATTGCGTCGCTACAGGCTGGCGGCTGGCTACTCGCAGGAACGCCTCGCTGCGCTGAGTCGGCTTGGCGTCCATACCATCGCTGACCTCGAACGGGGCGTCAGCCTGTTTCCGCACGCTCATACTGTCGAATCGCTGGCTGACGCCCTGCACCTCACCGGATCGACGCGCGTGTCGTTCCTATCCGCCGCCCGTCGCCCCAGCGCCGCGACGTCGCAGGGCCAGGAACCAGCGCGAACCAGCGACATTGGCGCCCCTAACTTTGTGGGTCGCGCGAGCGAGTTGGCCACAGGCGCCCGCTTCCTCGCCGGAGAAGGGCCGTGTGTGCTGCTCTTCGCCGGCGAGCCAGGCATCGGCAAGTCACGCCTCCTCCGTGAGCTAGCAATTCAGGCGCGGGGAAGTGGGTGGCGTGTGGTCGCGGGCGGCTGCGACCAGCGCAGTGGCCGTGAACCCTACGCTCCGTTCGTGGAGACGCTAGACGAGTCGCTCCTCGCCACATCGCCCTCGCGTCGCAAGGGCGACCTGAAGGAGTGTGACTGGCTGGCACGCCTGGGACCGGAGCTGGCCAAGAAGATCAGGATCCCTGTGCCCGAATGGTCGCTCACGCCTGAACAGGAGCGGCGGATGATCTTCGCCGCAGCACACCGCTACCTGCTCAACATTGCTGGCCCAGCCGGAACGCTGCTCATCCTCGATGACTTGCAGTGGGCGGGCCTCGACGCGATCGACCTGCTCGCCTTTCTTGTCCACACACACGCCATCGAGGCGCCGACTGATTCCTCCCCGCGTGCGGCGTTACGGGTGCTGGGGGCGTATCGCACGAGTGAGGTGCAGAGCGGTCATCCGCTCGAGAACTTGATCGTTGACCTTGCGCACGATGAGCGCGTGAGCCACCATGACTTGCAACGGTTGAGTCCCGCAGAGGCGCGCTCGCTGGCGACGAGCCTCGTTGGCGCTGCGCTTGACGCTGAAGGGTGGGTCACAGAGGTCGTCGCACGCGCCGATGGCGTGCCGTTCTACCTGGTGAACTTCGCGCAGGCGTTCCGTCCTGGTGTCGACGCCGCGCCGCTGGCCGACGAGCGCAACGTTGCTGTCAGAGAGCTCAAGGTCCCCTGGCTGGTCACCGCAACGATTCGCCGTCGCCTCTCAGCGTTGCCGCCCGACGCGCAGGAAACGCTGGCCCTGGCGGCGATCATCGGACGTGTCACGCCGTTCGAGCTGCTCCGCCACACACGCAAGAGCATCGGAGACGAGCTGACCCTCTCGTTGGAGGCGGCATGTCGCGCCCAATTGCTCGAAGACGTCAGTTCCAGCGTCGCCGCCTACCGCTTTACGCACGATCTGATTCGCGAGACGGTCTTTGCCAGCCTCAGCAAAGCGCGCCAGGCGCTCCTGCATCGCACCGTCGCCGACACACTCGAACAATTGCCCGAGCCAGAGCGGATACGTCACATTGCGGCGCTGGCAGATCACCTGACGCAGGCTGGCGAGCCAGCACGAGCGTTGCCGTATGTCCTGCTGGCAGGAGATCAAGCAGCGGCGGTCTACGCCCATAGCGGAGCCGAACGTCACTTCCGCGTGGCAGCTAGCCTGGCGACGGACCTGGGCGATCGGGCGCGCGAGGCGGAGGCGCTGGAGAAGTTGGGCGGTGCCATCCACCTGTTGGGTCGCCATGTCGAAGCCGCCGACGGATGGCAGGGAGCGCTGCGCAACTACCAGGACCTCCACGATCCGCTCGGCGAGCTGCGCGCGCTGGCGGGCTTGCTCCTCTCACAAGCCGAGGTCGGACGCGAGAAGTTGCACGAGACGGTGGCGCTGGCGAGAACGATCCTGGCGCGGATCGAGCCGCCGGATGGCGCTAGCCTCACTCCCTCACTAGGATCGGCGCTGGCGGGGACGCACAGCAATCTCGGCTGGATTCTGTGGACCTCTGGTCGTTACGCCGATGCGCAGGTCGACCTTCGGAAGGCCGTTTCCCTTGCTCATGCTGTGGATGATGAGGCGCAGCTCGCACAGGCGCAGTTCCGGCTCCTCATCTCAGGAGGCGCTGAGGCGACGGCGGAGGCGTTTGAGGAGACGTTGGCGTTGGCGGAGCGGTCTGGACAGACCGCCATGGTCGTCACGTCGCACAACATGGCTGGAATTATGTATGAGGACGCTGGAGACTTCGCACGCGCGCTGGCGCACATGGAGCAAGCGGTGGCCATGGCTGAGCGGCGGCAGGATCCACGGCATCTCGCGTGGCAACTGAATAATTTCGCAGGGTTCCTCTTTGACTACGGTGACTGGGGGCGCATGCGCGACCTGGCGACGCGCTCGACCACGATCATGCGCGAGGCCGATCGCCATGGCGAGACGTGGCAATCGGCTGGCATCGCGCTGTGGCCCGGCTATTTTGCGCTGATCGAGGGGCGCGAGGAGGAGGGCGAGCGGCTCCTCGAGGAGGCGATGGTACGCATCGCGCAGGTGGGGTCGGTCTTCCTGCTGCAACACGCGACGTGCAGGCTTGCGGAGGTAGACTTGCTCGCGGGTCGAGCCGAGGTGGCGCGGCAGCGCCTCACGACACTGCTCGACCATCCGCATCCCACCCCTGCCGAGAACAAGGCCCGCGAGCCGTTGCTTTTCCTGGCATGGGCCGAGATGACGCTGGGCAAGGCGCCGTTGGCCGAGGCGCGCGTGAGGACAGTGCTTGCCGATGCCTCGCCGCTTTTCCGCACACAAGCCTTACGCATACAGGGGCTGCTCGCGACGCGACAAGAGCACTGGGAGGCGGGGGTCGCAGCTCTGGAGGAAGCGGTTGCGAGCGCACACGCGATGCCATTTCCCTATGCCGAACTCAAGGCGTTCTGGGTCTATGGCCAGCTCGAAGCGGCGCGAGGCGAGCCAACAGCCGCACGGAGGCGATTCGAGGAGGGGCTAGCGATCTGCGACCGGCTGGGCGAAGGACTCTATCGCAGGTACATCACGCGGGAGCTGTCCACGCTTTCAAACGGCTGAGGACAGCGCGGGAAGGGATGTCTCATGGCTAGCAGACAGTCTCGTGCCTTTGGACAACTGCTCCGGCGCTATCGGCGCGCAGCTCGCCTCAGTCAGGAGGCGCTAGCGGCGAGCGCTGGGCTCGGCGTGCACACCATCGCCGACCTCGAACGTGGCGTAACCCACTCTCCACACCCACATACCATCGCTGCGCTCGCCAACGCGCTGCGCCTCCCCGACGCCCCGCGCGCCGAGTTCGCGGCCGCTGGCCGACGCCGCGCTGTCTCCCTCTTTGAGGAGGAGTCTGCCTCTATCGACACGTCGCCGCGCGCGCCGCTCTTGGTGGGACGGGCACGGGAGCGCGCCCTGTCCGGGCGCTTACTCGGGGGCGAGGGTCCACCGCTGCTACTCTTCTCCGGTGAGCCAGGGATCGGCAAGTCTCGTTTGCTCCATGAGGTGGCTGCAGAGGCGCGCGCGCACGGCTGGCATCCCCTTCCGCGCCGTCGTGGCCGACAGCCTCTACGGTGAGCATCCAGAGTTCAAACGCACAATGTGGATAGCCGACATTCCCTATGTGCTAGCAATCAAGCCCTCCCAGATCGTCTGGACATCGCCGCCCGAGCCAGAGTCGTCGTGGGAGGCGGACGACCGGCTGCGCCGGGGAGCGGCCAACGATGCGAGCCATCCGGGAGCCTGGACGGCGGTCGTGCGTCGGTTCCACGACGGTCACGAAGAGACCTGGTGGGCGGTCGATCTGCGGCTGGGCAGCTACGCGCCTGGGTATCTCACACGTCTGGTGGTGGCGACCAGCGATCCGCGCACCCTGCCGGACGCGAGCACCTGGTACCTGGTGACGAATCTGTCCTTGCCTGGGACGGCGCGGGCCACCGCGCACCCCGCAGTGCCCGCGGGCGAGCTCGCCGAGGTGGTGCGGCTCTACGGCTTGCGCCAGTGGGTCGAGCAGGGCTACAAACAGGTCAAGCAGGAGCTGGGCTGGGCGGACTTCCAGGTGTACTCCGACCGCGCCATCCGCCACCATTGGGCCTTGGTCTGCTGCGCCTTTGCCTTCTGCTGGTGGGCGGAAAGTCGGCGCACCGACGAGGCCCGATGCCCGCGCCGCCACAGCCTCCTGCCACGACCCGTCCGGCACGACCCTCCCGCTCGCGCGACGAGCCGGGAGCGGGGGGAAAATGGAGGCCACCAGCGGACCTCGCTCGCCGCACTTCCCAGCTCCTCCAGGCTGCCCTCCTGGCCACGCCCTCCGGTACGTGCAGAGTTGGCTTGATCCCTGGCGCACGCTGCGGCGGTGGCAAGCCTGGTTGCACGCCCCACCGCCACCCGCGCTCCAGGCGCTGCTGGACGCGCTGACCCGTGGCCACCCCCTGTATCTGTATCTCCGCCTTTAACAAAGTACCGATGAGCGATGGTTGGTCAAGTAGGGGAGAAGGCCCCAAGATTTCGGCACTGGACGCACTCGGTTGCTAACGCGTCGCTGCCCTTGTTTCCCGGACCGACGTCCTGACTTGACCAACCATCGATGAGGCACGCCTACAGACAGGGTCATGCGTTTCTGTCGTGTGCGTAGGCCTCTGAGCACGCGGAACGCATCGGTGTCGCTCACGTCATCTCCTAAGTAGATGACGGACTTCAGCTCATGTTCGTCGATCAACCGGCGGATGCCTTCACCTTTGTTGGTGACTACTGGCGGAAACAACTCAAAGGCAAGCTTTCCCCCACGGTATCACAAGCCGTGAGCTCGGGCCACACGGCGGGCAACCCCTCGACTTAGTTGCTCACCTGCCACCTTATCGCCTGCTAGCCGCCAGTGGACTCCACCTGTGATTCCTTTCCGTTCCATCCATAACCCTGGAATTTGTGGTGACAATTCCGCCTCAATTTCGTCCAACGCTGTTGGCCTCCATCAGTTGTGGATTACCTGAGATACTTGAGACTACCCGAGAGACCCAGCAGCGCGTACCGCTCCTCTGGCGGCTTGGTGTTCACTTTACCGGCGAGAGAGACCACATTATGGACGTCAACCAGGCCAGCTTCAGCGGCCTTCGCCTTTTGCGAGCGCAGCGTATAGCCCGTCAACAGCACACGCTATCGCTTCATCCAGCGTGGGCGCTGCGATACTCTCCAGATCATCAAAGTCCATGGTCGCCGGTTCACAGCAATAGCGTTGGACGTTGGGGTCGTAAGCGATGGATAGATACGGTTCTGCTTGGTTATGCGCTTCAGGGTCGTACCTCGGCGGGTTATCTTCATCTGAATACACCACGGCAAAGATTTCGCGCAGATCATCTTCCTCAAATTCGTCCGCAGTGTCAAAGAGTATGATGGAGACGTCCCAAAACAGGTCAGGGTCTATCTTGATACCTGGCGAAAGCTCGAAGCGCTCATCCGGGCCAGTGGACTTGCGAAACACCTGGAACGTCCGATCAGAGTAGATATGCTTCTGGACGTAGACGGTCGGTTCTTTGTCGTCAAGGATGTCCACGTTGAGAATGCGGGGTTGCATAGCGCCATTCCTTTCGTTCTCGCTAGACGGCCATGACGCGGAGTAGCGCCAGACTTTGGCGACAATCAGGAAGTGCGCGATGCACCTGGCTTTCAGTCGCCACACCCATCTGTCTGCATGCCTGTTCCAAGGGATGGTGGACGTATTCACCAGCAAACTTGCTCTTTGCCCCATGTCGGTCGCCGCGATATTCGGCATAGGCCAACAGCAGGCATTCTACCCCGACCGGCTCCCAGCGGACGCCGCACTGCTGCTCAATCTGCCGCTTCAGGATGAGAATGTCAAACTCCGCGTTGTACACGAGTAGGCGGCGTGACTCGATGAATGGTCGAAGTCGCTGATACACTGTGGGGAAATCCGGTGCGCTTGCTACCTGGGCGTCTCTGATATGCGTCAGGGCAACGACTTCAGGGTGTATAGACTTTGTCGGCCGCACTAGACTCGTGTAGAGCACACGGCCTGTGGGGTCGATCAGGGCGATTTCGATGACATCGGCGTCAACCTTGTCGGTCGTTTCAGTGTCCAGAATCGCCCATTCGTCTGGTGCTGCCAGAATGGCTTGCGCCCAGCCCCGTCGCTGTGCACGGACTGCTGCTGCGTCAGGCGGAAGCGCATCAGGCAGGGAAATGAGCGCACGAGGATGCCATCCATCGTGACCACCGTAATGAATGGTGGCAACGACATCGCCAGGGGGTGCAGCCACATCGGGTGCGCGTTCTACCAGGCTTGCCCGGACACGGAGTTTGCCTGCGGCACGCGTCTGGATGCTGCGGATCTCATCCACAATGGCCCTTCGCCCATAATCTGACTTCACCACGGCATCTGGCCCGTATTTCTGCAGGGCCGTGTCCAAGCAATCGGCAAGCGTGGTTCGTGGTGGAGCAGCAGCGAGAGCCTCCGCTTTCTGGCGCTGCATGCATTCTTTACAGACTTTCCGATGGCCATCAACAGCGGAGCCGCTAGGGCCGAACGCGGACTTCGGCTTTACTTCGCCACACTCGATACACGCCTTGGTGGTCGCGGAACGCTCCCGCTCGACACAGTCATCGCACACCGTGCTGTACTGGGAAAACGACGACGACGGCGCCATCCGTTGACAGTGGTTGCACAGTTGCTCCATGTGGTGGCTCCAAGTGCTCAGGTATTCGAACTAAACAAACATTCGGCGTCACGTAGCACACGTAGATGCGACCGCAAACAAGCAGTGCGACGGCGGTGTGCAGTCGCAAGATCACACTGGCGACAACGCGAACGTCGATAGCCTACAGTCCGTCGCCCACATTGCGGCGCGCAGTTACTCGACCATGCGGAGCTTGCAAGGCGTCGGGTTCATGTTGACAAGCAGCGGTCGGGTGAAACTCGCCATCGCCACGAGCGCTTGCCCTGGCGCCAGGTTGGGCAGCCGCTTCCACAAGGATTCATCCACGACGCCGAGCGAGCGTTTCAGCCGACTGATGACGTTCGCGTCGCCAATCTTATGCAGAATGTAGTTGTTGACCAGCCCCAGCACCTCATCGGGCAGATGCTGTGGTAACTGAGTGATGAAGACCATTCCGAGCCAGCGCTTGCGCCCGCGTCGGGCGATGCGAGCGACCTGCTGGAAGAGAGTCGGCATCTGCTTAATGCGCTCGGACGAGAGAAATTCGTGCGCTTCCTCAATGAGAATCATGACCCGCCGCTGCGCAGAACGCTCTGCTTCCGCCTCATGGTAGTTCTCATCTTGGGCCAGATGCAGCCCGCGTAGCAGTTCTGCGATCACCAGGTTGTTGATCTGCGGCGAGTCGACATCGCTCAGATCTACGATGCTCACCCGTCCTGGCTCAGTCAAGGCTCGACAGTCCAGCGGGGGCGCGGCCGGATTGTCGAATATCTTGAGACGCAGCAACTGACTCAATCGGCCCTGCACGACGCGCCAACTGGCCGGGAACTTTGGAAGATCAGACTCTTTCCCGAGAATCTCTGCAAGCTGGCCGCGCGCTGCAGCCGAACGGAACTCCAGGCTCTGTAGTGGATACTCGCCATCCTTGATGTCCTGGGCCTTCTTCTCCCCGGCGACAATATCTGCGCAAGCACGAGTTACGTCATAGAGGTGCTGGACCTTCATGCGGGGGTAGCCTTCCTCGAGTTCGTCCAGTTCAAGGAGACGATCGTGATCTTCTTGTGTCTTTGGAAATATTTGCAGCCTCTTGAGCACCTCCTTTGTGATATCGTATGCCTTCTGGAAGCGCTCCTGCTGGGCCGGATTAAGATCGAGCACCTCGGCCACGAGGTACGGGGAGAGCTGTGAGAACTCAAGTGAAAAGCTGGTAACACGGCGCTGGTCTGGGCATGTCGTCTCGCGACCGTGCAAATGGAAGACTCGTACTCCGTTACTACCACTTGGGGTCCTATGAAGCTTGCCCAGCGCCGCGATCATGACGGGATCAGCGGTCGGCTCGTAGATCTGAGTGTATTCGCCCTCGGTGTCGATCAGCACGGACGCGAGACCGGAGCGCTGAAAGCTCGCTACAAGGCCGGAGACTGTAGTTGATTTGCCACCGCCTGTTGTGCCCAGGACGCCGACGTGACGTGGGAGCACCGCCTTGCGATCAGAGGGTATCGCCGCCGCGATATCTTCGTAGCCGACAGGCACGCCCAACTCAATGTCGCCTTGCAGTTGCAGCGTGAGCGCAGTCTGTTCCGCGTCAAGCACGAACACAGGGCTATTTGGTAGCGGGCGCAAGCGTGGCGGAATCAGGACGTCGCCGAGCTGCTCGCCAAGCAATTCGACATGTACGCGGCCGTGATAGTGCGGCATGAAGATGCCACCGCGCACAGAGGTGGTGATCATCACTGGAGCATCTCCGCGTAGGCCATCTGGCTCGGCAAATGGGCCTTTGACTACGATTCCTAGGTAGATCCGCTCGTCGGGTACACTGCGAATCCGCACGAGGGACTGCGATGGCGCCTGCGCAATCATGTCCTTGGGCAGCAGTACCGTGACGGTGTTGTCTTCACTGTTGGGCAGATCGAACATTGAGCGCCCAACGGAGCCTACATACTCCGGGCCTTCGCTCCATTCGCCGCCGGCGTCGCTGATGTCCCTGTCTAACTCCTCGAAAACATCTTGCGGCATGGCTCGCGCTATGTCAGGTGATCCTTGGCCATCGTTGGTTCCTGCCTGGTGTGCTGCGGCATCGGGCTGGTGGTAGCGCTCGTGCTGTGACATCGACATCTCCTCTTCTGCAGTGGCTCAGTCTACGCACGGGTCTCGCGCTCACGCAGATAAGTGAACGGCGCGCCGGCATGAGTGTAAGCTTGCTGTACGATTGCGGTAAAGGTGTCGGAGCCGAAGGTCGAGCGGCAGATGAGATCCGCGAGATCAATCAGCATGGGGAATCCGCGATGCTCCTGCAACACGCTGTCGGCAAGGACGATGAGAGCAGCCTGGCAGGCATAGTCACGGTGCGCGTAGAAGATGTACGGAGGCGCGCTGGCTGAGGCGCGATAGACGCCGACGGTAATTTGCGGTCCCAGCTCATTCACCACGGCCTTGGCCTCATCCTTGAGATACTTTGGCAGGTGCCCGTCGACGATCTGCAACATCGCGTTCGTCGGAGTATCAATGAGCGCGAATTCGAGGGGATGGAGGGCATATCCGGCGGTCAGATAGGCGCGGTTGGCGGGCGCGCTGGGTACGTATATCCACTTCTTATGCTCGAGTAGGAGCTTGCGCCACACCGCGAAGCTTTCCCGCAGCAGTGGCATATCGTTGCCACCGCCACCCCGCTTCTCCTGAACGAGGCCACCACCAGTGAGGAGTTCGTAGGGCATCGGGTTACCGTGCCCCATCCGCCAGAGCGCCTGAGACTTCTCCGCGAGGATGGCGCGCTCGGCGTAGGCCATGATGCCCCTGCGCGTCAGTTCGGTTAACCGATCACGTGTGCTTTCAGCATCGGTGCTGTCACGCTTGCGGCGACGTTCCAGCAGTTGGAACGCTTCCTCGATAGGGTCAAGCCCGGTGACGCGTAGGTCGCGCCGATACAGGCGTTGGAGCCAGGTACCCTGATCTCCACGGTAGGACACGAGCGAAACCCCAATTTGGGCTATGGTCAAGGGCAGGGATTCATGGACCAGACTGGTGCCGTCACAGGCCTCCACTGCGCCGGTGAAGAGCAGTCCACGATGAACTTGTTCAATTCTGGCAGGGTCTACTTGATAGCATCCAGCATGCAGTGGAGCTTGCTTGCGTGCGAACATGCGCGGGAGAAACTCGTTGCGGAGTTGGTCGCCGATGCGGTCATTTTGGGCGACCGATGCGGCGATTTCGCGCTCCATGCGTTCGCGGGTCGCTCCGTAATCTCCGCCTGGGAGCCAGGTATCCAGATTCAACGTCGCGGCAAGCGATTCGCCGAAGGCTGCTTGAAATTCATCCTCCTGCACATGCAGGGTATCATCGGCCTCATCAGCGTCGTGCGACGAAGACGATTGTTGAGTGTTGTCCGGCACTGTGTTCACCTCCTGGGTGAGAACTCCGGCACACGATGAAAAGGTTCTTGAGGGGAACGCGTTCGCAGAGTGATTCGCGCACTCTAGGGTTTCTCCTCCTGATTCTGCTTGCTAGAAGTCTTCCTCAAGCCAATCACGGAATGTTGGCTCGCCCAACGATTTCAGGATGTATTGGGCATAGGCTGCGGCGGGATCTATAGGAACGCCATTCATCTTGCCAAGAGCCTGTGTCAGATAGCTCAACCGGCTTCGATATCCGCGCGGAGTCTCAGGTTGTCCCATGAACTCGACGAGGCGACGAAACGGAGCGAGCAATTCGAGCGCGAGGCGGTCCGCGCGGTCTTCTGCGTCGAGAACCAACATCGATGGCAAGCCAGCCTCGGGTCGCTCCATCAAGTGGCTAACCAAGCGCAACGGCACGTTGCTGAGAATCGCCTCCAATCGCTCATCGAGGGTGGGTGAACGCCGCCCCTCAAGTACATCAACGATCCCCTCGCCGAGAACTTCCTCCGCTTGTCGCAGGGGCCCCCAGCATTCCAAGAGAAAGTGCGCTGTCTCATGAGCGATGGTGTAGCGTTGTTCATCTGTAGAGTCGGTTGCTTCAATAAGTATGATTCCGGCGCGAGAAGTTGCGAGTAGGCAGCCACAAAGCGATCTGTTGCGAGTAGGAAATTGGATCGAAAGATTCTGACTCCGTGCCGACTCCCGCGCCTTCACGATGTCGAGCGCTTCTATGGGAAACGTTGGAAGCGCAAAGGCTGCCAACGCGGCATACTCGATATTGCAGGGGTAGTCTGGCACAATACCGCTGAGGCTCCAGAACTTCTCCGCAAGCCCCTCGATGAGGAGCTGTTCAGTCATCTTGCTGCGTATCTGGGCTCGCTTTTCGAGCGCCTGAGTCGCCGTCTTCCCGATCGCGCGCCGCGACAAACGGCAGATCGTGCTCCCTTGTCTGTTGTCTTGGTTCTATTCCCTCCTGCAACGCGCGCCGCGCCTCCACGGTGCGCAGGAGGCGCATGAGACGCATCGGATTGGCGCCAGCATAGGTTGCGATCTCTTGCACATCATCGGCGAATTGCGGTGCCGGGCGAGGTAGCCCGCACAAGGCGAGACGCACCAGCATGCTGTCCTCACACTGGAGATACACGGCCAAGGCAGCGTCATCCAGCGCTTCATCCTGTTGATACTGCGCCAGCGCATGGGCCACGTACGTGGGATGCGCGCGCGCCAATCGCGCGATGCGCGAGAGATCGGTTCTGTCGGAGTTATTGGGGTTCATCGAAATAGCCTCTCAGACGTTGTAGACGCTTCTTCACGCGACTCTTCACACGGTACACCTCAGCTTTCTGCTGTTCTACGGGGAGGGATGATAGGCCGAGGACGTCCACGTAAGGCTCCCACCCCTGCGTGTCGTCGAGCACAAGAGCAGCTGCGGCTTTGTCTCTTGGATCGTCGAAGTGCGAAATGAGGCGGGCCTTGAGTTGGCTGGCGTCGATATCGGCGACGAGCTCTTCCATCACGTCTGCGCTAGCGCGCTCAGCCGCCGCCACAGTCTGTGGATTGGAGAGCGAATATTGCCTAGCTGCCCGTTGGCGCTCGCGCCAAAGCGCCGTGCGATACTTTGAATGGCCGACCAGTATGAGATAGGTACGCAGGGCGCTTCGTTCAGGGTCGTAACGGCCGGGATTCTCCGCATATTGAAGGAGAGCATCCCCTGCCTTTTCCTCTGCAAGCGCCGCGTCGCAACCCGTACCAGCCTGACGTAGAACACCCTCTACCACATCGAAGTAAAGCGCGGTGATCACCTCAGCGCGAGCTACTGGATGGCCGGACAGTACTCGCTGATGCATCGCCAACTCGTCACTCGATGCGCTCATACTCGCGCCTCACTTTCCTTCGTCACACCTTATACGCCGGCGGAAAGAGAGTTTGGGACACGAATTATCAGAACCTGGTCGTGATGACCAAATTGTGGGCAATTGGCGGCAAATGTCGCCGCGAGCGTGGCCAGGTCACTCCGTCTAATAGCTTCGATCGAAGCGCTTTATCTCACCCACTGCTTAACGGCGTCCATCTTTTCAAAGACCAGCACATACTCTGTTCGCATACGCTGTTCCATACCCATGTACGGCATGAGACGCCGATTGTCGCTGATGGTGCGCGCGCGTGTAAGAACGGGCATGAGAGCGTAGCCGCCTGGCAATCGTAGCCTGCTCGCCATTTCCACAAACGCCTCGTGCGTCGGAATCGCGATCTTGCGGATATTAGAGGGGCAAACGACAAGCGCTGCCTGACCACCAGGACGAAGCACACGCCCAATCTCGCTTAGCGCCTGCCACATATCCGCGAAGTAGCGGCATACGACGGCCGCCTTCTTCCTATCGAGTTCGGCCACTTCGGCGACGATCCCCGCGACCAGCGGGATGCTGAGCGCAGGCGATGAGTCATCACACTGTGTCAACACACCTCGATCGGTACCGATGTAGGAGCGCCCCAGATGACCATACGCCTCGATTGACATGCCCAAAACGTCTGCCAGCCATGCAACGGACAGCCAATGGGCGCGCGTATAGTCAAGCGCATTGCAATAGGGAGGAGACGTGACCACTAGGTCGACACCGCCAGGTTGCAGTGGCAACTGGCGTGCGTCGTGCTGAATGACGCTGACAGGATACTTCTGGCTGACAATCGCAAGACGATCAGAAAACGCCTGCATTTGCGTGCCCATGCGCTGTACACGCTGGCGA
>Ga0207684_10000850_pt1 | contig 35149 bp, 30 predicted proteins | sample KBSK5501metaG_FD_184342 | JGI IMG/M metagenome (GOLD analysis project Ga0207684, IMG submission 184342) | Corn, switchgrass and miscanthus rhizosphere microbial communities from Kellogg Biological Station, Michigan, USA - KBS K5-50-1 metaG... | ecosystem: Host-associated > Plants > Roots >... | reverse complement strand
CTCGATTTTGGCAGGGCGAGCGAAGCGTTTCTCGATGGGCGTGTGGAGCCACCACCGCTTGCCGCGCCTGATCAGTGAGGGACTGCCCAGTTCGGCATCAGTGGGCAATTCCCGACCGGTGATGCGTACCTTGAGCCAGCACCAGCAAGTCCCTGTCCAGATTTTGAGTAGGATACTCGATGGGGTGCGCTCTTTCCATTGACCCCCATAGAAGGGAACCGACTTGTTCCAGGTGCGAGGCGGGACTGGAGGGCGCTCGGTGAAGGTCTTCCCTTTGGCTAGCGCCTTCTCTTTGCGCTTGCGCCACGTGCAGAGGTGGGAGAAGAAGGAGTGAGCTGATCCAAGAGCGGCATTGATCGCAGCTCGCCGAAACATGGCAGGAATGTCCTGGGCAACCTCTTGAAGAGCCATCACGGGAGCAGGATTGCTTTGGGTGGTGTGAGTGAGCCTCTCAAGAGCCGTGAGAGCCTCTTTGTTGGAGAGGTCCAATACCGTTTCATGGGCCTGGATGACTTCAAAATAGAAGGCACAGACCCGATTGAAGAGCAGTTGCGTGGCAGCAAACCACGCAGCCTGATGTGGCTGATAGCTTAAGATTTGTCTAATGGTCGTGGTTGACTTTGCTGCCACCGAATGTCCTCCTGCTTTGCTTTGCCTCTTGTTCTTTTTCTCATGGCGTAAACCGGAAGAAACGAGGGGTGATACGAAGAGAATCTGGGCTGGGTCCCACAAAAACACGCCTCACCCCCCGGGTTGAAACCCGGTGGCTTGCGGCGGGCTAAAGCCCTATCCTGTCAGAAAGACTGATAGCCGTTGTATCAACTGTTGCACAGAGTATGCTGGTGTGCTATAATCCGCATGGAAGAGAAATGAGAGACCACAGATGGGATCATACGGATGAATAAAAAACCACCGCCCTCTGTTTGGGAATCCCTGGCGTTGGTGGGGCAACTAGGCTTCACCATTGCAATTCCCTTGGTTCTAGGTACTATTTTAGGCAATTACCTTGATGGCATTACACATCAGAAAATTTTATTTTTGCTGCTCGGGCTGCTGCTTGGCCTGATCGTAGGAATATATGGAGCGTACCGTTTATTTGCACGCCTTTTCTAGACTAGAGAGGATAGACGGAGCCACCAATAGCGAAACAAGCCTGGCAGAGCGCAGTGAGTAGGGAGGATGCCGCGTGCTCTGGAAACTTCAGCCAATACAAATTCAGCCAGAAGTGATCTTCACCCCATTCGGGTTCCCAATTACCAACGCACTTCTAGGTACCTGGATATCAATCATTGCTCTACTCTTAGTCTTCTTTTTCGGCACACGCCGACGTGATTTGATACCCTCAGGTATGCAAAATGCACTTGAGTGGATTGTAGAATACTTGCTAAACCTGACAGAGAGCGTAGCTGGAAAAGTAAAGGCGAAGCAGTTTTTCCCACTCGTTGCAGCTTTTTTCATCTTTATTCTGTTCTGTAACTTACTTGATGTCTTCCCTGGAGTAGATACCATTGGAGCGGTGAACCTGGCAGCGCTCAGGTCGGCACATCTCAGTCCACCAACAACCTTTTTCCTGTTAGGTGAATACACTGACAAACTTATCCCCTGGGTTCGTCCCGGAACAAGCGACCTCAATCTTACGTTAGCATTGGCACTTGTTTCCGTGATTGTCACCCAGATCTTCGGTTTCTATACATTGGGAGCAAAGCAGCATCTGAGCAAGTATTTCAACTTCAAAGCCTTGTTTACCCATGGCTTTCAGGGGCCTATCGAGTTCTTCGTGGGCTTGATTGAGATCATAACAGAGCTATCTCGCATTCTCTCATTCTCTTTCCGTCTCTTTGGCAATATCTTTGCTGGTAGTGCAGTACTAGCGGTCTTCGCCTGGCTTTTACCATTTGTTTCCGATGCAGTCTTCATCCCACTAGAACTCTTTGTTGGTTTTGTACAGGCACTTATCTTCGCTTTGTTAACACTCGTCTTCCTGGAAATTGCTACCACCAGCCATGAGGACGTTGAGGAAGTGACCGAAAAGGAAGCATTTAAGGAATATGAGCAGCATAAGGCTGAAGAAGAAGCCGTGGCAGCCAGCTAAAATATACCATGCGTTAGTTCCAGCAATTGCTATTCGCAGTATTTTCTGCGATTGCATACATTATCATCAAACAAAATACATAAAGGAAATTCCTTTAAGGAGGTTCTCAACGTGACTTCACTCGCTATCGCACTTGCAATCGGTTTGGGAGCTATCGGCCCAGGCCTCGGTATCGGTATTGCTGGAGGTCAGGCCTTAAATGCCATTGGCCGAAATCCAGAAGCAGAACCACTGATCCGTATTAACATGTTCATCGCCCTGGCATTTGCTGAAGCTATCGCTATTTACGCTCTGGTTATCGCCTTCGTGCTCACTGGTAGACCGTAGTCTACGGGCAAGCATGGTAGGGTACTTAAAGAGGGAAGCTCCTTAGACTGTCCTTACCCTACTGTGCCAGGGTTGGAGCGCATAATCCACCCACCCATAGTAAGGGCATACCCTGGTAGACGTTCTTTCAGGCTACATTGCGGTATAACCTCTGATGAAAGGAGGCGCACACAGAATGAATCTAGCAAGTGAGTTCGGCATTAATGGTTTAGCTTTCCTCTCACAACTCGTCAGCTTTGGCATCGTCTTTTATATCCTTTGGAGATGGGGATTCCCTGCCATTGTCAAGACACTCGAAAAGCGTCAAGCGGTGATTCGCGAAGGCGTAGAGAATGCAGAAAAAGCCAGGAGCGACCTTGCAGAGGCAACTGCACGCGCAGAACAGGTACTGCAGGAAGCTCGTCTCCAGTCGCAGGAGACCATTAACCAGGCGACGAAAGCAGCCGAGAGAGAGGCTATCCGTATTCAGGAAGAGGCGTATGCCCGTGCAGCTCAGATTGAACAGCAGCAGGTGGCTCGCATCCAGCAGGAGGCGGCCCGCGCTCGTGCTGAGCTTAGTCGCCTGGTAGTGAATCTTTCGATTAGTGCTGCAGGCAAAGTCATCAGCAAATCTGTTGACAGTTCAGATAACCGCCGCCTGGTCGAAGAATTCGTTCACGCTAATGAAACAAGGGAACAGTAATGCTAAAGGGAGCGATAGCACGCCGCTATGCGGGGGCGATCTTCGATATTGGGCTGAAGCAACATACGCTTGACCAAACTCTCGCTGACGTGCAAGAGATAGCCAAACTGTTTTCCATTCGTAAACTGGCCTATCTCCTGCGCGAGCCGAATATCCCTGCAGAGCGCAAAGAAACAGCAATACGCCAGGGGCTGGCATCAAAGGTGCTGCCAACATCGCTCAATCTCGCATTATTGGTCGTTCAGCGTGGGCTGGTTGATCTAATGCCGAATATTGCTCGTGAACTGAATCAGCTCGTCCTTGACTATAAGAACGAGGCAATAGCAGAAGTTACCACGGCAACGCAGTTGGATAAAACGCAGCGGAGCCAGGTACAGCGTGCGTTAGAACGTATGACTGGCAAAAAGATACAATTAGAAACCCGGGTTCAACCAAACATATTAGGTGGGGTGGTAGCACGAGTAGGTGACCAGGTGATCGATGGTAGTGTAGAACGCCGCTTGAAATTGCTGCAACAACAGCTATTAACAGATGTTTCCGCCGCCAGCATTGATTTCTTAGCAGAGCCGGGTATAGAAGAAACTAAACCGTCAACTGACGGCCATCAACCTACTTACCAGCCACCAACCATAAGTTCGAACCCGTAGTTACTGGTATTCACACGTGAGTGCCACTATACATTACAACTACCGAATAGCAACAACTCTTCCAAAGGGCTGTAGTGGTATCTTTCGCGGATGCCAGATACACAACTGAACAGGCGAAGCAAGTATCAATACAAACAGGAGGAACAACGATGGCATCGTGGGCTGACGAAATCAGTGCTATCATAGAAAAAAACATCGCAGGGTTTGGAACAAGCGAAACTGCAACAGCAAGCGTTGGCACTGTCATCGCAGTGTCGGACGGCATCGCTCGTGTCTATGGCCTGCAAGATGTGAAATATCTGGAGTTGGTGGAATTTCCACGTACGGGGATAATGGGTATGGCCTTCAACCTCGAAGAAGAGACGGTCAGTTGCCCCATCCTGGGCGAGTATTACCAGATACGTGAAGATGACGAAGTGCGTACTACAGGAAGAGTTATCTCGGTGCCTGTTGGTGATGCATTGATTGGACGTATAGTAAACCCTTTGGGCGAACCACTGGATGATAAAGGACCAATAGTAACCGACAGATATCGCCCGGTTGAACGTGTTGCTCCTGGCGTAATCACACGCCAGCCAGTAAATACGCCCGTACAAACTGGCTTGAAGGCGATTGACAGTATGATTCCCATTGGGCGTGGCCAACGCGAATTGATCATTGGCGACCGCCAGACAGGAAAGAGCGCTATCGCTATCGATACAATCATTAACCAGAAGGGCAAAAACCTGCTGTGTATCTACGTAGCAATTGGTCAGAAAAACTCTACTGTGGCACGTACCCATGCTATCCTGGAACAATATGATGCGATGGAGCATACCATTATGGTGGTAGCAGGAGCCTCTGACCCGGCGCCCGTGAAGTACCTGGCGCCTTATGCGGGTTGCGCGATGGGTGAGGAGTTCATGGAGTCTGGGCGAGACGCATTGATCATCTATGATGACCTGACGAAACACGCGGAGGCTTACCGCAATATCTCATTGATCATTCGTCGCCCACCTGGACGCGAAGCATATCCGGGCGATGTCTTCTACCTGCATTCACGCCTCCTGGAACGCGCCGCACGCTTGAATGATACGATTGGTGGTGGGTCCCTAACAGCACTGCCTATTATCGAAACGAAAGCAAATGACATTTCTGCGTACATTCCAACGAATGTGATTTCGATTACCGATGGGCAGATATTCCTTGAGACTGACCTGTTTAACGCCGGACAGCGACCAGCCGTAAACGTGGGTCTTTCGGTTTCGCGTGTGGGTAGCAGTGCCCAGTCACGCGCAATGCGACAGGTAGCAGGATCTCTCCGTCTTGACCTTGCGCAGTTCCGCGAACTCGCGGCATTTGCACAGTTCGCGTCAGACCTGGATAAAGCTACAAAGAGCCGTATTGACCGTGGACGTCGCTTAACCGAAGTACTCAAACAGCCGCAGTATCAACCGGTACCTGTGGAAAAGCAGGTCATGATCATCTATGCTGCGACCATCGGATACCTTGATGATGTGCCTGAAGACCAGGTCTCCGCATGGGAAAGCGCTTTCTACCGCTATATGGATGCGAATCACCCGGAGATCGGTGAGGAGATCATCGAGAAATCGGTTAGAGCTCGAGATAAAATGTCGGAAGATCTGCTGAAACATTTGAACGCCGCTATCGAGGAGTTCAAGAAGACAGCAGCGCCGCAATAGGAGAGCTTGGTATCCACTCCTCCAACGTTACCGCGTTGCACTTACCCGTTCTGCCAACGCTACCGCTTCGCGGTCAGGCAGAACGAACGGCAACTGGACTTCGTCTCAGGAGGTGTGAAAGGAGGATTGATGTATGCCATCAACCAGAGAAATAAGGCGGCGAATCAGGTCGGTCAAAAATACGGCACAGATCACCAAAGCAATGCAGATGGTGGCAAGCAGTAAGATGCGCCGGGCGCAAGAACGCGTCCAACATTCGCGCCCTTATGCTGATCAACTACGAGAACTTGTCTCACGCCTTGCCAGGGTCACAGGCGAGGACGCGGGAGGAGAAATCGCGCTGCTCAAAGAACGTCCGGTACGCAGGATCGGCATAGTGGCAATCACACCTGATGGTGGCCTAGCTGGAGCATTGCCGAGCAACATCAATCGTAAGGCTGCTGCAACGGCCATTGAGGAGCAAAGGCGATTCGCGGAGCAGGGAGAACGGCCCGCAGTGGACTACGTGACAGTTGGACGCAAGGGACGTGATTTCGTCTTACGCAACCAGTTACACCTGATAGCTGAATTCACGAAATATGGTGATAGACCATCGTTACAAGACGCCTCGGCTATCGCGCAGGTTGCTGTGGAGGCCTTTCTGAAAGGAGAGGTGGATGTAGTCTACCTGGTGTACGCGAAATTTATCAATACTGTGAGCCAGCTGCCAACCGCTGTGCAATTGCTACCGGTACAGCCGCCTACTGAGCAAGAAGGGGAGAGTAAAACCGTCGAGTACATCTACGAGCCAGATGCAGCGAGCATTTATGAGGCTTTGCTGCCGCGCTACGTGAATGTACAGGTCTACCAGGCCCTGCTCGAAACGATTGCGAGCTTCTATTCCGCTCAGATGGTGGCAATGAAGAATGCAACGGATAATGCGAACGATTTAATACAGGATTTGACCCTTACCTATAACAAAGCTCGCCAGGCAAGTATCACGACCGAGATTCTTGAGGTTGTGTCCGGCGCAGAGGCTTTGTAGGCGAGTAGGAGAAATATATGGCAACGACACAAACGGGTACAAAGGGAAAAATTGTACAGGTACTAGGAGCAGTGGTGGATATTGAGTTTCCACCAGACCATCTACCTGAAATCTATAATGAAGTGCAGACGCAACCAGTAGGGTCTGAAAAAGTCCTTTCACTGGAGGTTGAGCAGCAGCTCGGGAATAACTGGGTACGGTGCGTGGCTATGGGATCAACAGATGGCTTGCAGCGGGGTATCGATGCTATCGATATGGGCGCTCCAATTACGGTACCTGTAGGGCCGAAAACACTGGGACGCATCTTTAACGTGCTTGGCCAAGCAGTTGACAATAAGCCGGAAGTAACAGATGCCCCACGTCTGCCTATCCATAGGGAGGCGCCTAGCCTGGAAGACCAGGCAACAACAATTGAAGTCTTTGAAACTGGCATTAAAGTCATCGACCTGATCTGTCCTTTCATGAAAGGCGGAAAAATTGGGGCCTTTGGTGGCGCCGGTGTGGGGAAGACAGTCATCATCCAGGAACTGATCAACAATATCGCGAAAGGACATGGTGGTTACAGCGTATTTGCGGGCGTGGGTGAGCGCACCCGTGAAGGGAATGATCTGTATCATGAAATGCAGGAAGCGAAGGTCATCGACCGCCTGGCGATGGTGTTTGGTCAGATGAATGAACCGCCCGGTTCACGCTTACGTGTAGCCCTAAGCGCCCTGGCAATTGCGGAGTATTTCCGTGATGAAGAGGGCAAAGATGTATTGCTCTTTATCGACAATATCTTCCGTTTTACACAGGCCGGTGCTGAAGTATCGGCGCTTCTGGGCCGCATGCCTTCTGCTGTGGGTTATCAGCCAAACCTGGCAGAAGAGATGGGCGAATTGCAAGAGCGCATCACTTCGACGAAAGAAGGATCGATCACATCGATGCAGGCAGTGTATGTACCTGCTGACGACTATACAGACCCTGCTCCCGCCACAACATTCGCGCACCTGGACTCGACACTTGTGTTGGAGCGCGCGATCTTTGAGCAGGGCATTTATCCTGCGATTGATCCACTAGCTTCTACCAGCCGCATTCTTGACACAAACGTTGTGGGTCAGGAGCACTACGATGTGGCACGTGGTGTGCAGAAGGTACTACAACGTTATAAAGACCTGCAAGATATTATTGCAATCCTGGGTATCGACGAACTGTCAGATGAGGATAAGTTAACTGTAGCTCGCGCACGGAAGTTGCAGCGCTTCTTCTCTCAGCCTTTCACAGTAGCAACAGTATTCACCGGCCTCGAGGGCAGATACGTTCCTGTGAAGGAAACGGTACGCGGCTTCAAGGAAATTCTGGAAGGTAAGTACGACCACATTCGTGAGGATTTCTTCTATATGAAGGGAACCATCGACGAAGTAGTAGAGAGCTACGAGAAAGAAACTCAAAAGGGGTAGACGATGGCAACACGCACTACCATGCATGTAGAGATAGTAACAGCGGAGCGAGAGCTCTATAATGGAGAGGCCGATTCGGTGATTGCTCCTGGCTCTGAGGGAGAACTTGGTCTTCTACCAAGACACGCGGCGCTGTTAACCACGCTGAAAGTTGGTGAGTTGCTGATCAAGCTAAGTGGCGCTGAAGAGTCGGTCTTTGTCTCCGGTGGCTTTCTTGAAGTATCTAATAATAGTGTGACGGTGCTTGCGGAAACTGCGGAATATGCGGAGGAGATAGACCAGGCACGTGCTGAAGCAGCTCGCCGTCGCGCCCAGGAATTGCTTGCACAGGCACAATCGAATGTTGAACGAGCAGAGCTGGTTGGTGCTCTTGAACGTGCTGTAGCGCGAATACACGTAGCCGAAATAACTCGTCGCCGTAGCGGTCGTCGTATCCATATGCCACCACCTTCAGAGATGTAGACATACCCATTGGAGTTGTAATACACTATGAGTACAACACCTACCGGGCGGCCACGCCCATTTGTGCTAATTATTATGGACGGTTGGGGTATTAATCCACGCAAGGAGGGCAATGCGATCGCCCTGGCACAAACGCCCAATCTTGACAAACTAGCAAAGGACTGGCCGCATACTGCGATAAGAACTTCCGGTGAAGCAGTGGGCCTGCCTGAAGGGCAGATGGGAAATTCTGAGGTGGGACACCAGAACATCGGTGCAGGGAAACGGGTATTGCAAGACTATACCCGTGTGAATGAGTCGATTAAAGATGGTTCGTTTTTGCAAAATCCCGCGCTGCTAAAGGCAGTTGAGCACGTGAAGAAAAATGGGTCACGACTCCATATTTGCGGTTTACTAGGCGATGGTGGAGTTCACGCGCATGAGACACACTTAGAAGCACTGCTGCGCCTGGCAAACATGCATGAAATTGAAAAAGTATACATCCACAGCTTTACTGATGGACGCGATACTTCGCCTACGGGAGGAGTTGAGTTCATGCGCCATCTCCAGGCTCGCGCTCAAGAGATTGGTGGAGTACACGCGGCAAAAGTAGCGACTGTCAGCGGTAGGTATTATGCGATGGACCGGGATAACCGCTGGGACCGCACAGCATTGGCATATTTCTCCATGACTCGCGCAGAAGGCGTGCGAGCAGCTTCGGCTACAAGGGCCATTGAGCAATCATACGAGCAAGGCGTTACAGATGAATTTATTGTGCCGACGGCAGTGATGGAGGATCAGCAACCTGTCGCAGTAGTCAAAGCAGGCGATGCACTGATCCACTATAATTTCCGTCCCGACCGCGCACGCCAACTGACAAAGGCATTCGTACTGAAAGAGCTTCCACCGCAGGCACAAGGAAAATTTGACAGGGGATCGCGATTAGAAAACTTGCAATACGTAATGATGACAGCCTATGAGGAGGGATTGGACGCGGCTGTGGCTTTCCACGCCGACGAGGTTGAGATGCCGCTAGCCCGAGTGATCTCTGAGCACGGCTTGCGACAGTTCCACACAGCAGAGACCGAGAAGTATGCGCATGTGACCTATTTTATTAATGGTCGCCGTGAGACGGCTTTTCCGGGCGAAGATCGACTGCTGGTACCTTCGCCTAAAGTGCCAACATATGACTTACAACCTGAAATGAGCGCTGCAGGAGTAACTGATACTGCGGTAGAACATATCAGCAGTGGGGATTATGATCTGATAGTCATGAATTATGCGAATGCAGACATGGTTGGTCATACAGGTGTAATGGAGGCTGCGATTAAGGCAGTGGAGACCGTTGATACAGGAGTAGGACGCGTAGTGGAGGCAACGCTTGCGATGGGTGGCGGATTACTTATTACCGCCGACCATGGTAACGCAGAACAATTGATTGATTACGAAACGGGGAAGCCATTTACTGCGCACACTACCTTCCCTGTACCACTTTACCTGGTTGTGCCAAAATTAGCACAGGTACGATTGCGGAATGACGGAATTCTAGCTGACGTTTCACCTACAATCCTGGACGTGTTAGGTATAGCGCAGCCGAAAGATATGACAGGGAGAACGCTGATTCAACGTTAACAATCAGGTATAGAAATCTTCCATACAAAAGAGAAATAGTTATCCACATACTCCTCTTCAATATGTGGATAACTATTTTTGAGTGTGGATAAGGTAAACAAGAAACACAGTTATGAGCAGCACTCTAACTCCAAGAATTTGTTTTTTGAAGTTATTCTCGACTAAGAGAGCCAGCAGGCAAGGCAATCTCATCATGCGTGAAGATCTTGCTGGAAAGTCAAAGCAAAGGCGCTGGCTTGCTCTTCACTGAATACTCCATAGATGTAGCGGTCGGGGCGAACAAGGACAAAGAGATCGCGCTGGTTCAAAGGGAAGCTGTCGAGTTCGTTTTCAATTGAAACGAAACGTACGCCTAACCGCTGCAAAATGTCGGCATTTAGGAACGCAAAAGCCTCTTCGGGATTGTGGTGGAAGCGCAAAAGGGCTAAGCCTGGACCCAAAATATTGTCGAGTAGTGTCTTCTTGCCTTGAGATGTTTTTACTTCAGGTTGGGGGAGCATCATTCCAGTAAGGGCCTTACTTTCTCTTGAGTTGTCAAAATGCATGAAGCCCTTTTTATAACGCGGCTGTGGCTTAATGCGAGCTTCTGTGAGATATTCGCGAATAGCCGGTATGGCGTTCAGAGCGAGAAAAATACTATCACGCAGTAGAGCGAGGAATTTCGACGTAGGCATAATAATTGTCCCCAAAAACTTTGAAAACCATATTAACTGGGCTGCGTGCTGATGACACTCCTGGTTATAGGTGTTGAGAAGTGCTGGACTCGCCTGGCCTTGTAGTACCATTTGCAGTTTCCAACTGAGATTACGAGCATCTCGCAAGCCACAATTCATGCCCTGTCCACCAAATGGCGGCATGAGGTGCGCGGCATCACCAAGCAGGAATACTCGCCCTTTTGAAAAGGTTTGGGCGAGGGCTGCATGAAAGGTATAGATGTAGCGACGTATAATCTGTGGATTGCGAGAACCTCCAACCTGCTGAATAAGAGCGCGAATCTTCTCATCACGCAATAAATCCTCTTCTCTCTCACCTGGTAAGAGCATGAATTCCCATCTGCGAGAGGCATGAGGAGCTGGGATAGTGACCGCTGGGCGATTTGGATTACAGAAAAAGATGGCAACGGCAGAAGGATCAGTATCATTGATGGTGTCAATCACCAGCCATTTTTGTGAAAAGGTCGAACCGCGCATAGTAATACCAAGTTGGCGCCTGGTGCCACTTTTTGCGCCGTCGCATGCAAGCAAGTATGCGCAAGTAAATGTTTTAAGAATGCCATCTGGAGTACGAACGGAGAGAGTCACACCTGTACCGCTCTGTTCGAATGTTTCGACAGTGTGCCGAAACTGTATACTGACACAGGGGAATCGTTTGAGTCCATGGAGTAGCGCGGCTTCAAACTCGGGCTGGTGAAATGTTGAGATAAGCGGGTAACCATTTCGCTTGCTCGTAGGTGATACTTTGGAAAGATAGTGTTTGCCTGAAATATAGTGGGCATCGATATCCAGCAGCATATTCTCGATGACAGCGTGACTCAAGTCCATAGCCTGGCAGATACGCAAGCCTTCGTCATCGATCGAGATGGCTCTGGGAAGGTCACTCAAGCCTGCATTACGTTCGAGAATGAGGACATCGATACCAAAAATGCCCAGCAGGTTGCCCAAAGTTAGACCTGTTGGCCCTGCACCTACAATGATGATTGAGAAGTATGGTGGAGATGGTGCGCTCATGGTATTTTCTAGACTTTTTTGATAGCTAAGACGACATTTGCGCCACCTATACCACGTCCCCCTATAAGAGCGGTAGAGTGTGACAAAGGTCGCGCTTCGTTTTGTACGAGATTTAAACCATACTGCGGTATAAGTTGCTCACAATTGATTGTTGGGGGAATCATACCATATTGAAACGCAAGCACAGCAATTATTGTATCAAGTGCCCCTGCAGCAGCGAAACTATGGCCAAACATCGTTCGAGGGATACTGACGGGGAGATACTGCCGGTCAGCACCGAACGTACGTTGGAGAGCATCCACCTCGGCCTCGTCAGATTGAGGAATAGCACGTCCATCCAGGCTGAAATAACCAATTTCTTCTGGCCTTATTTGCGCTTCCTTCATTGCGAGATACATGGCACGGGCATACTGCTTACCATTGTACGCGGGAGCTTGAAGCCCGCGAGCATCGTTAGTCTGCCCGTAACCCACAATCTCTCCATAGATTGGTACGCTGCGGCTCCGGGCATGCTCATATTCCTCTAAGATACAGATTCCCGCTCCCTCGGCAAGAATGGTGCCAGCGGCGCGCTGATCAAAGGGTCGATAAGCATGCGGATCATCCCCTGTAGCGCAATGATCACTCTGACCCAGTATGAGCAGAACGCAGGGGTGTAAGAGCGATTCGCTTCCACCAGTAATGAGCACATCTGCTGCTCCCCGTCGAATGGCTGCATATGCTATACCCAGAGCATCCAGGCCTCCTACCATATCATTGACAGGTGTCTTGCAATACCCCTGAAGGCCGTATTGCACAGATGTCTGGCCTACATTCGCTACCTGAAGCCAGGCAATGGCTGTATAGGCACTCATATAGCGAGGTCCGCGCACATGCAAGGCTTCAATTTGTTGCAGCACGTATTCCACGCCACCTGCAGTATTGGCAATCACCGCTCCCACACACTTTGGATCTTCGTGCTCCAGTATTAATTTTGCATCCTGTAGGGCTTCCTGAACAGCGGCAAAGACAAAGTGGGTCATACGATCGGTACGGTTTGCCAGCTTGCGTTCAATGTGGTGCTCAACCCTAAAATCGCAAACTTCGCCAGCTACCCGGATACGCAAATCGATAGTGGGGAAACGTAGAACGGGTTTGATAGCGGGGATTCCTCTACTGGTGGCATGCCAAAAAGCCTCTCTACCTACGGCGTTGGGAGCTACCACTCCAAGTCCGGTGATTACTACACGTCGATGAGTTTGATACGTCATTAAATTACCTGTCCATCCAATCAGACCGGGCAAGGACGAGCGCGCTATTGACCCCGCCGAAGCCACTGGAATGTGTCAATGCGATATTGACATCTGCATAACGCGCTACGTTTGGTACATAATCTAAATCGCAGTTTGGGTCGCGTTGCTGCTGATTGATGGTTGGTGGTATAAGCTGGCGATCAAGTACGAGAGCGGTGACAATTGTTTCAATAGCACTGGCTGCTCCCTGGGTGTGCCCGATCATCGATTTGGTTGCGCTAATCGGGATTTGATAGGCATGCTCGCCAAAGATCGCTTTGTATGCCGCAGTTTCTGCCACTTCGTTAGAGGGTGTTGAACTACCATGCGAGTTAATATAGCCAAGTTGACCGGGTGTAATATGCGCCTCCTCTAATGTCTGTCTCAAGAGATGTTGAAGAGGTTCGCCATCTTCTGGCAGGGCGGTCATGTGATGCCCATTGCTGTTTGATGTGAATGCAATTATCTCGGCATAGAGGTGTGCATTGCGTTCCAGCGCAAGGTCGCGTTCTTCTAAAAGCACCACTCCTGCTCCCTCTGCCACGACAAAGCCGTCCCGTTGACCATCATATGGACGAGATGCTCGTTCCGGTTCTGCGTTGCGCGTGCTCAATGCTTTCATGACGGAAAACACGTTGATGCCCGTGGGATTGATGGCTGAGTCAGAACCACCAGCGAGCATACGATTGGCCCGCCCTTCCTGGATGGCCCAGACAGCCTGTCCAATGGCGTCTGCACCAGCGGAACACCCGGTCGAGATGACAGTACATGGTCCGTGGAGTTGTAGATGCGCGGCTATGGCGCTGGCGGGTACATAGCTCATGAGCAAGGTAGCCGGCTGAATATCTTGCTTAAGAGCACGTGGAGGATGGGCACCGCGACCCGTGAACTGAAGCCAGAGTTTCTCACCCTCTTCAACAGAGGCCATCACCGTACCTATACACACGCCCATAGAGTTGCGCTCAGATTCGCTCAATGTATTGGACAAACCGCTATCATGGAATGCAAGATTGGCTGCGGCAACGGCAAATTGTGTGCCGCGATCGAGGATAGTGGATTCTTCTTCAGTAAGACCAAGCGATGCGGGATCGAATACTAGCACCTCTCCAGCTATCTGTGTTGGTAAGAAGCTGGCGTCAAAGCGAGTGATGCGGCGAACACCTGAACGACCAGCAATGCAAGCCTGCCAGAACTCTTCTTTTCCAATACCGTTAGGTGCCACCACTCCGAGACCTGTGATTACAACCCGCTTAAATGTATTATATGTCATGTTTAAGTGCCTTGTTTCCAGGGAGTGTTGAGTGCTGTCAGCAAGCTCCTTTAAAAGAGATACGATAGTCAGGTACAACTGTAAGAAAATTCTCTATGAGTTGGTTGACGATCTCGGATTGTGAGTACATAAAGAAACGCTCACCACCTGAGATGACATGATAGCCAGCACAGTTGGGTAGGTTCTCGGAGAGCCAGCGCGTTTTAGGTTCAGGCGCTAGCACATCATCTCCTCGATTTATAAGAAGAACGGGCATAGTTAATTGATCCAGGCGTTCACGCATATCGAAGTAGTGAATGACCGGTAGCACTGAAAATTTATACACACATGGCCAGAGCGCAATCTTTCGGAACTGTTCTTCGATTAAGCCACGTTGTAAGCTACAAATTGGACCAGTATTAGATGTGGGATGATGGGCAATGATGTAGTTACTTACGATACGCCTCAAGAACCAGGCGGGCAGGAAATGTTCGACTGGTAGGCGCACAAAGAGTTCGTGTAGAAGCCAGATCAGAGGATGCGGGGCAATCTGATAATCGGCTCCCTGGGCAATGATGATCAATGAGCGGCAACGTTGTGGATAACGGACTGCGAACTCGAAGAGCACCATAGCAGCATCTCCATGCGCGATAAGATCAACACTTGTCAAACCTAGAGCGTCCAGAATGCTGCATAGTTCATCCGCACGTTCGGCCAGCCCAACAAGTTGAGTGCGTGTTTCCCGGCGCCGGTATAGAATAACGCGCCTGGACTGGCTAAACATACGTATCTGGCGAGCATAGACAAATTCCAGGTGTTCGAGTATAGGTACGAAGACTAAGGGCGCACCCGCTCCTATGTCAATTAATGGTATATCCAGCTGGCCAACCGGGGTTCGCCGCCAAAGCTTCTCGATATATTCAACGTCAGCGCGAAAAGCAGTTTCGTCAATAGTAGGGATAGTTGAAGCGCTCACTTTTTCCTCCTGCGCAATCGAGCCCACTCACCTTCACTATACCAGGATTACCAGCTCGTGAACAAATTTTGCTGAGTTCAATAAGTATATTATATTTCGTAGATAAAATGGTAATTGCGATATAGCATTAGCGGGGCTAATAGTATATACTACTTTTGTCGGGTTAATCGTATATACTAACAGTAGGACAAACCCATAGTACATATTTTGAACTTTTAGGAGGCAAACTTATGGCAGATACTAAGCAAAAGCAAGAAGAGAATGTTCAAGAAGAGACGGTTCAAGAAGAGCAGAAGCAAACTTCTCAAGCATCTGGGACACCTGACTATAAATCTGACCGCGATGAAGTCAGGAACACTTCTCAGCAATTCTTCCGCAGTCTATTTCGAGCAGGGGTACACCTGGCGATGGCGCCCGTATATGTATTGCCAGAAGAATCTCGTGAACATTTCTTTGCTTCCGGGCGCGAATTCACTCGTGGTCTATCGACGCTTGCACAGCAAATTGCAGATGATTTTGATAAGTTAGCGTCGAGGGAGAATGAAGAAGCAGGGGAATGAGTGGTGAGGAGGAAACCACCCATCTATTCCCCTAGAAGCGTGTAATACAATCTTTGATGTCTCTTGATGCCATGCTCATAAATGGAATGGCGTGCCTCATCTGGTAAGACAGGTGCACCGAGTTCTACAGTGGCATAGGCTACGTCAGGGATGATACCTAACGTTTCAAGCGCCAGGAGCGCAACGCCACGGGTCGAGGCTTCGCGTTCGAGCGAGGGATAGAGAGGTGCGTTCAGCGTATCAGCAATGATGCCTTGTAGAGTTCTGGAACTGAGCATCGCTCCTCCACTACCAATTAGTGTGGGAGCGATTTCTTGCTTCTCCAGGGCAATATTGAGTTGGTCATATACTTCATCTAGTTGATAGGCCAGTGATTCGAGACCGGCCCTCAAGAGATCAGCGGGTGAAGTATGTGAGTTGATCCCAGTGATAGCCATACTTGCCTCGTCATGCCAACCGGGGCTACGCTCACCCGATAAAAATGGGAGTATTGTCAGGCCATGTCCATCTGGAGGCAAGGTAGCGATGAGCGATTCTGCTTCAACTAGCGGAGGAAGCTTCAAAGTAGATGCAAGCCAGGCGAGTATATTTCCTCCTTCGCTCAGTGCTCCTCCAAGCAAGCCACGCTTCTCATCGAGCAGGTAAAGCCAGAGTCCTTTGGGTGGAACTATGTCTGGTGGAACTATCACGCGTATAGCACTTGAAGTACCAATGGTGATAGCCCAGTTTTCTTCAGTTGCGCAACCTGATCCGACATTGGCCGCAGCTCCATCACCGATAGCGGGAAACCAGGGGATGTCGCGTAGTGCAGGCCATCGCGACGCAAACTCTGGTTTCAACCCTGTTATGCTATCCTGCAAATCACCCAATGGAGGCAATTGTTCCGCACGTACACCAAGGAACTCTTGCAGATTCGCATCCCATGAACGGGCGCCTGTAACCAGCATGCCGGTGCCGGAGGCCATCGAGAGACTACAGACTGAACGTCCTAAAAATCGGCGATGGAGGTATTCACCAAAAGATAGCCATTTCGCAGTTTGTTTGAACAGTTCCGGTTGCGCCGTTGAGAGCCAGCGAAGTTTCGCAGGCCAGTAAGATGCATGAATTCTGGCGCCTGTACGCTTATGAACGGCGTCTTCGTCGAGTTGCGCGCGAAGTTCTGCTGCGGCGCGGCGCGGGCGAGTGTCTTCCCAGGTGAGTAAGGGCATGAGAGGACGACCCGATGCATCCACTCCCAGGAGGCTATGCCAGAATGTGTCGGTTGCCACGGCCTTGATTTGCGAGGTTAGTGGACCTGCTGCCGTGAGAGTTTCATCAATGGTTTTAGAAACGAGATCAACGAGCATATCAGCGTCAACCGTGACTTCGCCATCACTTGAGGTGGTGACAGTATACGTCTGTTGAGCATGTACATGTGGGACAGCACTTCCAGTGGCGTCATAGAGCAATGCACGCACAGAGGAGGTGCCAATATCCAGGGCGAGGATGTATGCATGTGATTGAGATTGATCGCGGCTTTGTTGCTGGTCATTGGAGGATGTAGTTTGTTGCATTGGATTTTGACTCGTGAATATTTACTAAAATTTGTTACTAAAAATTAAGTACCGCTCAAATACCGCTCAAAATGAGCGGTATTTCTTTAGCTCAACCATTCGAAGTAGCATCTGTGAGTTCAAAGAAGCTTCCGAATAGCAGTATAACGCTCTGAAAAACGTTGAGGGGTAATGCGTGGATAGCGCCCTTTCCCCCACTGCGAAAGGACTTCTTGATATGCTACATCAAGCTCATTCAATATAATTATCCCCTGCTGAACCAGGAGCTTCACATCGGCAATATCACGGCTATTGCCTCGCTCTATTTTAGAGAGGGCAATTCTATAGAAATCAAAATAGAACACATCAATCATTCCGTAGCGAGCGATAAAGCGAGCATGCGTCTCCCACTGAGATGGGAGTGGCATAAATTCTGCTGGTGATGCAAATTCTACATTGACCTGCATCTGCTGTATCAATCGCTGAATAGCCACGATAAACTCACCTTGATTCGCTCCACCTACCTGTATATGTATGTCTTGCGTAAATCCAGGTCGTACTCCCAGATGGACCAGGGCAGCGCCACCGACAAGGTAGAGACGCGCTGGCTTGCGGAATGTTTGTCCTAAATGCTGCAGGAATGACTCGATGGCCGCTTTGTCGACACTTGGTCGCATACTCATATGTAACTCCTGCCCATATTGCTTTTCTTCTTGTGGAAGCAGCAAAGGGATTTGGATTTGGTGATGTTTTGCCTCTTCCTGAAGCAGTAGTTGATCCACTTGATTCTGCCAATCACCTATAAAGGTAAATGGATAACCAGTACGTCTTTGTTCAGCCTCTTGCAGCGCAAGTAGGCCGATTTTGCCATAATGGTATGCAGGAGGGGGGAGATTTCGGCTTTCCCACAAAAATGCGAAGCGTTGCTCTGGAAAACTAGGTTCATATCCTAATGCTATCGTCAAGCGGAATGACCATAACCGCTGGAGATAGAGCGTTGCTAGCGTTAGCACAGCAATCCGTTCTGCAACCTCCGGCTCACTTTCTTGAAGAGCTTGAAGCACAGGATCAGCCAGTTCAGGATGCAACAGGATGAGCGAAATACTTGCATCCCGCACACGTGGATATTCATCACATTGAGCTAGACGTTGTATCAATGCGACTACCGATTGCTGATCTCTCTTTATTTTGGAGAGGTTGGAACTGTTGTCCAGGCCCACCAGGTAGTTAATACCCCAGGCACGTAATATGCTGATAAGTTCATCAACTTCATTCCAGGAGTCTGGGAGATTGCTAAGTGTGGTGTTCATTTACCTCCTATTTGATACCCTGCCTGGTTAAGAAGTATATGCTATACGACACCACATCGGAATGATATGTCCTGTGACAAGCATAAACGATCAATATGAGGCATGTCAAATGCTCTATGTTTCCTTCTAGCCTTTCGTTGACATGGTTACAAGCTTCGTGATATGATTTTTTCTGAACAATTGACCAGTTCTTTGTTCACTATTTCTTTGCTGTATGTAATTTACTATCCCCGATCACAGAAGGTCGCGTGATCTGGTTAGTGCGCGGCCGATTTTGTACGTCCCGCAATGTAGCTGACCGGCTCCATCAGAGCCGGATGTGAGTGTATAGTCGAATGAATCGTGAGTATCATCGTTGTTTTAGTTCCTCCCTCCAAAGAGATATGGAAATGCTGGTTTTTGGCCACGCCGGTGCTCGTGTCCTGGTTTTTCCGACTTCTATGGGTCGGTTCTTCCAGTGGGAAGACTTCGGCATGATCGCTGCGCTTAGTGATCAACTGGAACAAGGCCATATCCAGTTATTCTGTGTGGATAGCGTCGACGAAGAAAGCTGGTATGCCAAATGGAAACCTCCCGCTGAACGCGCGTGGAGACAGACACAGTACAATTACTACCTTGTGAACGAAGTCCTGCCGTTCACCGTCCAGCGCAACTCCAACCCTTACCTGATTACTACAGGGACTAGCTTTGGCGGTTACCACGCCGTCAATTTCGCTTTGCGCTACCCCCACCTGGTCGGCCGGGTTATAGGGTTGAGTGGCAGCTACGATATCAAGCGTTTTACCAATGGCTACTCTGACGATAATGTCTATTTCAATAATCCCTATGACTTCATTCAGAACGAGCACGATCCAGAGCGTTTGGAGGCCTTACGACATCAAGACATCATCCTGGCAATTGGTAGCGACGATCCCTCGTGCGCTAACAACGAATATTTTTCAGGTATCCTCTGGGGCAAGGGCATCTGGCATTCCTTGCGTATCTGGAATGGCTGGAATCATGACTGGCCTTATTGGCAGCAGATGATCCGCATGTACATCAGCGGTCACGACTGACCGAGAGGGGAGCTTTCTAATGACTCTGAAAGTCGGTCTATTAGTCGGAAGGGAATGGTCCTTTCCGCCTGCATTTATTGAGGAAGTCAATCGTCGTGACGAGGGCGTTATCGCCGAGCTCGTCAAACTCGGCGGCACGCGCATGGACGAGCCATGTCCCTATGCGGTGATTATTGATCGCATTTCGCAGGAGGTACCGTATTACCGGATATACCTCAAGTATGCTGTGCTCCAGGGTGTGACAGTAGTCAATAATCCTTTTATGTGGACAGCGGACGACAAATTCTTCGAGGCATCCCTTGCCACGAAGCTTGGCATTGCCAGCCCGAAAACTGTCGTTCTGCCAAACAAAGAGTATGTCGCAGGCATTGTTCATGACGAGAGCCTGCGTAACCTGGTTTACCCGCTGGACTGGCATGGAATTGTTGAATATGTAGGTATGCCCTGCGTGCTGAAAGACGCCCTTGGAGGTGGCGGGAAAGACGTCTATATCTGCCGCTCGATGGAAGAATTATTGTATAACTACGACCGCTTTGGCCTTCGCACAACGATTGTGCAGGAATTTATGGAATGGGAGCAGTACGTTCGCTGTATCAGCCTGGGACAGGAGGAAGTCCTTCCGATCAAGTACGATCCCCACGAGCGCAAGTATCATGTTGAACACGATCACCTTGGTCCTGAACTCGGGCACCGCATCGTAGAGGACACGTTGAAGCTCGTACGAGCTTTAGGGTACGATATGAACTCCCTCGAGTGGGCCGTTCGCGACGGCGTTCCCTACGCCATCGATTTCATGAACCCCGCTCCAGATATGGACATCTACTCGTTGACCCCATTTTATTTTGATTGGGCAGTGAAGCACATGGCCGACATGGCTATCCGGCTCGCAAAACAACCACGACCACAAAATCGCGAACTGCGCTGGGATGCTTTTATGACAGCAGAGCGCAATCGAGGTGAGGACCAGACGGCTCCAACCGGGATGGCAGCGCGTCCCAAAAAGGCGAACGGAGGGCGTCGTCAGACTCCCCCTCCCCTGGATATCTCAAAATAATTGATGTTGGGATGCAATGATGCATTTTAATCAGGATATTGTAACATTAGAAAAGGGCCGATACATCGGCGGTGGGCACGATAAATCGGCCCCTACGGATGGCCGGAGGTGTGCCATGTCATTGCGAGAAGCTATAGAAAGCTATCACGAACTCCTGACTGACGAGTTAGCCAGTGAGTCGCAGGCGAAACTTGATGATCAACAGCTGCGCCGTGGAATCACCTTCGGTGGACGACCGCTGTGCAGTGTCCTGCGCCCACGATTCATGACCCCTGAACAGTATCACTTCCTCCAGACTCGAGTTCGCCTACTGCTGCATGCTTTCGACAAGATCTATTATCGTGCCCAGGAAGATGAGGTGTTCCGCAAACATTTTGGCTTACTCGACTGGGAAGAAGAACTCGTGCGGCACGACTCTGGTTTCCGTGCTCCCAGCCCGACCTCGCGTGTGGATACATTCTTCGTACACGGTCGCGGAGGATTGCGCCTGACGGAGTACAATGCGGAGACACCCGCTAGCCCGGCCTACAATGATGTGCTCGCGGAGGTTTTTTACGGTTTACCCGTGATGCGCGAGTTTCTGCACCGCTACGAGGTACGCTACTCACCCGCACGTCACAGCGTCCTGAATGCCTTGATAGACGCCTACCAGCAATGGGCAGGTCGCCGTGAAGCTCCACGCATCGCCATTCTCGACTGGCGTGAGGTGCCGAGCTACAGCGAGTTCTTGATGTTTGCAGAGTACTTCAGGTCGCAAGGTCTCGAATGTATCATCGCAGACCCACGCGAAGTGGAGTACCGCAATGGTCGCCTTGTGGCCGGAGACTTCCACATAACGTTGATCTATAAGCGCGTGCTGATCAGTGAGCTGGTCGAACGCGGTGGGCTTGGTCAACCAGTTGTACAGGCAGTACGCGATGGGGCCGTTTGTATGGTCAATCCATTCCGCTGCAAAATTCTGCATAAAAAGGCCAGCCTGGCCGTGCTGAGCGACGAACGTAATGCCGAACTCTTCAGCGACGCAGAGTTGGAAGCCATCGAAGCCCACATCCCATGGACATGTCGGGTTGAAGAGCGCCATGCCAGCTATCACGGTCAGAGAATCGACCTTTTGCCTTTCATCCTTGAGCATCGAGAGAAACTGGTGCTCAAACCAAACGACGAGTACGGCGGGAAGGGAATCGTTCTGGGCTGGGAAGCCGATCTTAACGACTGGGCACAGGCGATTCATGCCGCTTTGACCGACCCATACATCGTACAGGAGCGCGTGACCATCCCCAGCGAACCTTTCCCAAGCATGGTCGATGGCCACGTTACATTGATCGAGCGCATGTTGGATACCAATCCGTTCGTCTTCTACGGCGACTACATGGACGGCTGCCTATCACGCCTCTCGACTGAGGCCCTGCTGAACGTCTCAGCCGGTAGCGGTTCAGCCGTCGCCACATTTGTAGTGGAAAAACGATAGAGAGGAGAGTCGAATTGAAGCCGCCATCACTCACCATTGGCATTGAAGAAGAATACCAGATCATCGACCCGCAGACGCGCGAACTACGCTCCTACATCACCCAGATACTGGAGGAGGGTAAGCTCACCTTGCGTGAGCAACTCAAACCTGAACTACACCAGGCAATGGTCGAAGTAGGCTCCACGGTATGCAAGACACCGGCTGAACTTCGAGAGGAACTGGTGCGACTACGCCGCTCGGTCATGGAACTGGCGGCAAAGAACGGCCTGAAGATCGTCGCTGCAGGCACACACCCTTTCTCCTCCTGGCTGACACAGGAGATCACTCCACAGGAACGTTACATGGGTGTGAAGCAGGATATGCAGGAACTTGCCCAGCGATTGTTGATCTTCGGTACGCATGTGCATATCGGCATTGAAGACCGAGAGTTTCTGATCGACTGCATGAATGTTGTTCGCTACCTGTTGCCACATCTACTCTGTCTCTCCGGCAGTTCACCATTCTGGATGGGACGAAACACCGGTCTTAAATCCTACCGCAGCATTATTTTCCGCAACTTCCCGCGCAGCGGCATCCCGCGCGTCTTCGATTCCTGGCAGGACTTCAACTACCTGGTGGATACGCTCGTGAATACAAACACCATTCCTGACGGCAGCAAAATCTGGTGGGATGTGCGCCCAAACTGGTCATACCCTACGATTGAATTCCGCGTCTGCGACGTTTGCACGCGAGTTGATGAAGCAATTTGCATTGCAGCCATCTTCCAGGCTATCATTTACAAACTCTGGAAACTGCGCCGCGATAATCTGACCTTCCGCGTCTATCCCGTTGAATTGATTGAGGAGAACAAGTGGCGTGCAGTACGCTACGGCCTGGATGGCAAGCTGATCGACTTTGGCAAACAGCAGGAATTACCGGCGCGCGACCTGATCCGTGAATTAATCGAGTGGTTCATCGGCGATGTGATTGATGAACTCGGCAGCCGCCAGGAGATTGAGTATGCGTACCGCATCCTGAACGAAGGATCGAGCGCTGATAGGCAGCTAGCCACCTTTCAACGCACTGGTGATCTCAAAGCGGTGGTCGACCAGTTAATACAAGAAACAAGCGAAGGAGTAATAATCACATAGGTGTATCGGGTGGAATGGACGCATGCGTCCATTCCACCCGATACACCTATGTGATAGAAAAAATATACATGTCACGTTCAATCACAATCGAAGATCTCTATGGAATTAAATTTATGAGCAGGCCACGCATCTCGCCAGATGGTCAACGTGTGGCTTTTGTTGTTACAATCATCGACGAGCGCAAACACGAATATCGCTCCTCGATCTGGGTCGTGCCAACCACTGGCGAAGAAGCAAGACGCTTCACCGGCGGTACAGCCAATGCTCACAGTCCTTGCTGGTCACCAGATGGTCGATGGCTGGCATTTGTATCCGATCGTGAAGGCGAACTCCCCGGCAAAGATGCTCAAGAGCAGAAGAAGCAGGGCAAAGGTAATCAGCAGATATGGCTCATTCCGGGTGATGGAGGAGAAGCACAACAACTGACCTTCATGCCGCATGGAGCATCTAACCCAACCTGGTCGCCAGACAGCAAGTGCATGGTTTTTAGCGCAGCAGTTGGCCCGCTCGATGAAGAGACAGAAGATGGAAAGACCTTGCCCAAGGTACGTGTGATTGACAGGCTACTCTACCGTCTCGATGGTGCTGGCTTCATCTACGAGAGACGCCAGCACCTGTTCCTGGTTGATGTCACTGGCGGGGAGCCGGAACCACTCACCGATGGCGATTGGGACGATAAAGATCCCAACTGGTCTCCAGACGGTACGCAAATCGCTTTTACATCCAGCCGTGCTGAAGATCGCTGGCGACTGCCCTGTCCTGATGTCTACACCTTATCAATCGAGAATGGGCAGGCAGGAGAGGAACGGCGGGCGACCATCAAGTCCCACCCGGCCACTCCTCACCACTCTCGCCCACGTGTCGATGAATCGACACTCTACGGGAGGGAAGTTCTCCCGGAAGGATGGAGAGCGGGCGAGCTGCGTTGTTTGACTGATAGCACACGTTCCTGTTTTTCGCCTTCATGGTCCCCTGATGGCAAAACGATTGCATTTCTAGCGAAACCCAAGCTTCGTTCGGGCAACCATAGCGAACTGTTCACCATCGACGCAAATTCATCGCAAGCTGTGCCCCACTGCCTGACAAGCGAATTTGAAGGTGGGTGTTCGGACTGGACCAACAGCGATATGACCAACGAGCAATTAATCCCCGCACCTGTGTGGTCCCCGGACTGTGAAACGCTCTATATATCGTCGGTCCAACGAGGATCTACGCGGGTATACACAGTTGACATAGAAGGAGCAGGCAAACAACCTCCAACGCTCACGCCAGGAAATATGCATGTACTCGACTTTAGTTTCGACCAGAGTAGGAGCATGGCGGCAATACTCATCGAAGATCCGACACATGTAGCTGAGATTTTTGTGTGTTCAACGTCATCGCCTGACGAGCTGGATCTACATCCGTTAGGGGGACGGCGGGCGACCATCAAGGCTCACCCGGCCACTCCTCACCACCATCGCCCACGTGTCGATGAATCGACACTCTACGCCAGGGGGATTTTCCCCGGAAGGATGGAGAGTCGAGAGTTGCGCCAGTTAACCAGCTTCAATGATGCACTTTTCAAGGAGCTAGAGCTTGCAACGCCCGAGTACATGCCTTATACCGGAGTAGATGACTGGCCGATGGATGGCTGGATTCTCAAGCCACGAGACTTTGATCCAGGTAAAAAATATCCGTTGATCGTCGAGATTCATGGCGGGCCGAATACACAGTACGGTTACGGCTTCATGCATGAAATGCAGATGCTCGCTGCAGCAGGCTACGTCGTGCTTTATACCAACCCGCGCGGCAGTCTGGGTTATGGACGCGACTTTGCGCTGGCCGTGCGCGGCGCGTGGGCTGAGAAAGATTCGCTGGATATTATGGCTGGCGTGGATGCTCTGCTGCAAAAAGGCTACGTTGACGAACAACATCTGGGCGTGATCGGTGGCAGCTATGGCGGCTTCATGACAAGCTGGCTGGTCGGCCACACTGACCGCTTTAAAGCAGCGGTAGCTGATCGCAGCGTCATCAACCGTTTCTCCTTCTTTGGCAGCAGCGACATTGGTTGGGATTTCACCGATGATGACATGGAAGTGGCGCCCTGGGATGACCCTGAACGCTATCTGCGTATGTCGCCTATCACCTATGTCAAGAATATACATACCCCGCTGTTGATTATTCACAGCGAAAATGACATGCGTTGCAATATCGAACAATCCGAGCAACTCTTCACCGCTCTGAAATATATGGGACGAGAGGTGCTTTTCGTACGCTTCGAAGGTCAAAGCCACGGTCTTTCGCGAAGCGGTCATCCCAAATTACGCCAGGAGCGGTTGCGGCATATACAGGCATGGTTCGAGAAGCATTTGTAGCGTATGTTTTTTGGTGGGAAAGTGATATGATAGCTATGAGCACACCTTTCAACGATGCATGTGTATCTAGTGCAGGTCCTTCGCTGCGCTCAGGATGACAGAGGGCAACCATGAGTACACCTTTCAACGATGCATTTGTACCTGATACAGATCCTTCGCTGCGCTCAGGATGACAGAGGGCAACTATGAGCACACCAATACAAAAAACTGCACTGCTAGCCTGGTTTTTGTGGATCCTGGCCATAGTCTGTGAGACAGCTTCGATCGTGCTGCGAATTCACATAGACACCCTGTTACTGAGAAATGTTCAGGGGCCTGAATATCTACAAGAGCAACTCTACTGGGTAGTACTCATCCCCGCTCTTGTTCCAGCTTACGCGACAGTCGGAGCCATTGTAGCTACACGACGGCCTGGCAATGGGGTCGGTTGGCTCTGCCCCCACAAACGCTACCTTGAAGAGACAACGCGGGCTCTCCCATTCATCGATACCGTTGGCAAACCTTGAGGGCATATTTGGAGAAATCTGCACACAACCAGCAAGCCTGACATACAGAGAAAGGAGTTCTCAGATCATGGATGTTGCGTCTCTTCATTCACCTCTTGTTCGTCGGACTATCCAGACAATCAACGAGGGACGGCTCGATGAGTTTCTGGCGCTATTCGGGCGTTTCGCCACGGTCGTTGATGGTGCAACGTATCACGGGTCTGAGGCTATTCGGACCTGGGCCGAGCGAGAAACGTTTGGGGTGCAGATGCACATTGACGTGGTACAAGAAAAGACGCTCACTCCACTGACACCTGCACATATGATAGAGGTTGAGGGAGGGTAACGTTTGTATGTACATCGAAGGGGGATCCATCATGCAAGAGGCTGTGCTATCGCCGCTTGCCACCTGGCAAAACTTTTACGTCATCATCGGTTCCGCTGCTGCGACACTGACGGGCTTGATGTTCGTGGTGATCACCTTGAGCGCGGGGGTTCGGGATCTAAGGTCGAGTGAGGCGCTTGGAGCATTCGCTACGCCAACCATCGTGCATTTTGGCACCGCGCTCTTCGTCGCCGCGATTTTCAGCGCGCCGTGGCAGGCGCTCTGGAATGCTGGCCTGCTGCTCGGCCTCTGCGGTCTAGGGGGGGTGACGTACGCCGTCATCATTGTACGGCGGGTGCGCCGTCAAACTGACTATATACCGGTGCTGGAAGACTGGCTGTGGCACACGGTCTTTCCGCTCGTCTCGTACACAGCACTCGTCGTCGCGGCGATTCTGCTCCCGGGCTATACGGCGCCGGCACTGTTCGTCATAGGTGCGGTTGCGGTTCTGCTCCTGTTCATCGGTATCCACAACGCGTGGGATGACGTGATCTACATCGCCATAGAGCGTTCCAAGCCGGAGAACAAAAGTCAAGACTAGAATCGCCTGGCTTGCGCGCCTGCGGGCTGACCGCCGCCTGCCCTGGGCGTGCGCTGGCAGAAAAACCGGCGTACCTCCAGGATGAGATCAACATGACGATCGCGCCCAAGGCAGGTCATGCAACGCCCGGGTGGAGCAGCTCGGATACCGATCTTATGTTCATCCATCTAAAGGGACCAGAAGAGGAGAAGAACCATGCCCCGGATCGCTATCGTCGGTGCGGGAATCGCAGGACTCAACGCAGCTCTCACGTTGCAGGATGCAGGTCTCGCGTGCAGTATCTACGAATCGTCCGACCGCATCGGCGGTCGCATGCACTCCGATACCACCACCTGGGCTGACGGGATGGTGAGCGAGTGGTGTGGTGAATTCATCGACGGCGACCATGAGACCCTCCACCAGCTGATCAAGCGCTTCGGCCTCAAGATCGTCGACCTGGGGCGGGGAAGAGCAGACCGGGCACAAAGCGTCATGTTTTTCTTCAATCGCTATTACGGCGCGGAAGAACTGGCCGGGGACTTCCAGGCGCTCGCTCCTCTCTTGCAGCAGCAACTGCAGGAGGCTGGTTTCCCCACGACCCACGCCCGCTTTACCCAGGCAGGGTTCAGGCTCGATCATCTGAGCGTGTATGATTGGATCGAGCAGTATGTCCAGGGTGGACACACTGCGCCGGTGGGTCATCTGCTCGATGCTGCCTGTACCGGTTTCTACGGTCTGGATACAGGCGAGCAGAGTTCTCTCAACCTGGTCTACCTGTTTGGCTCGCGAGGCCCATGGAGGGATTCGACCACGCCCAGGCCAATGCAAGGAAGCAGCAAAATCGTGGGCGGGAACGAACAACTACCGCTGGCTATGGCCCGCAGTTTGCCGGAAGAGTGTATCCACTTGCGCCATCAACTGGTGGCGCTCGAACGAAAGAGCAACGCTTCGCTCACCTTGACGTTCGCCACTGCTGGCGGCTCCTCGCAAGTGCAGTGCGAACGCGCGATTCTCGCCCTGCCGTTCAGCACCTTACGCCGGGTCGATTACCAGCAAGCCGGATTTGATCCCCTCAAGCAAGTTGCCATCGAACAGCTTGGCTACGGCACGATCTCCAAGCTGTTCTTGCAGTTCGATCAGCCCTACTGGTACCAGGATGGCCCCTGGCCCCACCCTCACAGCGGCTTCATCATCACGGACCTGGATATTCAGACGCTCTGGGACGCTTCCATTGGTCAAACAGGCTCAAGCGGGCTGCTTGTTGATTATACGAGCGGGCAGAGAGGGGCTGCTTATGCGCCACCGGCGGCCTATTCCACCGCTGGCGACTCGGAGAACGTCCCGAGCTATGCCCGCAACTGCTTGCAGCAATTGGAGCGTATCTTCCCCGGCATCAGCGCCCACTACACCGGCAGGGCCGCGTTGAGCTACCCTACGGGCGATCCCTCTCTTCTCGGCAGCTACTCCTGCTGGAGGGTGGGACAATGCACCTCTTTCGGCGGCTACGAGGGCGTGCGCCAGGGACCGGTTCACTTCGCGGGCGAACATTGCTCGGTCGAGTTCCAAGGCTTTATGGAAGGGGGAGCCAGGGAGGGCGAGCGAGCTGCGCAGGAAATTGTGCAGGATTTGAGCTAACCTGTACCATCATCCTGTTACTATCTGAAAAGATCTCGTGCAGTAAGCCCAAGTTTTCGATCAGAGGACCACGGGGCTTTAGGAGCATTCACAAGATTTGCAAGGGCTATAAGGGTGGTATCGTACTGACTGCGCATACTGACAAAAGCATGCCAACTTTCATCTTGATCAGCCTTGAGTGGCAGTCCGGCGCTTGTCAACTCCTCGCATGCAGCAGCATACTCGGCACGTGTCACATGAATCGAGCCGTCTGATGCCAGAAGAGAACCTAACGGTATACCCACATCGATAGCAATATCCCTCAGGGTATGACAGCCGGCCTGAAAGCAGAAGTTCAACCAGGGCACATCCTGCCGATCAACTGTGGAAGAAAAGAGCGCGCAAGCATCCAGAAGAGCACCCGCAGTGGTAATCCACGAGGTACCGCGTTGAGCAGAGCGATAGAAAATTACTTGTATATTCGAAATATGCGTCTCATTCATATCCGTGAACCATTCCTCCCACGTGTGCCAGAACTGGTCGAGTTCCTGAGCCAGGCCAACGCGGTACGTTTGCGCAAGCACCTTGACGCCTGATGGGGGAGCGCCAAAGCGAGAGGCAATCCGTGTCACCTGTTCCTCTCGCTCCGAATAAACCGAATAGACGGTAGGTAGAAAGGTGATGAGCAGGCCCACGATGCCCAGTCCAATGATCCCCGCGAAGATATACAGCATGGTCTCGGCTATCCCCTTCGGCGCAAGGAATCCCTCTGTGGTTATGGCTGCCCCACTTAAAGAGAGAGCCGTCCCTTGGGATGGCTCACTCACCCCCCAAAACATCATGGTGAAACCAATGATGAGCAGGATTGCCCAGGTGAGCGGCAGCAACATTACAGAGAGAGGCGCATAGAATGCCATGATAGCATCACGTAGCTCGTCAGACGGCACCCGAACGGATACAAATCGAAACAGGCGGAAGGTAGTGAGAAACAAAGTGCGCGTGAGTCGAACTTTTTTACGCCCAGGAAGCACCGTCTGCTTGATAGCCGAAAAGAGCGTGGTCAGGGCTATACCGAGGCCGAGCAAAAACACAATGATTTGCAGTACTATCATGCTTTAATTACTACCCTTCTGCACAAAGGTTAAGGAAGATTATCTTTATAATACCATCCTCTCAAAGAATGCTAAATTCACCCTATCGACCGTGGGGACAAGCACCAACCTATCCAGGTACTTATTCCCGCGTTCGCAGGATGTTTCAGGTAAAAAGAGGCAGGTATGGCAGGCGGCTTCGTGCAAGGAATGCTAATAAATGCCGATGACATGCGCGCCAGCCCAGCGAGCAAGTTGGATCGCAAAGATTCCGACTTCCACTGCTGCACCGTGGATTAAGACGGTTTGCCTTGCAGCAAGGCCTGCGTGATCAAAGAACGCCTGCCAGGCTGTGAGTGCTGGCAGAGGAACTGCTGCTGCCTGTAGATAGTCAAGGGAGCGCGGCTTAGGGGCAAACTCGCCGGGTAATGCAATGGGATATTCTGCTTCGGCACCGTCCCGATCAAAGGCAGTGAGAGCATAAACATCCGATCCTATGGTGATACCGGTGACACCAGGGCCAATCTCCACTACCACTCCAGACAGGTCGTGCCCTGGGATGGGCAGAGAACGCTCGCTCCCAGCTTTGGTCTGATAGGTCTGAGACCAGGTCAGTTCCGTTGCAATGACACCAGTCGCATTGACGAGCACCAACACCTCTCCCTGCGCAGGATGTGGTTGTGGTGCGTTTTCATGAATAAGCCTGTCGGGGCCGCCACGACCATGAATACGGATCGCATTCATTTGGTTGTGCTGGTCCTTTCTTTTTGTATCGGTTGTATCACTTGTCGCACTTGTATCGAATGTAGCAGATATTGCTGGCGAATCCCTACCCAGAGCGACGCAAGCGTCCCCTCTGCCGCGATAGACTTGCCCGCTTTTGCGTTGGGACAGAGAACAGCACACGCTCCAATGCCTAAGCGACAGTCATGTGCTGCGCCGGGTAAGAAGCGCGAAAGCAACTGCACTTCTTCATATTTCAGGTATCCGCTTTCGCATCGGTCGTTGTACGTACAGCTGTACGTGCGGAAAGGGTGATTCTGGTCCAGGTTAGGACAGTCAGTAACCAATCATCTTCGTCCTCTTGCGGTGGCTTCCAGAAAGATTCCATCTCCTTAACACCCTTTCTGAAATCGAGATCAAGAAGCCACCATTCCCAGGGAAGATGGGACCAATGGGATTGAGCATTCTGCTCTGCCTGTCTGATTTGCGATATTCTTGCTACAAGTTTCTCATAAACAAGATCACGGTATTTCCGACGCTCGTATGCTTCCAAGGGAAAGAGTGTCGAATTTCCAAACTCTGGCTCCACTTGTACTGCATCTGCCATTGAAAACCAACATCCATCTTTCTTAAGCACCCTCGAGATCAACAGCAGGTAATTTCGAACCTCCGCCATTTGTACCTCTTCAGACAATGGTTTCGCTATCGCAGACCAACGAACAGTCCAGGCTACCCATATTGCCAATCGGTTCAGGGTCAACCCCATCTGTCGTTTATCAGCTCCTTCCTCCCTAAACCGTATCAATCCACGCGCATCTGCAATATAAACATAGAAGCGAAACAAGTTCATATATTTCTTGACTTGTCTTGGATTCTCTGGTAGAAATTTGGCTCCCTCTTTAATGGCTTTCTGTATGTGTTCGAGCTTATAGCTGGCATGATCTATCTGTGGTCCTATGTCAGAGGTTGGTTGGGTTGAATCTGGTGCCAACACCAGTCGAGTAGTATGCAAAGGCGATTTTGGTTGCATACCATTCGTTTCCAACCCGGTGGTCTCTGCCCTTTCTGGCTGCAGAGTTCGAACTGATTCTGGCGTTATTGCTGGTTGTGCACCGTTTTTAGCATTATTCCTATTATGTACACTCACCGGTCGTTTAGACTTTACCTTTGGTTGCATAATGTCCGCTACCAACTTGGTAATATCTGGTTCTGTTGACTGTGGAACTTGAAATGGTACCTGAATAATTTTATCAAGGAACAGTCTACCCGGTGATACTACAGCTATATTTTCCTGGCGCATCTTCTCGAACAGATCTTTGTACTTGTTCTCGATACTCGCCACTACTGCTGCCGGATCCATCCCTAGCACAAAAACGCACCTTTGACTATCCAGGAAAAGATTGATACCCTCGATGATATCTGCCGCTTTAGGTGGCTCACATCGATCAAGATCATCAATAAAAATGACTAACTTGCGTGGTTGCCAGCCAAGATGAGGCTCGGTAGCAATTGAAACAATGCGTGCGAAGTCTTCCTGGAAACTGCCTAAAAAGCCTATTTTATCCTTGTAGTTGGGTTTGTCAAAGACATTTTTCATTTGTAGCTGAAATGGGTCCCTGGCAATTTTGAAAATTTGGATCAAAGCACTCACCGCGATACCTGCCCCCAACAGCAGTTGTCCTAGCGGTATTTGAAATCCAAATACCTGTAAGGGTTGCATATGTGGAAGTTGTTGCATATAAGACGTATATATCCAGTAGACAAGGCCAAAGAAAAGTGGAATGGCCATTGTCATGATAACTCTCCACAAAGCTGCAAGTGAGAAGCGTTTGAACATAAGCCTGAACCAGAAGATAATGCGCTGGAAAAAATTGTACTTGCGTTTAATCTGATCCAGGACCTCGAGTGCCAGTGCTGCCCAAAGCTGTTCCTCCTGGTCAAACTTCCAGGCATTAAACCAGATGGTAGGATGAGTTGGTGGAATGATCGGGAAATGCGAAGCTGCTACCCATTGCCAGAAAGATAAACCTCTCGATTTCCTTGCTTTGCCGGTTTGCGATGCATCAGCAGGTTGTGCCATATCATTGGACTGTGATGTATTATCATTGTCTGGCAGTGATGCCTGGTTGGAGTCTGTCGCGCTCTGCGGATTTTTGCTCGGATTAGTATTGGGGTCAGTGGGATCATATGATAGATCAGCCCGAACTTTCTGTAACCACCTACTTAGACGACTTTTACCTGTGCTAGAATCGTAGGGCAGTTTTTTGTAGCGAACATCTCGAAACTTCTTTGGACCGCAAACTCTATATTCATTATCAGGTTCATTTAAATGCCCAATATGAACCTGCTGAAACTGCTTCATGCCTCCAATTCTGTCATCTACCCAAATCAATAGATTACCAAACATCCACGGAAACATCGCTTTAAGAAATGAAAGAAACCACTTTAGCCATAATCTTTTTAACCAGAGTCGGGACCAGAAGTTTAGAGAAGGATCAAGTTCATTCTTTACCATATACATAAGAGAACTTTTACCACTTCCCCATGCACCGTAGATACCTATGGTCAAAGGGGTGGAGGTCTCCGGTGATGCAATAAAGTCTCGTAAGGCATGGACATAGATATCAAATCCAAGTTTGTCCTCATCAACATTCTGAGTTGGTACATCCGAAGTCGCTTTTTGCTGGACTGCATCCCTCTCTAATTGGCCTTCAGTAATAAGTGCTTGAGCGAATTTGTTCTCAGCCGTGACAGGTGGTGGATTTGTTACGTTTGGTTGTGCAAGGGGATTATCCTGTGTTTTAGCTGTTACCTCAAATGCTTCGACCAGGCGGGCCTGGCTATCATCCTCATTCACAACAATCAAATCCCATTTCCCTAATTTCTGGTTGGCCGGAATCGTGATTTTGCATTGAATCTGAGTATCACTCGATATGATGGCTGTGGCTTCTATTGTTGTAGTATCCTGGATGAGCCGGACTGACTTTGGCAACCGAAAGTACTTCCCCAGGATCGACAGAGAAAGCTCTGCTGTGTCCTGCCTACCCATAGAGGGATCAACCTTACTTATTACAGGCTGCGAGGTTGGAGATGATTCACCTGGAAATTCCTCAATTACTCTTTTGATGCCTGTTACAATATCCTCAAATGCTTCTTCACGATCTTCCCAATTGTTCACGGGTTTCCCAAAGCTTGGCAAAGCCAGTAGCTTGCCAAGTGGTGTCTTCAGCCAATCTGAATCAGCGAGGATAATTGGAATAACGCGAGCTTCCCCTCTTTCATGTCTCTCCAGAGCGCGCCTCAACTCAACATCCCTGGTAAATTCTGATGCCAGATAATCACGACTAACTAACATTAAAATAATTTGAGAACTATTTAAATGCTTATTGATCTCGAGTTGCCACTCCTGGCCAGCAAGAAGCATACCATCATGCCAGATCTTGATATTAAATTGCTGTTCTAAGGCTTTCAGATGACGTTCTAATTCGTCCATTAGTCGTCCATCTGAATGGCTATAAGATATATAAATCTCTATGACTTTGATCGGGAATTTGATCAGTTCAGACATCCAGGACAGGCTCCTTAGTGATACGAGCTGATAAGCAGCTCTTAATTTTCATTAGTGCTCGAAATCGTTTATGAAATTATTCAAAGTCAACAATTTTATGACTGTAACACTGTTTTAACGCTCAATAATACAATTTTTATCAGTCAACCAGACTGGGATAAAGAACTTGGTGACTTTTTTTACAAAATAAGGTTTAATACTTTGTAGATACTATTTCAGTTGGAAAGAGAGAGGTGTATCACTTGGATAAAGCTGGTGTTCGTGCTGCATTTATCGCGGCCGGTTTGTCACGCTTGCTAAAAGACATTGATTTTATAGCGAAAGACTCGATCAGGCTCTATACTACGCCTGCTGGTGAGTATGATATTTCCATCGGCGCATCCAGGGTTGGTGGGATCCCTGACGTGCCAACTGACTTCAGGTGGCCGGAACGAAAAGAGTTACCCCAATCTTTTATCGCGCAAATATACCTCGATGAGGTACATCCATACGATACGAATGGAGTGCTGCCACAAAGTGGGATGCTGTGGTTTTTCTATGATGCGAAGCAGGAAACATATGGAGCGGACCCTGCGGACCGCGGTGGATGGCGTACTCTCTTTAGCGATGACTACGCAGGGCTGCAACGGACTGCGGCGCCTAACAAACTGCCTGCTGAGAGTCAGTTTAAAGCGTGTGCAATCAGCTTTGCCAGCGAGGTCACTTTATCTCAGAGTCCGCAGCTTGAGATACCTGACTTTGACTGGACAGACGATGAGGTGCAGAAATACGAGACGCTGCTCTCGACGTTTCCTAATCCAGACGATCACGCTGCTCTGCATAATCGCTTGCTGGGAAACCCTGAAACCATTCAGGATGATATGCGGCTAGAGTGCCAGCTTGCTTCTCATGGTGTGTCGGATATCAACGATCCACGTGCTGCTGAGTTATCGAAGGGCGCAAAGGAGTGGCAATTGCTACTGCAAATTGATACCGATGAGCGTATTGGTATGCGCTGGGGTGATGCAGGTACGATTTATTATTGGATTGCGGGGCAAGAGCTGAAAGCGCACCGTTTCGATAATACGTGGCTCGTGTTACAATCTGATTAAGATGATCCGTTTTCCGC
>Ga0207684_10000849_pt1 | contig 35157 bp, 28 predicted proteins | sample KBSK5501metaG_FD_184342 | JGI IMG/M metagenome (GOLD analysis project Ga0207684, IMG submission 184342) | Corn, switchgrass and miscanthus rhizosphere microbial communities from Kellogg Biological Station, Michigan, USA - KBS K5-50-1 metaG... | ecosystem: Host-associated > Plants > Roots >... | reverse complement strand
ATACGGTGTCGGCCTCACGATTCCGTGGGCTAGCGTTGGCGAGGTCGAATATGGGCAGAAGGTAGGCCATCGCATCGGCCAGGCCATCTTGCTGTCACCGCTTGTTCTGTTCAAGAAGTCCCGGCACCATTACGTGACCTGAACTACAAGGACAGCGCCGACAAGGAGCAGGCCGTCGTCTTCGAGTTTGACAAGGACGATATCAGGATGGCGCTGACCACGCTGAAAGCGCGCACCGGCAAGACGGTTACCTATACGGATGACGATGCGCGGAAGCAAATGGGCGGTGGCGTGCAAGCAAAGAACGAGAAACAGCAGTAGCCCGGGCAGGCAGGGATTTAGATGTGTGGTGGACTCTAGAGAGAAACAGAGCAAGGCGAAGTTCGCGAAGAAGCACGGCCTGGGGTGTCCGCTGCTCGTCGATCCGGACCACGAGACCGCCGAGAGGTACGGCGTGTGGCAAGAAAAGTCACAGTACGGACGCACCTACATGGGCATCGTGCGGACCACGTACCTGATCGGCCCCGACGGGAAGGTGCAGAAGCGCTGGGACAAGGTCAAGGTCGACGGCGAGAGCCACGGGTGAGCTCGAAGGGGCGCCTCGTCTACTCGACGGAAAAGGGCCGAATCTGCCCGAAGTGCGGCTGGCCGGCGGACGACTGTCGCTGCTCGTCCTCGCTCGGTACGCCCGAGGCGCCCGTCCTCGACAAGATCAACGTCGCGCTTCGGCTCGAGAAGCGCGTCTCCGGCAAGAACGTCACGGTCGTGGGCGGCCTGCCAAGGAACGGGCCGTTTCTCCAGGCGCTGCTGAAGGAGCTGAAAAAATCGTGCAGCACCGGCGGCCGGGCCGACGACGGCGCCCTCGAGCTCCAGGGTGACCAGCGCGAGCGGCTCCGCGAGCTGCTCGGCCGGAGAGGCTGGACGGTCAAGGGATGAAGCATGCTTCGCGCATGGCGTTCGTGCTCAGCCCTCTGGACGCCGACGGCACGACGGCGCGGCCGGCCTGTGGCTGAGGCGGAGGGCGAGGCGGCCGCCGCCATGAGCCTCAGAAAGCGCCTGCACAAGCACTAACGTCGAGAGCTCTCGCTCCGCCGGCAGATCGCCATCCGCGGTATCCCAGGGCACCGAATACGTGGCCGTCCCGCGGGCCGTCGACCCGGAGGCCGGCGACGTCATGGTGACGATGAGCCCGCCGACCTGGGCCAGAGCCGGCGGCGGCGACAGCCAGGCCCACCCGAAGGCCACCGCGAGGGCGGCCGCGTGACAGAGCCTAAACAACGCTCAAGGTCTTCCTGAATTCGCATTCAGGGAATCCCCGGTGCGCCCTCGGGGCTATAGTGCCCCGCGATGGAATGGCCACGCGACGTCACGCCCGCGGAACGCTCCTCGCTCGTGGCCGGCGGCCTCGGCTGGATGCTCGACGCGATGGACGTGATGCTCTATTCGCTCGTGCTGTCGCACCTGATGCGCGACCTCGGGATGGGAAAGGGCACGGCGGGCGCGCTCAACTCGCTCACGCTGCTCGCGTCCGCCCTCGGCGGCATCGTCTTCGGGTTCCTGGCCGACCGCGTGGGCCGGACACGCGCGCTCATGGTCTCGATCCTCGTCTACTCGGTGGCGAGCGGCGCCTGCGGGCTCTCGCGCACGATCGTGGAGCTCGCGGCGTGCCGGTTCATCCTCGGGCTGGGGATGGGGGGCGAATGGACGACGGGAGCCGCCCTCATCGCGGAGACGTGGCGGCCGGAGCATCGCGGCAAGGCGCTGGGGCTGATGCAGTCGACCTGGGCCCTCGGCGAGATGCTGGCCGTCGGCGTCGTGGCCCTCGTGCTGCCGAGCTTCGGCTGGCGAGCCGTCTTCTTCGTTGGCGTGCTGCCGGCCGTCATCGTCTTCTGGATCCGCCGCCGGGTGCCGGAGTCCGACATCTGGCTCCGGCAGCAACGGGCGACCTCTGCCGGCTCGCTCCGGATCCTCTGGCGGCCCGACCTGCGGCGGAACGGCCTCATCGCCACCGCCATGAACGCGTGCGCGATGTTCGGCTACTGGGGGCTCTTCACCTGGATCCCGGCCTACCTGTCGCTGCCGGTGGAGCAGGGCGGCCGCGGCCTCGACCTCATGAAGACCACGACCTGGCTCCTCATCATGGGGATCGGGAAGTGGTTCGGTTACGCGCTGTTCGGCTTCTTCGCGGACGCCGCGGGCCGGCGCCGCACGTACGTGACGTATCTGCTCGTCGCGGCCGCTCTCGTCCCGCTCTACGGCGTGGCGCGCACTCCGGCGTGGCTCCTGCTGCTGGGACCCCTGGTGGCTTTCTTCGGCACCGGTTTCTTCTCGGGGTTCAGCGCCATCGTTTCCGAGCTGTTCCCGACCGAGATTCGCGCCACCGCCATGGGCCTCAGCTACAACGTCGGCCGCGGCGTGTCGGCGGCCGCGCCCGCCGTCGTGGGGCTCCTCGCCGACCGCTTCGGCCTCGGCTCCGCGTTCTTCCTGCAGGCCGCCGCATTCTTCGCCGCCGCCCTCCTCGCTCTCGCGCTGCCGGAGACGAAGGGCCGACGGCTGGACTGACTACTTCTCCACCGCGTAGTCGTCGCCGTAGAACTTGCTGGTCGTGCGGGTGTGGAACTCGATCGCGCGTACCGGAGGGTATCGGGCGGGACCGAGGCCGGGAAGGACCTCGAGCATCTCGTCCTCCCACAGGTAGACCGCCATGGGGAACGAGACGCGGGGCCGGCGCCGCAGCTCGGGGTCGCGCGGCGGGCTGACGCGGTGGGTCGTCGACGGCAGGCGGTCGTTGGCGATCCGCTGCACGTAGTCGCCGGTGTTCAGGATGATCGTTCCCGGGGGCGGCGAGAGCCGGATCCACTTCATGCTCGCGCGGTTGAGGACCTGGAGCCCTTCGATCCGCGGCGCGGGGAGGAAGGTGAACATGTCCACGTCCTCGTGCCCGAGCAGCCGCCCGGCGCCGCTCGCCTCCTCGTCGGGGCCGAGCGGCGGGTAGTAGTTGAGCCGCTGGCCGAAGTTCGTCCCGGTGAGCCGCGCGTCGTAGAGATGAGGATCGCAGCCGAGGTGGCCGAGCAGGCTCTGCATCACCGGAAGGATCAACCGCTCGTGGGCGAGGCACATCTCGCGGAAGACGCGCTCGGCCTCCGGCCGCGGCCAGAACTCCTCGAGACGCGGCGGCGCCGCGGGGTCGTCGCCCAGGTCGAACGCGCGCCGGCAGAAGACCCAGCCCTCCACGAGGTCGGGGTGGATCCCGCTCGTCTCCTTGATGGGAAAGTAGCCCTGGTTCACCGAGCCGTGGCGGTGGGCCCGGAAGCGCATCTTCTCTTCGAGGGGAGTCTGCGTGAACAGCTCGAGCACCGCGTCGTGCGCGCGGTCGTAGAGGCGCGGATCGACACCGTGCCCTTCGAGCACCGCGAAGCCGATGGCCTCCAGCGCCTCGCCCAGCTCCGTGGCGAACGCGCGGCGATCGGCTTCGCCTCCGCGCAGGAACCGGCCGAGGTCGCACGTCCGGATGGCGTAATCCTCGTCGAACGCCGCCGCGGCGTCGGCCGCCTCGGCGAGGTGGTACGTCTGGCGCTTCTCCACCTGGTCGTAGCGGATGAACTCCCGGTTGGTGGAGCCCACGCCCTGCGACTTCCGGTCGTCCACGCTTGGCCCTCCCGCTGGCCCACAGCATAATCCCCGGGGAACGCGATGGCGAGGGTGCTCGCAGGTGGCTGCCGCGTGTGGGGCCTGAAGGAGGGCCGGCCGCGGCGGATCGGCGGCGTCAAGGTCTGGGACCGCGCCGGCCGCCGTTCGGGCGCGAAGGCCATCTCGCTGCGGGTGATGGAGTTCGAAACCGGGCTCTCCCCCGGAATCCAGACCCCCGGGGCGGACGACGTGCTCTACGTCCTGGAGGGCCACGCGACTCTCTACCTCGATGGCTGGCGGCACCTCGTCGCTCCCGGCACCGGGTTCTACCTCCGCCCCGGCGCGTGCTTGACGGTCGAGAGCCGCGGGCCCCACCCCTTGACCCTCGTCAGCGCGCGCTGCCCGGATCCCGGCAAAGAGTTGGCGCCGGCCGCGCCGCGCACGGTTCCCGCTCCCGGCGCGAAAGCGGCATCGCCATCGCCCGTCGTGCGCATCGCGGACCGGCCTGCCGAGGCCACCGGCGATCGTTCCTATCGTGTCCTCGTGGACCGAACGGTCGGCTGCGAGGCCGTCACGCAGTTCGTGGGAACGATTCCGCCGGGGCGCTCTCCGGACCACTTCCACCACTACGAAGAGGTGCTTTGCATCCTGGAGGGGAAAGGATGCCTGTGGGCCGGTCGGAGCCATGCGGCCATCGGTCCCGGCTCGTGCATCTTCCTGCCGCGCCGCCAGGTCCACTGCGTCGAGAACACCGGCAACGGACCGCTGCGGCTCCTGGGCGTCTTCTACCCGGCGGGCAGTCCGGCCGCGCGCCTGTACCGGAGCCCCTCGTCGAGGAGAAACGCGAAGCCCAGGAAATAGACCACGACGAAGGCCTCCGTCTCCAGGCCCGATGCGGTGGTGAAGAGCACGGGCAGGCCGAGGGCGCCGAGGGCAACGCAGGCAAGCACGAGGAGCGCCGGGCCCCGGCGCGTGGCCAAGGGACGGAAGGGGCCGATCGACCACGACCGCACATAAAGAAGGATGAGCAGCAGCATCGGTCCCCAGAGGACGATCAGCGGCAGCTCGCAGCGCCACGGACCGAGGCCGACCCGGTCCGCCGGTGTCGCCATCGCGTAATAGGTGTCGATCGCTCCCTCGCTCGGCGAGCGGCGCGTCGCGATCGAGACGCCGTCGCGCGGCGCCCATGGGCGCAGCTTGGCCTGGGTCAGCGTGGCCCACAGCCGCCGGGCGAGTATTCCGGCGTACCAGGCCGGATCGGACCGTACGTCCGTGAGGACCAGCCGGCGGAAGAGAGCCTCGTTCTCGGGCGCGTTCTCCCACACGGGGTAGCGCTCGGGCGGTCCCATGCCCGCGCGCCGGAGGACCTCGCGGGCCACGCTATCGTCCCACGCGTGGCCCTTCGTCCGATCGAAGTCGCCGAGGCCTTCCCACAGGCCGAGCCACACCTCGTGGTGGCGCGGCGGGCGGACGAGCGCGTACGGCGTGATGAAGATCGCGAGGAGAACCGCCGCGGGGACGACGCGCGATGCCAACGTCCCGGCGGCGGCTCGGCGAGCGCCCAGGCGCCCGGCGCCGGCGGCGAGCGCCAGGACGTAGCCGGGGAGCAGGAAGAGCGAGCCGCTGCGGCACAGCACGCATAGCGCGAAGACCAAGCCCGCCGCCAGCGCCCGCGCCGCGAGCCCGGCGTCGCGCACCTCGGCGGAAACCGCGTAGGTGGCGAGGGGCACGATCGCCACGAGCGCGATCACGTAGAAGCCGACCGCGGAATAGGGAAGCGAGAGCGAGTCGATGACGTAGGGCGAGCACGCGAGGAGAAGCGTGAACGCGAGGCCGGCCGCGGTGCGTCCCGCGCGCGCCAGCTCCCAACCCGTCCACGCCAGGACGGGGGCGGCGACGAGCGCCCCGACCCAGAGCGGCAAGAAGGGCGAGACGCCACGGAGGAGCCGGAAGCCGGCGGTGAGGAGACCGGCGCGGCCGGGATCGTCGATGTCCCGCGGCATGAGCCGCCGGCCCTTGAGCAGGGGCCTGACCTGGATCGTGCGCCAGAACCTCCAGGGCGGCGCACCCTGCTCCGCCGCCGAGCGCGTCAGGAAGCGCTGGAAGCCGAGCCGCAGCTCCGCGCCGTCGGCCGAGTTGATGCTGACCCTCTCCGCCTCGCCGTCGCCGTCGAGATAACGCGTGGCGGCCACGGCGAGGTCCTCCCAGTAGCGGCGCGGCGCGGGCAGCGTGGAGAGATCGGCGCCCGCGTGCCAGTAGGCGCTGTGCCACAGGAGCAGCGCGGCCGCCGGGATCCCGGCGAGCAGGGAGCCCGCCACCCGCCGCCCCAGCTCACGCCTCCTTCTGGTCTTCGACCGCGGGCGCCGGCGCGCCGCCCCGGGCCTGACGCCGTCCGAATAGGTAGAGCACCGCCCCCACCGCGCTCCACAGCAGGCACAGCTCGAGGGTCGTGAGCGAGCGCCGCGCCAGGCGCTCGCCGAAATCGAAGGCCCGCAGCGTACGCACGTCGTCGGCCACCTGAACGGCGACGATGGCGCCCATGCTCAGGATGGAAACGACGGCCGCGATGCGCTGGAGAGGGAGCGGGATGGCGACCGTCGCCTGGCGGAAAAGCGCCGGGTTCAGTCGCGGCAGCAACAGGAACGCGAGGCTGTGGAGGAGGTAGAGGAGGACGAGGGCGAACACGGCGATGTTGAGGGCGAGGGCGAGCTGGCCACTCAGCAGAAGCAGAGCGGAGACGGCGAGCGTCAGGCCCAGTCCGAGGACCGGAGTGCCCGTTCGCGGCGCGATCGCTCCCAGCCAGGAAGGGGCCAAGCCGTCGCGGGCGAGCATGATGCCCACGCGGGAAGGCGCGAGCATCGTGACGTTGAGCGAGGTCGTGACCGCCATGACCGCGCCCAGCGTCACGAACCAGGCGGCGCCGACCGGCAGGTACACGGCTCCCACCTCGGCCATCGGCGCCGCGCTGCGGCCCAGGCGCTCGCCGGGCAGGGTACCGAAGGCGACCGCGGACATCAGCAGGTAGACGACGGTCGTGGCCACGATGCCTCGGAGGAACACGGCGGGCAGCCGTCTCGTGCTGTCCTTCACCTCACCCGCCGCCTGCGCGAGCGATTCGAAGCCGGCGTAGGCGAAGAAGAGCGGCGGGAGCGCGGCGGCAAAGCCCGAGATGCCGTGGGTGAAGAAGGGCCGGTAGTTCTCGGGCCGGATGGCGAAGAGCCCCGGGACCACGAGCACGACGATCGACAGCCCGAGCACGGCGCACATCGCCACCTGGATCCGGCCGAACCAGCGGATGCCGAGCACGTGGATGCCGAAGAAGAAGGCCAGCCCGGCCAGGGCGACCGCCTGGCGCGCTCCGGCTCCGGCGCCCCCCGCGCCGATCAGCTCGAGCAGATAGTCGGCGAACGCCTGGGCGAGAAAGGCCAGCGCTCCCAGGTAGGAGATGGCCTTGAGCCAAACGCCGACGAAGGCCAGGCCGCGGCCGCCGAACGTGCGCGAGATGTGGGTGTATTCGCCGCCGGGGTCGCGCCCGAGCGGCGTCGACAGGTAGAAGGAATAGGCGACGGAGGTCGCGAGGATCGCAGGGGAGAGGACGAGATATCCGAGGATCACGCTGGGGCCGGTGAGCAGCCACGCCTGGCTCGTCACCTTGAAGATGCCGGCCCCGATCAGGATACCGACGAGCGTGGCGTACGACTCGACGGTCCCGAGGTCACGGCGGAGGCCCGCGGCGGGGACCGCCGTGTTCGTTCGCTCGCTCGGGAGTGAATCCCTCGCTCGCTCTTTAAGCGGGGGGGACTCTTCGGTCCCCCCAGACCCCCCGTTTCTCAGATCGGCGAGCCTACCACGAGGGTCGACTCAGGCGTAGGCCGGACGCGTGCGGCCGGCGGCCATCAGCTTGATGAGGATGACGCCGGCGACGAACCCGCCGACGTGGGCCATGTAGGCGACGCCACCCCCCGTCTGCTCCGTCCGCGCGATCGACCCCACACCGCTGACGAACTGGATGAGGATCCACAGGCCCAGCATGACGAACGCGGGCACGGCCACGATGCCGCCGCGGGTGAAGACGCGGACCCGGTTCCGCGGGAAGAGCACGAGGTAGCCGCCGAGGACGCCGCTGATGGCGCCGGACGCGCCCACGGTAGGCATCGCGGAGTGCGGGGACGAGAGGATGTGGGCGAAGGCGGCGGCGACGCCGCACACGAGGTAGAAGATGAGGTAGCGGACCGCCCCCAGCACCTTCTCGATGTTGTCACCGAAGATCCAGAGGTAGAGCATGTTCCCTCCGAGGTGCGCCCACCCGCCATGGAGGAACATCGACGTGAACAGCGTCGTCCAGAAGGGAAGCGGGATCGTGGGCGGGAGGTCGTGCCCGGCCGAGTACTCACGAGGGACGACTCCCCACGCGGTGATGAACGACTCCAGCGCCCCCTGCGGCTGGCTCAGCTCGAGGAAGAACGCCAGCACGTTGAGCGCGATGAGCGCGTAGTTCACCACCGCCGGAGGGCCACCCGGGACCTGATCGTCGCCGACAGGAATCATGGAGCCTCCTTGCTTCACTTGTACACCGCTTTGCATCGCCCGGGCGCACGCAAAGAAGGTAGACTGCGGCGAAGGAGATTCGAGAGCGTGACGCAGCCCGCGAGCAGATTGCCTTCCGCCACCCTTCCCGCCGAAGCCCGGGCCGCGCTCGCGGCCCGCGCGGATACGGCCACCGGGCGGTTCGCGGGCGCGTCGTCGATCGCGGCGCTCCTGTTCCTGCTGGATCGCGCGCGCGACGGCGACGGCGACGCGGCGCGCCTGGCTTTCTCCATGCTCCGCCGCACACCCGCAAACGCGACGGCTTCCGCGTGCGCCGCCGCCGCGGAAGCGGCCGTTCACGTGGTCGCCGTCGACGTGAAGCGCGACGACGGCCTCGAGAAGACGGCGCGGGCGGCGGTCGACGCCGCGCTGGCGGCCTTCGGCTGGAACGCCGAGAGTGATGAGGTCGATGACCGCGAGCGGAGCGCGATTCACTCGCGCGTCGCCCCCCCCGGCTCGATGGGCGGCGACCAGGGCACCGACGCTCACGGTCTGATGATCGCGACCCTGGCGCGGGCCTCCCTCACCCTCGAGGCGCCGGGCTATCGGGAGGCCGCCGCGCGGGGGGGAGAGCGCGCGCTCGATCATCGCGTCGACGCGAGGTGGGGCACGTTGCTCCACCTCGGCGGCGAGGCCAAGCGGGCGGCCGGACTGGACGACTACGCGCTGCTCGTCCGCGGCCTGTTGGAGCTGCTGCCGGCCACCGGCGAGAAGGGCTGGCTCCGCGAGGCGGTCCGCCTGCAGGGCGAGCAGGAGGAGCGGCTGTGGGACGTGCGTGAGGGCGGTTACTTCGAGTCTCCGGAGGGAGCCGGCCGCGCGGCCAGGAAGTACGGCTCCGACGGCTCGTTCCTCTCCGGCAACGGGATCGCGGCCCTGAACCTGATCGAGCTGTCCCGCCTCACCGGCGAGCGCAGCTACCGAGACCGGGCGGAGGGCGTGCTGAGGACGTTCTCGGCGGAGACCGCGAAGGAGCCGCTCGCCCACCTCACGCTCTTGCGCGCCTCGGAGCGCTTCGAGCGGTCCTCCTCCTCCGCGTGAGCGCGATGGGGCCGACCGAGGTCGCGAGGCTGCAGCCTTGCGACAGCGTGTACGTTTCTCCCCACGCGGACGACGTGTTCCTCTCCTGCCCGGCGCGCTTGCTCCAGGACCAGGCGCGGGGGGCGACGATCCTCATCGTCACCCTCTTCGACGACGCCGGCCGCTCGCAGGCCGCGTCCGCCGCCGGCCGCGCGAGCTTCCTCTCCCGCGCCGGGGTCCAGCACCTCGACGTCGGGCTGCCGGCCGCCCCCGCCCGACATCCCGCCTACACGACGTTCCGGGGCCTGACCCAGGGACGCCAGGCCGTGGACGAGGACTGCCTGGGACGGGCCGTCGAGCTGCTGGCCGATGTCGGGCACCGCACCCGCGCCGGCGAGGTGTACTTGCCGCTCGGGGTGGGGCAGCACATCGACCACCGCCTCGCCCACGAGGCGTCGCGGGGGGCGTTCCCTCCGCGCGGCGGAGGGCGCAACGTCTTCCTTTATGAAGAGCGCCCGGAGGCGTTCGTGCCGGGGGCGGTCCGGGTACGGCTGAGCCAGGTGGGAGCCCGGCTGCCGCCGGGAGCGGTCGAGGCCGCCGACCGCGCCGGCCTCGCGCGCCTCCTCGTCCGCTTCCACGTCGCGCCCACGTTCCGCGGCGACCTCAAGGGCTGGCGCGACCGCCTCCGCTCGGCCGCGCTCGCCGCTCGTCAGTGGCGCGAGTCGAAGGCCTGGCATCCGCTGAAAGGATTCGGGCCGCGGCTCCAGCCGGTCGTCGACGCGGCGGCGGAGCCGCCGGCGGAGGTCCCCGAGCTCATCGGTCCGCGCTCGGGGGCGGTGGAGAAGTTGGGCCGCGCGTACGCCAGGGCGGTCGGCGGCGCGGCCTACGCCGAGCGCTACTGGCTGCTTCTTCCCGCGCGGGAGGCCGACGGGCTCGAGAGCCTCCCCGCGGTCGTGGGCGAGGAATCCCGGGATGCCTGAGCCGGCGGAGCCACGATGACCAGGCGATCCCAATGCCCCAAATGACGAAGAAAAAGTCGCAAGAACAGCTCGCGGCCGCTCGTGAAAAGTACCGCGGCCGGTTCGAGCGCGACGTGGCTCGCCTGCCGGGTGAGCGCGCGGACAAACTGAGCCCGCAGATCGCGGGCATGTCGGCACTGAACAACGGAATCTTCTACGCCGCTCTGTTCGGGTCGATCGAGAATGTCAGGCCGCTCTTTGAAGCAGCCCTCGACTGGTTGACCGATGCGCTCAAAACCGACAGCGGCGCCGAGCGTGACACCGTCGACAGCCTGTACGACCGATCGCAAGCTCACATTGGCTCCTGGTTGGCGACGGGCGCTCTCGGCAAGCAGGACTCGGATCATCTGCGAGCTTCCACGCTGCTGATTTGCGAGCTGTTCCTCTCCGCCGCGAGTACCACAAGGCATTTGGTATCCACCGGTACGAGACTGGCCTCATCACAGGACTGATTCCGCTCGATGTCGCAGTGCTTTCGGCAGCCAAGGAGAACGGCGACGTGCCCGCGGCGATCCTCAGTCTGCTCGAGGCGCGGGAGTGATCGCGCTCCTCTCGAGCGCGGCCCAGCGCTCCGGGTCCTGGAGCCAGAGGGTGTTGAGATAGGTCTGCACCTGCTCCGCCGGATAGGCCGCGAGCAGTGCCTTCACGCCGGCGCGGGCCGCGTCCTCGCCCAGCGTCGTCGTCGTCGTGTCGTCCTTGAGCAGGCCATCCTCGTGCGGGATGCCGGCCGCGTCGAGGAAGGTCGCGAGCATCGGCCGCCGGTCGCCGAGGTGCAGGGCGACGAGCAGGGAGGCGGCCAGCGGCTCGCCGGGGTCGAGGACGGTGGCGAGCGCGCGCGCCTGCTCCTCGGCGGACATCGTGCGCGCGACCTGCGGGCGCAGGTGGCGGGCTTTCACGATGGCGGCGAGCGCGCTGCCGGCCAGCTCCGAGGACGGCTCGCGGAAGAAGTTGGTGGCGGCGGCCAGGCGCTCCTCGCGCCCGATGCGTTTCCAGAGGCGAACGGCGGTGTTCTCCACGGGGTGATCTCCTGCGGGGCCGCCAAGGGGGCACCGCTCGGGGTGGGGGTCGACAAAGAATACGCGAGAATAGGCGCGTGAGGTCAGCGACTTGGACCGCCGCCCTGCTGCTGGCCTCGGGCAGCGCGCTCGCGGCCGAGGGCCCGCCCCGCCTCTCCTCTCGCATCCAGCGCATCGTCATCCACGCGCTGGGCGGGCCGGCGTACGATCGGCCCGAGCGGCGCTTCCTGTTCTTCGATCCGCCCCGGACGCAGTCCCACTGGAAGCCCCGCTTCGGCGCGCACTGGATCGTGTGGACGGACGGCTCGCTCTGGCCGCGCCATTCGCCGCCCGGTGGTCCGCGGTCGTGGAGGCCGGACACCACGCGTCCCGCGGACGAGGCGGACCGGCGTCGCGTGGCGGCCGAGGCCGCGCCCGTCTACGCGCATCTGTACAACGGCAACGCCGACTCGGTGGGGATCGAGCTCGCCCACTCCGGCCGCGCCGGCGATCCCTTCCCCGCGGCCCAGGTCCGCACGCTGGCGTGGCTCCTGCGGTCGCTCCTGGATCTGTCCGGAGGGCGGCTCACCGTGGCCGACATCCACGGCCACAAGGATCTCGACCGCCGCCCCGCCTACCTGCATCCGTCGTGCGAGCGGCCGGGCTGCCCGTACTTCGTCGACGGGCAGGGTCGCGCGCTGCGCCGCCGGGTGGACCCGCCGGAGTCGCTGTTCCTGGCGCTGGCTCGAGAGGGGATCGGCGTCCCGCGGCCGGCCGACGGCGACGCGGACCTGCGACGCGCCGAGACGATCACGGCCGGCGAGCGACCACCCGTGGCCGGCCCCGTGTCGCTCTCGAAGCCATGAGCCCTCAGGGCGCCGAAGGCCGCGGCGCGCTCGTCGATGGGCGTGGCTGTCTGACGCCGGCCGGCTTCGCCGCGCTCTCCCGCGCGCCGATCGGACGCGCGCCCGCCGAGCTGGCGACGCACCTCGCCTCGTGCTCCCGCTGTCAGGAACGGATGCTGGCCGGCGGGACCTCCGCCGGGCGGCCGTCGCCGGCTTCGTCGCCGCCCCGCAAGCCGCGTCTGTGGCTCGGCGTCGCCCTCGCCTTCGCCGCGCTGCTGCTCGCGGTCGCGGCGCTGATGCTCGCCGGCCGGATGCGCTGAGGAATCACTCTACGGGCTTGCCCGCCTCGATGCGGCCCATGCCGTTGTCGGAGAGCAGCCGGTTCAGGGCGGGGACGTCCTGCGAGACGAGGACATTGGCCTCTTTCGCGGCCTCCTCGACCTGGCGCGCGACCTCGTCGAGCGATTGCTGCTGTTGCGTGGTCGGCGCGGCGGAGGTGGATCCCACGGCCAGGTAGACGCCGCGCGCGCGCGCGAGCAGCGGATCGGGATCGTCTTCGAGCGGCGCTCCGGCGAAGCCGAGCGGCTCCTGCCGGCTCATGCGGAGGGCGAGGGCGTTGGCCTTGTCCGCCGCGGCCTTGACCGCGCTCGTGACCGCCTCGGGTGGCTTGGGATCGCGCTTGGCGGCGGCCTGCTGCAGCTCGCCGAGCTGCTTCTTGAGCGACGCGGCGGCGCGGTTGACCGCGTCGGCCCGGCTCCAGAGCTGCGCGCCCTTGCGCGCGGCCTCGTACCACGCGCGGCGATCCGCGTCCGAGATCTGGACACGCGGGTCCTCCTGCACCACGACCGGCTTGCCGTCGGAGGCCGATCCCACCGAGACGGTGACGGTGTACGTGCCGGGCGGCACGAACGGCCCGCGCGGCGGGCCGAAGAAGCCCTCGCCCGGCTCCCCGGGCTCGCGCTTCACCGGCGGCTCGTGGCGCAGGTCCCAGCTCGCCCGGTTGAATCCAGCTTCCTTCGAGCCCTTCAGCTCGCGGACGGTGGCGCCCGCGGCGTCCTTGACGACGATCTTCACGTCGTCCTTGTCGGCGGGCTTGGACTTGAGGGCGTAGGTGACGATGACGCCGTCGGCGGGATTGGGCGCGAGGAACGCCTTGTGCCCCGTGTTGCCCTTGTGGTTGTACACGCGGTACTCGGAGGCCGGCCGCGCGTCGAAGAGGCGCACCTCCGCCGCGAGCGCGTCGCGATCGAGCGCGGCCAGCGACGAGGCGTCGTCCAGGATGAAGACGCCGCGCCCATGGGTGCCGACGATCAGGTCGTCGTCACGCGGATGGACCTGCACGTCGAAGACGGGCACGGTGGGCATCTTGCCCTTGAGCCGCACCCACTGGCCGCCCCGGTCCCAGCTCGCCCACAGGCCGTTCTCCGTGCCGACGAAGAGGAGGCTCGGGTTGCGAGGGTGCTCGCGCACGACGTGGACGGTCCAGCCCTTCGGCAGGTTGCCGCCCACGCTGCGCCAGGTCTGGCCGTAGTCCTCGGTGTGGAAGAGGTACACGCCGTAGTCGTCGGCCCGGTGGCCGTCGAAGGCGACGTAGGCCGCGCCCTCGCCGGACCGGCTCGCCTCGACGCGGCTCACGTACGTGCCCTTCGGCACGCCCGGCACCCTCCCCGCCACGTTCGTCCACGTCACGCCGCCGTCGCGGGAGACCTGGAGGTTGCCGTCGTCGGTCCCGGCCCAGAGCAGGCCGGCCTTGAGGGGCGACTCGGCGACCGTGGTGATGGTCCCGAAGTGGACGACGCCGTCGTTGCGCGAGAGGAACTCCCTGGCCGCCTTGCCGAAGATGGTCATTTTGTCGCGAGCGGCGGCGTTCGTCAGATCGGTCGTCCGAGTCCACGTGTCGCCGCGGTCGTGGGAGATGAAGAGTCGGTTGCCGCCGTAGAAGATCGTCTTGGCGTCGTGGGGGGAAATCACGATGGGGGAGTTCCAGTTGAAGCGGTAGCGCTCGTCCCCCGCCGGCTCGGGGCGGATCACCCGGCGCTCGTTCGTGCGCAGGTCCAGGCGCTGCACGTTTCCATCCTGGCTCTCGGTGTACACGGTGTCGGCGTCGGTGGGATCGATCGCCGCGTGGAACCCGTCGCCGCCGCCGATGCGGAACCAGTCCTCGTTGGCGATGCCCTGCGTGTAGAGCGTGCGGCTCGGCCCGCACCAGCTGCCGTTGTCCTGCAGCCCGCCGCACACCGAGTAGGGCCGGCGCATGTCGTAGGCCACCTCGTAGAACTGGGCCAGGGCCACGGTGTTGATGTAGTCCCAGCTCCGCCCGCGGTCCCAGGAGACGTGGATGCCCCCGTCGGAGCCGGCGAGGACGTGGTTCGAGTCGGCGGGATCGATCCAGAGCGCGTGGTAGTCGCCGTGGATCTTCTGGACGAGGTCGTTGCGGAAGGTCTTGCCGCCGTCCTCGGAGTAGAACATCGGCGCGCCCAGCACCCAGACCCGCTGGTCGTTGTTGGGGTCGACGTGGACCTGGCTGTAGTAGGAAGGTCGCGGGTTCGTTTCGGAGGCCTTCTTCCACGTCTCGCCGCGGTCTTCGGAGCGGTAGACGCCGCCCTCCTTGGCGTGCTCGACGAGCGCGTAGACGATGCGCGGGTCGCGCCGATAGACGGTGATCCCGATGCGGCCGACGTCGCCTTCCTTGGGAAGGCCCTCGGCCAGCTTCTTCCACGTCGCCCCGCCGTCGATGGTCTTCCAGAGCGCGCTGCCCGGGCCGCCGCCGCTGTAGCCGAAGGGCGCGCGCCGCCGCTGGTAGGAAGCGGCATAGAGGATGTTCGGGCTCTGGGGGTCCATGGCCACGTCGACGAAGCCGGTGTCCTCGTCGATGAACTTCGCGTTCGTCCAGGTCTTTCCGCCGTCGGTGGACTTGTAGAGCCCGCGCTCCTTGTTCGGTCCCCACAGGTGGCCGAGAGCGGCGACGTAGACGACGTCGGGGTTCGCCGGGTGCACCACGATGCGCCCGATGTGGTGGGTGTCGGCGAGGCCGAGGTGGGCCCACGTCTTGCCCCCGTCGGTCGACTTGTAGACGCCGTGGCCCCACGACGACGACTGGCGGTTGTTGGGCTCCCCGGTGCCGACGTAGAGGACCGAAGGGTCGGATGGAGCGATCGCGATGTCGCCGATGCTGGAGCTCTCCTGGTCGTCGAAGACCGGCTCGAAGGTGGTGCCGTTGTTCTCCGTCTTCCAGAGGCCGCCCGAGGCCGCGCCGACGTAGAAGGTCGAGGGCCGCGATTCCACGACCGCGAAGTCGTCGATGCGCCCGCCCATGATCGCGGGCCCGATGTTCCGGAACTCGAGCCCCTTGAGCGCGTCGCTCGTGATCAGCGGCGGGGGGGGCGGAGCGGACGCCTTCTTCTCCGCCGCGGGGCCGGGGGCGGAGACCAGCAGCGCGGCCACGGAGAGGGCGCTCGCCCGAACGAGGGGGAGGGCTTGCATGCAGAATTCCTTTCAGTGGCCGGCCGCGGCCTGCGCCAGCTCCTCGGGCGTGAAGACGCGGCCGCCCTTCACCACGCGGTGGATCGCTTCGAGGTTCGCCACGTCCGCGAGCGGATCGCGGTCGAGGACGACGAGGTCGGCGAGCCTACCCGGCGCCACCGTTCCCAGGTCCTTCTCGCGGCCCATGACCCGCGCTCCCCCGGCGGTGGCGGAGGCGAGCACCTCCTTTGGCGTGAGGCCCGCCTCGGCCATCAACCGCAGCTCGCGGAAGATCGACGGCCCGTGCAGCGTGCCGATGTTGCCCGCATCCGTCCCCGCCGCGATCGCCACTCCGGCGGCCGAGAGCCGCTTCAGGTTCTGCGCGGCGATGCGTACCTGATCCGCGCTCACCGTCCGCCCGGCCCAGGACGCCAGCTCGGGCCTGCCCTTCACCTCCTTGAACGTCGCGAGCACGTCGGGGTCGGCCCAGCGCTCCTCCGCCGGCGTGGGGGCGAAGCTTCCCGAGAGGACGAGGGCGTATCCCGACCGCACGAAGAGCGTGGGGATGTAGACGACGCCACGGCGCTTCAGCAGGTCCACGAACGCGTCGTCCACCGGCTTGTCGAACACCGAGTGGACGAGCACGTCGGCCCCGGCCTCGACCGCCGCCCGGGCCGTCTCGAGCTCCGTGGCATGGACGGCGGTCCGCACGCCGCCCTTGCGCGCCTCGTCCACGGTGGCGGCGACGAGGGCCTTGCCGGCGGCGAGATCGTCGCCGGGGCGAAACACGAACCAGACCTTCATGAGGTCGGGCTTGCGCTCCAGCTCGCGGCGAACCAGCGCGCGAGCCTCGTCGGGGGTCGTGATCTTGATGATCGGCGGGTCGCCGATGTCCAGGTCCGGTCGGGCCACGGTCGACACGAGGGGGCCGGCCACGGCCACTCGCGGGGCCAGGGCCGTGCGGCCGGCGGCATCGCGCACCTCGAAGTTCCAGAACGGCCCGCCGACGTCCACGACCGAGGTGACGCCGCACAGCAGGTAGCGGGCGAACGTGCGGGGCAGCGCGTCCTTCAGGAGCGCGATCTCGCGCTCGTACGGCCGGAGCTTGCGCAGGTCGATCACGTCGGGACGCGTGTAGGGGCTCCCCGACTGGAAGAAGTGCACGTGCGCATCGACGAGCCCCGGCGCTACCCACTTGCCGCGGCCGTCGATGATCGTGATCCCCTTCGGCAGCGCGACCTGCGCGCGCGAGCCGACGGCCTGGATCCGGTCGCCCCGGATCAGCACGACCGCGTCGGGGAGGGGGGGCGCCGTGCCGTCGACGACCGTGGCGCCGACGATCGCGAGGCCCTCGGCCGGAGAGGCTTGCGGGGCGGCGGCGAGCACGGCGCTGAGGGCGGCGAGAACGACGAGCGTCGGCCGCGTTCGCTTCACGATCTCAATGCCCCGACACCGGTACGAAGGCTCCGTTCACCGCCGACGACTCCGGCAGGAGAAGGAACGCGATGACGCGCGCGATGGATGCGGGCGGCGTCCAGCGCGACGTGTCGGCCTTCGGCATGGCCTTCCGGTTGGCCGGCGTGTCGATGGTCCCGGGGAGCACGCAGTTGAACCGAACGCCCCGGGTCTCGTTCTCGAGGGCGAGGACCCGGGTGAGGGCGACGACACCGGCCTTGGATACGGCGTAGGCCGCGGAGCCGGCCCCGCCCTCGAGAGCCAGGCGCGAGGCGACGGTCACGACGCTGCCGCCGTGCTCCAGGAGCCGGGGCAGCGCGGCCCGGCACACCGCGTGGAGCGTGCCGAGGTTGGCGCTCATCATCGACGACCACTCCGATTCCGGGGCCTTCTCGAAGCTGCCCGAGCCGGCGTACGCGCCGGCGATGGCGGCGACGCCATCGAGCCGGCCGAGGAATCCGACCGCGGCCTCGAGGAACGCCCTCACCGCCGCCGGGTCCGAGACGTCGGCGGGCGCTCCCCACACGGGCGCCCCGGGCCGCGCCGCGCGCAGCGCGTCCCACTCGCGGGGCGAGCGATACGGCACCGCCACTCGCGCGCCCCTTTCGACGAGCGCCGCGACCACGGCCTGGCCGAGCGCGCCGGTGCCGCCGGTCACGACGAAGCCGAGCGGGCTCGTCACCTCCGCCTCGCCTTGAGCGCCTCGTACGTGCGGTCGGGCACGGCCTCGGTGGCCACCGGCAGGCCCGCCGGCCGCCAGCCCGGCTCGCTGAGGCGGCCGGTGGCCGGATCCGGCGCGCCCTCGAACCCGGCGCGTTGATCGACCACGCTCGTGTAGCCGGCCGACTCCAGCAGCGAGCTCGCCCGCGCGGAGCGGCCGCCGGCCTTGCAGCCCACGACGAGCTTGGCGTCCCTGGGGAACGCCCCCATCACCGCGAGAAAATCCGGGTTCGGCGTCATGCCGCCCGGCCCCATGTTCATGAGCGGCACGTTGTACGCGCCCTGGGGATGGCCGGCCGCGAACTCCGGCACGGACCGCACGTCGACGTAGACGTAGCCCTCCTTGTCGATGAGGTCGCGGGCTTCCGCGGGCGAGGCACGCTTGACGGCCATGGTCCACCTCCGAGGGCGCGTCGCTCGACGCCCCCACGCGCGTTATAGCACGGCGATGATGTGATCGACCGCTTCGTCGAAAACGTCTCGCGGCGGCAGCAGGCTGAGGACGAGAAAGGCCTCGCCAGGAAAATCGAAGAAATAGCCGGGATGGACGAGCACGCCCCGCTCCTCGAGCAGGCGCGTCACCCGCTCCTCCTCGCTCTCCGTGGCCGGCACCTGCAGGACGGCCGACCAGCCTCCTTCGGCGTCGAGCAGCGAGGCCGGCGCCCCCCGGCCGAGGCGCCGGCGCAGCGCATCACGGTTGGCGGCCACCCGCTCCGCGATCGGCCGCTGCAGCTCCGGCCGGCGGGCGAGGAGCGCGGGCGCCGCGACCTGCACGGGAGTCGACACCGAGAGGTACGTGTCGGCCACGACCTCCAGCCGCGCGAGCGCCGGCGCGCGCCACTTCTCGGGGCCCGACACCGCGATCCAGGCCAGCTTCAGCTGCGGCAGCCCGCAGGACTTCGAGAGGCCTCCGAGCGAGAACGCGAGGGCGGGGCCGTCGCCGGCCAGGCTCTCCATGCGCCGCGGATCGGGGCCGAAGGCGTAATCGGCGAAGACCTCGTCGGAGATGACGGCCAGCGCGCGCTCGGCGCACAGCTCGAGCAGCGCCTCCGCTTCCGCGCGCTTGAGGTACGAGCCGGTGGGGTTGTTCGGGCTCACGACGACCACGGCCCGCGTGCGCGGCGTGAGGGCCTCGCGCACCGCGTCGCGGCTGAGGTGCCACTCTCCGTCATAGGACAGCGCATAGGGATGGACACCGACCGACTCGAGCCGCGCGAGGTACGCGAAAAGAGGATAGCTCGGCCGCGGCACGAGGACCGCGTCGCCCGGATCGCACAGCAGCTTGAAGAGCCACGCATACGCCTCGCTCGTGCTGGCGGCGAGCAGGACGCGGCCGGGGTGGACCGGGGCGCCGCGGCGGGCATGATCCGCCGAGACCGCCTCGCGCGCCGAAGCAAGCCCGCGCGGCGAAGGCTCGTAGCTCAGCGCGGCCGGACCGGCGAGCGGCGCGAGCAGGTCGGGCGGATACGCGATGCCGACGCGGGTGGGATTGGTTTCGGTCAGGTCCAGGACCGCGTCCCCTCGCTTCCGCCGAGCCTCGAGCAGCGACGAGAGCCGATTGGGCGTGAGGTCCCAGCCCGTGCGCGCGGAGAACATCGCTCGCGATGCTACCGCAGCCGGCGGTTGACTTCCGCCGGGGGGGACCCTAGCCTGTCCCACCATGCGCCGAAACTGGGGAATCGTCGCCGTCCTCGTCTCCGGGCTGGGTTGCGCGCGGAGTCCCTCGCCGGCGCCCGCGGCATCGGCATCGCCTTCCGCGTCCCCCTCGGCTTCCGCCGCGCCGCGGCCCGAGGCCGACGCGAACCGTCCGCTCCCGCAGCCGTTGCCCGACGTGGCGGCGCGGGTGAACGGCCACGCGATACCGATGAGGACCGTGTCCTCGATCGTCGAGCCGGCGCTCCATGCGGGGAACGTGCCGCCGGACCGCCGGCCGGCCGCCTATCGCCAGGCCCTCGACCAGCTCGTCATGAGGGAGCTGATCACGCAGGAGGCGCAGGCGCGCCAGATCGCTCCCGACGAGACGGTGGTCGAGCGCGACTACAAGCAGGCCCGCGGCCAGTTCAAGAGCGACCAGGAGTGGGCGCGCTTCCTGTCCAGCGGAAGTTTCGACGCGGCGAGCTTCCGCACCGAGCTGCGCACGCGGAACCTGGTCGACAAGGTCGTGCGACAGGAGGCGGAGAAGCTGCCGGCCGTGGTGTCCGACGCCGATGCGAAGGCCTTCTACGACCAGAACCCGACGCTGTTCGACGCCGGCGAGCGCGTCCGGGCCAGCCACATCCTCTTGAGGGTGCCGGAAGGGGCGCGCGCCGAGGTCAAGAAGGCGCAGCGGGCCAAGGCCGAGGCCGCCCTCGCCCGGGTCCGCAAGGGAGAAGATTTCGCGGCGGTGGCCCGCCAGGTCTCCGAGGATCCCGGCAGCGCTCCCCGCGGCGGGGACCTCGGCGCGTTCGCCAAGGGGCAGATGGTGCCGGCCTTCGAGCAGGCCGCCTTCGCGCTGCCCGCGGGCCAGGTGTCGGGCCTGGTGGAATCGCCCTTCGGCTTCCACATCATCAGGGTCCAGGAGCGGCTGCCGGCGGGCAAGGTCCCCTTCGACCCCGTGAAGGAGCAGATCAAGGGCCATCTCGGGCAGACCCGGCGGGAGAAGGCCGTCGACGACCTCGTCCGAGGGCTGAAGGCGAAGGCGAAGATCGAAACCTACCTGTGAACGCCGGCGCCGAGCCACCCACGCGCGAGCACGAGCGACTGGCCGAGCGCCACGGCGACGTCGTCGCGTGGCGGCGCTGGGGCCCTTATCTGGCCGAGCGCTCGTGGGGAACCGTCCGCGAAGACTACGGGCCCGACGGCGCGGCGTGGGACTACTTCCCCCACGACCTGGCCCGCAGCAAGGCCTACCGCTGGGGCGAAGACGGCCTGGCTGGCATCTGCGACCGCTACCAGCTCCTGGTCTTCGCCCTCGCGCTCTGGAACGAGCGGGACGCCATCCTGAAGGAACGGCTCTTCGGCCTCGTTCCCTCCGAGGCCAACCATGGGGAGGACGTCAAGGAGTATTACTTCTACCTCGACAACCTGCCGACGCACGCGTACATGAAGTGGCTCTACAAGTACCCTCAGCGCCCCTATCCCTACGCGCAGCTCATCGAGGAGAACCGCCGGCGGCAGGCGGGCGGCGGGCCCGAGTACGAGCTGCTCGACACGGGCGTCTTCGACGACGACCGTTACTTCGACGTCGTCGCCGAGTATGCCAAGGTGGATCCCGAGGACCTCGTGGTCCGGGTGAGCGTCCACAACCGCGGTCCCGACGCGGCGCCGATCCAGGTCCTGCCTCATCTGTGGTTCCGCAACACGTGGTCGTGGGGGGAGGCGGCGAAGCCCGAGCCCCTCATCCGTCCCGGCCCGGCCACGCGCGGCCACCTGAGCCTCGTTGCCGACGACACGCCCGCCGAGCCGCTGCGGAACCTGCCGTTCGCCTACCGGCTCGGCCCCCGCCATCTGTACGTCGAGCCCGGCGCGGAGCTGCTCTTCACCGACAACGAGACCAACGCGCCTCGCGTGTACGGGCCGTGGGCGCGCAGCCGAAAGCCGCACGTCAAGGACGCGTTTCACCGCTTCGTCGTGGACGGGGACGCCTCGGCCGTCAACCCCGAGCCGCGGGGCACCAAGGCGTGCGCGCGCTTCCGGGCGGTGGTTCCGCCCGGAGGATCGGCGCAATTTCGGCTCCGGCTGGCTCCGCAGCCCGTCGCCGAACCCCTGGAAACGGTCGACGACGTGCTCGCGACGCGCCAGGCCGAGGCCGACGAGTTCTACGACGCCATCCATCCTCCCGGCGCCACCGACGACGAGCGGCTCATCCAGCGCCAGGCCTTCGCCGGCATGCTGTGGTCCAAGCAGATCTACCTCTTCGACGTGAACCTCTGGCTCGAAGGCGACGACCCGCGCTGGCCGCCGCCGGCGAGCCGGCCCTACCTCCGCAACACCCACTGGCGCCATCTGAACTCGATGCGGGTGCTCTCCATGCCCGACAAGTGGGAGTACCCGTGGTTCGCGGCGTGGGACCTCGCCTTCCACGCCGCCGTGATCGCGCTCGTCGACCCCGCGCTGGCGAAGGATCAGCTCTGGCTGCTCCTCTTCGAGCAGTTCCAGCATCCGTCCGGGCAGATCCCGGCCTACGAGTGGGAGTTCTCCGACCTCAATCCCCCCGTGCACGCGTGGGCGGTCTGGCGGGTCTACAACATGGACCGCATCCGCTCGGGCCGGGCCGACCGCGAGTTCCTGGAGAAGTGCTTCCACAAGCTGCTGATCAACTTCGCGTGGTGGGTCAACAAGGTGGACCGGGAGGGCAACAACGTCTTCGAGGGCGGCTTCCTCGGCCTCGACAACATCACGGTGATCGACCGCAGCGAGCCGCTGCCCGCGGGCGCGGTCCTCGAGCAGTCCGACGCCACGGGCTGGATGGGGATGTTCTGCCTCAACCTGATGCGCATCGCCCTCGAGCTGGCCAGGGAGAACCGCGCCTACGAAGCGCTCGCCACCAAGTTCTTCCAGCACTACATCTACGTCGGGGCGGCCATGAAGAAGATGGGCACGCGGAACCACCAGCTCTGGGACGAGGAGGACGGCTTCTTCTACGACGTCCTCACCTATCCCGACGGCTCGTTCGAGAAGTTCCGGGTGCGCTCGCTCGTGGGCCTCATCCCGCTCTACGCGGTGGAGCGGCTCGAGGACCGCTGGATCGAGCCCTTCGCCGAGTTCGAGGCCAACCTGCACTGGTTCCTGGAGAACAAGAAGCGCATCGTGCAGGACGTCTGCCACGAGGTGAGGCGCGACGGGCAATCCACGCACGTGTGCGCGATCGTCAACGAGGCGCAGATGAAGGGGATGCTGCGCCGGATCCTCGACCCCGAGGAGTTCCTGTCTCCGTGGGGGCTGCGCAGCCTGTCCCGCTACCACCTCACGCATCCCTTCCGCTTCGGCGACCGCGAGGTCGGCTACGAACCGGCGGAGGCCCGCGAGCGCATCAAGGGGGGGAACTCGAACTGGCGGGGGCCGGTGTGGTTTCCCACGTCGTTCCTGATGATCGAGTCGCTGCGCAAGCTCGGCACCGCCTTCGGGCCGAGCTTCACGGTCCCGCGCGCCTCCGACGGCGCTCCGCTGACCCTCGCCCAGGTGGCCGAGGACCTGGCCAACCGGATGATCCGTATCTTCACGCGCGACGCCGCCGGCCGCCGCCCGGTCCACGGGCCGCGGCGGAAGTTCCAGGAGGATCCCTACTGGCGGGACCTCATCCTCTTCCACGAGTACTTCGACGGCGAGACGGGGGAGGGTCTGGGCGCCTCCCACCAGACGGGCTGGACGGGCCTCGTGGCTTCACTCATCGACGAGTGGCGTCGTCCCCCCCAGCCGTCCTCGCGATAGACGCAACGCAACGGCGCGATTTACCTGAACGTCAGCGTGAGGGTGTTGGAGTGGATGCCGTCCAGGACGGCCCAGCAGTCCACCGTCACCGGCTCGACCGCCTTCACGCGCCGCTGGTTCGTGTGCCCGCCGGCGACCACGATCGAGCGCACGTTGCTGAAGAAGAACTCCACGCTGCTGCTTCCGTTCGTCTCCAGGCCGTCCTTGTCCTTGGCGGTCACGTCGAGCCGCGCCCAGTACCCCTGAGGGATCGGATCGCCGGGGCTCGGGTTGGCGATGAAGGTGCCCGAGCCGTCCTCCACCGTGTAGAGCCGGATGGTGACCCGCACCGGCGGGGCCGTGTTCTCGACGGGAGCCTCGCACGTGTCCTGCGCGCAGGGCGTCGGCGTGGGTACGGGAGTGGGGGTGGGCGCCGGAACGGGCGTCGCGGAGGCCGTCGGGGCCGGAGTGGGAGTGGGAACGACCGGCAGGGTCGGGCTCCCGCAGCCGGCGAGAGCGGAGACGATCAGCGCCACCACTGGCGCCACGGCCGGGGCTCTATTCACCATCAGCAACGCCTCCCTCGCGCGGGCCTCGTGCCCGAAACGAATCGTGGATGATAACCAGCGCCCGGCGGATGGTCAACGCGAGCGGCCCGGCTTCAGGGCGTGGCGCGCCTCCGCGCGCACGGTCTCGTCGGGGTCGCTGCGGGCCCGCTCGTCGAGGGCGCGCTCGGTCGCGGCGTCGGGTCCCAGCCTGCTCAGCGCCCGCGCCGCCGCCGCCCGGACGCGGCTGTCGGGATCGGCAAGCGTGCGCAGAAGAGGAGCGCGGACGAGGGCGGAGTCGGCATTCACCCGCGCAAGCGCCCGAACGGAGGCCAGGCGCACGTTGTCCTCACCGTCGTCCAGCGCGCGGACGAGAGCGGGGGCCGCGGGGCTCGCCGATTCGCCGATGCGGCCGAGGGCCTGCGCCGCGCGCCAGCGGATGCTTCCGCTCGCCTGCGTGAGGGCGCCGGTCAGGGCGCCGACCGCCGCGCCGGCCGCCGGGCCGATGCCGCCGAGAGCATCCACTGCGCGCCACCCGTTGTCGGGGTCACCGATCATCCTCATCAGAACGGGCACCGCCGGCGCCGCCGCGGGCCCGATGCGGCCGAGGGCCCAGGCGGCCCGCGCGCGCACGTCGTTCCGCGCATCCGCGAGAGCGGACACGAGCGCCGGCACCGCGGGAGCCGCGGCCGGGCCGAGCTGCCCGAGTGCTCCCGCGGCCTCGGCGCGCCCGCGCCGGCCAGGATCCTCCGCCATCCGGCGGAGGGCCTCCAGGCAGGTCGCCGGCTCGGGACCGACCGCGGCCAGGGCCTCGCCGGCGCGCCAGCGGACGCTCTCGTCCTCGTCGTCGAGCAGGGTCACGAGGGCGGCGGCGGCGGAACGCGCGGCGGGGCCGATCTGCCCGAGGGCCCGGGCCGATCCCGCGCGAACGGCGGCGTCGTCGTCGCGTAGCCGCGCGGCGAGAGCGGGAAGCGCCGCCGGGGCGGCGGGACCGAAGCCGCCCAGTCCCCAGGCGGCCGAAGCGCGCACTTCGGGCGACGAGTCCCCCAGCGCCGCGACGAGGGCCGGTATCGTCGAGACCGGCTCGGCCGCTCGATTGCCGAGGGCGCGGGCGGCGGCCGCCCGCTCCCGCGGGTCCGCCGCGCGCAGGGACGCGAGGAGCGCGGGAACGGGCTTGCCGGCCGGGGGAGCGATCGTTCGCGGCGGCGACGATGCGCGCTCCGGCGCGGCGCCTTCGTCGAGGTCGAGCAGGCCGGAGTCGGCGATGGCCTCGGCGACGCGGCGGGCGCCGGCCGGGGAGAAGTGATCGTAGTCGATGAAGGCGGCCTCACCGAGCTCGCGGAGCGCGGGAAGCACGTCGAGGAAGGGAAGCCCCTCCGACGCGCAGAACTCCCCGATCGTGCGCTGGGCGGAGGGCGCGGGCGCGCCGGGCAGGACCTGGAACCGGAACGGGAAGACGATGACGGCCAGCCGGCCGCCATCGGTGCGAACGTCCCTCTTCAGGGCGTGGATGTCGTCGAAGAGGAGCCGGAAGGCGTCCTTCACCTTCGCTGAGGTGGGGTCGCGAAACAGCTCCTCGACGCTGGCGATCTCCCGGCGGCGCGCCCCCACCACGGTGCGCACGAGCGCCGAGCTCCGGTACAGGGCGCGCACGAAGCGGGGCGGGCGCGTGAGGTTGTTCTCCATCTCGGGCACGTCGTTGAGGCAGATGCCGAGGAGCACGTCGTCCGGCCGATACTTGCGAGCCACGCGTCGATAGGCGATCAGCTCCTGCCGCGTCGACCAGCCCCCGAAGGCGACGTTGAAGACCTCCGCGCGCTGGCCGCGGGCGTCGATCAGGTCCTCGAGCACTTGCGGCCATGCCTCTTGCGGGCGGATGCCGTAACCGAGGGTGACGCTGTCGCCGAGACACGCCACCCGCCGCGCGCCCCGCGGCTTCTCGACCGCGTGCTCGCGGTCGCGCAGGCCGTCGCTGTTGTAGTCCTCCCACGGCGGCCAGCCGGTGGCGGCCGACTTCAGCGTCGCGAACTCCGATCCGCCCCAATCGGTGATGTATTCCGCCACCGGCGGCGGGGGCGGGCGCTCGCGCTCGAAGAGCCGGCAGAGGCCCTCGGCGGCGCCACCCACCACGATCAGCGTGACCCCGCTGAGGAGCAGGTTCTGGACGAGCGGGGGGAGACGATGCGAGCCGGGCCGCCGTTCGGACACGGGAAGGCGCTAGGCCGTGGCCTTGCCGGAGCCGGCGGGCCGGCGTTCGACCGTGAGCCGCACCCGGTTGCCGGCCTGGTTGTACTCGACGCGATCGACGAGCTGCTTCATGAGGAAGATCCCCCTTCCCCCCGGCATCAGGACCCGCGCGGGATGCGTGGGATCGCCGACCTGGCTCGAGTCGAACCCGGGGCCGAGGTCGGCCACCTCCACCACCACACAGACCTTCGGCATCACCTCGACGATCACGCGGACGGCATGTCGGGGATGAAGCCGGTTGCCGTGCACGGCCGCGTTGGAGAGAGCCTCGGCCACCGCGACCGCCAGGTTGTCACGCTGCTCGCCGCTGAGCCCAGCCGCCACCGCCGCGGTGAGCACGCGATCGACGGTGGGCGCCACCGCTTCGCGCCGGCTCGCCATCCGGAACCGTACGAGTCGCTTTGCCGACGCCGGCCTGGGCTTCCTCTTCCGCCGGGGGCCGCGGCGCGAGCGGCCCGACGCTGAGGAGCGGGAAGCGCGCGGCATGCGTGGGCCGGCATTTTAGCAGCAGACGGAGGTTCACCGGAGCAACAAGGAGCGAGCGAGGGACTTAGCCTAGGAGCTCCGAGTGACCTCGTCCTCTTGAGGCAGCTCGGTGACGCTGGCCACGTAGCGAAGGAGGCGCAGGGCCGTGTCGTTCTCGGTCGTGCAGAGGCACTCGGCCAGGCGCCCCTTGCTGACCAGCTCCTTGCGGTACGCGCGCATCGCCAGGAACACGTAGCGCTCCGGCAGCATCTCCCAGCGCGGCTGGTCCGGCAGGTCGCTCACGTCCACGTCGCCCGGGGCCTCGGAGCGCGTCTCCCTGATCGTCTCGTCGATTCGCCGCAAGGTGGCGGGAGAGGAGAGCTTCAGCGACTCGAGACGGGCCCGCAGCGCCTTCAGAGTCACCCCGAACGTGCGGGCCAGGAACAACAGCGAGACGTCGTTGACCTCGTTTGCCTCGCTGTGCATCGAGCTGAAGCGCTCGCGCAGGCCGCGCGCGGGCATGAGGAGCGCGTAGGCGAAGGCGGCGGCGAAGGACTCGGCCGGGCTCTTCTTGCGGAGCTCCTGCACGTCCACCATCACCTCGTCGCGGCTGGCCAGCAGGTGGCCGAGGGCCCGGGCGAGCGTGAAGCGCATGCGCGGGACGGAGCGCTCGGAGAGCAGCACGGAGCCGCCGATCGCCGGATGGTGGAAAGCCGCCGCCGAGAGCCGGCCCTTCTGGCTGAGCACGTACACCCGGAGCGCGAAGGTGTCCTCGAGCCGCACGCGCAGGTCGCGGATGGGAGCGTCGAGGCCGAGGTCGAGGTGGGCGCGGACCGTCGCCGCGAGCTGCTCGGCCTCCGGCGCCGAGTACAGGCGCGGCACGGGCAGCTCCGGCATGGCGTTGCGCGGCAGGCCGTTGATCTCTTCGAGCTCGAGATAGTTCCGGCAGAGCGACTCGAAGTTCATCAGCAGGAGCTTCTCCGGGGAGGCCTCGGGCGCGCCGCGGGGACGTCCGGGCCGGCGCGGCGGTCCGACGGCGACCGCGTCGAGCTTGTCGGCCATGAGCCGGAAGTGGGGACGGAAGTCTGCCTTGCCCCAGACGCCGAGCCCGAGGAAGTAGTCCACGGGCCGGCTGAGGACCTCGGCGTAACGATACAGCTCCGCCACCGACACGGGCCGGCGACCCTGCTCGATGGCGACCTGGGTCGTCCGGGCGAGGCCCAGCTTCTCCGCGACCACCGCCTGCGTCAGGCCCAGGAACTCCCGGGCCTTGGCGATGCGCTGGCCTACCGCCTCATTCGATTCCATGTCGTGTAATCTGACTTATTATTGACAATGATAGATATAGGGCGTAGATATTGTCAAGGCGGCACCCGCTCAAGCCGCCGTAGCGGTTCAACAACTTGCTGGAGGAGCATCGAGTAACCGCGAGAAAAAGTCCATCCCAACATCTATATGAGGATTTGCAATGGCCCATGAACCCAAGGATTTTCGGCGTCTCATCTCGGAGTGTCGCGGCTTCCTGTCGGAGAAGCAGCTGGAGGCCCACTTCACGCTCTACCAGGGGTACGTCAAGAAGCTGAACGAGATCGAGTCCGACCTTCGGCAGGCCGACCGCGAGAGCGCCAACTACTCTTTCGGCGAGTACTCCGAGCTGCGCCGGCGCGAGCCGGTGGCGTACAACGGCACCGTGCTTCACGAGCTGTACTTCGAGAACCTCGGCGCCAAGGGAGGCGAGGTCGCCCCGGCCTTCAAGAAGGAGGCCGTGCGCGCGCTCGGGAGCTGGGAAGCCGCGGTCGCCGACCTCAAGGCGATGGCCGAGTCGGCCCACGGGTGGGTGCTCGTCACCTACGACTGGAACTTCGGCGTCGTACGGCACAACCTCGTGCAGTCCGAGCACCACGTCGGCCTGCTGCCCAACCAGACGGTGCTCATCGCCATCGACTGCTGGGAGCACGCCTACTTCGCCGACTACCAGACCAGGAAGGCCGAGTACCTGGATGGGCTGTTCGAGCACCTCAACTGGGGCCCCGTCGCCGCGCGCCTGGGACTGACTCCGGTGGGGGGAGCGAAGCGGTGAAGCCGGAGGCCCATGAAGCCCCCCCGAAGCAAAGGGAGCCCGGATCGAATACATAATTGGAGGGTATGGATTCTCTGAGCCTGGTGCTCCTCGGCGTCATCGCCCTCGCGTCCCTGCTCCAGGCCATCGCCCTCGTGGTGATCGCCCGGGAGGGACTGCGCATGTTCCGCCGGCTCGACGCGGTCGCCGAGCGCGTGGGGCGCGACGTGCGGCCCGCCCTCGCGGACCTGGAGCGCGCGAGCGAGAACTTCGCCGAAGTGTCCGACGTCGCGGCCGTCCAGGCGCGCCGGCTGGATGCCCTGGTGGAGGAGGCGGTCGAGAAGATCGATCGCGCTTCCGAGGTCCTGCGCCGCGTCATCCTGCCCTCGGCGGGCCGGCTGGTGGCCGCCGCCGCCGTGTTCCGCGGCATCCGCAAGGGCCTCCAGGTCCTCCGCCGGCGCCGCTGACGCCCCGATTGGGAGAGAGACGTTGGCGTTGAGCCTGCTCGCTCGCCTGAATCCGCCGATGCCCCTCGCGGCCGGCCCCATGCGCGGCGAGCTGCTCAACGTCGAGCGGCTCGAGGAGAGGGCCAAGGACCTCGCGGCCAGCCATACCCTCGCCCGCAAGGCCCGGCGCGGCGCGCGCGCGTTCCTCGCGCGTCTCGACGACAACGCGGCGGTCCTCCGCGAGGCGTACCGCCGGCTCGCCGAGGACGTGCATCAGGGGGCCTTCATCTCCCCGGCCGCGGAGTGGCTGCTCGACAACTTCTACCTGATCGAGTCGGAGATCCGCGACGTCCGCCGGAACCTGCCGCGGCAGTTCTACCTCGAGTTGCCCAAGCTGGCGTCCCGGGAGATGGCGGGCGTGGCCCGCGTGTACGCGATGGCGACGGCGATCATCCGCCACAGCGATGGCCGGCTCGACGCCAACCGCCTCACGCGCTTCATGGTGGCGTACCAGTCGGTGGCGCCGCTGACGATCGGCGAGCTGTGGGCCTGGGCGAGCATGCTGAAGCTGGCCCTCATCGAGAACCTTCGCCTGCTCGCGGAGGACGCGCTCGGGAGCCGCCGCGACCGGGAGGCGGCCGACCGCCTCATGGCGGAGCTGGACGCCGCCGAGGAGGGAAGTACCCCGGAGCTGCCCCCGGTCCTGCGCAGCGCCTACGTCGTCCAGGTTCTCCAGCGCATGCGAGAGTACGGGCCGAAGGCGGCCGAGCTGCGCGCGCGCCTGGAGGAGCGGCTGACCGCGCAGGGACTGACCGCCGAGGACGCGATCCACGCCGAGCACCAGCGGGAAGCCACCGCCCAGGTCTCCGTCGCCAACACGGTCACCAGCCTCCGTCTCTGCTCCACGCTCGACTGGGCGGAATACTTCGAGCGGGTGAGCCTCGTCGAGAACGTCCTCCACCGCGATCCGGCGGGCGTGTACCCGAGCATGGACTTCGCGAGCCGCGACCGCTACCGGCACGCGGTCGAAGAGCTGGCCGAGCCCACGGGCGAGGCGCAGCTCCGGGTGGCGCTCAAGTGCGTCGAGAGCGCGCGGCAGGCCACCGAGCAGAACCCGCAGGACCGGGCCGCCCACGTCGGCCACCACCTCATCGGCAAGGGGCGGCGTGACCTCGAGACCGACGTCGCGTTCCACCCGCGAGTGGGCCAGCGGGTGCGGCGCTTCCTCTTCGCGCACGCGACCACGGCCTACCTCGGCCTCATCGCCCTCTTCACCGCTCTCGGCGTCTACCTCGCGGGCGAGTACGCCACGCACGAGGGCGTGCCCGGCTGGAAGATGGTCGCGCTGGCCATGCTCCTCGCCGCCGTTCCCGCCAGCGAGCTGGCCATCAACCTGGTGCAACGGGTGCTGGCCGCCCTCGTTCCTCCGCGCCGGCTTCCGCGTCTCGAGCTGCAGCGCGGGATCCCCGAGAGCGCGCGGACGATGGTCGTCATCCCCACCCTGCTCACGAGCGGCCCGGGGGTGCGGGCGCTCGTCGAGCACCTCGAGGTGCAGGCGCTCGGCAACGTGGACCCCAACATCCACTTCGCCATCCTCAGCGACTTCGCGGATGCCCCCGCCCCCGAGATGCCGGACGACGCCGGCCTCCTCGAGGAGGCCCGGGCCGGCATCGAGGAGCTCAACGCCCGGCACGCGCCCGAGCACAAGGACCGCTTCTTCCTCTTCCACCGCGTCCGGCAGTGGAACCCGAGCGAGGGAGTGTGGATGGGATGGGAGCGCAAGCGCGGCAAGATCGAGGAGTTCAACCGCCTGCTGCGCGGCGCCACCGACACGAGCTTCCACGTCCAGATCGGCGAGCTCAGCGTCCTGCCGAAGGTGCGCTACTGCATCACGCTCGACAGCGACACCCGGCTGCCGCGCGAGGCCGCCCGGCAGCTCATCGGCATCATCGTCCATCCGCTCAACCGGCCTCACTTCGATCCGCGCCGGCGCCGCATCACCGAGGGCTACGGCATCCTGCAGCCGCGCGTCAGCGTCACCATGGCCAGCGCGGCCGGCTCGCTCTTCGCCCGCGTCTACGCCGGCCACACCGGCGTCGATCCGTACACGACCGCGGTCTCCGACACGTACCAGGACCTCTTCGGGGAGGGGATCTATACCGGCAAGGGCCTCTACGACGTCGACACCTTCATGGCCGCGCTCGATGGGCGCGTGCCCGAGAACGCGCTGCTGTCACACGACCTCTTCGAAGGCGTCCACGCGCGGACCGCGCTCGTCACCGACGTCGAGGTGGTCGACGACTACCCTTCGAGCGTCCTCGCCCATGCCCGCCGCCAGCATCGCTGGGTGCGCGGCGACTGGCAGATCCTGGGCTGGCTCTTCCCGTGGGTGCGCACCCGGGAGGGCCTGGAGCGCAACCGGCTGCCCTTCATCGCCCGCTGGAAGATCTTCGACAACCTCCGGCGCAGCCTGGTGCCGCCGGCGACGCTCGCCCTGCTCGCCGCGGCGTGGACGGTGCTGCCGGGGAGCCCGGCGGCCTGGACCCTCGCCGCCGTCGCCATCCTCGCGTTCCCCATCCTCCCGCTGCTGGTACAGATCCTCGGCGGGCCGGCCGCGCAGGAGACGTGGCGCGTCTTCCTGAAGGGGATCCTCGAGGAGGCGGAGACGGCGCTGACGCGCGCGCTGCTCACGCTGACGTTCCTCGCCTACCAGGCGTACGAGATGGTGCACGCGATCGTCCTCACGGTGGTGCGCGTGGGTGTCACCCAGCGGAAGCTCCTCGAGTGGGAGACGGCGGCGGCGGCGGCGGCGCGGGCCGCCGGCCTCGTCGGGCGGGAGGGCGCGCGCCTGTTCATGGCCCAGATGGCGGCCAGCCCCGCCATCGCGCTGGCGGCCCTGGCCCTCGTGCTGGCGCGGCGGCCGTCGGCGGCGCCGACGGCGGTGACCGTGATCCCGCTGTGGCTGATCGCGCCGCTGGCCGCCTACTGGCTGAGCCGGCCGGTTGCGCCGCGGCGGGTCCAACTCGCTCCCGCCGACGTGGCGGTGCTCCGCCGGACCGCGCGCAAGACCTGGCGTTACTTCGAGACGTTCGTGAACGCCGAGAGCCACTACCTGCCGCCGGACAACTTCCAGGAGTACCCGGGGCCCATGCTGGCTCGGCGCACCTCTCCGACGAACATCGGGCTCGGCCTGCTGTCCACGCTGGCCGCGCACGACTTCGGGTTCATCCGCACCTCCGAGATGGTCGCGCGGCTGGAGAGTGGCCTCTCGACGCTGGAGGGGCTGGAGCGCTTCGAGGGCCACGTGCTCAACTGGTACGACACGACCAGCCTGGCCGCGCTGATGCCGCGGTACGTGTCCACGGTCGACAGCGGCAACCTGGCGGGATGCCTCCTGAGCCTGGCGGGCGGGCTTCACCGTATCGCGCGCGAGCCGCAGACGCTCGCGGCGATCGCCGCCGGCCTGGCCGACGCGGCCGGCCTGCTCGCCGAGGCGCTCCAGGCGCTGCCGCGCGCGAAGCCCGGCAAGACCGAGGGCGGAGGGTCGGCCCAGGCGCGCGCGGTGCGGGAGCTGCTCGCGGCCCCCGACGCCGAAGATCGGTTCCCCGCGGCCGTCGATGGCGTGACCTCGCTCTGCGCGCGCGTGCAGGCGCTCTCGCTCGATGCGGCCGACCCCGGGCCGGAGGGTGACGCCGCCCATTGGGCGAAGGTCCTCGAGCGCGTGCACGAGCCGCCGCCGGCCGCGCCGGATGCCGCCCTCGCCACGCGGCTGGAGGCCCTCGCCCAGCGGTGCGAAGCCCTGGTGAACGAGATGGACTTCTCGTTCCTGTTCGACGGGCAGCGGAAGATCTTCGCGATCGGCTACCGGCTGGCCGACAGCGAGGGACCGGGCCGCCTCGATCCGTCCTTCTACGACCTGCTCGCCTCCGAAGCGCGCCTGGCCAGCTTCATCGCCATCGCCAAGGGCGACGTGCCCCAGGCGCACTGGTTCCGGCTCGGGCGTCCGGTCACGAGCGTCGACGGCCACCCGACGCTCCTGTCCTGGAGCGCCACCATGTTCGAGTACCTGATGCCCCTGCTCGTGATGAAGGGCTACCCGACCACGCTCCTCGATCAGACCTGTCGGATGGCGGTGCGCCGGCAGCGGGACTACGCGCGAGAGCGGGGCGTGCCCTGGGGCATCTCCGAGTCCGCCTTCAACCTCACCGACCGCCACGGCAATTACCAGTACCGCGCGTTCGGCGTGCCCGGGCTCGGGCTCAAGCGGGGGCTGGCCGACGACCTGGTGGTGGCTCCCTACGCGACCGCGCTCGCGGCGATGGTTGCCCCGCGCGAGGCGGTCGCGAACCTGCGGCGGCTGGCGCGCGAGGGTCTCGACGGCCGCTATGGCTACTACGAGTCCATCGACTACGCGCCGCGCAAGACCTATGAGGCCGAGAGCGAGCCGCGGCCGGCGGGAACGCGCGGCGTGGTGGTGAAGGCCTTCCTGGCCCACCACCAGGGCATGAGCCTCGTGTCCTTCGCCAACGCGCTCATGCACGACTCGATGGTGGCCCGCTTCCACCTCGACGCCCGGGTCCAGGCCACCGAGCTGCTGCTGCAGGAGCGCGTGCCGCGGCAGGCGGCGATCATCGAGCCCCGTCCGGCGGAAGCGACCCGCGTGTCCGCGCCGTCGTCGTCGCTGTCGGCCCGCCGCTTCCGCTCGCCCCACACGCTCTATCCACACGCCCACTTCCTTTCCAACGGCGCCTACACCGCGATCGTCACCAACGCCGGCGGAGGATACAGCTCGTGCCGGGGCCGCGTGGTCACCCGGGCGCGCGAGGACCGCACGCGGGACGTGGGCAGCCAGTTCGTCTACCTCCGCGACGTGCGCACCGGGCTCGTCTGGTCCGCGACGTACCAGCCGACGTGCCGCGAGCCGGAGGAGTACCTCGTCACGTTCCTGCCCGAGCGCGCCGTCTTCCGGCGCCGCGACGACGAGATCGAGACGCAGCTCGAGATCGCCGTCTCGCCCGAGGACGACGTGGAGGTCCGGCGGCTGTCCCTCACCAACCGGAGCGACCGGCCCCGGGAGGTCGAGGTCACGAGCTACGCCGAGCCGGTGCTCGGCCCCGCCGCCGACGACCTTGCCCATCCCGCCTTCGGCAAGCTGTTCCTGGAGACCGACTACGTCCCCCACAGCGCGGCCCTCGTCTGCCATCGCCGGCCGCGGGCGGCCGAGGATCCGAGCCTGTTCGCGGTGCACGTGCTGAGCATGGAAGGGCGGATGCAGGGACCGGTGGAGTGGGAGAGCGACCGCGCCCGCTTCCTCGGCCGCGGACGCTCGACCGAGGACCCGATCGCCCTCGACGGCCGCGCGCTGTCCGGCACCGTCGGGGCGGTGCTCGATCCGGTCGTCAGCTTGCGCCAGCGCGTACGCCTGCCCCCGGGCGGGTTCGTGCGCATGTCCTTCGCGACCGGAGTCGCCTCCGACCGCGAGGCCGCGCTGGTGCTGGCGCAGAAGTACCACGACCCCGGCTCCGCCGCCCGCACCTTCGCCCTCGCCTACACGCACGCGCAGGTCGAGCTGCGGCACCTCGCGATCACCAGCGACGAGGCGCACCTGTTCGAGCGACTCGCCTCCCGGGTGCTCCATGCCGACGCCTCGCTCCGGGCCGATGCGGAGACCCGCGCGCGCAACACGCTCGGGCAGCCGGCCCTGTGGCCCTACGGCATCTCCGGCGACCTGCCGATCCTCCTCGTGAAGGTCGTCGAGGAGAACGACCTGCCGCTGGTGCGCCAGGTGCTGCAGGCGCAGGAGTACTGGCGGCTGAAAGGGCTGAGCGCGGAGGTGGTGATCCTGAACGAGCACCCCATCGGCTACCTCGACGAGATGCACAAGGCGCTCACCGCGCTCCTCGAGAGCGGGTCGTGGGGAGCCTGGAAGGGCAAGCCCGGGGGGACGTTCCTGCTGCGCTCGGACGGCATGCCGGAGGCGGACCGGATCCTGCTCGCGACCGTCGCCCGCGCCGTGCTGAGCGGCGATCGCGGCGAGCTCAAGAACCAGCTCGATCGGCCCTATCCGGAGCCGGAATGGCCCGACGAGCTGGAGATCCCCTCGCCGGCGCAGGGTCCGCCCGATCCGGTGGCCGACGTGGAGGCTCCGCCCACCGTGATGGCCAACGGGCAGGGCGGCTTCACCCCCGACGGCAAGGAATACGTGATCGTGCTCGAGGGCGATCAGGAGACGCCGCTGCCGTGGTCGAACGTGATGGCCAACGCCCGCTTCGGGACC
>Ga0207684_10000847_pt1 | contig 35275 bp, 40 predicted proteins | sample KBSK5501metaG_FD_184342 | JGI IMG/M metagenome (GOLD analysis project Ga0207684, IMG submission 184342) | Corn, switchgrass and miscanthus rhizosphere microbial communities from Kellogg Biological Station, Michigan, USA - KBS K5-50-1 metaG... | ecosystem: Host-associated > Plants > Roots >... | reverse complement strand
TGACGAGTGGGCCACGCGAAAAGGCACCGGAGCTGGAAGGGTTCGAGCCGATCACCTGGCTGGGTGGGGTGCATTTCGACTTTGACAAGTCGAACATTCGACCGGCCGACGCCCGGATCCTCGATCGGGATGTGCAATGGCTGAAGGCCAACTCCGACGTCAAGGTCGCCATCGACGGGGGCGCCGACCAGAGGGGCTCGATGGCCTACAACCAGAAGCTCAGTGAACGGCGTGCCCGCGCGGTGAGGGACTACCTCGTGGCGCGGGGCATTGCCCCGGACCGGATTATTGAGGTCGGGTACGGCGAGAAGGTGCTGGCATGCCGTGGCGCGGGCGCGCCGTGCTGGCAGAAGAACCGGCGGGCCGATTTCCTCGTGAAGAGCACGGACAAGCAGTTGCCGTAGCGCGGCAGTCGACACCTATGGTCCAAAGCCCCGGGCCTCCTCTCGAGGCCCGGGGCGCTGATTCCGCAGACGAAGGTCATTCTTATGAGTTCTCAGATGTCACGTCTGCGGCTCGTACTGGCCGGCGCGCTAGCCAGGTACCCGCAGGGTGCGGGGCACTGGGCCTGCTTCCTCCAGTACATCCTGGGGCTACGTGACCTGGGCCACGATGTACTCTGGCTGGACGTGCTCGTCTCGACAGGGACACGAGCCAGTGACGAAAGGCGGGCGCAGCTGCTCTTCAAGCGGTTCGAGCAATACGGGCTCCGCGATGTCTGCGTGCTCCTGGTCGTGGACCAGAGTGACGAGCAGGATCTTCGCACGGCGCGCGCCTACGGCGCCAGCACGCGCTGGCTCGCGGAGTTCTTCCGGACCGCCGACCTGCTCTGGAACTTCGCAGCGGGCGTCAAGCCGCCGTTGCTTGCGCGGTTCCGCCATCGCGTGCTGGTGGACGGAGACCCGGGCCACCTCCAGATCTCGGCCCAGACATGGGATCTGGGTCTCCAGCATCACCAGACGTTCCTGACGACCGGCACGAAGCTCAGTGACGCCGACCACGACGTTCCCCTCCTGGGCCTGAAGTGGCGGCCGTTCGTCCAGTTCGTGTACTTGCCCATGTGGGCGGCCGCGCCGGACCCCGGTGTCGAGGCGCCGTTCACGTCCGTGACGCAGTGGACCTGGGAAGAGCTCTGGCAAGGGGACCGTGTGTTGAGCGTGGGGAAGCGCGCCGCGGATCTCGCGTATCTGGATCTGCCGCGTCTGGTCGGACGACCGTTCGAGCTGGCCGTGAACCTCCACCCGCGGGATCATACCGGCGACCGGGAGCTCCTGCGCGGGGCCGGGTGGCGCCTGGTCCATCCCCACCGTGTCGCGGGCACGGTATCCGGCTACCAGCGGTATCTCCGGCGGTCGCGCGCCGAGTTCGGATGTCCCAAGCCGGTCCACCGGGCGCTCCGGACCGGCTGGTTCAGCGATCGCAGCGCCTGCTACCTGGCCTCGGGTCGACCGGTGCTCATTGAAGATACCGGTCTGAGCGATCACCTGCCCACCGGGGAAGGGTTGCTGGTCTTCCGCGACATGGCGGAGGCCGTCGCGGGCGTCGAGGAGATCGATCGCGACTACGCTCGACACCACCGGGCCGCGCGAGAGTTGGCCGAGGACGTATTGGACTCTCGCCGATGTCTCCCCGGGATGTTGGCCGCATGCGGCTACTAGGGCCTTATCCTCGGTGCTTCTGGAATGACAGCAGGACTACCTATCCTGAGCCTGGTGTGATCCAACTCCCTGCCATGGCTCACTTGTTGGGGGCGAAGAGCCAGCGTGTGACAGCATTTGTGACACGGGAGCCCCCGACGGCTGACCAGAAGAGCCCACGTTGAAGGCGGATCGAAAGAAGTGGGTCTCTTAAGGGTCCAAGCCGAATCTTCAACCTGGGCTCAGCGGCTTCAGTAGGCGGCCTTTGGGCGCCTGGCCAAGGTCTTATGTCGGCCGGGGCTCGCTGTCCTCGGCTGGGTTCGCTACCACAGCAAGCCGGGGCGGACGAGGGTCGTGTGGTCTGGTTGGGTTCCCGGCGGCATTGATGATTGTAGGAGGGGTAAGCCCCGGTGGCCATCCCACGTCGGCCAACAATCTCTGGCTCCAGAACTGGTGGGCTCGTGCGTCAGCTCGGACCGCAGTAAGTGGCGGCGCCGTGAAGCGGAAGGGCGTCTGTAGCTAGCGCAGCCGCGGGCCCGGGTCCATCTTCAGGTAGACGCGGCCGCCGATCGGATACCACTCCGGCGCGAGCGTGACCGTCTGGCCGACGACGTGGAGATCACGCCAGCACTCGGCCAGGCGGCTCTCGCGCTGGAACGACGTGCTGCCCCCGTGCCGGTACATCAGATCCATCGCCTCGCGAGCGCTGTCGGCGGCATGGACCGCGGCCAGCCGGCAACGGGCCCGCTGCTCGAGGGTGGTGTCCTCGCCGGCCGCGATGGTGTTCCAGAGCTCGGCGATCATGGCGCTGCGGTACACGCGACCGGCGTTCAGGATCGCGTCCGCCCGACCGACCGCGTCCTGAACCTGCGGATTCTCGCAGAGACGGCCGGTGCGGCCGCGCGGCGTCTTCTCGCCGGCCAGCTCGATCAGCGCGTCGATGCCGGCCCGGGCGATTCCGGTGATCACGGCGCTGTGGTGGGGCCCGACCCAGGCCTGGGCCGGCAGGCCGTACGAAACCCCCGGCCAGCGCTTCCACTGGTTGTCGAGCGGGACGCCGGCGTGGACCATCGTTCGCCGCTCCGGCAGGAAGACATTGTCGACCGTCCAGTCGAAGCTGCCGGTTGCACGTAGCCCGGACACGTCCCAGCTCCCCTCGACGATCTGGGCTTCCGAACGCTGGAAGATGCCCCGCCAGTAGACTGAGGCGCCATCCGGGCTGCGGCGCGGCTGGTCGCCGTCGAGAATCTGGAAGCTGCCCAGCATCCAGGAGCTTTCCTGGCAGCCGCTACCGAAGGGCCAGCGACCGGTGACCCGGTAGCCACCATCGACAGGCAGGGCCCGTCCGCCCCCCATCACGGCGGTGCCGGCGATGACGGTGTCGGCCCCGTGCGCGTAGATCTCGTGCACGCCCTCGTCCGGCAACCCGAGCGTTACGAGCTGGCCAATGCTGTTGTTGGCCAGATTCCAGCCGACCGAGCCAGCGCCCTCGGCCAGCAGTTCCACGACGCGCAGGTAGGTCAGCGGGTCGGCCTGGAGGCCGCCCAGCTCGCGCGGGATGATCAGGCTGTAGAAGCCGGCGGCATGAAACTGCTCGACCAGCGCCTTCGGCAAGCGCTGCTCTCGCTCGATGTCCTCGCGATAGCTGCGGATGACCGACCGCAGAGCGGCCGCGGCCTGCACCGGAGGCTGAGCATCGATGTCGGCTGGCAGCTTCTCTTCCGCAATCTGCCGCATTGGCGGGGATGTTCCGCTGGCGAAGCGGAGGTGTCAAGAGGCATTGTCATTGATCATCCCCCACCAGGAGACCCGCTCATGCGGCTACGAGATGATCGGCTCGCCCGAGATGTTCCTGGCCGGCCGCGGTCGTCTTGGCGGCAAGCTTCGCCTCCACTCCTTCGACCGGACGTGCCTTCCCTTTGATCTGCAATGCGAACACGAGTTCCTTCATATGCCCGTTTCCTCTTACTGGTTACCCAGCTCAATGAGCCCCGTAGCCGTGGTCGGATCATTGCACGGCCCCAGTGGGTGGCACGTTGACCCTTCCCCTCCGTCCCAAGTCGTCTCGCCGTAGGAGAGCTGCCTCACCAGGCCAAGTGGCCACTCGGGTATCACGACGCCGTCAGCGAGTTTAAGAGGCAACTCCTGGTGAATACGCTACTCGCCCACGTTGGTAACCGCACCCGTGCTGCGCGGGCAATGCGCCTCCAGCGGACCTACCTGCTGCGACTCATCCGGCAATTTAGGAGGGGATACACCCGCGAAAGCGTTGCAAAACACCGCCAAATGCCCGCCGGTAGATCAGAAAAAATCAAGGCGCCCTACACTCGAAGGACGGGCAACCCAAGCATGCTGACTTCGAATGAGGTCAAGGCGGCGAGTCGGGCTGAGGCGACAGCGCTCCTAGTCCCGGTGGGCTATCGGGTCCACCGCCCTAAGGCAGACTGCTACGGAGACGATTTGTACGGAGAGGACTTGGTGGTACGGACGCCCGAGCGGAGACCTGCTACCCCTCCATCTCCGGTCCCGACCGCCCGCGCGTTGGACGAAGCGCGAATAGGCGCACCCAAGCCGGTCGCGTGATTCAAATGTGCGGTGTGACACGAGAAGACGAGACGAGAGGACGGAATATGCGCTACGCGCTCATTGTGCTGTTGCTGCTGTTGTGCGCGGTGAGTTCAGCTGCTGCTCAGGTGAGCATCGGTATCGGGCTCCCCAGCATCAACATCGGGATCAACCTGCCGGCGTTCCCGGAGCTCGTGGTGGTGCCGGGCTCTCCGGTCTACTACGCTCCGCGACTGGACGGGAACTTCTTCTTCTACGATGGCCTGTTCTGGGCCTACCAGGGAGACCACTGGTACGCGAGTAGTTGGTACAACGGACCGTGGGCGCTGGCGGCGCCGGAGATTGTGCCGGTGTTCATCCTGCGAGTGCCCGTGCGCTACTATCGACATCCGCCTGCCTACTTCCGAGGGTGGCAGTCAAGCGCGCCGCCCCACTGGGACGAACACTGGGGACGTGAATGGGAGCAGCGTCGAGGCGGATGGGATAAGGGGCCCCGCGGCCCGGCTCCACGCCCCGCTCCGCTACCCGTCTACCAGCGGCAGTACTCAGGGCCTCGCTATCCGTCAGTGGACCGGCAGCCGGCGCTGGTCAGCCAGAACTACCACTACCAGCCGCGCGAGCCCGTCGTGCGAGAGCACTTTCAGCAGCAGGGAGTGAAAGGCGCGCCCGCGCCGCCCGCTCCGCAGGCCCAGCAGCAGAAACCCAAAGGCATGCCTGCGCCGGCTCAGCGGAGTCAGGAGCAGGAATCTAAAGGCGCGCCCGCGCCTGCGCAGCCGCAGCGCGGTCCCACGGCCCAGCACCCACAACCGCCCCAAGAGGGCAGCGAGCAGAAGCAGAAGCACGAGCCACGTCAAAACGCGGCCCAGCGTGAGCAGGAGAAGCAGGGACCGCAAGGCAAGGGCGGCCCGCAGGAGCAAAGACAGGAGCCAGAGCAGGGCCGGGACCGGGGCCAGGAGAAGGGGCAGGGACGCAACAAGTAGCTCCCATAAGAAACCCCATCGGCGTCATTCTTTACGTATCGCGTTAGCGTATAACCAACGCGGGACGGCCGAGCAGTGGATCAAGGAGGGCAACGAAGCCACCCATTGGACGCGCCTCTCTTGGCACCGCTTCCGGGCCAACGAGGTCCGACTGCTGCTCGGGGTGATCGCCTACAATCTCGGCAATCTGTGCGTCGGCTCGTCCTGCCGCTCGCCATCCAGAACTGGTCTCTCACGAGCCTCCAGCGACGGCTCTTCAAGACGGGCGCCCGGCTCGTCCGGCATGCCCGGTACTTCACCCTGCAACTCGCCGAAAGCAACTTGACGGGGAGCCTCTTTCGGCAGATTCTCGGGCGCATCGAGCGGCTCGCGTGGCTCCCGACGTGATCGGGTGGACGGTTCAGGCAGGGAGCCGGGTCGGCAGCGGCGGGGGTGTCGCCACGGAGGGCGGCCAGCTCTCGGAAGCGGCCAGATCAGGGTGCTGGCGCTGCGAAAACGAGCCGTCCACCTGCTTACGAGCGGGCAGCATGGCGGTGAGGGTGTCACGTCGCCCGCCCGCCAGGGTGAAACGAGGAAGAAGATGGGTCCAAATCGCAAATCCCAGCGAAGAGCTCCTCACGCCCCGAGCGTGAGCTACGCCTTTCTCGTCGAGACCTACGCGACGGAGCGGGTCAAGACGCTCGGCGTGTGGAGCATGTTCCGTGACGAGGACCTCGACATCCGCCCTCACCCCAACCTCGCGCACGATCGGACGGCGCACGAGCACATGGTTCACCAGTGCCTGAGCGAGGACAAATGGTTCTGCACGATGTTCGGCATCGACGTGGGCGCGCCGCCCTTGCCGAAGGCCGAGACGCGGCTCGATTTCATCGAGCAGTACGCGACGGACTCGGCTCAGCGGCTCGCCGGCCTCGAAACGCAGGACGCCGCATGGTGGGAGCGTGAGGTGGCGTTCTTCGACACGAGGCACAGTCGCGCGTGGATCATGGTGCGGCGCATCGCGCACACCGCCCATCACCGCGCCGAGATGACGACCCTGCTGCGGCTGCTCGGGCGCCAGGTGCACAGCGTGTACGGCCCGTCCATCGACACGGGTGGCTTGCCGATCAACGGCGCGAAGACGGTCTATGCGTATCCGGACATTCCGTCGCTGCTCGAGGGGGAGCGACGTGGCGGCGCCAAGGCGCCGTTGCCTGGCCCGGGTACCAGGCCGAGCACCGAGCGCCCGGGCACTTAGCACCCGGGCGGCACCGCCGTCGCTTCGATCTCCAGCAGGCATTCGTCCTGCGTGAACCCTGAGACCTCGACCAGGGAGACGGTGCAAACGCGAATTTGGGTCAACGCCTACGTGACGGTCACCGCCGAGCGCGCGCTCGCCGACGCGCGGGCCGCGGAAGCGGCCATCCGGCGCGGCGACGCGGGTCCGCTCGCGGGCATCCCCATCGCCTACAAGGACCTCTACGCGACCCGCGGCATCCTCACCACCGCGGGCTCGGCGGTCCTGGGCGACTGGGTGCCGGACTTCGACTCTAAAACAAATCATCATTCAATCCGTCTCGGCCGCGGTCCAGGAGAAGAAGAAGAAGGCCACGTTCACGTTCCTCGTTAAAGGAAAGCCCGAAGAATAGTTCGTCCCGCTCACCGTGCAACGGCACTTCGCAAGGAGCGAATCGAATCTACACTTGATCGCAATGCGCCTAGTCTCCCTTCTTTGACGCATCAAGTCAGAGGATAGGCAACACGAACGCCCTCCGGCGACGGGCACCTTCCTCGAGGCCGCCGTCCCCGTGACATAAGCTCCCACACGCCGCAGGAGCCGGATGCCACAGCGTCCACGACGCCGGCGTCTTCCTTGCACCAGACCTGCAGCGACAGATGCCCGTCGTCAACAAACGGCACCGCCGCCGCTCCGCGGGCTGGTGGCCGACTGCTGCGTGAGTTGTCCCCGCGCTTCGAGGGGCTGTACGCCCGGGCCGGCCGGCCGTCGATCGCGCCGGAGCAGCTGCGGGCCCAGTTGCTCCAGATCCTGTATACGATCCGCAGCGAGCGGCAGCTGTTGGAGCAGCTCGACTACAACTTGCTCTTCCGCTGGTTCGTTGGCCTGAACATGGACGAGCTGGTGTGGGACCCGACCGTGTTCACCAAGAACCGCCAGCGGCTGCTGGACGGCGAGGTCGCCACCGCGTTCCTGGAACGTGTGGTGGCGCTGGCGCAGCAGCGGAGGTTGCTCTCGGGCGAACAAGCGAGTGCGCGAGATCGGCCTTTGCTCGGCGTCCGGGCGCGGGGAGGGTCGGTCACGTCGCCGGTTTCGACAAGCAGCCCTTGCACTAGTGATGCGAGTGCTCGCGCTCGATCATCTTGCGCTCCACGTCCGACCGAAGCAGGACGCCAAGAAAGCGGCCATCCGAGCTCGTCACGAACACGTGATCACGTTTCTTCAGACGTGCGCCTAGATCGTCCAGGGTCAGATGCGGCCGGATGGTGACGGGGCTGGATTGCATGACCCGCTCGGCGGTGGTGGACGGCCCCCCGCGCAACGCGCCGGCATCGACGAGGCCCAGCAGGACCTGCTCATCGTCCAATACCGCGCAGAGGTCCCAACGGCTCGCTTTCATGCGAGCCGCGATGTCACCCAGCGGTTCATGTAGCCGGCAGGTGGGGACGTCATGGCGCACCATGTTGCCGGCGCGCGGTTGATCCGTGTGCCGACCCTCGACGGGAAGCCGGTTGGCGAACCAGTCGGCTTTTCCGGCCGTGTAGCGAAAGACTCGATCGAACCCCAGTGAACGTAGCCGCGCCGCGGCCCGGGCGCTCAGATCTCACTGGTAGTCGTAGCAGTAGACGATGATCCCGCGATCCCTCTGAAGCCCGGGAGCCAAGCGGTCGAGGAGGCCGAGCGGAATATTGATGGCGCCCGGGAGGTGTTCCTCTTCGAACTGCTGTTCGGGTAGGACGTCGACCAGCTGCGCGCCCGCTGCCGTCAGGGCCTGGACCTCCGCTCGGTGCACCTCGATGGGCATTGCATGTCTCCTTCCCGCTCAGCCAGGTCAAGCACTGGCCGTTCCTGGATTGGCGCCGGCGCCCTCTCGTCCTGATGCGCGGCCCGATCCCGGGCGTTAAGTGCCCGTCCGGATAGCCCGGGCGGGCGGGGAGCGTGCCTACCAGTGACCACTGTTGCTAGAGGTTGGGCGGCGCGGCGGAGATGTCGGCCAGCGCCGATGCCGGGTCGCGCTCGACCGCGAGGTCGCCGATGCTAACAATGCCGACGACCTTGCCCCGCTTAACCACCGGCAGGCGTCGGACCGCCCGCTCTCGCATGAGCTCAATCGCCCGCTCCACCGGATCGTCGGGAGAGACCGCCGTCAGATCGCGGCTGGCGATATCCTCGATTCGAGTTGCGCCGGGATCGCGTCCCTCGGCTACGACCCGCACTACGATGTCGCGGTCGGTCACGATGCCAGCGATGCCGCCCTTGTCGTCGCTCGCGATCACGTCGCCGATATCGTTGGTGCGCATCGCCTCCGCCGCCTCGCGTACGGTGGCGCTCGCAGAGAGCGTCTGGGGATTCGGAGTCATCACGTCGCGGATGCGATCGGCCATGGGATCCTCCTTGGTAAGTGCTGCGCGGCCGGCGCGTTGGCGCATCGCACGCAAGCGCTCGGGCCGCTACAAGGTTCGAGGGCAGCAAGGCCTGTGCCTAAGTCGGCATCCGCGGATTCGAGCCTGAGGCCGCGGGGATCGGCGACCGCGGCGTCGCGAGGAGGGGAACAGAGTGCCGGGTGACTCTTACCGGGCGGGGAACAAGGTGCAACCTGAGACCGCCTGAGGTGTGCTGGACTCTCGTCGGTGTCTCACCGCGATGCTGGCCGCCTGCGGCCGCTAGGGTCGGAAGGCGCAGGACTCTTTATCGTCGTCGCTTTCTAGCACCAGGACTATTAGTCCTGAGCCTGGTGTGATCCAACTCCTTGCCACGGCTCACTTCTTCGGGTCGAAGAAAGAGCGTGTGACAGTCATTTGTGACACGGAAGCCCCGACGGCTGACCAGGATGGTCCAGGCTGAAGCCGGATTGAAGGAATGGGTGTCTTAGGGGGGGCCCCTACCGAATCTTCAACCTGGGCCCAGCGGCTTCATTAGGCGACCTTTCGGCCGCTGGAGTCCATGTTGCTATGTGGGCTTGGTCTCGCTCTCCCCGGGCAGGTCGGATACGACGGCGAGCCTGGGCGGCCGTGGATCGTGTGGTCTGGTTGGGTTCCCGGCGGCATTGATGATGGTGGCCGGGGGAAGCTGACCTTGAGCGCGGCCTTGAGCGATCCGTTCTTGAACTTTCTGGAGGATGTCGGCGACGTTGAAGGTCAGATGGTGAGGCGGTGCCGCCACCACCGTGACCTTTGCCCATCGTTGCGGGAACTTCCGCTCGAGGATGGCCAGCGCCAGCTCGGGTCGGACTTCGGCCTGCCCCGTGAGGATCGTGACCATCCGCGATTCAAGGCCCGCTTCCGCCTTCCGCACGAGGCGCTGAAAGGTCTCGTACGGTTCACCACTCCAGCCCATCCAGTGCGAGAGAGTCTCGGCCTTGATGCCCGCCAATTCGGCCGCCGTCTCCCGATAGCACCCACAACTGATGGCGTGCAGGATAATAGCCGCTCGATGATTTGTCAGCTTCGTCTTGCCGCCCTGTGATCGCGTTTGCCGTGGAAGGTGAACGACCGGGAGATCTTTCCGTCGTATCGCCGGCAGTATCTTGGCTGGCTTATACGGCCGACCGCCTTCGGACGTTCGAGGCCCGGTCGGAAGACGTGCCGCTCGTTTCATGTTTAGAGGCCTTTCAGTTGAATGCTGTCTGTGGCTGGCCCCTATTCTCTCCATGCCGTGACCGGAACGTCCACCGGCTTGTGCCCGAGCCCACCACGCTCCCCCCCGCGCCCCGGGCTCCTGAGCGACCATGTCTTCCGGCCGCGCGCCGGAGAGCCGGCCGTAGTCCGGGAAGCGCGCCACCCGGAAGTACACGTCGCCGCCCGCCTCGTACGCCAGACCCTTGGCCATCAGTTCCCCGATGAGGGTGACGATCTCGGGGACAGTCTCGGTGGCCAGGGGCTCGACGTCCGGCCGGCCAAGACCGAGGGCGCTCGTGTCCTCGACGTACCACTGGGTCGCTCGCCGGGCCAGTTCGGCGCTGTCGATTCCCTGGGCCCGCGCCGCGTCGTAGATCCTGTCGTTGATGTCGGTGATGTTCAGCACGAGCCGAGCCTGGTAGCCCGACAACTTGAGCCAGCGCCGGAGCCACATGGAGAGGACGAACGGCCTAGCATTGCCAACATGGATAGGCTGATAGACGGTCGGCCCGCAGAAATACATCCGGATCGGGCCCGGCGGCAATGCCAGGCTCTCTTTTTGGCGCGAATACGAGCTATAGAGTCGCATTGTAGTGCGCGCAATCTGCGACCAGTCGCAAGACCAGAAGAATCTTTACCATGGCGCTCCACTCCAAAACACCAGCGCCCACGACCGGGAGTCGTGGGCGCGTTACCCGAATGGGACTTCGGCGCGTTTACCCGCTCGTATCTGACCTCAACACGTACCACCGACAACAGATGCAGTCGCGGTTCCGGGCGGGACCGATGCAGAGAAGAGAATGCATGATCCTTCCCTTTATACCTCCAACCTACGGGCAGGCCAATATCAAGAACTAGCGTTGGGGATTGGAAGTCCTCCTCGCATCTTGCGAGTTCTGACGCGGGAATGGACCGTCAGGGGCGGGGACCTATTCGCGCCTAAGCAGGACCCGTGGAGGGAATTTGTTCGGCGAGTGGCCGGCTTGCCTCGCCGCTGTTCCTTGACCGCCTTTCGGCGCCGGGCTAAGCTCGGGCCACTTTCCGGACCTACCGCGGCCCGGCCCGCTGGGAGGCTCCAGCATAAGGCGCAGCTGGTGTCGGCACGGATGCCGCATATGCAGGTGTGTCGCGCGTCGTGCAAGCTCGATGGGTTTCCGAGCGTTGTGCCCAAGGAGGCCGCTCCATGAGCGAGAGTGAGGCCGGACCGATCAAGACGGTTGACGACTTGCGTCTGCTCTATAAAGAACCCCGTGCAGCGGCTCGTTTGAAGGCGCTTGACCAGCTCGACACTTTCTGCAGGGACTTTATCGCGCTTTCGCCATTCTTTGTGCTGGCCTCGTGCAACGCGAACGGGCACGCTGATGCGTCGCCCCGCGGCGATCATCCGGGCTTCGTGCGCGTGCTCGATGAGCGCACGCTCCTGATCCCCGACCGGCCCGGCAACAACCGTATCGATACCATGAGGAACATCGTCTCGAACCCGGACGTGGGTATGATCTTCTTCGTGCCGGGGTTTAACGAGACGCTCAGGGTAAATGGGACGGCGACCATCGAGCAGGATCCAGAGTTGTGCGCGCAGTTCGCGGTGAACGGCAAGCCGGCATTGTCCGTCATGAGCGTAAGCGTCTGCGAGGCGTTCTTCCATTGCGGGAAGGCCCTGATGCGGTCGCGGCTGTGGGACCCGACGACGTATCGGGAGCGGTCAGCCTTCCCGTCGCACGGTCGGATTCTCGCAGAGCAGACGAAGACGGTGTCCGTCGAGGAATCGGAGACGTACGTCGCTAAGAGCTATAGGGAGCGGCTGTATTAGTGACCGGAGAGGCTTTTTGAGGTCCTGAGCCGGGAAGGTGGACTGACAGCGGCCAGGAGCACCTTACTCCGATCCCCGGCTACAGAGGACGGGACCATACTGAAAGAGACGGTCAGCCTCGATGGATCCGCTCCTCCGGCACCTCCACCCGCTTGATTCCTTTGAAGCTGAACAGGAGCTCGACCATATAGATGGACGGCTCCGTAGACACCTGCTGCAGGATCGTCGCGAGGGCCTTCTGCACGTTCTGGCTGAACGAAACGCCCTGGATGACGAGGCCGGACAGGTCTACCGTCACCTGCTCGTTCGACTGAAACATGCGCCCTCTCCGGGTACCCCGGTACCCTCCCAGCAGTATTGCGTGACCAATGGTATACCCGGCCGGAGCTTGACGCGTGGGAGCCCGGAGGTACTTTAATGGGTGCCTGCGGTCAGGCGACAGAGGTAGGAGGTGATGGTCGCAGTTCTCCCATGGGTATCCCGCGTCCGAACGGTGCACACGAGATAGAGGAGATGAGTCATGGCATTGAGAATCAACAGTGAAGCGCCCAACTTTACCGCGGAGAGCACGCAAGGCCGGATCAATTTCCACGAGTGGATGGGCAATGGATGGGCCATCTTATTCTCGCACCCGAAGAACTTCACCCCGGTCTGCACGACGGAGCTCGGGTACATGGCGGGGCTGAAGCCCGAGTTCGAGAAGCGCAACTGCAAGATCATCGGCCTCAGTGTGGACTCGGTCCCCGATCACCAGAAGTGGTCCAAGGACATCGAAGAGACCCAGGGGCATACCGTCAACTACCCCTTGATCGGCGACTCCGAGCTCAAGGTGGCCAAGGCCTACGACATGCTGCCCGAGGATTCTGGCAGCACCGCGCAGGGGCGCACGGCCGCGGACAACGCGACCGTGCGTTCGGTGTTCGTCATCGGGCCGGACAAGAAGGTCAAGGCGATGCTGACCTATCCGATGAGCACCGGGCGCAACTTCGACGAAGTGCTGCGGCTGCTGGATTCCTGCCAGCTGACGGCGAAGCACAAGGTGGCCACCCCCGTGAACTGGAAGCAGGGGGAGGACGTCATCATCGTGCCCGCGGTCTCGGACGCCGACGCCAAGCAGGCCTACCCTGGCGGCTGGAAGGCCCCGAAGCCGTACATCCGGATCGTTCCCCAGCCGCGATAGGCAAGGCGGGGCTCACCGGCGGTGGCCATGTCGCCGCCGCCGGTGGGCGATTGCCCCGCCACGGATATGGGCTGATGGTGAGAGAGGGCGCTGAGAAGACGAGCGCGCGCCTTGCGACGAACTATTCGGCTTCGGCTGATGGGTACGCGGAATTCTGGAGTCCAGTTATTCGCCCCCTGGGACGCCGATTGCTCGAAGCGCTGCCGTGGGATCGCGCGAGCCGTATCCTCGACGTCGGAACCGGGACGGGCGCGCTCATCCACGACATGCTGAGTCTTGCGCCGACGGCGCGCGTCGTCGGCATCGATCGATCGTTCGGAATGATCGCGCGCGCCACGGGCCGGGTGCCCCTCGTGACGATGGACGCGATGACGCTCGGAATCAGGGCCGGCATATTCGACATCGCCGTGTTGGCGTTTGTCCTCTTCCATGTGCCCGATCCGTCCGCGGCCCTTGCCGAGGTCAGGCGCGTCCTGCGGCGCCGAGGGACCGTCGGGATGACCACGTGGGCCGAGGACCCAGCGACGCCGGCCAGCCAGATCTGGGACGAAGAGCTCAGTGGATGTGGAGCATGGGATCCTAGTCCGCAGCCGCCAGATCACGAATCGATGAACACGCCCGAGAAAGTCGGAAGTCTCCTCAGTGCCGCAGGCTTCACGCTGGGGCGTGTCTGGCTGGAACCCCTGGAGTACCAGTGGGATGTCCCGCGGTTCACGGGCCTTCGCACGCGCTTCGGCGCCACGAAACGAGAGCTCGACACGCTCGATCCACGGGCGCGAGAGGCCTGCCTCGATCGGATCGAAGCGCGGATGTCGTGCCTCGACTCGAAGGATCTTGTGTGCCGCGGCACGGCCATCTGCGCGATGGCCGCTACGTGACCCCCGGCGGAGGTGCCATGAGCTACCAGTTTGGCTTGTGCTCGTCCGTCCCCAGCCGCGCCAGGGCGTCCAGCCACTCCCGCGGCGCGCGGCCGTGGTAGAACGCGCGCTCCTCTTCCTCAGCGTCCGCGCGGATGCGGCGCTCCAGTTCGAGATCAGTGACGGCCACGAAGTGCCACGGCTGCATGTTGGCGCCGCTGGGAGCGGTGCCGGCGGCACGCAGGGCCTGCTCGATGATGTCTTGAGGGACTGGGCGAGAAGTCCCGCACTGACCGCCCGCCTTCGGATCTCCGCGTGGAATGCTGCGACCCGCCGCCGCATCTCGTCGACGGGACGCTCATCGTAGCGCGCGAGCATCTCGAACTGCGGTGGCGGGGCCGTTGGATCGGTCACGCAATGCCCTCCCTGCGCTGATCGCCCCGCTGTGACAGGCACCACGTCGCTGCCATTCGGCGGGGTACCGTCAATCGGGCAGGGAAACGCCGTTCAGCAGCGTGCGGCCGGTCACCGGCACCGGGTTCTGCAGAGCCTGCATGACGAAGCAGCCGCGCTCCGCGTTGCGTACAACCTTCGCCACGCGCTCGGGCGGGTCTGGCGAGTCGATCTCCAGCGTCGTCTCGGCTCCCAGCATGCGGCCCTGGATGGTGTCGTCGAGCACCGAGCCCTCCACGCGGTAGCGCGCCCTCACGTGCATGCGCATCCCCTTCACCGTGACCTTTAGCATGTGCCCGTACCGGGACACCTGCGTCATCAGTCAGAAGGCCAGCGCCGCGCTGAAGTACATGAGGGGCGTAGGCGCCGAGCCGAGGCCACCGAGACTCGGGCCCTCGTCGGAGGCGAAGGTCATGTGCCCGGCCCCGTTGCGGTGGACGGTGGCCACCTTCAGAAACGGCGTGACCCCCTCCACGTCCGCTTCGAACACGATCTCCCGGCTCCGGACCGTCGGGTCCAGCCCTTCTGGCGTCGTCATTGTCGTTTCCTCAGCGAGCTTGCAGTCGCTTCAAGACCTCCACCGTCTCCGCGGGCTCCGGGCGCCGCGTGTAGTCTGGGTCGGCGTCCACGGCGCGGATGACCCCCTGCCGGTCGATCACGAAGCGGGCCGGGACGGGCAGGCGCCACGTGCCGTCCCCGTTGCCCTTCGGCAGGTCGATGCCGAACTTCGTGTAGATCGCCTGCAGCACCTCGGGCAGCGTGAAGACCAGCCCGTACTGCTCGGCCACGCGATTGCCGAGATCGCGCAGCACCTCGTAGGTCATCGACTTGGGCTCTTCCGTTTCGCGGGTGGTGCGCGCCACCTGGGGCGACACCACGACGAGCGACGCGCCGGCGGCGGTGATCTCGGGCAGGGCCTGCTGCAGAGCGTCCAGCTCTGCGTTGCAGTAGGGTCACCAGCGGCCGCGGTAGAAGGAGAGCACGACCGGCCCGAGGGCCCGCAAGGTGGCCAACCTCACCGGCCGGCCGGCCACGTTCGGGAGGGCGAAGTCTGGCGCGGCCGCGCCGACCTTGGCCACGCGGCTCATGATCCCGGAGGCCCGGAGGTCCTCGGTGCTCTTGTGCATGACTGCGCGGACCTCGGGCGGCATGCGGGTCTTGGCCATTTCGCGGATCGCGGCGAGCTTTTCCTCGAGTGACATGGCTCTCCTCAGCCGCGTACGAGTGCGGCCAGATCGGTAATGGTGCTGACGGTGTGGTCCGCGGTGAAGCCGAGCTCCTCCGGCGGCTCGGCGGCGCGGCGCTGGATCCAGAACGTGCTGAGGCCGGCCGAGGCGGCCCCGGCCACGTCCCAGCAGTTCGAGGACACGAAGCCCAGCTCGGCCGGCCGCACCTGAAGGTGCTCGGGCGCGAGGTGATAGACGCGCGGGCTGGGCTTGAAGATCTTCACCTCCTCGACGCTCAGGATGCAGTCGAGCAGATCGGCGATCCCGGCGCTCCGGGCCGCCGCCTCCAGCATCTTGGGCTCGCCGTTGGACAGGATGGCGAGGCGAAGACCGCGCCGCTTCAGGGTCTCGAGGCCCGGCTTCACGTCGGGGAAGGCGGTGAGGGTCAGGTAGGCTTCTAGCAAGCGCGCGCGCTTGTCGGGCGAGAGATCGAGTCCGAGACTCTTCGCCGCGTAAACCAGGCCGTCCTCGGTGAGCCGCCAGAAATCCCGGTACCGGCCCATCAGGCTCCGCAGCATGCTGTACTGCAGCTGCTTGAGTCGCCAGAGTTGGGCCAAGGCTTCCCCCTGTCCCGGAAAGAGCTCCTCGCCCAGCGCAGCCACCGAGAACACGTCGAAGAGCGTGCCGTACGCGTCGAACGCAACCGCCTTCATGAGGCCTCCTTCCTCGTCCGCTTCCTCCGACCCTTGCGCGGCCGCGCCCCCTCAAGCACGGCCAGGACGACCTCGATGACGTCCTCGAGGACCTTGCGGTCCGGGACGGCTTTGGCCATCACCGACAGCCCCTGGGCGCTGCTCGTGAGAAAGCGGGCGAGGGCCCGCAGGTCCTGGGTGGCGGCCAGCTCCCCCCCGGCGCGGGCGCGTTCGAGCGCGCGGAGGAAGGCGGCCTCGAGCTTCGCAAGCGAATCGCTGACCTTGGCCGCGGCGCCGCGGTCGCTTCGCGACAGCTCCACCGCCGAGTTCGTCACCAGGCAGCCGTGCGGCCGGCTGCGGTCGAGCGAGCCCTCCACCCGGAGGTGGAAGAACCGGCGAATCGCCTCGATCCCGGAGCCCGGCGTCTCGAGCGCCTCGAACAGCTCCCAGGCGACGACGCGCTGGTAGTGGTCCAGAACGGTGAGAAAAAGGGTTCGTTTGTCACCGAAGGTCCCGTAGAGGCTCCCCCGCTGGATGCCCATCTGGGCGACCAGATCCTCGACGGAGGTGGCCGCGTACCCCTTGGACCAGAACGCGCTCATGGCGCGGTCAAGGGCTTCCTCACGGTTGAACTCCTTCGGACGGGGCATCGCGGCCGGAGAATAGCCAATCTTGAACGATCGGTCAAGAATATACTCGACGGGGCTGGCGGCCCGATGCGCGTGCGACGACAGTGCAGCGCCTTCGCGGCCTCGCCAGGATGTCGCGGCGCGGGCGCCGCGGCCTCCGCTGGCGCGGCCGAGCCCGAGCCCGCCGGCGGGCGCCGAGGGCTGGGGCATTCTATTGACACGGACGTAACAAATCAGACGGTGAGTCGTGCGACGCTCGGAGTCAGAGTTGATGGTTTGGGGGGGTTCCCGCTGAAGCCCAGTGTGAGAGATTCTGCCCTTCCAGCGTATGCTCAATAGGTTTGCCACGCGATGACCGGAGGGGCGCACCCAACGGGAGATCGCTCCGTCGTGCGAGGAGTGATGGCGTGTCTCGCACTCCTCGTCCTCTTCGTGTCGACCGTCCCGGCGCTGGACCCGCTGGATGTTCTGACGTTTCCTACTCCCGACCGCCCGGTCGCACACATTGTTTCCCCTGAGTATTCCGACGAGAAGACGCGAGACGGCCACGGCGAGGCGGAGCGGGTGATGGACCGGCTCGGTATCCAGCGTTCCCAGCGGGTGGCCGACATCGGCGCCGGTCTCGGCTACTACACAGTGCGGGTCGCCCGCCGACTTGGGTCGGGTGCCACCATTTATGCGACCGACGTCAAGGCCGAATACGTGGCTCGGCTCAGGGCGCGCCTCACCCGGGAGGGTATCGGAGGCGTCACGCTCATCCTCGGGCTGCCGCGGGATCCGCGCCTGCCCCTCCACTCGGTGGACGTGGCGATCCTTTCGCACATGTACCACGAGATTGAGAACCCCTACGAGTTCCTCTACCGACTCCAACTCTCGCTGGCGCCGGGCGCGCGGGTGGGCATTATCGACATGGATCGGCCCACCCCAGATCATGGTACCCCACCCAGGCTCCTTCGCTGCGAGCTGGGCGCGGTCGGCTATCGGCAGCTCGACTTCGTCTGGCTGGCCCCCGCCGACGGCTATCTGGCCGTGTTCACCCCGCCCGACACCCTGCCGCCGGCCGGGGCGATCCGACCCTGCCGACAGTAGGAGCGACCAGCTCGGACCCTACCGGCACGATCCAGCCGGAGGCAGGCAGCCGAAGGGTTTGCATCCCTGTGACATCTCGTCCCCGGCCTGAGCTAAGCTCCAGGCGGCAACAGTTCCGATGGGCCGTGGAAGGGGAGCGATGGCGTTCTCAGTCGGGATGGGCCTGACGAACGAGTGCAACCTGCGCTGCGCTCATTGCTACCGACCGGACATGGTGGTGGACCGGTTGAGCCTCCAGGATGTGCAATCGGTCTGCGAGGCCATCCCGGTCAAGTCGATGAACCTCGGGGTCGGCGAGAACGGCCTCCATCCGGAGTATGGCGCCATCCTCGATCACCTTCGGCAGCGGGGGATCAAGACGAGCATCACCTCGAACGGCCTGAGCATTCAGGCGCTTCCCGATGACGGGGTCAAACGGTTCCACAGCGTCGAGTTCTCGCTCGACTTCCCCACCGAGGCTGAGCACGATGCCTTCCGGGGCCCAGGCAATTGGAGAACCGTGATGGCGGGGCTGGAGCGGTGTACCGGCCTAGGCGTTCCGGTCACGGTGACGGCCGTGATGATGCGGATCAACTACGATCGGATGGCCGAGCTGGCCCGCGTGGCGGCCGCCTGCGGCGCCGCCCTTCGGGTGAACATCTATCAGCCCTCGAAGACGGATCGGTTCGCCCTGAGTTACGAACAGTTCTGGGACGGCTTCCGGCGGCTCCTGGGTTCCGCGCGTCTCGTGGCCACGACGGAGCCGGTCCTGGCTGCCGTCCTCGGCCTGCCCGGGTTCACGGGGCCGGGGTGTGGCCGGACCACGGTCCGGGTGGCCCCCGATGGCCGGGTCCTCCCGTGCACGTACTGGCCCGAGAGTCGACTCACCGTCGCCGACCTTCGAGCGCGGGGGGAGGCAATCGTCGAGACGCCCGAGTTCCACCAGGCGCGGGAGGTACCCGCGGCCTGCGTCGGCTGCCCGTGTCTCGGGGGCTGCGCAGGGCGGCGGGCCCTGCTGGGCAGGCTCTCCGAATCTGATCCGTACTGTCCGTTCGCCCGGCGGGAACGTGTTGTCCTCGATTGGGAGTCCGCCTCGGGGGCAGACCTCCCGAAAGTAGGGAGCGCCTGCACCACGGTCGTCACGGCACGGTGACGGACGCGCGAGGAGGGCATGAGTACGCTCGCGATTGGACTGAAGCCGCCTCTGCCGCGCTCGCTCTACCTTGAGACGACCAGCCGGTGCAACTCGCTCTGCGAGACCTGCATCCTTACGTTCGGGGGCCGGGAGCCCCAGAAGGACCTCGGCTGGGACGAGTTCCGACGGGTGGTGGACCAGTTCCCGGCGCTCGACCGCGTCCTGCTCCACGGCATCGGCGAGCCGTTGCTCAACCGTGATCTCATCCGGATGATCATCCATCTCAAGAAGTACGGGGCCACCGTGCTCTTCAACTCCAACGTCATCACGCTCGGGCCCCGGCTGAGGCAGGAGCTGATCGAGAGCGGCCTGGACGAGCTGCGCGTGTCGCTGGATGCGAGCACGCCCGCCACCTATGCGCGCGTCCGCGGCGTCGACGCGTATCAGAAGGTGGTGGCCAACCTCGAGGCGCTTGCGCAGGCGAAGCGCGGTGCTCGCGTCGATTGCCCACACGTCTCGCTCTGGTTCACCGGGCTCAAGGACAATATCGAGGAGATCGCGGGGCTGGTGCCCTTGGCCGTTCGGATCGGTGCGCGCGGTATCAACCTCCAACGCCTGGTCTACAACGGCCTCGGGCTCGCCACCGAGGCGCAGTCGCTCTATGGCCGGCTGCAGGAACGGGAGGCGGCCTTGATCCACGCGACGGAGGAGGCTGCCCGCGCGGCGGGGATCGAGTTCTCCGCTTCGGGGGCGACGGCGCCCGAGATCAGCCTCACGCCGTCCCATGCCGATCGCCCGTGGAGCGCCTGCCGCCGCCCCTGGTCCCTGGTCTACGTGACGGTGCACGGCAACGTGCTGCCCTGCTGCATCGCCCCGTGGATCACCGGACACTACGAGGGGATCATCCTGGGCAATCTCTTCCGGCAGTCACTCGAGGAGATCTGGTGGGGCGCGCCCTACCTCGAGTTCCGCACGGCGATTCAAACCGACCGGCCGCCCGAGCCGTGCCGCGGCTGCGGCGTGAAGTGGAGTCTTTAGCCATGCAAGTCCCCGGTTGGCCGCTCGCTCTGTTCCGCATCGCCTTCGGGGTGCTGTACCTCGACATGGCGCTCCAGAAGGCGCCGTGGATCAACTTCGGGTGGCTCAGGGGTTTCATCGAGAAGGAGATCGAGCATCCGGCGTTCCCGGCCGTCGCGGCCTTCTTCAAGAGTGTGGTGCTGCCGAACTTCACCTTTTTCGGGTACATGACGTTCGTAGTGGAGCTGGCGCTGGGGCTCGGGCTGCTGCTCGGCCTCCTCACCCGGCTGGCGGGAATCGGAGGGTTTCTCTGGCAGGTCAACATCGCGGTCGGCGCGTTCAATGTGCCCGGTGAGTGGTACTGGATCTGGGTGCTGCTGACCATGCCTCAGTTCTGCTTCGCGGTTCTGGCCGCGGGCCGGGTCTGGGGTCTGGACGCGATTCTCCGACCCTGGCTTACCCGGATGCCGCCGACCGGCTGGTCTCGTCTCCTGCTCCTGGCGACCTGAGGCCGTCCATGGGGCGCGTCACCGGATGCGTGAAGCTCGCGGGCGTCGGCGTTCTGTCGGCCGCCGTGTATGCCTCGGCGGTGCCGCTGTCGGTGCGGCTCGGGCTCGAACCCATCCGCCTGCATCTCCCGGTGTTCGGCGTGGCCTTCACGCTCTATCTGGTGGCGCTCTGGCTCGTCGCGCGCGGCGCGGCCGCCGGGCGCGGGGCGCTAGGTATCATCCTCGGGTTCGCGCTGGTGTTCCGGATCCTCATGGTGTGGACGCCGGTGTATCTCTCATCCGATCCGTACCGGTATCTCTGGGACGGCCGGGTCCAGTGGGCCGGGGTGAATCCGTACCGCTACCCGCCCGCCGCGCCCGAGCTGTCGACGCTTCGCGACCTCGACGTGCACCCGCAGATCAACCGACCGACGGCGGTCACGGTGTACCCGCCGGGGGCGCAGTGGCTCTTCGCGCTGGCCGCGGCGGTGACCCCGGGAACGCTGCCGGGTTGGCGTGTTCTCCTGCTGCTGGCCGACGCGTTGTCCGTCCTGCTCTTGCTGGGTTTGCTCGGGCGGCTGGGCGCGGCGGCCGAGGCCGTGCTCGCCTACGCGTGGTCGCCGCTGGTGGTGTTCGAAGGGATCCAGGCGGGGCACATGGATCTCGCGATGATCCCGGTGGTGCTCTTGGCCCTGACCTGGCGCATGGACGGATCCCCGGTGCGAGCCGGTCTGGCGCTCGGCTTGGCGGTGCTGCTGAAGCTCTACCCGGTCCTCCTGCTGGTCGCCTGGTGGCGGCGAGGCGATTGGCGCTTCCCGGCCGCTGTCGTGGCCATGGTCGGCCTCGGCTATCTGCCCTACGCGGCGACGGTGGGGCTAGGGGCGTTGGGGTTCCTTCCGACCTATGTCAGTAGCCAGTACGAAGACTTCAACCTCGGACTCCGCGCGCTCTTGACGTACCCGTTCGGGTTCTCGGACCCGCTGGTGCGCGGAACGGCCATGGCCCTCCTGTTCGCCCTGCTGGCTGCGGTTCTCGTTTGGATCGCACGGACGAGCCGCCCCGACGCCGCCTCACTGTGGCGGGCCACGGCGCTGGCCGTAGGTGCCTACGTCATCCTGGTGCCGACCGCCATGCACCCCTGGTACGTGCTCTGGGTCGTGCCGTTTCTGTGTCTGCACTCCTCGCCGGCTTTACTGTTCTTCAGCGCCGCGGTGACGTTGGGCTACACCCAGTACTTGGTCGAGCCCCAGACACTGCCCTGGTGGGCCTGGCTCGCCGAGTACGGGCCCCTGTATGCGCTCTTGGTATGGGGGTGGCGCGTGGGGGCCTCGGCGGGACACGCCGTCGGCTCGCACGTCGGCGGTGCCGCCGCACTGCGCACCCCGGACATGACGGCGCGGTAGTCCATGCTCATGACGCTCCACCTGCTGGCGGGTCTGCTCTATGCGCTGGCCCTGGTGGGCCTCCTACTCTATGGCCTCAACGCCTATATCATGATCGCGCTGCACTTGTGGACGCGCCGATCCGCGCGGGCCGCGCCACCGCCGCCCGACCCGCCGGTGTGGCCCTTGGTCACCGTGCAGCTGCCCCTCTACAACGAGCGCTACGTGGCCGGGCGCCTGCTGGAGGCGGCGGGCGCCCTCGACTACCCCGCCGATCAGCTCGAGATCCAGGTGCTCGACGATTCAACCGACGACACCGCGGCCATCGTCGCCGAGACGGCGCAGCGCCTGCGAGCCCGCGGGGTGAACGTGGTCCACGTCCGCCGGTCCGATCGGACGGGCTTCAAGGCCGGCGCTCTGGCCTCCGGCCTCGCGAGCGCCCGCGGCGAGTTCGTGGCGATCTTCGACGCCGACTTCGTCCCTCCGCCGGATTTTCTGCGCCGGACGATCCCGCACTTCGTGGACGCGCGCGTGGCCGTCGTGCAGACGCGCTGGGGGCATCTCAACCGGGACTTCTCCCTGCTCACCGTGGCCCAGTCGCTCGGGATCGACGGCCACTTCGGCGTCGAGCAGGCGGCCCGGTGCCGCGGCCATCTCCTGCTCAACTTCAACGGGACTGCCGGCGTCTGGCGCCGGGCCGCCATCGAGGATGCGGGCGGCTGGGCCCATGACACCCTGACCGAGGATCTCGACCTCAGCTACCGGGCCCAGCTCCGCCACTGGCGTATCCTCTACCTCCCGGAGTTGGTCTGCCCCGCGGAGCTGCCGGTCGTCATCTCGGGCTTCAAGTCCCAGCAGCGGCGCTGGGCCAAGGGCTCGATCCAGACGGCGCACAAGCTCTTGCCTCAGGTTCTGAGCTCACCGCTCAGCCTCTGGACCAAGTACCAGGCCTTCGTGCATCTGACGTACTACATGATTCACCCGCTGATGCTGGTGGTGGTGTTGCTGTCGGTCCCGGCGCTGGCGCTCGGGGCTCCAGCGAAATCGGCGACCGTCCTCGTGTTCACGTCGGTCGTCTTCGCGCTGGCCAGCATCGGCCCCGCCTGCATGCTCATCTACGCTCAGACGGTGCTGCCGGAGAGCGGCTGGCGCCGAGCCCTCCGGCTGCCGACGATCATGGTGATCGGCGTCGGGCTGGCCTGGAGCACGAGCCTGGCCGTGCTCTCGGCGTTCTGGGGCCGGGACCTGCACTTCGTCCGCACTCCCAAGTTCGGCATCGGGGCAGAGGGCGGGCAGTGGCGGGGGAAGGGCTATGCGGGCGGTCGCCCCTGGAGCGGTGTGATGGAGTTGGGACTCGGCTGCTACTGTGCCTGGACGGCCTGGCTGGTGGGCTCCCACGGGCTGTACGGCGTGCTCCCATTCATGCTGCTCTATACCGCCGGATTTCTCACAGTCGGCGCCCTGACCATGCTCCACGCGATGCCGGGATTGCGGCGGGCCCTGCTTCTTCTCATTGTGCTCGGCGGTGCGCTGGCACCCAGGGCGGCGGGGGGCACGGAAGACATCGGGGCTCCCTCACTAGTCATCGAGGGTGAGCGCTGGTGGACTCGCTCGCCCGATCCCACTAATCCGGTCGCCTGCGCCACCTGCCACCATGACGTGACGGACGTGCGCGGCTGGGCGGCCGGCTTTCCGAAGGTGAAGCCGTTGCCGCCGCCTCACACGCGCGTGATGACGCTGCTCCAGGCCAATGCCGAGGCCGTCGCTCGCCACTACCGGTTACCGGACGTGCGGCCGGCGGCGACCGCCATCACCGCCTATCTGACCGCGCTCGGCGCCGATCTTCCCGTGTCCCCGGGCATCAGCCCCGGCCAGCCGGTGTTTCCGGAGCGCCTGCGCCTGCTCGAGGCGAGCGTCACGCGGGGAGCGTCTCTGTTCGGCGCTCGCTGTGGCGACTGCCACCGGCCCGCGGAGGTCGCGCCCGCAGTTGGGATGTTTCCTCGGATGAATCAGGGTCAGCCTCAATCGCTCGAGACGTTCCTCGTGTGCCATCGGTCAACTGGCCGGCCGCTCGACTGGGCAGGGCAGGAGGTGGCCGATATCGCGGCGCATCTTGTCTCGCACCTGGCGGGTTGGCCAGTGGGGGCGCGAATGGAGCACGCACAAAAGGAGAATCCATGATCCGCATCGCGGTTCTTCTGGCGCTGGTCGTTGCGCTCGTCCCCAGAGCGGGCCTGGTTGATGCCCAGACGCAGACCATCATCGCCGGCACCGTCAAGAACAAGGCAGGCAAGCCGCTGCCTGGGCTCGCGCTGCTCGAGAAGGGTGAGATCCACAACAACCTGTGGGACCGCGGCGCACTAGTGGACCCTCAGGGCCGGTTCCGCATCAAGGTGGCGTCGGCCGGCCAGTACGGTCTCCATGTGTATTCGAGCGGCTACATCTATGCCCCGCAGGCGGTCAAGGTGGAGGCGGGCCAGACGCTCGAGCTCCAGATCGTGCTCGTGTCCGAACCTACGCGCGCCAATACGCCCATGATCCGGCAGGTGGGCTTCTTCCCCTGGGAGGCGCGCCAGGGTCGGGTAACCTTCGTGAAGGCCGACGTGACGGATCCGAACGGCGATCTGGGTCCGCAGGTCCTGGCCTTCAACGCGGCGACGGGGCGCGCCTACGCCATGGAGCCGCCTCAGAAGGTGCGTGACCTCAAGGCCAACTTCCCAAACGGCATCTACCAACTCGCCGTGGACACGCCGGCCGCCCGGATCAGCCCCCGGGACTGGTACTTCGTCGTGGCCGACCACCAGTGCAATACCTCGGACATCCTGAGCTACCCGCACGAGCCCGGACCCCAGCAGGTGATCCGTCAGTGAGAACGACCCTTATCATCCCGGCCCTCAACGAGGCCGAGATCATCGGGACGGTCCTGGCGCGGGTTCCCGCCAACATCCTCGGCGAGGTGCTCGTGGTGGACAATGGGTCGACCGATAGCACTGCGGCCGTCGCGGCGAGAGCCGGGGCCCGCGTGATCACCGAGCCGCGCCGCGGGTACGGCTCTGCCTGCTGGGCCGGCGTGAGTGCGCTCGATCCGACGACCGAGATCGCGGTGTTTCTCGACGGCGATGGGAGCCAACATCCCGAGGAGCTGCCTCGCGTGCTCGCGCCGATCCTCGCGAAAGAAGCGGACTTGGTCCTGGGAGTTCGCCAGCTGTCTGGACGACATCCGGCTCACGCGGCCCTGGGGACTCGGCTCGTGGCCGCGTTCATCTCCTGGCGGTACGGCCGGCGGATCACGGACATCGGGCCATTTCGCGCGATCCGCGTCGAACTGCTTCACCGGCTCGGGATGCGAGATCGGGCCTTCGGGTGGCCGGTGGAGATGGTTGTCAAGGCCGCCGCCCTCGGCGCGCCCATCGTGGAGGTGCCGGTCTCCCACGCGGCGCGCCTCCGGGGAAGCTCCAAGGTCTCGGGGACGCTCGTCGGAAGCCTCCGCGCCGGCTACGGCTTTCTCAGGGCGACGCTCCGCGCGGCGGGCGAGGTTCGGTGATGCGGACGTCGCGCCCCGTCGCGGTGGCGGTGATGGCGAAGGTGCCTGGGGTGAGCCCGGTCAAGTCGCGCCTCCATTCCGTTCTCACGGTGGCGCAGGCGACCGAGCTGTATCGGTGCTTTCTCCTGGATCGTCTGGATGCCCTCGCCGAGCTGGGCGGCGTGAGCCCGGTGGTGGCCTTTACCCCGGCGGAGGCGGCGGGCCGGATGCAGGAGCTTGCTCCAGCTGGATTTCGTCTGGTCCCGCAGCGTGGGGCAGACCTTGGGGAGCGCCTCTCGACACTGCTCCGGGAGCTGCTTGAGGATGGGCACGCCGGTGCGATTGCGATCGATAGCGACAGTCCGACCCTCCCAATGGCGTACGTGGTGGAGGCGGCGAGGGTGCTCGCCGAGGAGCGGTGCGACGTCGTGCTGGGACCGTGCGACGACGGTGGGTACTATCTCATCGGGCTCCGGTCGCCTCAACCCGACCTGTTCGTGGGCGTTCCGTGGAGCACGGACGCGGTGTTTTCGATCACCCTCGGGAAGGCCTCCCGCCGGGGTCTGTCCGTCCACGTGCTGCCGCACTGGTTCGATGTGGACACGGAGACGGACTTGGGGCGGCTCCATACCGAGATGACCGCGACCGGCCAGGGCCCCAGGCGCACCTCCGCCTTTGTTCGGGACTTGTACGGCGCGGCGGCTGGGACGCCCCCTGAACACGGCCGCGGAATCGGTCCGGTTCGGCCGGGCATCGAAACCGTCTAAGGAGGGTCCCCGGATGACCATGGATACCAAGCCGAGCGATCCCGCGAGCGGGCAGGAGATCCGGCTCACGAGCTATGCGGCCTGCGCGGGCTGAGCGTCGAAGATGGGTCCTGGAGATCTCCAGGACGTGCTGGGCGGGCTCCGGGTCGAGGCGCATCCGGACCTGCTGGTGGGGCTCGACAAGAGCGACGACGCGGCCGTGTACCGGGTGAGCGACGAGGTCGCCATCGTCGAGACGGTGGACTTCTTCCCCCCGATCGTGGACGACCCCTATACCTACGGCGCGATCGCGGCGGCCAACTCCATGTCCGACGTCTACGCGATGGGCGGCGTCACCGGCTTCGGGCTCCTCGGACATCTCGGGGAAATGGTCGGCGCGTCGGGCGCGGGCGTTCGCCTGAGGGCCAAGGACCTCCCGGTCTTGCCGGGCGCGTTGCCGCTCGCGGAGAAAGGCTACTGGAGCGGTGGGATGAAGCGGAACCGTCGTCATCTCGAAACGACCTTCGGCGGCCGTGGGCAGCTCGCGCTCCCGTCCGTGCCGGAGGCCCTGGTGGGCCTCCTGTTCGAGTCCGAGACCTCCGGGGGGCTCATCTTCGGCGTCGCTCCGGAGCGCGCCTCAGCGGTCCGCGAGGGGTTCGATCGTCGCCGTGAGTTGTGCTGGGAGATCGGAGAAGTAACCCAGGAGCTACTCATCAGCGTCGCGTGACCGCGACCGGAGGATTCTCGTATCGATGAAACGTTTGACCATCGTGGCGGTATCGGTGGTTCTGATGTTCAGCGCAGCCCTCGGCCGTGCCGACGTGCCGGAGGTGCTGAGGGTGTCGGCCATTCCGGACGAGAACCCGACCGAGCTGCTCCGGATCTATACGCCCTTCGTTCAGTATCTCGCGCGCGAGCTGGGCCTGAAGGTGCAGTTCACGCCGGTGGTGGACTACGCAGCCACGGTGCAGGGACTCGCGGCCAAGAAGCTCGATTTGGTCTGGTACGGGGGCTTCACCTCGGTGCAGGCGGTACGCCGTACGCAGGGCCAGGCCACCCGGCTGGCGTTGCGCCAGGAGGACGCCGAGTTCAAGTCGGTCTTCATCGCGAGGCCAGGCTTGGGCATCAAGAGCCTGTCGGATCTCAAAGGCAAGACGTTCGCGTTCGGGTCCGTGGGCTCCACGTCCGGGCACTTGATGCCGCGCTCCTTCCTCCTCAAGGCCAAGGTCAACCCGGAACGGGACTTGAGGCAGGTGGCCTACTCGGGCGCCCACGACGCCACCGTGCTGTGGGTCGAGTCGGGCAAGGTGGAGGCTGGCGCGGTGAACTTCCTGGTCTGGGACAAGCTCGTGGCGACGAAGAAGGTCGATCTGTCCAAGGTGGACGTGTTTTACACGACGCCGCCCTACGTCGACTACGTGTGGACCGCGCGCGGCGACCTCGACCGGGGGCTCCAGGAGCGGATCACCGCGGCGTTCCTCAGGCTCGACTACAGCAATCCCGAGCACCGCCAGTTGCTGGATCTCCATCGCACGAAGAAGTACATCAAGGCCAACGATGCCGACTGGAAGGGTATCGAGGAGGCGGCCATCGCGGCCGGTCTGCTGAAGTAGCCGGCGGCCGACCCGTGACGATCCGGTGATGAGCGGACCCGGCCCCGCGTACCAGCTCCGCGAGCTTAAGAAGGTCTTCGCCGACGGCACGGTTGCCGTGGACGGGATCAGCCTGACCGTGGGCGCCGGCGAGCAGATCGCGGTCATCGGCCCCAGCGGGGCCGGCAAGACCACGCTCTTCCGTGTCCTCAACCTCACCCTCCGCCCGACGTCGGGCGCGCTGAGTATCGGCGGGGTAGACGTAGCGGGGCTCTCGGACCAGGCACTGCGCAGGCAACGCCGGCGCATCGGCACCATCTACCAGATGCACAACCTGGTGGGTCGCTTGCGCGTGGTGCACAACGTCCTCGCCGGCAACCTCGGGCACTGGTCCACGGCCCGGGCGCTGGCTTCGCTCTGGAGGCCGCGGGACTCGGAGGCCGCCTGGCGGGCGCTGGTCCAGGTCGGCATTCCCGAGAAGCTCTACGCGCGGACCGATGAGCTATCGGGCGGACAGCAGCAACGCGTGGCCCTGGCCCGCGTGCTGGTCCAGGATCCGGCCATCGTTCTGGCGGACGAGCCCGTATCCTCCGTGGACCCGTCGCTGGCGGTGACCATCGTCACGCTGCTCCGCGACCTGGCCCATGAGTCGCGGAAGACCCTCCTGATGAACCTGCATAGCGTGGACCTCGCGCTGGGCTACTTTCCCCGCATCGTCGGTGTTCGCGACGGCCGGATCCACTTCGACCTGTCGCGCGACCAAGTAACCGAGGAGCTGCTCCGCGGGCTCTACGCCGGGCACCGGGACGACGAGCTCCAGCTGGAGAGGCCCCCGGACGGCCTCAATCCCTTTGGCCGAGCCTGTCACCCACTTCCCGGCTTCGCCGAGTAAGTCGGCGTTCCCGTACCTGCTCGGGGCCGGCTTCCTGGCGGTGCTGGCCTGGTCGCTCTACACCGCCCAGGTGGATCCGCGGCGGTTGTTCGAGGGGGACGCCCTCGCCAACGCGGCGCGCTTCCTGCGCGGCGGATTTCCTCCCGATCTCTCTGCCGAATTCCTGAGCCAGATGATACGACCGGCGGTCGAGACCATCCAGATCTCGGTCGTCGGCACCCTCTTCGCGGTTCTCATCGGTCTTCCACTCGGGTTGCTGGCGACCTCGTCGCTCGCCTGGAGCGGGATTCTGCACGAGCGCCGCGCCGCGATGGGCCGCTGGGTCCTCGGGTTCCTCCCTTACGCGGTGGCTCGCGGCCTCCTGTCCGTCTTCCGCTCCGTTCCCGAGTACGTATGGGCCTTCATGTTCGTCCGCGCGGTCGGGCTGGGCGCGTTTCCGGGGGTACTCGCCATCGGCGTGGCCTACGGCGGGATGCTGGGGAAGGTGTACTCGGAGATCCTCGAGGGAGTGAACCCGCGGCCGCTGGAGACCCTTCAAGCGGCGGGAGCCTCCAAGCTCGGCATCGTGCTATACGGGCTCATTCCGCAGGCGCTTCCGTCACTCGTCTCGTACACGCTGTATCGCTGGGAGTGCGCGATCCGCGCCTCGGCCATCCTGGGCCTGGTGGGTGCGGGCGGTCTCGGCCAGCAGATTGAGCTGTCCATGCGATTCTTCAAGTTCGACGAGGTCGTGACGCTGCTCGGGATGCTGCTCTGCCTGGTGGGCGCCGTGGACTTCGTCAGCGGACGGCTGCGGGCGCGGTTGACTCGATGAGACCGAGCGCGAGCGAGACGAACACGAGGCCCCAGACCGAGACCGTCCCTCCTCGGCCTAGCGGTCACGACCACCACGGCTGGCTCGCCCCGGCGGGCTTCGTCGCCCTCATCGTCTGGTCCTATCGTGGGACCGGCGTGGACCTGGCCCAGCTCGTCGGGCTCGAGGGGGTCCGACAGATCGCGGCCTACGTCGGCGGCCTCTTCCCTCCCGACCTATCATGGACCACCCTGCAGGACGCGGGGATCGGCGCGGTGGAGACCTTCGCGATCTCGCTCGTGGGCTCTCTGCTAGCCGTCGGGATCGCGGTGCCGCTGGCCCTCCTCGGCGCGCGGACCCTGCTGTATCGCGGGGTGCTCTTTGAAGCCCGGCCGCTGGCGCCCGGCGTCTGGGCTCTACGGATCGGGATCTCTGCCGGAGCGAAGGCGCTGCTCCGCCTGCTCCGGACGATTCCCGAGATCCTATGGGCGCTCATCTTCGTCTTCATGGTCGGACTGGGGCCGTTCCCCGGAGTCCTGGCACTGGCGTTCCACACGGGCGGGGTGCTCGGGAAGCTCTTCGGGGAGGTCATCGAGGGCGTGGATCCGCGGCCGCTCGAGGCGCTCCAGGCCACCGGAGCGGGCCGTCTCCGCATCATGCTGTACGGGATCCTCCCGCAGGCGGCTCCGCAATTCGTGTCCTATGCCCTCTACCGCTGGGAGGTGAATATACGGGCCGCGGCAGTCCTGGGCTTCGTGGGAGCGGGGGGGCTCGGGCAGCGCATCTACGTGACGATCAACCTGTTCCTGGAGCATCAGCTCCTGACGCTGATCCTCGCGATTTACGCGATGGTCACCCTCGTCGACGCGCTCAGCGCCTACTTGAGGCGCCGCTTGGTATAGGCGGTCGGTCGACGACGCATGCTCAAGCCCCCTCTTTCGGGCAACCAGGTCGCGCTCCTCCTGCTGGTACTGGCCAGCACCGCCACCGCCTGCCTCACCGCGCAGCCGCCCTGGTACCGAGAGCTCGGGGCCATCGGTATCCGCTTCGTCACCGCCCCGGAGGTCAAGGGCATGATGGACCGCGGCGCGCGCCTCGTGCTCATCGACGCCCGGGACGAGGTTCACTTCCGGAACGGGCACCTGCCCGGCGCCATCTCCATCCCGGCCGAGGATGCTCCGCTCAAGGCGGTCGATGCCCGACGTCCGAAGCGGCTGCTTTACCCGGAGCGGCTGCCGCCCGACCGGACTCGACCGCTCGTCTTCTACTGCGGAGGACCCACCTGAGCGCAGAGCCTCGACGCCGCGGTGGCGGCGTACCATTTGGGCTTCACTGACATCATGGTCATGCACGGCGGTGACAAGGAATGGGCGGCTCGTGGCTACCCCTTCGAGAGCATAGGAAGGGAGTATGAGCATAGGGACGACTAGGGCCACCAGCGCCCCCTCCGTTGGGGCGGGGATGAGAGCGAGTGAAGCCATCATTCAGCACCCCGCAACTGAGAAACTCGCGAACCTCTTGCTTCTGCGCATCGATCAAGGCAGCTGAGCCTGCCAGGTAGTGATCTGTGAGAGAATCCGTCGCGGGCCACAAAGGTAAGCGAACTAAGACATGGCTGAACCGTATCGCGAGCGCCTCGCCACCATGCTTCGCCAGGCCAACCGACGGAGGAACGCGAGCGGTGTCCGGCTCGAGTGCAGACACTTCTTCAGCGGTGCGGCCCTCTATGCCAACGGCGCCATCTGTGCTTCCCTCACGCCGGTGGGGTTCGCGGTAAAGCTGCCCGAGGAATCGCGAGCCGCTCTGCTTCGGAAACGCCGAGTCCGGCCTCTACGCTACTTCAAGGGAGGGCCGATCAAAAAGGAGTACGTAGTGCTGTCGGCCGCCGCAGCGTCCGAGCCAGCAGCGCTCCGGGCGCTCTTGCGGGAGAGCATTTGGTACGTAACGCACGGGAAGCAGTCTGTTCCAGTGCGCCAATGAGCGGGCTCAGCTGCTCGGCACAGGCTGAGCCCGGACTAGTTATTGACCCCGCTTCTTGTCGGCCGCTGTCTTCTAACATGCTGTGCGCGTGGGTGCTCTCTACTTCTGGATCTTTAGTGGCTCCAGAGGGGGCTCAGTTGTTGCTCATGCGCAAAGGAGTCGGTCCGAGTCCCAGTTTCCCGGTCAGTTTCTCAGCGGAGTCTCAGGTGCTGAGACGGCCGTGAGCCGGGCAAGAGTATTCATTCTGACGCCGCCTGTCTCGGCCACCGGATACTCGGTTCTGAGGTTGTGGGAGGGATCAAAATCCCGGCCGAATTTGAGTCCCGGGACCTGCGATGTTGAGTCAACAGTCTTCAACTGCCTGAACTTGTTAGGAAAGCGCGCGGCGGACAGCAAACACGGGTTAGAGCACCCAAGTTGTACCGTGCAACACCAGCACCGAAATCAGGGTTTTGTGTTCCCGTGGCTGCCCAGGGCTCGTGGGGAGGAGGGTGCCCAGGCGCGCGGGCGGTGGCGGTGGCGCGTCACCACATGCGGGTGAGCATTCCGACGTTGCCGTCCCAGTCCTTGATCACGAGCTCCTGGTCGGAGACTGAGATCACTTCGATAGACCTCTCACCCGATCCAAATGACAGCCGAACGTGCGTGTCGTCCACGCCGGCATAACGGCCACGGGCCACCTGGCCGCCCGGGACCTTTGGCTGGGCCATGACGAAACCCCCATCTCGTCGGAACTCGAGCGTGAGCGAAGCGTCGCTGTTCTGCCACCTGCCGAACAGCAGTGGATTCACTGGCTTCTCTCTCGCGCAGGAAAGAAGACCCAAGGCAATGAGACAACTGATCACGACATGTCGGGCGGCTCTCATGCGGCACCTCTCCTGACCCATTCTGCGCTCCTGCCTGTCGCCGGCCGCTGGATCTCGTCCGACCAAGACCGGACATTTCCTGAGATCGAGCGACCCAGATCTGCCACGCGGTTCCGCCAAGCACCCGACCCTCAGCGCAGTCGCGGGTCGCTTTCGCGCAGGCAGAGGCGAGGCCTGTTCAAGAAGGCGTTGCCCGCCCTGGCCTGCGCTTCGCTGACGCCAAGGGTCTTGGCGAGCATTCTGGAGGTCTCCTCCTGCTCGCGCACTGCTTCGGACATTCGTGCTTTGCACGAGGCCTCGGAGTCGGTTCGGGCCCTCCAGGCCCAATCTTTCAGAAGCGCCGACTCGTCGAAGGTCGTCCGCGCCGCCTTAGTTCCCAATTTAATTGGCGCCTCGAGATAGATCCACTGCTCGGCCCACGCATTGGACGAGGCGAGCGCAAGCAGAGAGACCGTCAGCCCGAGGACCCCGACGAACTTTCTCATTGGGTCGCTCCTCGACGGTTGGGCGTGCACCTCGAGACCTGGGCAGTGCTCGTGGTCACCCGGGACCCGGCGCTGGCTTCCGGGAAATCCGGTCCGATTCCCACTTTCCCACCAAATTCTCACGTCCGTTCCCACCGAATTCCCACCCTTTGGAGCTGGCGGGAGGTTTCTGGGACAGGAGCGGGCAGGTTCGCCGCCGGTCAGACGACCTCGACCACGAAGGTGAGGCGAGTCGATTTCGGTGATTGCGGACCCTGCAACGACCGAAATCGCAATGACCGGGATCACCGCCCTGGATGATCTCTCCCGCCATGAACCCCGGGGTGGTTCACTCGCTAGGCGATTGCGGGACCGCTGCATTACCGCTGAATTGGCGCTGAATTGGCCCCAGATCATGCCACCAAGCTCCCACGCTGGACCCACGCTGGGGTTACGCTGGAGCCACGCGAAACCGTTGCGGATGACGTCATCCGCCAGAGGCCCTTCGTGCCGCGCGTCCCGGGATGAGCGGCGCGCACAGGACCACTTTTCGGAACGCACGCGGGATTGGAAGTCCTCTGCTCGGCCGAGCTACTGCCGCCGAGCAAGCCTTACGGGCCCCCGAACCCGACCTTAGGGTCACTCTTGCATGGGTCACCCTCCCGAGGGCGATGGCCCTGCGCGCCGCCGCGCGAGGCGGGTCGACGAGAGCCCATCCTGTTCCCTTCTCACGCCCGGCTGTGGGGTCCACGGAGTAGGCACACCTCTCAGATCAAGTGCTTCATTAGCACGGCCGATCAGTGACCTCATACAGGATGACCCGAGCCTCGACATACATGACGCCGATCGGATAGCATGGTTGCGTCAAGCAGTGCCGATCGGCGCGTGAGGTAGTGCCTGGCAAAGTAAGGACGGCCTCGCCGAAAAGGAGGTTGTTCATGAAGATGCTTCGCGGAATGCTGACGTGCGCGCTGCTTATCACCGCCGCTATTCCCGAAGCGACTCACGCCCAGGACATCAAAGTGACTCTCCTCGGCACCGGTTGTCCCCCGGCGGTCATGAATCGATTCGGGCCAAGCATCCTCGTCGAAGCCGGGGGGCACGCACTTCTCTTTGACGCCGGTCGTGGTGCGTTGCAGCGGCTCAACCAGCAGAACGTGAAGTGGCAGGACGTGCGCGGCGTATTCTTTACCCACCTCCACTCCGATCACGTGGTTGGATTCCCCGATCTATGGTTGACCGGGTGGCTGACCCCTGGCCGAACTGATCCGCTGAATGTGTGGGGGCCACGCGGAACAAAGCACATGATGTCGCACCTTGAACAGGCGTACGAGTTCGACATTCGCATCCGCCTGTACGACGATCGGCCCTCGCCGGACGGCATCGTCCTCCTGACCGAGGAGATCGTTGAGGGCGTCGTGTACGACAAGGGTGGCGTGAAGATTACCGCGTTCGAAGTGGACCACGCCCCAATCAAACCGGCGTTCGGCTATCGGATCGACTACGCGGGCCGCTCAGTCGTGCTCTCCGGCGACACGCGTGTCTCAGAAAACCTTATCCGGCACGCCCAGGGCGTGGATGTGCTCATCCACGAAGTGGCCGCACGAGAGACGTTTCAGCGTGCAGGCGCTACACCTGAGCGGACAAAAAGCGTCATCGCTCATCACGTAACTCCCGAGCAGGCGGGCGAAGTGTTCTCGCGCACCAAGCCAAAGCTCGCTGTGTACTCGCACATTGTGCTCCCGTCGGCCACAGAACAGGATTTGATACCGCCGACGCGGAAGACCTACTCCGGGCCGCTCGAGCTCGGCGAGGACTTGATGGTCATCGAAGTCGGCCAAACTATCCAGATCCGCAGGCCCGCTCGCCCTTCGTCTTGAGAACGCGAAGGGCCACCTCGGGGTCCTACGCGTTCTTGCTGACCGAGCGCCGTACCAGAACCCCAATGGACTGGGCGAGGCTTCGCAGGTACGATCTGCCTTACCGGATGCTACCAGTCACCCAGCCTTCGCCCGAGGGGGATGAGCCGCCCTCTTGAGGCTGCCCCTTCGGGCTCAGCGCCTGCAAACCTCGTGTCATCGTCCTGTCACATTGTGGGTGTACGATCCGGGGCCTCATGTCTCCGGAACTCCTAGAGCCAGACATTCGACGCCTTGTCCAAGGCCGGATACGAGAAGGCACGTTGCCTCCGACGACCGTCGTCATCCCGCCGGGCAGGCGGTCCAAGGGTGGGGACACATGCGTCGTATGCGGGTTTGTGATTGTCGCCGGGCGTAACGAGGCAGACGTCTCAGGGCTCCATGCTCACGAACGCTGCGCCGTGATCTGGCGCGAAGAGTCTGATCGACTCTTGTAGGTCGAAGGCGCTACGCCTCAGTGCTCGGTCTAGGCCGCTCGCCGCTTCCGTCGTCTGCCAGCCTGAAGAGCACTCCACTCCAGATCCGAGAGACTCAATGCCTTCGTGACGCGGACAGCGCGAATGGTTGCGGAAGGCCGCCGTGGGTCGACTCGCTTCAGAGACTTGGCC